>JACCDV010211114.1_pt1 | contig 41729 bp, 38 predicted proteins | sample 7446131 | NCBI WGS metagenome assembly JACCDV01 (sample SAMN15323448, study PRJNA562643) | freshwater metagenome | isolation source: river surface water | place: USA:Blue River Watershed | collected 2017-08-17
AATGATGAAAAATTAGGGATTTATAATGGGAAAATGGCTTTTTTTTCTATTTTTGATGATAAACCTCAAATTTTTATACACAATAAAGAGCCCTACTCCCCTTTTGCTCTACCTAAATTTGATTTAGCCTTTGCGATTTCCATTCATAAAAGTCAGGGAAGTGAATATCAAAATGTAAAAATCGTGTTTCAATCTATCCAAAAGCTTTCTCAGGAACTGATTTATACAGCGGTAACAAGGGCGAAAAAAAGTTTGACTTTATTCGGTAATATAGAAGATCTGATTGTTGAAAAATCTAGAAAAGGATCAGATAAGGAATTTTACAAACAACTATGTTTAAAGATTGTAGAAGAATCAACACTTAAGCAAGCTTAAGTGTTGATTAACTGATATTAAGCAGATTTAGCGAGCAGTTTGCTTGCTCTTGCTTTATCTCGGCTTGCTTTATTAATTTTAAGCATGCCTTTTTTTACAGCTTTGTCTAAAAGGCTGTAAACTTCATTAAGTTGTAAAGTTGCTTCACCTGCGGTTCCGCTAGAAACAATAGCTTCCAATTTTTTCATGGCAGTTTTTGTTTTAGCAGCGTAAGAACGGTTGCGTTCTTTGTTATTTTGACTTTGGATCAAGCGCTTTAATCTGCTTGGGCGCTTTACTTTTTTGTCGTCTTTTTTATCGTTTTTGGCCATTCTTCCTCTGGAATAAATGCATAATTTTGTATAAGTTGGTCTGTAATATAGCACGACTATTGAAATTCGTCAAAGAAACAAATGGTTTAATTATGAAAAATAGTCTATTCCCCCAAATAAATCCTAAACTATGGATGAGTCTCGTAATATTATCAGGGGCTGTTTTTTTAAACTTTTCATTAGCTTCTGCGCTTGATTTGTTCAATTTTATTATATTAAATCAAAAAACGGATGCAGAAAGTGTACATCTCAAAATTTTTGAAACTAAAAACCAGCATTTTCAAATCGAAGCCGAATTTTCTTATTTAGTTAGTAATAAATCTTTTAAATCAAAAGAGGTGCTTAAAGAACCAATTTTTGACAATCCCTATCAGCTTCGGAAGGTCCTTGAAGAAACTAAAGATAAAAGTTGGGAGGTCTATTATTCAAGCTCAAGGCCTGAAAAAGGCTCACTTCAAAGAGAGTTTTCTATAAAAAAAATAGTTGATTTTATCCTTTCTTTAGGGCTGTTTCTTTATTTTATATTGATGGGAGACGCCTATAAGCAAAATCCCTTTAAAATTTTGTTAAAAAAAGACCAGTAAATCTTTAGAATTTTATTTTTTAATCCCTTAATTATAAAGAGTTTGGTTAACATTTGCTTTTGTTCAAACAATCTTTTAAATGATGGTTTTTTTATCGAGAGATCGATGAAATCATTTTTGAAGAAAAAAGGAATTTTTAACCGATATTTAAGACACTCAGGAATATTTGGGATTTGATCGAGTTCTTTAAAAAAGTAAATTCTGGTTATATCGACTGTTGTTATAGGGGATTGAGAAATAAAAAAAGGGAATAAGCTATCCAAAATGGCAATTTTTTTTTGATCTTCTTTTATCAGAAAATAGAGAAATCCGTATTTTTTTAGCTTCCAAGCTATTAAATCCATTTTGTAACTGAAGGGGATTAGAATAAGGAACTGTTTTTTAGATTTTTTTAGATTTTGGTAGGTTTCAATTTGAGATTTTTTAGGGGGATGCTCTAGAAAAAAAACGATTAGATCTAAATCTTCATTATAGTAATCAACTGTTTGCTGAATTTCCGGCATGAATCTATTAGGTAAAAGATGGCTGTTGTGTGTTTCAAGCCACTTTTTTAGTAGGGGAGCCTTATTTTTGAAAAAATCGGTGAATTGAGTCATTGAGCACAAACCTTGTCTGAAGAAAAAGAGAAGCTAAAATTTTCATAGTTTTTTAATAACACAAAAGACAAAATGTTAATAGTTCTACGTCTTAAGGTAAAAGTACTGCGTTTCAATTTGAAATTTTTAAGGTGACGTTGATTCACCCAAAAAATCCAAACATGCAGGAAAATGGCTTTTGAGCTGGGCTAAAAAGATAATAATCTTAAAAAATACGCATGGCTTAATTTTTGCCATAATTAATGTAGCATAAAATATATTAACCGTCAGGCTGGCGGGATTAGCCTTTTCAATTATCAGTGAATTAGGAATCCCACAGATTTATTCGTGGGAGCTGTCAAAAAGGATTTATGAATAAATCATCCGATAATTTTTTATTTGATCCACAATCGCAACAAAAGATAGAGGAACTTGTTTCTGTAGCAAAGGAGCAAGGTTACATCACATACGAAGAGATTAACGATATCCTTCCTATGACTTTTGATTCTCCCGATTTGATCGATCATGTCTTGATCTTTTTGAGTGGAATGGATATTCAGATCCTCAATCAAGCTGAGGCTGAACGTCAAAAAGAAAGAAAAAAAGAAGCTAAAGAGCTTGAAGCGCTTCCGAAGCGATCTGAAGGCACTTCAGATGATCCAGTGCGCATGTACTTAAAAGAGATGGGCGTTGTACCTCTTTTGACTAGGGAAGAAGAGGTTGAGATTTCTAAAAGGATTGAGAAAGCTCAAATGCAGATTGAAAAAATCATCATGCGGTTTCGATATTCTTCTAGAGAGACGACATCAATCGCTCAATATTTGATTAGTGGGAAAGAGCGATTTGATAAAATCGTAGCGGAAAAAGAAGTTGAAGATAAAAATAAATTTTTCGGGATACTTCCCAAGTTGGCTCAGCTTCTTCAAAAAGAGGATCAAATTTTAGATCTTCTTTTGCTTTCTTTGAACGATCCAAAATTACCTAAAGTCAATCGGCTCAAAGTATTAGAAGATATTGAAAAATGTAGAATTCGGACCCAATCTTATTTGAGAAGAATGCACTTTCGATATTCGATGATCGAAGATTTTGGCGAAGTGATTTTAGCTGCATATGAGCGTTTTTTAAATTTAGAAAAAGAAATCAAAGAATTGACCCCTAGAGCTGAAAAAAATCGATTTGCAAAAGCAAAGCTTATTTCAGCTCAAAAAAAGTTAATCAAGCGGGAGCTCGCAGCTGGTCGTAATTTGGAAGAATTCAAAAAAGATGTCAGAATGCTCCAACGTTGGATGGATAAAAGCCAAGAAGCCAAGCGCGAAATGGTTGAATCCAATTTAAGGCTTGTTATTTCCATCGCAAAAAAATATACAAATCGCGGTCTTTCATTTCTTGATTTAATTCAAGAGGGGAATATGGGACTGATGAAGGCTGTAGAAAAGTTTGAGTACCGACGTGGGTATAAATTTTCTACTTATGCGACTTGGTGGATTAGACAGGCTGTAACACGGGCAATAGCTGATCAGGCTAGAACGATTCGAATTCCCGTTCATATGATTGAAACGATCAATAAAGTATTGCGTGGAGCTAAAAAGCTGATGATGGAGACTGGCAAAGAACCAACTCCTGAAGAACTTGCTCAAGAGTTAGGACTTACTCCTGAACGAGTTCGTGAAATTTATAAAATCGCTCAGCATCCAATCAGCTTGCAAGCAGAAGTTGGAGATAGTGGGGAGAGCCAATTCGGAGATTTCTTAGAAGATACGGGTATTGAATCTCCTGCAGATGCCACAGGCTATTCTATTTTGAAAGATAAGATGAATGAAGTTTTAGACTCTTTAACTGAAAGAGAGAGAACAGTTTTGATTGAACGCTTTGGCTTGATTGACGGGAAACCTAAAACTTTAGAAGAAGTTGGTCTTCGTTTTAAAGTCACAAGAGAACGGGTAAGACAAATAGAAGCAAAAGCATTACGCAAGATGCGGCATCCTACTCGATCAAAACAATTACAAGCATTTTTAGAAGCTGTAGAAGGCACTAATTACGAGTGATATTGTGAGAAGGCTTGGAGTTTTTTAGGTCTTCTCACTATTAAAAGAATTATGGAGCGTAGCGGATTCGAACCGCTGGCCTCAACAATGCCATTGTTGCGCTCTACCAACTGAGCTAACACCCCTTGATGTTCGAATCGAATTTTGCCATTTTTACGATTACTTTTAAACGATTTTGTCGTTAGAATCAGCTTTGATAGCTTTTTTGAAAAATTCGAGTCGATTATGTTTTCAAATTTATATGGTCATATCCCAACCGTTCCAGCGGATCCTATTCTTGGGCTTGCAGCCCTAATTAAAAAAGATCCAAGAGAGAATAAAATCGATTTAACAATCGGAATATATCGAGATCAAGATGGCGCTTCTAATCCGATGGAAGTTGTAAAAGAAGCTGAAAAAAAAATAATAGGGGAAGCTCATACCAAAGTTTATTTGCCCATCGAAGGAGACCTAAACTACTTAGATAAAACCGGGGAAATACTTTTTGGAACTCGTTTATATCCGCAACTAAAATCAAAAATTGTGAAAGCTCAAGCAGTAGGAGGGACTTCCGCACTTTTTACTTTGGCAAGCTTTTATTCCGCTCATATTTCAAAAAGGATCTGGATTTCAAATCCTACTTGGCCAAATCACTATGGAATTTTTAAAAAAACAGGTTTTGAAATTTTAGATTATCCCTACTACGATCCAATTTCAAATAAAAAATCGATCGATGAGATGTTAAAAATTCTCGAAAATGCTCAAGAAAAAGACCTTTTGCTTTTACATGGGTGTTGTCATAACCCTTCCGGGCAAGATCCCAAACAGGAAGAGTGGGTTGAGATCCTTAAATTAGCCCAAAGAAAAAAAATAATTCCCATTTTCGATGTCGCTTATCAAGGGTTTGGGGATTCTTTAGATGAGGATGCTTACTCAATACGCCTTTTTTTAGAAGCAGGTATCCCTTTGGCGGTCGCTGTATCCCATTCAAAAAATTTTGGCCTTTATGCAGAAAGAGTAGGCGCTAGTTTTATTGTTACAGATCTTGAGGAGAGTGCAAGTAGGGTTTTAGGCAATATTAAATCCCTGATTCGAACGGACTATTCCAATCCTCCAAAACATGGGGCTTTAATAGTTTCGACAATTTTGTCCGATTCAAAGTTAAAAAGAAAATGGGAAGAAGAATTAGCAGCTTTCCAAATGCGGATCAATACGACCAAAAGAGCTTTTTTAAAAGAACTTGAACAAGTAGGCCTTGGTCATGAATTTTATCATTTATACGCAGGGAAAGGGATGTTCTGTTTTACAGGATTAAGCGAACAGCAAGTGAAAAAGTTGAAAGAAGAGCATGCTATCTATATGACTTCGAACGGAAGAATTAACATTACAGGATTAAATGATAAAAATATGAAAACAGTTGCTGAAGCAATTCTGAGCGTTAAAAACGAATATGCGTAAAACTTACGGATTGTTATTTTTAAGCCTTTTACTTTTATTGATTAGCCCTGCAATCTTTCTTAAAAAAATACAATTAAAGTGGGTTGACAGTTTCAAAAGTTTAACTTTTAAAGAGGAAGCTTTTGATGAAACTTCTTTGGAAAAGGTAAAATTAGACAATTATATTTTGAAATCTCAAATCGCCTATATTCAGGAATGGATTGCAGCACATCAAAAATTCGAAGATTTTTTTTCAGAACTAAAGAAATTAGATAAAACTCAACATCTAGCTGTCATTACGCAAGATGCGCAAAAAAAAAGATTAAAAATCCTTCAAGATTTTTTGAATTTGTTTGGTCGTTATGCCTTTGCTAAAATTATTTTCAAAGAACCTTTTTCATCATCTTCCTATGCGTGGATCAATTTAGGGGAAGGATATAATAAAAAAATAGGGAATAACTTGATTCAGAAAAATAGCCCTGTAGTATACGGGGATCATCTTTTAGGGATCGTTGAAGAAGTTTTTCCAAATCACTCCAAAATTCGATTGATTACAGACCCCAATTTAGTGGTTTCAGTGCGATCTTCAAGGGGGGATCAGCAGTTGAAAATCGTAAATGCCAAAGCTTCAGATTTATTGGATTCTCTTGAGCTTATTCAGGAGTTGAGTTGGGCTAAAAAAGAGGGCCTTAAAGAACTGCTGATAGAATTGACCAAGGATTTAGAAAAAGATGGGCATGATCGATTTTATGCCAAAGGGGAGGTTTTTGGGGCAGAGTATTCTCCATTTTTAGCATTTCAAAACGCATTAATAGGGGAGGGTTTTTACCTTCAAACGGCTCAAAAATCGTTGCAGCAATCAGCTAATATTGATGGGTTCAAAGAAATCGCTATCAAGCAGGGAGATCTTTTGGTGACAACCGGCCTTGACGGACTTTTTCCTAAAGGATTGAAAGTAGGGATAGTTTTAAAAGTAGAGCCGTCTCAGTTAGGCCAATTAGCCTATAAAATTAATGCTAAGTCTACTTTGCCGGATATGAATGAAATTGAATATGTTCAAGTGTTGCCTCCTATATTGGAGCCTAGCGCTCTATAGCTTATCCCTTTTTTCAGAAGATAAACAGATCGTTGTTGTCATCGCAAGTTATAATAACCAAGATTTTGTTAAACTGAATCTCAATTCAGTTCTAAATCAAACCTATTCAAATTATAGGGTCATTTATGTCGATGATGCCTCTAATGACAAAACGTTATCTATTTTGACTGAAATTTTGAGGGGGCACCCAAAAAAAAATCGTTTTAAAATTATAAAAAATAGAATCCATCAAGGCGCTATGGCTAATCAATATATGGCAATTCATCTGTGTCAAAAAGAGGAAATCGTTGTAATTTTAGATGGGGATGATTGGTTTTTTTCTTCAGAAACATTAGCAGTTGTCAACCAAAATTACCAAGATCCTGATGTTTGGATCACTTGGGGAAGTTATATTGAATATCCCTCTAATAAAATTGGGGGTTGTTCTAGGCCGCTGTCCGATGAAGCCTTATGTAAGGCGCTTCATCGTAAAAACTCTTGGGGGACTTCTCATTTGAGAACATTTTATGCCGGATTATTTCAACAGATTAGAAAAAAAGATTTGGAGTATCAAGGGCAATTTGTCTCTTCTTGTTGTGATTTAGCTCAAATGTTTCCAATGCTAGAAATGGCAAGAGAAAAAGCTAAATTTCTCAAAGAGATTCTTTATGTCTACAATTGCAAGAACCCAATTAGCGATTTTCGTATTCACATGCAAGAGCGAAATAAAATTGAACAGCATATAAGAGCATTACCCATGTATAAAAAAATTGAAAGCTTTAGATAGGGGATTCTCCTTGATGATCCAAAGTTTGTATAGCTGTTTTGGGTTGAGGGATCTTCGTCATTTTAGGTTGTAGTTGAGGAGAAGGTTTTAGGCTTCTTTTTGATCGAGTTTGCTTTTTGTCTACTTCTGATTGGATTGAGATTAAATGATCCTTTTGAATGGAAAGGTCGCAGTTGTCAATAGTTGCATAAAAGAAATTTTCAAAAAAGTATTCCTTCTCTTTTTTGAGATTTCTAAGTTTTTTGAAAATTTCAGAGCGTTGTCTTAAAATAGTTTTTTTAGAATCGCTTTCTTGTTCAAAACACCCGGTTTCCTCTTGAGAAATTAAGCCTAAGAGCTGCCTAAGTGCTTCTATTTCCTCTTGGATAATTTTTTGTATTTGAAAACTCGAAGTTTCGGCATGATTTCCGTTATATTGATAGTGATCCATGAAAAACCTGATGTCTTATAGTTCTGATCTTTTTATTTATGTTTTCCATGCCACAATTGAATGGTTTAATCAACATAAAAGAATTTTGCCTTGGCGCAATAGCGATGATCCTTATAGTGTCTGGATTTCTGAGATTATGTTACAGCAGACTCAAGTTGAAGTTGTTATTCCTTATTATTATCGCTGGAAAGAACTATTCCCAAATTTAGAAGCTTTAGCTAACGCTAAACTTGAAGAGGTTTTTCAAGCTTTTGCTGGACTTGGGTATTATTCCCGCGCTAAGAATATTCATTCAGCTGCAAAAATATGCCATGAAAGTTTCTCAGGGTGCATGCCGAAAAATTTCGAAGATTTACTAAAACTTCCAGGAATTGGTCGGTATACAGCTGGAGCTATTGTAAGTTTTGCCTATAAGCAAAAAGGGGTCGCAGTTGATGGGAATGTCTTAAGGGTAGTCACGAGGCTTTTAGGAATAAAAGATCCTATCGATTTACCTAAAACCAGGGATCAAGTAGAAAAATTTATCGATTTAAATACCCCAGAAAAAAATTTCCATATTTTTATGGAGGGGTTGATAGAAATTGGGGCTATGGTCTGTAAAAAAAAACCAAATTGTATTGCCTGTCCTCTTAGATCGAGATGTTATGCTTTTCATCATCGTGAAACCGAATTAATTCCCGTTAAGTTTAAAGTTCAAAAAACAGTTGAATTGGATATCTCGATTTTCATTTATCAGAAAGGGACTCGTTTTTATATCGAACAAAAACAAGATGGTGAGTGGAATTCAGGATTGTACGAATTTCCATCCGATGAAAAAATATTAGGGATTAATATGGAAGAGGCTATTACTTTAAAGCCTTTTTATGCATTTATAACAAAACACAAACTTTTTATTATTCCTAAATTGATAATAATCGAAGATCGATGGCTGGAAGGTTTAGAAAATTGGAAGACATTAGAAGAAATTGACCAGCTGCCTTTATCAAGTTCACATAGAAAAATTGTATCTATCCTTAAAAAGTTGGAATCACAGCCGTCTGTGACCCCAACTTAGATAAAACCTTAAGAGTGATGTTCTCCATCACCATGATAATTTGATCCTGACATTTTTCCTTTCTGAACGATTGTGTCTCTATGTAATGCTTTTCCGCATACTAATCCCATAATGAGATAGATTACCGGAGCTAAAACGACAGAGATAGCAATCAAAATAATCCCGATCACAATTTGAGTAACTTTTTCTTGTTTGCAAGTAAATTCCAACACTTGTGTTAAGATTCTATCGGAATGTGATGGTAATATCATCCCGATTACTCCTCCAGCTGCTGCTAATAAAACACTATATCCAAGCATATCAAAAATTGTGCTGAATAATGCCGCTAATACAAAAGAAGCGATGAAAAATACCTCAAAGCGGTACTTTTTCGCCATTTGCTCAATTTCTTGAATGGTGAATCCACCCTTCATCTTGTTGTCTGCCATAAAGGTCCCTTCCAAATAATTTAAATTTTATAAGTAGTCAAAAATCAACAGGTTATGACTACATAGTCTCTATTTATCCCTTGATGTCACCTTATTCTGTAAAGATTTTTTTTGCAACTTTCTATTACAAATAATTTGGTTAAAAATCGTTTTTTGAATTAATTTAAAGCACTCATTGGAGTTTAATTGATGATTTTTAATAAAAGTTTATATCTTTTCTTCCCTTCAAGAAAGTGGAAAATCCTGTTTTTTGTCCTATTGGGGGCTGTATTTTTATTCCAAATAGGGGCTTTACTTATTTATCTAAAACTAAAAAGCCCGATGGTGGAATCGAGGATCACTTTAGAAGCTAAAAGTATCGATACTCCGACTGAGCGGGATCTTAGTTTGATTACATCTCAGGAAGACAGCTCTTCAAGGATTTTATCTGCAATTATTGAAGATATTGAATTAAAAGCTGTTACCGTGCGTCCTGATCGATTACATGAAAGAAAAGGGATAGTTTTCTTAAAAAGAGCGCAAGAGGAAGTGATCATTAATCATGAAAAGCCGTTATATGTGTTTTTTGACGATTTAGGGGGGATGCGGCTCACGGCTGAAAAAATAGCCTCTCCTTTAATTTTAATTCCGTTGATTTCTAATAAAGAGGTTATTTTTAAAATTGAAGATCATTTTGTTGTAGATATACACAATCGCCCTCAAGCTGAGAAACAGATTGTCTTAAAACCTAAAGGAGATGAAAAAACAGTTAACTCTTTGAAAGAGAGATTTTCAAAGATAAAAGTGATTCATCCTGATTTGTTTTTAACGACTTATGGAGATCTTAAGAATCATCCTATGACACTCGTTTTACAAGATTGCAGAGCGATCTTAGATAATAAAAATCAGGTCTATTTTGATGGGTATCAGTTTAAACATCAGCCCGATGAAAATTACGACTTAATTCAAGTAAAAACAATAAACACACAGAAATTAGCGATTATTTGTTACGATGCTTCTGGTTTTTATTCGGTCCAATTCACCCAAGATCTTAAATCCAAAGAAAAAGGGTATATTCCTCATGTAGAACCTCCTAAACAGGCCGTAATGCGGGGTGTGGACGCAGTTTCTTGTGTATTTCAGGGCAAAAAAACCCATATCAAAAAGGGAGACTTTTTTGTGTACGAGGAAAATACTTGGAGAAAAATTGTTTCTTTAGAAGAGTTTAATGAGCTAATCGCTTATAAACTTCTTAATGAAATTTTAGTTGTCGAAGATATTTATGCTGAAGATCGGATCATTTCGATTTCCGGGAAAATTTTCGATCAATCCCGTTGGTATTGTTCGCCGTTTAACTGGAAATTAGAGTTAAAAAAGGAAAAGAAAGCAAAAGATAATATCAAAAATCAACCAGCAACGTCGCAACCTTTAGAACCTTTAGATATGCAAGATAAAAATGAATCAGAAGATATTTTTTAGTCTTTTACTCTCTTTCATTTTACTTTTAACCCCTGCATCTGCAGGGTTGATAGATGAAAAAAGATTAGCTTTAGAAAAAGCTCAACCTTCTCCTACTGTCATAAAGGAAGAAACAGCTGCCTATAACCAAGCTATTTGTGCAATCAATCAGCAAATAACTGAGTTATTAAAAAAAACAGATTTAGCATCGATTGATTCTGAATTGGCAAGCCAGGTGCTTTCCCAGTTAAAAGAATTAAAAAATCAAAAAAATCAGTTGGGTGAGAAATTTCAAAATAAAACTAAAAATCTTCAAGAAGATTACATTTTATTTGATCAAGAAGAGACTACGATCCAAAATTTTGTTTTAGAATTAGGGTCCCATGATTATCTTTATTTAGTTCCTGCTGATATTGCCAACTTAAAAATTAGCGTACAATCTAAAATCCCGATCCCTAGAGAGTCTTGGAGTGAGTTCATAGAAATTGTTTTGAACCAACATGGAATTGGGGTTCGTCAAGTCAACCCTTTCGCAAGACAGCTTTATTTATTGCGTAACGATCTCCTTACTGTAAATCTGATTACTGCTGATGTTAAAGAATTGAAAAAAGTTAAAGAATTTGATCGTGTTATCTATATTTTTAACCCTGAGCCGGAACATTTTAAAAACGCATATTACTTTTTTGAGAGATTTAGAGATCCGAAAAGAACTTTTGTCTACTCAATTGGAAATAAAATAGCTGTTGTTGCAGTCAAAGAAGAAGTGGAAAAATTACTTCAGCTTTATCAGGCTGTCTGGGAAAAAGCGTCCAAAAAAGTATCGAAGGTAGTCTCTTTATCCAAGCTTCAATCTGAGGAGATGTTAAAAATTCTTAAGGCTTACTTCGGGAATATTTCCGATGGGGATAAGTTTTCTGCTTTGAAAGGAGTTAATGAAATTGCAATTCTTCCTCTGGCTACAGAAAATTCTTTAGTGTTAGTTGGAAGTCAAGAACTTGTCGATAGCGCAGAGTCTATGATAGAAAAAACGGAAGAGCAGATCGAAAGGCCGTGTGAGATGACGGTTTTTTGGTATAATTGCAAGCATAGCGACCCAAGCGACTTATCTGAAGTTTTAGAAAAAGTGTATCATTCTTTAATTTGCTATTCGCTGGATAAAGATCTTATGCCTATTGCAAATCAACAAAATGTCAAAATTGAATTTCAAGATGGGTATGATCCAGACATGTATAATGGGGAGACTATTACATCTCCTGATGGGATTACTACAAAAGCCTCTAATGTGATAGATCCACCGGCAGCTTTACCCGGGACGATCGCCCAACAGACGAAAGTGAGTAAAACCCAAAATTTTATTCCCCATCCCAAAACAGGTTCTTTAATGATGGTTGTTAGAAAAGACACTCTTCCTAAAATTAAAGAAGTATTAAAAAAGTTGGATGTCCCTAAAAAGATGGTCCAAATTGAAGTCCTCCTTTGCGAAAGAAAATTGCTCTCTCAGACCAATTCAGGATTAAGTGTTTTAAAAATGGGATCGGCCGCATCAGGCCAGAGGCAAACAGCTCTTGATTTTGAAGCGTCTACGTTATCGCGATTACAAGGGGTATTTGAATTTTTGATCAGTCGACCTAAAGGCTCTTTCCCGGCATTTGATATCACGTACAATTTCCTCCTTACGCAAGAAGATATTCAAGTAAATGCGACACCAAGTGTTACAACGATTAACCAGACTCCTGCGACGATTTCTTTGGTCGAAGAGATTTCTATTAATAATGGGGCTGCTCCAATTAATAATAATCAGAATATCACCTTTGAAAATTCTTATACTCGAGCCCAATTCGGAATTACTTTAGTGATGAAGCCAACTATTCATGATCCCGATCCTGAACAAGGTGTTGAAGATACATTAATTACCTTGGATACAAACGTAACCTTTGATACCCCCTTAAGCGATAAAGATGATCGCCCTGTAATTAATCGAAGACATATTGAGAACCAGGTAAGAGTTGTAGATGGGCAAACGGTAATTTTAGGTGGGTTGAGAAGAAAATCTCAAGATTCTGTATCGACGAAAATTCCTTTTTTAGGCGAGATCCCAGGAATCGCTAAGTTATTTGGTTCTACAAAAATGCACGATCAAATGACTGAGACGTTCGTTTTTATAACCCCAAAAGTGATCCATGACGTGAAACAAGATTTAGAAAAATATCGGAATGAATTGTTGTCTAAACGGCCAGGGGATCTCCCTGAGTTTTGTGATCGTTTGTTTGAAGCTGAAAATAAGCAGAAACAAAAGCTGTTTGCGCAAAGTTTCAACCTATTTTTTGGAAGCCCTTAAGGTCGTATGCAAGAATTTAAGTTGGATGAATTGATAGCTTTCGCAGAACAATTTTCTATCCCATTTTACGATGATTTGAGAAATTTCCAGCTTGTATTGGAGGAGGCTCAAGTAATTCCCTATAGCTTTGCAAAACAAAAAGGGGTAGTTCCGTTGAGTATGGATGAAAAAACTTTGAAGTGTGCTTTTATGCACCCTGATTACGATAAGCTTAAGTCTGAACTCAAACTCCTCACAGGTAAGAATATCGAATGTGTGCTGGCTCCTAAGGAGATCATCTATCAAACTATAGAAAAATGTTATAATTCTCAAAGTAGGGATCATTCCGTCTTACAGGCCAAAAATAATAACGATTTTTCACAAGAAGATGTAGACTATGACCTTAGCGATGACTTCCCTCTTTCTGAAGTTGTGGGATTTCTAAATCATACCCTCATACAAGCCTTGAGAAAAAAAGCTTCAGATATTCATTTTGATCCAAGTGATGAAAAGCTTTTGATTCGGATGAGAATCGATGGTGTGCTAGTTTTTTATTCGGCAATCGCTAAAGAGTTTTCTAAGCAGCTTACAACCCGAATAAAAGTTCTATCGAAGTTAGATATTTCAGAGGGCAGGCTACCTCAAGATGGAAGAATTAAAGTGCGCTATGCAGCTAAAGAAATTGACTTCCGCGTTAGCACATTACCTACAGTCCACGGGGAGAGAGTCGTACTAAGGATTTTAGATAACAGTCAAGTAGTGCTCGGTCTTCAAGAAAGCGGGATGAACCCAGCAATTTTAGAAGATTTTAGAAGCCACATGTTAAAAGCTCAAGGGCTTATTTTAGTTACAGGTCCAACTGGAAGCGGTAAAACCTCAACTCTTTATGGAGCGATTTCTGAGCTAAATGCAAAAGAGTTGAATATTATGACAATCGAAGATCCGGTGGAATTTAAACTCAGAGAACTTTCTCAAATTTCTGTGAATCACAAGATCGATTTTACTTTTTCTAAAGGGCTAAGACATATTTTAAGGCAAGATCCCGATGTGATTATGGTGGGGGAAATTCGTGATAGAGAAACTGCTGAAATTGCGATTCAGGCGGCTTTAACAGGCCATCTCGTCGTGAGCACTTTACATACAAACGATGCTGCTTCTGCACTAACTCGATTAACAGATATGGGCATTGAGCCATTTTTAATTAGCTCTTGTGTTACTGGGGTATTGGCTCAAAGGTTGATCAGAAAAATTTGCCCTTTTTGTAAACAAGAAGATCAGCCTTCTTTTGCTATGAGAAGACAAATTGGAATTACCGATGATACGGTAGTGTATTGTGGAAAAGGATGCGAGCATTGTTTTGGTTTAGGCTTTCAAGGGAGAATCGGGATTTTCGAATGGATGCCGATGACTGGAAAAATCAAAAGTCAGCTGATGCTATCACAAGATAGCCATCCGATCTTTGAGATTGCTAAAAGTGAGGGGATGCAAACTTTAAAAGAGGATGGTAGATCGAAAATTTTATCGGGGGTTTCTTCTGTGGAAGAAGTTCTTAAAGCAGTTCCTTAAATTATGCCTATTTATGAATGTTTAATATTGAGTTCTCGTGGTCAAAAGAAAAAAGAGCTTATTCTAGCTGATTCAAGGCAAGAAATTGCTGAGGATTTATCAAAAAAAGGTTTTTTTTCAATTAGCATCAAGCAGATTGAATCTTTGCCCAAATTAAAAAAAGTATCCTCTTCCAAAATTTTGGCTTTTACCCAAGATTTATACCAATTTTTGAGAGCGAAAATACCTTTATTCGAAGCTTTGAAAAATATTCAAAAGAAAATCAATGACTCAAATATTCAAGTTTTAATTATCGGCCTTATCGATAAAATTAAACAAGGGTATCAGTTGTCTGAAGCTATGCAATTTTATCCTCATGTTTTCAATTCTGTTTATTTAGCTATGATCAAATCGGGGGAAGAGAGCGGTAGGTTAGAACTTGCATTGAGTTCTTTAAAAAGGATTTTGGAAAAAGAAGCCCAAATACAAAAAAAGTTAAGCTCACAGCTTGCTTATCCTAAATTTTTAGCTTTGATCAGTTTAGGATTAATCCTAGGGGTGCTAGTATTTTTAGTGCCCTCTTTTAAAGAGCTTTTGGATGGGAAAGAGCAAAAAGGGATTACTAAAATTGTTTTTTCCGCATCTGATTATTTACTGAATTATCCTTATTCGATCATGTTAGGGATATCGCTTGCAGTTGGGTTGATTTGGGGCAGTATAAAAATCCCTTTTGTGCGTTCTAAAATTGAATCTGCTCAAATAGGGTTATTTCCATTTAAAAATTTTTATATCCCTAAAATCTTTTCCCGATTTTTTTTGGTTTTTAGATCATTGACTGAAGCTGGGGTTCCTTTAGTTGAAGGGTTAAAGTATTCTAAAGATGTATTAGGGCATCCCGTTTATGAAAAAGAAATTGAGCAAATCATTTCAGATATGACACTGGGGTATACGTTTTCCCAAGCTTTAAAGAAATCTAATAAAATCCCTGAAATGATATTTCAAATCGTTGTTTCTAAAGATGAAATTGGGGGATTGGGAGATGCTTTTTCGACTATCAGTCAATATTATGAAGAGGAGCTTGAAAGAAATCTTCAACAACTTGCAACTTATATTCAGCCGGTCATGTTCATTTTGCTTGGGTTAGTGATTGGGACAATCATTTTATCCGTTTTAATGCCGATGACCGATACGACTAATTTTGCCCTTTAGGGAGGGGTTATGAAAAAAAAACGCGCTTTAACTCTCATTGAAATTATGGTGGTCTTATTCATCATTACGATTGTCACTTCAGTGATAGGGGTCAATATGAAAGGAACGATGAAAGAAGGGAAAGCCTTCAAAAGTGAAAAAGGATCCAAGCAGGTATATGATATACTATCGCTTGAAGTGGCTAAAAATCCTGATTTGATTGAGTCGATCATCGATCATCCTGATGTCATTTTAAAAAATTCTGGTATTATAAACGACCCCAAGAAGATATTAACAGATGGTTGGGGCGAGCCCTTTAAAATTAAAATTGATCCTGTCGATGGGGATATTAAAGTCACATCTAAAAGATGGATTGGGCATCTTAAAGAAAAAGGTCTGACTAAAGAGCTTATGATAGAGCAATATCCATGGATTGATGCAGATGAAGTGCAAGAAGACCTTTTCACTTTTTGAGTTGATAGCTGTCATAGCTTTAGTTTCAATCTTAGGGTCTATTTTATTAGTTAATGGATTAAATATGGTGAGAAAGATTCGAGCTGATCATGATTTTTCTCTTTTAGGAGCGTTTATTCATGAAGCTCAGCTTTTAGCTGAACTGACACATACAGAAATCGAAATTGAATTTTCGCCTGACAAAAAAGGATTTAAAGTAGAATTAAAGGGGTTGAATTGTAAAAACAGAAAGAATGTTTTAATTTTTAAAACTTTAGAGTTAATTTCAAGTGAAACAGTTAGCTATTGTTTGTATCCTCATCTTAAAGGAGGAGCAAAACAACAATTAATGATTAAAGACTTAAATCATCAAACAAGAATATTAGTTTTAAACTAGGCTTTAAAACCAATATTCAAACTTGGTATAGTAGAAAAGATAATTTTTGGATGTAATGGATATGAAAAAAGTTTTTGCATTAGTTCTAGGCTGTTTTGTGCTTCAAACGGTCTTTTCCGCTGAAAAAGAAGCAAACTCCCTCCCTCAGCTTAAAAGAAAACAGCCGGAGTGGACATCGAAAATCGAGGAAACGTATCCTTCAGGACAGGTGAAAAAAGTATGTTTTTATGAAGAAAATCGAGAGCATCAGCTTTTTGGGGTAAAAGAAATTGTCTATTACGAAAATGGTAAAATTTTAAAAGAGGTAGACATACTACAAGAAAAAGTAGATCACAAGCCTTTACCTCATGGTGTGACAGTCGAATTTTATGATGATCAAACCGTAAAAACAATTGTATATTTTGAAAAAGGGCAGATTCAGGGACCTTTAAAAAATTTTTCCAAGCAAGCTAAATTATTAGAAGTAGTTGATTTCAAAGATGGAAAAAAAGAGGGGCGTTATGTTCGATATTACCCTGAAGGAGCCAAATCTCAAGAAGGGCAATTTTCTAATGATCTACCTGAAGGAGAATTTCTCAGCTTTTATCCAAACGGGCAAAAACAACGTTCTGTGACTTTTAAAAACGGTCTTCCAGAAGGAAAGGTAGTTTCTTGGTATGAAAATGGTTCTATCCATATACAAGAAAATTTTCAAAAAGGATTGCTCCATTCTGAAGGGAAAACATCTGCTAGAATTATTTATGATGAAAATCAAGCCGTCATAGAGATTCAAGAATTTTCTCAAGGTAAGCCGCATGGTACTCATTATGGATATTACCCAAGTGGGCAGCTGATGCGTAAAGTGGAATATCTCGATGGGGTATTAAACGGTATGGATATCACCTATTCCTCAAAGGGGAAAATGCTAGGTGAAGGCAAATATGTCAAAGGTGTGAAAGTTGGTAAACATTATCTAAAATATGAAAATGAAAAATTGAGATTTCAAGCTATTTACAACGACAAAGGGGATCTTTTAGAGCCTATTTGTGAGTATTATGAAAACGGTAAACTAGCAAGAAAGTTTTCTACTTCGGGCGACAAGCTTCACGGTTCGTATCAAAAATGGTTCGAAAATGGCAAACTAGCCCAAGATTTTATGTATCAGCAGGGGGAGTTCGAAGGGGATCAAAAGGAATATTTCGAAACTGGGCAGCTTAAGATGATCGCTTCATACAAAAATAGTTTAAAACATGGGGCATTCAAAGAATGGGATGACCAAGGTGTTTTATTATTTGATGCTGCTTTTTCAAAGGGTGAATTAGAAGGGGAAGTAAGAAGTTGGTATCCTACGAAAACACCTAAAATGGTTTTTTCGTATATCAAAGGGAAAATGAACGGATTACAGCTAGAGTGGAACCAAGACGGATCTAAAAAGCTAGAGGCATCCTACCAAGATGGGATATTAGATGGTGAGTATAAAAGTTATAGTGAAACAGGGCGCTTATTAATTTCAACTGCCTATAAAAATGGTAAAATTCATGGACCCTATCAAGAATTTTATCCAGACGGGAAAGTTAAAATTATCGCTGAGTTCCAGCAAGGGGTAAAAACAGGCCGATTTGAAGAATTTTACCAGAATCAAAATCAAAAAATTTCTGCCACATACCAAAATGATTTTTTTCATGGAGAGGTAAAAAGTTGGTTTGAAAACGGTAAAGTGGCATCAGTCAAGCATTTTAATTTAGGAAATCCAGTGGGGAATCATGAAGAATATTATGATACCAAAGAGGAGTTAACGCTTGCAAAAGCAATGCTTTTTAATGATGAAGGTAAACCAGACGGGGAACAGAAGATGTTTTATCAAAATGGGACTTTGCAATCGATTGTAACCTACAGCCAAGGCGAGCTTCATGGCATGAAAGCTCTTTGGAATGAAAAAGGGGATCTTTTAGAAGAATGTTTTTATCATAAAGGGAAATTGGATGGGCGTTACTTTGAAAGAGCTCCTAACGGGCAAGAAAAAGTTTGTTACTATGAAAGTAATTTAAAACATGGCCCTTTTGAAGTTTATTACCCTGAAGCTTCTAAAGGAGATAAAATTAAAGCTGTTGAAGCTAATTATGATCATAACGTTTTGCATGGAGAGTATACCGAATACGACCCTAGTGGTGTAAAAATATTCGTCGTACAGTATGAAAATGGGTTAAAAGAGGGAATAGCTTTCCAGTATGACAAAAAGGGAAGACTGCTTGCAGAAATAGCTTTTCATGAAGATAAAAAACATGGTTTAGAGACAGTCTACTTCCCATCAGGTAAGGTGATGAGAACGACAAATTATTCATCTGGATTGAAAGATGGAGATGAAAAAGCGTTTTTTGAAAATGGAGTTTTAGGCTCGATTAATCATTACAAAGAGGACCTTTTGCAAGGTCTTTCTAAAACTTATAATCATAAAGGGATCTTAGTATTTGAAGCGGAATATAGGAACGGTCAAAAAAATGGCAAGTTTAACAAATATTACGAAGATGGTAAGTTGAAATTGGCAGCTACCTATGTTGATGATAAATTACATGGTATTAAAAAAATGATCGATGAGAAAGGCTATGTCGAAGAAACTCATTATGATTTAGGTGTAAGAAGATAAACTTTTTCTTTCTCTTCGCTAGAAACCCCATGGCGTTAGCCGTGGGGTTAAATCAGAGTTTTCTGATCAACTCAAATAACAAAGAATCTCCCATTTGTCTTTTTGATTTTAATTGAAGGTGAGCTAAAGCTCCTAAAGCTCTTTCATCATTAAAATAACGACCTTCTTCTAAAAATAGCGTGCATTCAGGATTAAGTAGTGTCGATCTATCAAGAAAAGAGATCACTTTTTCAGATAGTGATATAGGAACCCTATCAGTAGCGTAGGGAGGATCTATAAAAATTAAATCAAACTTGATCCCTTGGTTTCCAAATTTTTCTAAAGCTTTGAAAACATCTAATTTTAAAAGGCAGATATTTTTTTCTATATCAAGCGCTTTAGCATTTTGCGAAATGCAAAGTTGAGCCGTATGGTCATGATCGACTAAATAGGCAAAATTTGCCCCTCTGCTTATCGATTCTAAGCCTAAAGCTCCGCTTCCTGAAAAAAGATCTAAGACAACGCTGCCTTCAGTGTTCATCTGACAAATATCAAAGATCGTTTTGCGGAGTTTTTCCGATGTGGGACGGGTGGTCTTTCCCTTCGGAGCATCGATAAATCTTCCTTTAAGAAGACCGCCGGTAATTTTAAGTTTCATCAGGTTCTACTATTTCTGTAAAGTATCGCAATTTTTTTTCCATCATCTGACAGTTTCTAAGGAGCTCTCTGTCGCCCCGTTTGGCTTGTCTTAAGTTGATAGATTGTGTGATGTTAATCCATTCATCTTCAACTTTTCCTTGAACCATAAGGTCGATATTTTGCAATCTGTCGGTCTTTCCATAGATCACCAATGGCTGATCCGCAAAAAGAGCCGGCATATATCCAGATGGGGGAAAAAATTCTACTGTATCACTTTCATTTCGTATAGTAGAAACATGTAAATTGTTAGCTAAAGGGGTTCTTAAATTTTTTATAAGGATTGCCAATTGTCTAGGTAAGGCAGCATTTGTTTTAGAGTAAATCAGTTCACCGTGGTTGTGAAATGCAATCATATCTAAGGCTCCAAGGTAATTTTCTTGGCTTGAAGCGACAGTATAGATTTGGAATAAATTTTTGTTTTGAAGACAGATATCGGCAATTTTATCTTTGTTGACATGGTACTGTTTATAAGCAGTTCCGTCAGAAAGTATGATGATGGTATTGATATCTGAAGAAGAGACTTTGAATTTATTTTCTATAAATGGGATCACTTTTGAAAAATCTTGAGGGGAGATAGTAAATCCATATCCGATATTTTCTAAAAATATCTTGGCTAGCTCAAGAGACTGTTTGTCATTAGATAAGCAATGGTGATTCAAAATATCAAAATGCCGATTTAAGACGATGATATTAAAAGTTGCATCTTGGCTCAGATAAGGGATGGAGCGTAAAATGCCTTTTTTAAAAGCATCAAATCGTTCTTCTGATATCGATCTTGATGGATCTAGTACAAAAAATACATTTTGATGGAGTTTTCTCAAATCTTCAGGGTAATAAGGGATTAATTTTACGGCAAAATAATAACTTTCTCCATCTGGACTTGCGATCACTTCCAATTCATGCCTAAATTCCGTGCTTAGTACGTAGGTATTTAAGTCTGATAAAGAAGGCATAAGCGTTAAATAATCCAGCGCTTTTTGTCTTAAAAGAGCACGAAAAGAGGTTTCTTGCTTATATGCAGGTTTTTTATCGATATCTAAAACGGCATAAGGATCAAAGATTTCTTCATTGTCTCTTAAAAGTTTAGGATAATCGATTGTATTCACTAAAATATTTGGTAGTTCATGTACAACATCCAAACAAATGGTATGTTGATAAGGAGTTGTAGATTCTATCTCATATTTTGAAAAGAGGGGAATAGTTTGAGTTGCTTCAAAATAAGAGCTATCATTTTTAACTAGGAATTTTTGATACAATTCTTTTTGTAGATCGAATTCAGCTAACTTTTTAACGCCATATTTGCTTAAAGAAATAGATTCAGAAATTAAACTTAAATGATCTTGGAATAATCCCAATTTTATTTTAGGAATCAAAATATTAGCCGGTTTAAATTGATAAGCTAAAGTCGGCTTTAAAAATTGATCGACTTGATAAATAGTTGCCTCTACTACATTTACTATTTTTTCAAATTTATAGGCATGCATAAAATCGATTAGGAAAATTTCACCATCGTCTAGTTGGATTTCATTTGTTCGATCAACAGAGATGAATTCAAGGCTTGATATTGGGATACCAGATTTAGAAATGAGGATTTTAGATTTAAATCCATCATTATCAATACAGATATCAAAAGTAGCTGATTCGAAATCAAACGTTAAAATTTTTAGATTAGTTTTTGGATAATCGAGATGGATATTATTGGAAATTCCAGCAAAACTAAGGTTGAAGCGCTGATATTCAGCATCAGGTTCATAATCATTAGGTAATAGTTTTATATCGTATTCTGTTTCGCGTACTTTAGGTGTATTTGACAAAATCGACTTTAGATCTTTTTTGATGAATTCATCTTGAGAGAGAGTACTAATTGCTTTAGTAACAAACGATTGAGAGGTTTGGACGATCGATGGAAGATTGATGTCTAAAGGATTAAGTTGAAAAGTTAATGCTTTCAAATCAGAAGAAAGTAGTTTCTGCTTTAAATTGAATTTAAAAGTGGTCTCTCCTAGAGCAATATGCCATTCAAAAAATTCCTCCATTGAAGGGTCATTTACACCCGGAAGGGGGTAGATATCGAATGGAAGCTCTTTTAACTCTAATATCATGCATAAATCTGAGCTATGGGGGCTAAGTTCAGTATCTAAAGCTGCTTTTTCAGGGATGTCCTGACTTTCAAAATGGATTAAAGATTTCTGAATTTTTAGATTAGGAGTGTGTACAGCCTGACTTAAGTAATGGTTAAGATGGATTTCAACTTCCTCGGTTTCAAAAGGAGGAGGTACAGCTGTACTTTGTTTGGATGGGTGGATTTCTTTGGCAATTTCAATAGTTTCAAGATCGTGCATTTTCAGCTGATAATGGCCAGGTTTTAATTCATAGACAATTTTTGCAACTGAGAGGCTTAATTTTTCGATTGTCTCCTTAGGGGAGTTTCTATCCAAAGCTAAAGTATCATCATTGAGGTTTTCCTGATTAAAAAGCTTTACTAATCCTTGGACGTAAGGTTGTATGTGAAGACGGATTTTTTCCAATTCGGGTTGGGAAATCGCTTCAGGATTCTCTTTTGAAAAATGAAAATCTGCTACTTGATCAAAACTCTGAGGTTGTACAACCTCTTTGAAAACTAAGTTAGATTTCAACTCTTTTAAAGAATATAGCGGTTGAATTTGTGCTTTTTCTAAAGAGGGCTCTTCTGATAAATAATTCTGAAGTTTTTCAATTTCTATTCCGACCTGGTTTTTACAAGATTCGATTTTTTCTAATTTGAGGGCGATTGCAATATCTAAAAACTCGTGGGAAAGAATTAGTTCTGGTACTAAATCGTAATGTTTATCATTAAAATTTTCATCTTGATCGCTGAAAAAAATTACTTTAGAGATTTTTGGGGTTTCTAAATGCTCTTTGATCTTAGGTGCTTCGAAAAACACCTTTACTAACGTTTTAGGCTCTTTAATGAGGGAGGAGACGTTTTTAAAAGGGCTGATCTCAAAAGAAAAAAAGGCATCTTGATTTTCCGGATAAGGCCCTCTAAGGCTCACCTTTTGTATTAAGCTTTTGATATGGCTTTTTGAAGGGTTATTTTTCACCCATTCGATCATTTCAGAAGAAGGGGTATATTGAAGTTGAATGATCGGTTCAGATTCGTTGACAAACGCAAGATGGGGTTCTAAAGGAACTATCGAAAAAGAAAAAGGGAGTTGATTTTTAGCGGATTCAACTGGATTGGCAAATTTTTGAATATCATCTTCGATATTTATGCCCATAGTTTGGGAAAAGACCGAATGGGGATTTAAATTTGCAAGTTCAAGGGTAGCTTTTAACAGTTCTTCTGTTTCTTGAATTGTAGGGATAAAAGAATCAGCATCGATACTTAAGGGTTCTTTAGGGAGTAGCTGATTTAGTTCAATTCCGTTAAAATTTAAAGCAGGCTCATATTTCATCTCTTTTTTTTCATTTGCTTGGAGAATATGGGTCATCCCTAAAACAGCGATCAAAGAAAAATATCTTTTTGAATGATGGCGATATTTGCTTCTTTGGAATTTAGATCTTGTCATGAAAAAACCATCCTATCAAACAAATAATTGAGTAAATACGCACGATATACAAGTATGGATTTGATTTAAAGGCCACTTGAAAGATTTTTCAAATGGCCTTATGGAGAAATTAAAAATTATGGAGTTGGTCTATCAACTGAATACTGATTTGAACACTCTCATTTAAATAAGCGGTAATCTTGTCGTTAGATTTGATTTCAGCTAATTTAGTAAGAGCGGCGGAATTATATTCTTCTGCTTGTGATAGGCGATTCTTCTTAAACTCAAGCTTCCCTTTCGTTCTCAGCATTTCAGCATCAATATAAGTCATATAAGCTTGATATGTTGGTAACTTATCAGAAGTAGCTAGGCGTTTGTGGTATTCTTTTAATATAGGATCGTCTGAAGATGTGTAATCTTCTTTAATACGGTTAAGGAAAAAGAGGTACTTATCATCTTTTTCTTCAGGAGATACAATATCAGACCTGATTTTAGCATAGGCTAAAGCAGCTTCAAGGTGGAGCGGCTCTGAAGAAGGAGATTTCTTAATTTGCAGATCTTTAAGTTGATTTAGCATCGTTAAGATTTGCTCATTTCTTTCATTTTTAAATTCAGGGTCCATCATATCAAAACGCAGCCTAGTAGCATGTAAGATGGCGTAATCAGAAATATATGAAGGGGCTCCTTTAGAATTTTTCATGATGAATGAATAAGTCTCTAAAGCATTTTCATCATCTCTCATCACCTCATAAGTTTGAGCTAACTCTAATAATGTTTGCATTTGGAATTTCCATCCCAATTGAAAATTTTTCGTTTGTTGCTCAGCTAAGTTCGAAAGAACAGCGATTTTAGTTTCTTGTAAGCCTTTGATATTTAAAAGTTCGGCATATTTTAAGACTTCAGCTTCAAGATAGATAGAATCCTTGCTCATATTGACAAGAGAGGCATCTCCTGAAGTGACCAAAATCGATTTATAGATTTCTGAAGATCGTTTTAGATTTTCTCCGTTAGCCGGATCTATTTTGACTTTTTGGTAGTAGTGATTTGCTAGCCAAAGTTTATTTTCAAGCTTAACAGAAGTATCCCCTAATGAAAGGGCTTTGTAGAGGTGCTCTCCAGCGATATCATATAGGCCGTTTTTTTGGCTTTGTATGGCGTTTTTATTAGCTGTTGGGCTTGTTAATGAATCAATCTTATTTAGATAAGCGTTATAAAGTTGCAAATGTAAAGAAGCTTGATTTGCGAGCTCAGGATTGTAGCCAATCGCTTTTTCTATATTTGAATAGAATAATTCTGGATCTGCATCCGTATTTTGGTAACAGATACCTAAGATGAGGTAAGCTTCCCCTAAATTTTTATCAGTAGGATAATCTTTAATAAAAGTATCAAGTTGTTTGGAAGCGATCGCAAACCTTTTTAATTCATAAGCAGTTTTAGCCGCTAACAGCCTGCAATCTTTTTCTTCTTCTAAAGATAGGACATTTTTCTTAGAAGATTGCTCATTTAAAACAAACGTCACATCATCGTAAAACGCTGCTTTAGAGTAAGCTGGGTTTTTTTCATCGATTTCTTTCAACCGGTTTAAAGAAGAAGAAAGGAAATACTTGTAGGCAATTCCCCTATTTTCCGACTTTGGATAAAGATCGATAAATGTCTTAAATGTTGTATAGCTTTCAGTCCATTTAGCATTTTCGTGGGTAACAAGACCATATTCTAGGTATAAAGAGTGTTTATCATCATATTTATTTTCTTTGATGATTTGAGCTAATTCCTGTTCCGCAGTGATAAAATCTCCACGATTTTTGCACATCATAGCATGGATATAGAGCGCTTGGCCATATTCTTTGTCTTGAGAGAAGAAGCTTTTAAACTGATTGATAGCTTGATCGCAAAGATCATCATTATTCAATTGTTGAGAGTTATTCAACTGCATAAGAAGCGCATTTTTAAGCTGGAGTGAAGCCGTTTGCGTATTATTGGTATATTTACTTAAAAATTCAGAAGAATTTTTATAATCTTGTATAGCAAAAAAGCTTCTTCCAACGATGTAATCTAAAGTTGTTTTTTTATCTGGCTGAACAACACTCAAAACTTCTTGGTAGTTTTTAATCACTTCAGAAAATTCTTCTTCTTGGAAATAAAGGATAATTCGATTAACAAGTGCATCATTGGCTTTTTTCCCTTTGATTTTGATCACTTCGCTGAAGCTTTCAATTGCAAGCTGAGGATCGTATTCAGCTTGAGATAATGCAGCTTGATTTAGAAGTTCTTCTTTTTGATCTGGATAGGTGTTAGCGAGCTCAATGTAGAGATTTGCCGATTTATCATATTGTTTTAAAGTATGATAGATCTCAGCTAATGCTAACTTACTATGTTTACCAAAAGTTGAATTGACAAGTGGTTCATAAAGAACTTTTGCTTGATTGGCGTAATCTTGTTTTAAAGAGATATCAGAAGATTCTATCGATATTCTAAAAAGAGATTCTGCTACAAGAAAATGAAGTTCCTCTTTTCTTTCAGAAATTTTCTTTGAGTTGATCGAAATATAAGGTTTGCCAGTTTTCAAAATCGAAGCAAAATCATTGAGTTCGTAGTAACATTGTAGACGATTGACAAGTACTTTTTCTCCAATCGCAGGGTCATTGATTTTGGTATAAGCTTCTAAAGCTTCTGTATATTTTTTATCTTGTAAATAAAGATCCCCTAAAATTCCGCGTAATTGATCGTTGATAGGGCTGCTTGGGAATTTTTCCAAAAATGTGTGAATTTGCCTTTTGACTAAGATATAATCACGATCTTTCCAGAATTCTGCGATTCTTCTGACTAAAAAAGCCTCTTCCTCACTTTTTACTTCCAGTGTAGAAGGAATCTCAGATGTTCCTGCAAAGCCTTGATCGACACCGAATGTCATGATGAAAGAGCATACAAATAAAGGGATTTTAGAAAATGGAGCATTAAATTTGGAGTTAGACCATTGCATATCCATACCATGTTGATAGAGTTGTTTTCCTAAGGGCTTTTGTTCTAGAAGAATTATGGATTAAAATAAAAAGTTCAAAAGCCGTAAAAGTTTTTCTTAATTTCTTTATGTCTTTTTTGGAGAATTTTATAAAAGTAAAATTTAAATTTTTTTTTCTAACTAAGCGAGAGTTCCTGCGAAATTCGATAGGTTTTCATCATTTTAATCGCTAATTGGTTATCTTGATGCTTCAGTAATGCATACACTTTAATTCCATCGGCATATTTTTGGTGGTGGAAATAAAGTTCCCCGAGTTTAAATAAAATCTCTTTATCGCTGGGTCTCAGTGAGCGCAATAATTCTATTGTGGATAACTCTAGATCGTATTGGTGTATCCCTCTGTAACATTCTGCAAGTTTGGCATGTGTCCAAGGATCTTTTGGAGCTAGACTGTCAAGGATTTTTAGTTCTTCAATCGCCAGCTTATATAAGCCATCAATTTTCTTTTTATGTTCTTCATTTTGTAATTTTTTTAACGGATATTCGAAAAAATAGGGGAGTAGTTGCGATGGAATATTTAGGTTGTCAATTTGATCTAATAGGCTATTAGCGTATTCTGTATGGGCTTTCAAATCGATAGGAGAATCTTCAATCATTTTTATTGCCTGAAGAAGAATATTTCTTCCTATCAGTTCTAAAACATAGCTATAAAATTTAAATAAAAATGAAATTTTGATTTTATTTAGAATCGAGAGATTCAAGTTCAAAAATACTTTTTCTTTCACTTGATATTGAAACATGTATTTCAAATTTTTATAAAAGCTGATTTCATCCCATCCATTTTTTGCTGGCTGATTTTCAAATGTTTTATCAAATGTAGATGATAGTAGTTCTTCTATTTGAGTGAATTTTTTTGCATCTAGAAATTGCTTAAGGGTCAGATAAGAAAAAAATGAAACGATAGAGCTTGCGATTGCTATTCCATGAGGGATCGATTTGGGATTGATATTAGAGAGGATGATAGTCAAAGAAAATAAAATCAGGATGAAAATTTGTGAAAATAGATGAAAAAAGATGAACCCTTCGATAATTTTAGTAAATTTATAATAAAAATTTGTTGAGATCGCACTAGGCAAATCTTCGTTGAAATCGATACTGTAGCTCATAACATCCCTAAAAAAAATTAGTTATGAGCTATCAGAAAAAAACTTTCAAGAAAGATTTATTCGTTCAATAAAGTTAGTTGTTAACCATGTAATTAATGACTTTTTCTGAAACACCGGCATTTTTAAGCTTAATCACATCCGCTGAAGTTAAGTCATAATGGCTATTAGAACTTTGAATCATTGAAATAATTGTCTCTGGCGCTACTCCAGCTTGCGACATGGCGATGATATCGTTGAGATTGAGTTTTTGTTGCTTTTCAATTTTCCGCATTGTGCTGGGAGAGTTTTGCTCCAAATTTTTTTGAGATTGGGCATCCATGGCATTCCCAACAAGACCCCCTGCTGCAGCTCCGATAGCACCACCAATTAGAGCCCCTTGTCCGCCTGCGATTAAAGCCCCTGTACCTGCTCCTAATCCTGCACCAACTAGAGCTCCTGTACCAGTATTAGTCGCGCATCCTACTGCTAAAATAAGAGCAGCGCTGAAGCAAATAGTATTGATATGATTCATTAGAAAACCTCTTTTAATCTACCTTTTTAATTTTTAGTTACTAAAAATCTAGATTTTTAACTACTTGGAATAAAATAAAAGAGGTTTAAATAACTATTAAGCAAATAATTAGACTTCTAAAGTTTCTTTAAATCTGTATCCAACACCCCTAACGGTGTCGATCCAGTTAGATTCACTTCCTAATTTTTTCCTTAAAGCTGCTATGTGTACGTCGATGTTTCTATCAACGACAAAAGCATCGTCGTTATGGATGTCATCTAGCAATTGGTTTCGAGTTAAAACTTTGCCCTTATTAGTAATAAGGCGTTTTAAAATACCGAATTCTGATAAAGTAATCGTGATCACTTTATCTCCTTTTCTTAAAAGGTATCGGTCTACTTCTAATGTGAAGTTCCCAAACGTGAGATTTTTTGGGGACTTTTCCACATCTTTGCCCCTTCTCATAACAGCTTTAGCTCTTGAAAACAGCACTTTTGGAGAGAATGGTTTAGTGATGTAATCATCAGCACCTAGTTCCAATCCAAGGACAACGTCGAGTTCTTCAGCTTTTGCTGTTAAGATAATAACTGGGATATTCCTTAAATCGGAATGACTTTTAATCTTACGGCAGACATCGAACCCATTTTGCCCTGGAAGCATGATATCTAAGATCACTAGATCTGGTTTTTCCCGTTCTATTGCTCGAAATCCATTGATCCCATCTGTTTCAACTAGAAGCTTATACCCAGAAATTTCAGCTTGTAAGCGAATCAATGCGGCAATATCTTCTTCATCCTCTACGAGGATAATTTTCTTTTTTTGACTCATATTTTGCTCCAGATTAGGTTTTAAGAGACTTTTATGTGATTTTTAGGGGATCTTAGCTAAATTTCAAATTTTAACACAATCTTCTAAATCGACACATTGAGAATTAATTGGATAGTTTAGAATTTTAGAAGCGCATATGTCAAATATTGAACTATTGCCAGTTATAAAAAAATCATCTTTTTGGAATTGGTTTTTGATAAGGTGTTTAGAATAAGGGAATGATTGAACGATCAATTCAGCGGGATCGATGATATTTGAACGATGAGAAAATTGCGAGGCGATAGCATCGTAAATGATTGGGAAGTGCGTACAAGCTAGTAATACATAGTCAAAATGGTTGAATCCGATTTTATATCGATTCAAAATGTCTTTTAAAAGGCTCTGATCTTCTACTTGATTTTGAATGTATTCCACTAAGATTGGACACCCTAGAGCTTCAACAGCCATATCAGGCCTATTCATTTTCACTAACTTTTGGTAATACCCATTTTTGATTGTAGAGGGAGTTCCTAAAATTAAAAGAGAGCTATTTAAAGGTAAGGTTAGAAGATATTGCCCAGTTGCAAGATGGAGGGGGATGATTTTTTTATCAGTTTGTACTTTCAATAAATCGTAGGCATTAGTTGAGGCTGTATGGCAGGCTATGACAATCATTTTTGCTTGAATTTTGGAAAAAAATTGCATGTTGCTTTGACAGATGTGCTGGATCATTTCTTGGGATTGAGTCCCATAAGGGCATCTTAAAATGTCTGCTAAGTATGCAAATTTTAACTCTGGTAGAGCAGCTTTCAACTTTTTATAAACTGTAAGCCCCCCTAATCCAGAGTCGAAGATTCCTACATCATAGCCCATGTAAATTGCCGGCTATAGGTGTGGAATAGGAACGATAAGTTCTTGGCCTACTATGATTAAATCATGATTTAATTGATTCAGCTTCTTGAGTTCATCAATAGTAGTCTCATGGATTCTGGCAATTTTTTCTAAAGAATCTCCGGGCCTTACAACATAAGTTTTATGAGGGCGATCGCTTTTACTCGAGGGGGAGTTCTTTTTATTTTTTATTTGTTCTATTGTTTCAATATTGACTGCTAACGTCTTTTCCAAATCTTTGAGCTTTTCTTTATATTGGGTCAAAGCTTTAGTGGTATCACTTGCATAATGGTTCAAGTATCCGAGTTGAGAGCTTAATGTTTCACTTTGGCTTTCTAGAGCTTTGGTCTTTTTTTCTAAAAGGGAAATTTGGTACTCGAGTTGATTCCAAGCAGACTTTTGATTATCTTGGAGTCTCTCTTTTACCGAGGTGATAAGGTCATCTCCTGCTATGATTTTCCCCTCTAATATTTGAAGTTGCATCTGGTAACTTGTCATATCATGTTTGATTTCTTCCAAATCAGTTCTTATCCGATGTAATGTCAATTCCAGCTGATGTTTTTCTTCTTTTGGGGAGGATCCTACCATGCTGCATGAGGAAAAGATTAAAGTTAATAGTGAGATTGCTAAAACAAAGGTATTCATATGCTTTTATTCGGTGGAGTTCTTATCAAAAATCTTAAATTCTACGCGTCGATTTTTAGCCCATGCGGCTTTATTGTGACCATCAACCAATGGTTGTTGCTTCCCATAGGAAATAGTGTAAATGCGATCAGAAGCAATGCCTTCTTTGATCAATAAGCTGCGGATATAGTTTGCTCTTCGAGAGCCTAAGGCTAAGTTATAGGCGTCGGAAGCTCGTTCATCGCAATGGCCAGATACAAATACGTAAACATTTGGATGGCTTTTAAGATAATCAGAGATCTTAGTCACAACTTGAAAATATTCCTTAGAGCGCAACATATCATCATCGGTATTGAAAAAGACATTTTTAAAGACCCCAGCAAGCGCATGGGAAGGGTCTTTGAACTGCTTCATATTAGGCATGCCTGAATGGGAATCGGCCTGAAGATCTTTAGGTTGTAAATTCCCCGATTCGACAAGATGGGTTTTGATATCTTGATCTTTAAGCGGGATGAACTCTTCATCTTGGGGGCCTAAAAACTCAGACTTATTTTGAACAACTTTAGAATCTTTATCTTGTTTGAAGAAGGCAAGACCTTTTTTATTGATGTACCGTCCTGCAGTTTTTGTTTCCTCCCAAACATTGTTGTTTGAGCAAGCCATAAATGTAGATAAGAAAAAAATGGTAAATAATAAAGTTATCGTCTTTTGCATAGAGCCTCTATCACTCATTTTAGGTAGAATCTTTGATCTTACGCTTTTTAAGGCGTTCCCAACAAGGATAATGTTTTAATCCAACTCCTTGTGTAATTTTGATCGGCTTTTTTTGATTTAAATTGATGACATACAATTCATTTTCAGTTCCCGTAGTGTTATAACAAAGATGAAGGTTATTGGATGCCCAGGAGGGATTTTCTTTGTGATGAGCTCCTTCGGTAATTGGATAATGGATCCCATTTTCTATATCGAAAATAAAAATTTGCCTTACTCCATCGATAGGTGAGGAGTAGGCGAGTTTCGTCCCATCAGGGGAGAAAGAGGGGCATGTTGCTTCTAATCCAGATGGGGAAAGCATTTCCAAATCAGGTTTTTTTCGGACTTTTAATGTTTTCAATAGGTCAAGCTGATAAATTTTTGGTTTTTTTTCAAAATCTGATACAAAAGCGAGATTCAAATTTTTTGGATCAAAAGAAGAGGAAGCTTGGACGCCATTGGAATTAGAAAAAATTTGCATAGGTTTGTCTTTTGGCTTGCTATTGTGATCAAGGCGTTGAACAAAAAGATCAACATTCCCAGTTGTATCAGAAATGAAACTTAAAAAATCTCCATGGGGTGAAAGTGAAGGTAAAAATTGACTTCCTCTTAAGTTGATATAAAGCTCTTGGTTTTTTGAGTGAATATTCCCTTTAAAAATCTTGGGAGGTCCAGAAATATAAGATACAAAAAGGTAATCATCGGAAGGGGAATTATCATATCTGGGAATAAAAATCGGGGTCATTTTATAATGGCGATCTTGAGTGATTTGAATAGGTGGTTCCAGATCAAAATGTTTAATAAAAATTTCTGAGCCAAAGTAATTGGGTTCTTTGATGGTGAATAAGATACGGTCTGAGGCGATGCCCTTAGTTCCGAATAATTCTAATACTAGGTCATCTGTAAAGGAGTGAAGTGTTTTAGTAGAAGGCGCTTCGATCGTAAAGGGCAATGTTTTTTGGCTATTTAGATGGTTTAATTTGAGATTGATCTGATTTTTTCCGATTGAAAAATGAAGATGCATTACTTGAGGGGTTTGTTCTTTTGTAGCTTCACAGTAACCGCAATTTAGCAAATCGAATTCTATTACGCTTTTGATGAGATGATATGATTCTAAGCTAATGGAGTCGTCTTTAGAAAATGAAAGAGTGATAGGTTTTATAGGGTTTTGTGTTTTTACAAAGATTGTAAATTCTTGAGGTTGTCCAAATAAAAGAAATGAAAAATAGGTTAAAATGATGAGTTTATTCATGATTTATTACAGACCTCTGAAGGTGACGATGATTTCTTGATGTAAAGGCAATTCGGCGTCTAAAGGTATTCGATAATTTTTAAGAGTTTCAATTAAATAAGAGGTATTTTCTACCTCTTGAGACTCTAATATTTCAATATTTTCAATCGTTCCACTTATATTAATTTTCAATAGAACTTTTATGGAACCTTTCGCAGGTAATACTATAATTGATTCTAAAAAAGATAAAACTTCTTGAAACGAAATTGATTCAATTTGTTGAGCTGAATTTTTAGGGGCATCCTGATGAGGAGTAGTTTTTAATTCTGGAATAGTCAAAGTATCTGCCGTTTTATGACATTTAGTCGGCTGGTTTTTTATTTCTTGAGACTTGATTGGTTTTTTGATCGCAGCTGGTTTAGGCTTTGCCTCTTTTTTTAAAAGGGGTTCATTTTTCTTTTTAGGTTGGGTTGGGGTAGTTTGGGAAATTTGATGATGAGTAATTTTATCAGTTGGAAGATAACTTTTATGGATAACACTTCGAACGAGAATCGCCTCTTTTTTTTGGTATTTAGGAAATGGGGCTAACCCAGCGTATAAAATTAAAATTAGATGGGAAGACAAAACCAATATGACGATGATTTGAAGTCTATTTAAAGGTTTCATGATTTTAAAATGATATCTAGCTGTTTGAAATCAAGGCTTTCAAGAGTTTGTTTAATTGTTTCATAAGTTCCGAAGTCTGATTTTTTATCTTGAAGAAGAATCGGGGTAGTTTGCTTTGGTATTTTTAATGATTCAATATGTTGTTTAAGGTCTGTTAGCTTGATATTTTTATTATTAACTCTAATTTGATTGTTTTTATCCACTTCGATGATGAGTTCTGACTGTGTTTGAAAATTGGCTGTTTTTAAAGTTTTAGATTCCTCTAAGGCTGTAACAAGTTGAACGCGATCGATTTGGAGTAGGGGGGCTACTAAGATGAATAAAATGAGTAATACAAAGAGTACATCTAAAAGGGGGGTCATATTGAGTTCAGGATTTTCATCTTCATATTGATTGAAGAATTTTTGAGTCATGGTTAGTCAACTTTTTTGTATTGCAGCTCAAGTTTTGATACAAGCTCATTGGAAAACAGATGTAAATCTAAAGCAATCCCTTTTGAGATGGATTTTAGATAGGCATGACCAATCAAAGCTGGTATTGCGATCAATAAACCGATCACAGTTGTTGCAAGTGCTGTTGAAAGTCCTTGGATGATGATAGTATTTGAAAAAGCATTCGTCCCTTTTTGCATTTCGAATAAGCTAATTAAAATTCCCCATACAGTCCCTAAAATTCCTAAAAATGGGGCTAAGGATACCGAGCTATTCAAAATAAATAGTCCGTTTTCAATCCTTTTCATTTGATGGATAACTCCAGCATCTAAGTCGAGATGAATAAGCGCCAAATCATCTTTGGATAGAAACACGTTAGAATCGGGAATATTAGAAAAAAATTGATTTTTCTCTAATATTTTAATTGTTTTTTCTCTCATCCTAAAGTAAAGATACATAAAAGGTTGGATTTGTAAATCTTTGATCGGTTTCATTTCGGCATTTAAAATGCCTTCTTGAGCGTTTGATAATGCTTGAAATTGGAAGATTATCTCTTTTTTCATCACATGAAAAATCCAAGCTTTGTATCCAATGATCACCCAACAAATAAGGGAAAGAGCAAATAAAGAGATAAAGATCCCTTTTCCAAAAAAATCTGAGTCTGCAAAAGATTTGAATAATATCGCAAAAGACTGGTTCATGGGATAATTTTTAGGGGTTGATTAATTTTGGTAAGTTTCAAAAAGGTATTAAAACCGTTATCTTGTAGCAATAAGAATTTTTTTTCACTGTTTTTCAACATATAAAAAAGAGATTAAAATGATCGATACTCATGCTCATTTGACCTCCGATGAACTTTTCATGCAGATAGATGACCTCATCGTAAGGGCTAAAAAAGCAGATATTAATAAGATATTCAATATTGCAACTGATCTAAAAACTTTAGAAAGGGGAATTTTGTTAAGAGAAAAATACCCCATGATAGAAAATATAGCGTCTACTACCCCTCATGATGTAGATCAAGAAGGGGAGAGTTTTTTTCCTGTGGTAAAGGAAATGGCTCAACAAAAGCGACTAATCGCTATTGGAGAGACGGGATTAGATTATCACTATACGCATTCATCAAAAGAAAATCAGATGAAATATTTTAGAAAATATATTGAATTAGCAATTGAAGTAAATTTGCCTCTTGTCATTCATTGCAGAGAGGCTTTTAGAGACTTAATTGAAATTTTAGATCAATACCCAAAAATGAGAAGAATACTGATTCATTGCTTTACTGGTAGTAAAGAGGAAGCTCAAGAATGTCTTAGTAGGGGGTATTACCTTTCATTTTCAGGGATTTTGACTTACAAAAAATCGGTTGAACTTCAACATGTTTGTGCAACTGCTCCAATAGAACAGATAGTAATTGAAACAGATGCTCCCTACTTAGCGCCGCAATCATTAAGAGGTAAACAGAATGAACCTTCTTATATTATAGAAACTCTTGCTAAGATGGCCGAACTAAAAAGCAAGACTTTTCATGAGATGGCCCTCATCACTTCTAATAATACCAAAAGTTTATTCAAAATCTAAAAAATAGCTTTGTTTATTTTAAATAAAAATATTTTAATGGCAAATCTAATGGACTTTATCATCAGGAGTAAAAATGTCTTCTCAATCTGCTATCTTACCAAAGTCGTTTGTATTGTCCCGACTTCACTCACTTACAGGGCTATGGATCGTCTTATTTCTTATTGAGCATTTACTTACAAATTCTCAAGCTGCCTTATTCTTTGGAGAAGATGGAAGCGGTTTTATCAGGATGGTGAACTTCATTAAGGGGTTGCCCTATGTGCAAGTAATTGAGGTTGTTTTAATCGGAGTTCCTTTTGTCTATCACGCTATTTTGGGGATTAGATATGCAATAAAAGGAAAAATGAATTCTTTTGGATCTGATGGAGCGAAACCATCCTTAAAATATTCAAGAAATTACGCTTATACAATTCAAAGGATCTCCGCTTGGATTTTACTTGTTGGAGTTATTTTGCACGTCTCTTTTTTTAGATTTGCAGTTTATCCTCTTGAAGCCAAAGAGAATAATCAAAATTATTATTTCGTCCATTTGAATATGGATAAAGGTCTTTACACTGTATCAGATCGTTTAGGCGTAAAATTATATGATCAAGTGAAGGTCAATGAACAGATCGATCAACTATTTCAGCTTGAAACCAAGATTCAGCTTGTAGAAAAAAGATTAAATGAGTTGTCGATCGGAGAAAGTCAAAACGCTTTTTCTCAGGAAAAGATGAGTATTTATGAAAGTTTACAGAGGTTAAATCAAAAAAAACAATGGATTACAACATTAGCTAAAAAAACGCTGCAAAAAGGTGAGGTCATCGCAGTTTCAAAAGATTTTGGGACGATTACTCTTTTGAATGTAAGAGAAGCTTTCAAAAGCCCCTTTAAAATTGCCCTCTATACGGTATTTGTATTGGCAGCTTGTTTTCATGGCTTCAATGGACTATGGACTTTTTGTATGACTTGGGGGGTGATGATCACAGCTGTTGCCCAAAGAAAAGTTCTTAGGGTTTGCGTTGGATTGATGGTATTACTTGCACTTTTAGGGCTTTCCTCAGTTTGGGGCACATATTTAATCAATTTAAAATCGTAGGCGGGGTATGGGTGATATTTTAAAAGCAAAACAAGTTGTTGTTGTTGGTGGTGGGTTAGCTGGATTAGCATCTGCTATGAAATTAGCTGAAAGCGGCTGCCATGTGAAAATTGTTTCTGTTACTAAAGTGAAAAGATCTCATTCTGTATGTGCGCAAGGCGGTATCAACGCGGCGGTTAATTTAAAAGGGGAAGGAGATTCACCATTCATTCATGCTTATGAAACTTTGAAAGGTGGAGATTTTCTAGCGAACCAGCCTCCAGTACTGGAAATGTGCATGACAGCACCAAAAATTATTCAGATGTTAGATCGTTTTGGTTGTACGTTTAATCGAGCGCCTGAAGGAAATTTAGATTTTAGGCGGTTTGGCGGAACTTTTTATAATCGTACGGCGTATTGTGGTAGCTCTACTGGGCAGCAAATTCTTTATGCGTTAGATGAGCAAGTGAGGCGTTATGAAGCTTTAGGGCAAATTGAAAAATATGAACACCATGAATTTATGCGTCTTGTTTTAGATGAGGAGCAGATAGCAAGAGGGATAGTCATGATGGATTTATTTACTCTTGAATTATCTTTATTAAAAGCAGATGCCGTTGTGATTGCAACGGGGGGATTAGGGTTTATTTTCAAGAAAACGACCAATTCTACTTTTTGTACAGGAGCAGCTAATGGCCGTCTCTATATGCAAGGGATGAAATATGCAAATGGGGAATTTATACAAATTCATCCAACATCTATTCCTGGGCATGATAAGTTGAGATTGATGACAGAGACGTTAAGAGGATCAGGTGGGCGAGTTTGGGTTTACGGCGATGACTCAAAAACAATCGAAAATGGGGAAGGTAAGATTGTTTCATGCGGCAAAAAAGATCAACCTTGGTACTTTTTAGAAGAATTTTATCCTGATATTGGGAATTTAGTCCCTAGGGATATTGCAGCAAGAGAGATTGTAAAAGTAGTAGCAGCAGGACTTGGAGTAGAAGGGAAAAAACAGGTGTTTTTAGATTGCACGCACTTTTCTAAAGCGATGCAAGAAAAATTTGCTTCAGTCTTCGATATTTATCGGAAATTTACAGGAGAAGATCCTGCAAAAGTACCTATGAAAATTTTCCCCGGTGTACATTATACAATGGGTGGTGCTTGGGTAGATTGGCCTGCAGCCGATGATCCTGATCGATACCAAAGATTTAGGCAAATGACCAACCTTAAAGGGTGTTTCAATGTTGGCGAATCAGATTATCAGTATCATGGCGCTAATCGATTAGGTGGAAATTCTTTGATGTCGTGTATTTATGGAGGGTTAGTTGTCGGCCTTGAAGTTCCGCGATACATCGACTCTCTTCAGAAAAAATCAGATGAGGTCAAAGAAGATAGCTTTCAAAAAGCGTTAGCAAAAGAGCAAGCTTTCAAACACGATCTTTTAAGCCGAAGAGGAAAAGAAAATATTCACGAGCTTCATGAAGAGCTTTCTGAGGTGATGGTCAATAATGTAACTGTTGTGAGAAATAATAAGTCTTTGCAAGAAACTGTTGAAAAAATCAAAGAGATTAAAGATCGGTATAAAAATATTTCTCTTGATGATAAGTCGCACCATTTGAATCAAACTTATACTTTAGCCAATCAATTTTCAGCGATGTTGGCATTATCTTCTGTAATGGCAAAAGGTGCTTTATTAAGAAATGAATCACGTGGATCCCATTTTAAACCTGAAGCTCCCAAGCGAGATGATGAAAATTGGTTGAAAACAACCATTGCGCAGTATGATGAAGATTCTGAAGAACCGAAAATTTCATATGAACCTGTTGACTTGAGACATGTTAAACCAGTAGAAAGAAAATATGTTAAAACTCAATCCGGTCCTCCTGAATTTGAGAGAGTGCCGAAGAATATACAGTTGCCAATCTAAAGATTTTTAGGAGGATGGAATGTCGGATAAATTTATTTTGAAGGTCTTGAGAGGGGACAAAAAAAAACAGTATTTTGAGGAATTTGAACTAGAACGTAGGCCTCTTTACAATCTGATTTCAGCACTGATGGATGTTCAAAAACATCCCTATAATCGTAAAGGGGAAAAAGTAGAGCCGGTTACATGGGAGATGGGATGTCTTGAAGAGGTCTGTGGATCTTGCTCGATCCTTGTCAATGGTAGACCTAGACAAGCGTGTACAGCTATCATCGAAACAATTATTGAACAAACGGGATCAAGTATTATCACAATAGCCCCGCTTACGAAATTTCCTCTCGTAAGAGATTTGTATGTCGATCGCTCTACGATGTTTGAAAATTTAAAAAAGGTAAAAGCTTGGATAGAAGTTGATGGATCGAATACAAATGGATTTGGCCCTAAAATTAGTCCTGAAAAACAAAAATCGATGTATGTACTTTCAACATGCATGACTTGTGGTTGTTGCTCTGAAGGATGTCCTCAAGTAAATGAAAATTCTGAATTTATGGGACCTGCCCCAATTTCTCAAGTCAGATTATTTAATTTAAATCCTGTTGGAGAAACACAGAAAAAAGAAAGACTTCATGCATTGATGGAAGAAGGGGGAATCTCAGCTTGCGGCAATGCTCAAAATTGTGTTCAAGTCTGTCCAAAAGGGATTCCTTTGACAGAGTCTATAGCTGTTGCAGGAAGGGAGACATCTAAACAAGCGTTTTTTGATCTTTTCGGATCTGAAGATAGAAACGTAAAAAGTTAGTTTATTCAATTTTATGTGTAGATTGTCGAAAAGGTTGTTTAAGGTTAGATAAGAGCTTTTCCGGGGTTGTGGATAATAAGTTGAAATCTTTTTTTAAGTTTTCGACAAAGATTCCCACAAACTGATCCTGACTGTGAAAATGAAGATTTAATGTGGTTAAAAAATCAAGATGGTGACGATGATCGCGATATTTAGGTGCTTTAGCAGGATTTTTTAGCGCCTGCATGAAATCGGGATTGAAATCCCAAAGAAGTGTCGTGTGATGAACAAATCTTTTTTTGGATAAATATTGTGCGTTTCCCCCAAATTTTCGATTATTTAAAACGTAATCATTTTCTTGTAGTTTAAATCCTAGATGAGACAAAAATGGAGCGTAATATCGGCTTGACCATTCCATAATTTTTGCAGGAAAAGGTTCAATAGACCATAAATCGGTGTTGGATATCAAAGTCACAAAAATTGTATTGTGATCTACGACAACAGTTCCTCCTCCGCTATATCTTCTGATGAGTTGAAGATTTTTTTCGGATGCAATAGAACGTTCTACTAATTCATCTATTTTCGATGAAATTCCTAAAATAATTGCTTCTATAGAGCCACAGTTGATCCAAACTAGATATTCAGATGAAGTCCTTAAAAAGGCTTCCTCAAGGCAAAGCTGATCGTAAATAGGGTAGTTTTGTGTCCAAAGAAAATGGGCAGGGGTGCGATAAGTCATGTTGTTAGTTAGGAAAAGTATGTAGGGATGGAGTATAGCAAATCCTTTGTAAATCACGGAAGTATTCAAATTTTGGATAGTTAATAAATAGCTTTATTACAGAAGAAATTTATCTTTTAAGTCTTTGAGCAAAATAAGCACCCCGCTTTTTGGCTGTTTCCACAACACAATTTGGATTATCCCAGCAGATTAATTTTTCGATAGGATAGCAAGATGTTACTAACCATTTGCGAAAAGGTTTACTGGATAATAGAGCAGTAAACATTACTTCTTCTGAATTCGGTGAGCAGCAAGGCGTTCCCTTTCTGATAAAATCATAAACTGTTGCTACGAATTGCTGTGCTAAGTTAGTGGACATATCTAAGCCAAAAACAGTTGATTGTGCATAAGGATTTTTTAAATTGGATAGATCAACGCCTGTCAAACTTAAAATTTCTGAATATACACATCTTGGAAGAAGACTTTTTCGTTCATAGGAGGAATAGTTTCTTATTGCAAAAATGGAACCTGTTTTGCAGATTCGGTTGAATAAAGGAGTTATATCACAAACGGATTCTAAAGCAGCATCTAACCATAAAATTTTAGAAAATCCTGCTTTGTAGGCATCCATAATTGCAAAAATTTTAAAACTATAAGGCACAGCGCAATATAGAATTTCTTCGCCTGTAGGATTAGGATAGCCCCCTATGTAATAAAGTATGTGGCCATTAAATCCAGTTGTTTGTAATGAAGAAATCAAATTTTTTAAATAATCCTTATAGATTTGCTGCACTGAAACATAACAAACTATACAATTTTCTCCACCTGACCCAATCTTTAGCAAAGTTTTTTCAGGGGGAATCTTTTCGCTAGAATCGATTAAGTAATTTGGTAGTCTAGTCATACGGTATATGAGACACTTTCTATTCATCTTATGACCGTTCATATCACCGCCAGAAACCAAAAGATCAATAATTTTCATTAGATCAATCGTTTTCACTTGATTATTGATATTTATCCAATCTTGTAATGAGGGGTTTTCAATAGGTTGTATGGGTAAAGCGAAAGGATTAGAGTCAAAATGAACATCGATTAATTTTTTTTCATTACACAATTCGCCGTACAGGGAAAAGTTCAGTATATAACTGTTAATTGCAAGCATAACGACTAGTTTAGTAATAAATTTGAAATGCATTTTTTGCCTTTTTCAGTATTAATTTCCATCCCATGAGTTCTTATCATGCCAAGTCATATCTAACGGGTATTTTGTTTTATAGTGAGGTAATACAGATTCCCACTCGGGTAAACATAGTGCCCATTTTTCATTATCATGGATGTACTTAGGAGCAATTACTCTTTTATTTGGATTTTTATTAAGATAAGCGGCCCAAAAAGAAAATGTCGAATTTGGTATAATGTGATGTTTCATCATTGAGCTTAAAAATAAATCTTCGATTTCATTATTGCCTTCAATAAACACACATTTACGCTTAAATTGAGTGAAATGTTTTTTACACCAATTTATTCTGTCTGAAAATATTACGAAAATAACTGGATCTGGGAATTTGTCCATGGCTTTTGCATAATATTTCAGCCCAACAAATTTGCAGTAAGGCCCACTGTAATGTATTTTAGAATTAAAGGTTCTAACATGTACTGCAACGGTGTTAGGATGGGTGATTAATTTGTTGTACTTTAGTTTTAATATTTTAACCGTATCCTCTGTAGGAGTAAAAGTATTTAGCAGGTTCTGATAGTGGTGATGAAAATATAAATAGTTTTGAAATCCCCCGGCAAGACGTAAATTAGGAACGTTAGGGAGATATTCCAATGAAAATACTCCTTGCTTTTGATGATAGTATGTCCAATAAGGGATAAGTTCTAATAAACTACAAAGAGATCTAAATACAGTAGCTTTATGTAAAGGGATGTTAACATTTGATTTATTCAAATCAGGGAAAATAGGAGTAGCATTATGATCCCATGCATAGGCAAGGGCTGCGGCCACTTGGCACATTTGATTACCTAATCCTCCGGCTAAATCACAACAAACGTATTTATCATTACAAAGTTGATCATGATCCGTTTGATTAGCTGCTAAAAAATTACCAACTAGTAGCCCAAGTAATAAACTCAAAACTCTCATAAACTTCGCAATTTTAAATTATGACTAACCGCGGGAAAACCCACGGCTTTAGTCCTTGAAGTTACCCACATTTTTCTACCGCCCAGGCCATATCTAAAAGCCGAATCCATCCATTCCAAAGCATATGCCAACTTGGATCTCCATCAGATTTCATGTCGTAGGGGTGGCAATATTGGATGTCGCTTGACACTTGCGATTACTATAGTAGACTTCTTGCGTAACCATTTTCATTTTTCCACGTTGTCCCGATTGTAGATCCCTG
>JACCDV011253241.1_pt1 | contig 41605 bp, 41 predicted proteins | sample 7446131 | NCBI WGS metagenome assembly JACCDV01 (sample SAMN15323448, study PRJNA562643) | freshwater metagenome | isolation source: river surface water | place: USA:Blue River Watershed | collected 2017-08-17
AGTCGATACGGTTGCCAAAGATTTAGGCGTCAGCAGTCAAGATGTGTTGGAAATGGAACAGCGTTTGAATGCGCATGATGCCGCATTTGACGCGCCAATCGATGCTGATGAAGATGACAATTTTGCGCCTGAGCAATATCTCGTAAGTGAAGGGATAGACGATCCGGCAGAATTGATTGAATTAGAAAATGCACAGCAAGACCAAGAAAACCATTTGCATACTGCCTTGGAACGTCTCGATGAGCGTAGTCGCGATATTTTAGAAAAACGCTGGTTAGCCGATAAGAAAGCGACTTTGCATGATTTAGCGGCTCAATATAACGTGTCGGCTGAACGCATTCGTCAATTAGAAAATAATGCGATGAAAAAGTTAAAACAGGCAATCGCTAGTTAATGAGTAATAATCGTTTTCTTTAAATGATTCTTTTTCTCTAATTGTTCCACCACAAAACGCAATTGTTCTGCAGTGACAGGATCATTTAAATTTTCATATTGCGCTTCTAATTCACGCGCTTTTTTGAAATCATTGACTTCAATGGCTTTTCGCCACATTTGGTAAACTTCTACAGCTTTATCAAATTCTTCTTTATTAATATCCATTATTGATCTCTTAAAATTAAATCACGCATGGCGGCACAAACGTGATGTATGACGTGTATATTGTGAATGCAAGCTAAATTACTATAAGCTACCGATTTCATTTTAAATAAATAATGCAAATAAGCCCGCGAAAAATGTTGGCAAGTGTAACATTCACAGTTAGGCATAATCGGATTATCATCAGTAGCATAACAACTTTTTTTAATATTGATGCGTCCTCGGTCAGCTAATTCATGAAAGCGTAGCCAATTATTTTCATAAACTATTTCACCGCAATACAAAGCGCCATGGCGCGCATTGCGAGTCGGGGCAACACAATCAAACATATCAATGCCGGCGGCGACTACCTCAATCAAATCTTGTGGTTGTAAACCGACGCCCATCGTATAGCGCATTTTGTTTTGAGGTAATACAGGTCGTACCCAATCGATGATTTCAGTCGTTTTCGGCATATTGAAACCGACACTTTCGCCACCGATAGCGATACCATCCATCTCCATATCCACAATAGCTTGAGCGCTGAGTTGGCGTAAATCTTCAAATTTTCCGCCTTGAATAATGCCGAATAATGCTTGCGAATAACCATAAGCAGAATAGGGATTACGTAGATGTTCTTCTTTCGATTGCGCTAACCACCGATGCGTTTTTTCCATAATTTTTTTGACTTGTGCTTTATCATCGATGTCGGGGGTGCATTGGTCAAATGCCATGATGATATCAGCACCAATAATTTTTTGGGCCTGAATGGAACTTTCGGGTGTCATGTGAATTAATTCTTTAGTTTCAGGATGTTTGAAATGCGCGCCTTCCTCATCGATAGTGCATAATTTTGCTTGCGATAAACTAAATAATTGAAATCCACCACTATCGGTTAACATCGGTCCTTGCCAACCCATAAATGGATGCATGCCGCCTAAATGCTCGATTAATTCCATGCCGGGATGGCATAGCATATGATAAGTATTGCCGCCTAAAATAATTTCCGAACCTGCAGTTTGTAATTGTTCAGGGGTCATCAGGTTAACAAAAGCGCGAGTACCTACCGGCATAAAAGCGGGGGTTATGAATTCGCCATGCGCCGTGGTGACTTTAGTTACCCGGGCATGATTGTGTGCATATTGTTTGATAATGTCAGTTTTGAATATCGTAGTCATATAACAGAGGATTTTATCATTAAAATCAGGTATTATCACCTGCTATGGCAATTCAAGTATTTGATCTCGATGGTACCTTGACCTATGGATTCGGCGATATTCCGAATACCACCGATTATTCAGCTTATTCTTATTGGCAGATTCTCAGTTTATATTTCGTTAATGATCAGCAAGCGTTCCACGATCGGATCGGCCAATGGCGTCGCGATATTAAAAAACATAGCGATCTGGGCAATTTAGCGCAAAAAGCGATGCAAAAAGTCGTCGATGATTTTCGTGCGGATGTGCATGCTGCAGTGTTAAGTGAAAAAGCCGAAGCGGTGACGATGGATTTTATTCAGCATGGGGTGATCCGTTTGCCGATGGTAGAAAAATTACAAGCTAGCTTGCAGCAAGGCGATACGACGGTGATCACCAGTGGTAGTTATATCGAAGCGGTGCAAGGTTTTGTTAAACAACTTGTGCAAGCAGATTTACTAGATGCTCAATTAGCTCAACAATTACATTTAGTGGGAGCGACTATCGATTGGCCTACGAAACAATTAATTCATTCGAATGTCCATCAACATAAAATTGCTGGTTTAGAAAAAGTCTTACAGTTATCCGCAGCGGCCATCAGTCAAGAATTAACGGCAGTCTATGGCGATGACCCGTGGGTGAATGATGCTGGAATTTTTTCTTTACTCACTGAAGGTAAAGGGTATGTTATTCCCACTCAATCTCACCAACATAAAGCCTTGCCTCCCGGTTTGGTTCGTTTAAAAATGTAACAATTTGTTACATTTTACTGCTTGCGTTGTGATTCAGCCTAGATATAATAATGGGCGATTTGGGGGATTACCTCTAAAGTCATTAATTTTAGGAGAGAAACAATGTTTAAAAAAATGTTAACGGGTGTCGCCGCTACCGCGCTAGTATTAACGAGCATGACAGCAGTGGCAGACTATGGTAATACCGATTACTACGGTAAAGGGGCTTATCTGGGTGTCGATTTAGGTTATGGTATGGATAATTTTGGCTCGAGTGCCAATGGTACGGCTGCTGCCGCTGCTTATGGCATAACAACCCCAACGGTCACGACGACTGACTCAGGTTTTGCCTTTGGTTTTAATGGCGGTTACTTCTTTAATAAATATTTAGGTGCTGAATTTAATTACATCAGCTATCCTGATTATAAAATCACAGTGACAGGTCTTGATGGTGCATATTCTTCTTCATTAAGCCCAAGCGCGTTAAACTTCTTTGTAACGGGTCGTTACCCAATCGGTCAATTCGCCGTGTTTGCGCAATTAGGTTATGGTTATTTACTTGAAAGCGTTCCTGTGGTTGCTGGTGTAACGGCAAGTGCTGGTGGTAGTGCTTTTGCTGTTGCAGTGGGTGGTGATTATAAATTTACTCAACACATGGGCGTCGATCTTAAATGGACTGGCGACTTCGGTGGTACGGGTTCTGCTACTACTGCAGCTGCGGGCAATTTCAATGCCATCACAGCGGGATTCACTTATTACATCTAATACGTGTATTCACTTGATAAAAGCGGGCAATGCCCGCTTTTTTATTAGCTATTAGTATAGGAAAATATGTATTTTTCCGCGGTGTATTCCATTATTGTTTTAGGTTGACTGTCATCTACACTAACATTGTGATTAAAGTTAATTAAATTTAGGAGATGAACAATGGTAAGAATGATGAAAAAAACCTTAGTTTCTTCCATAGTTGCCACTGTAATTTTTAGTAGTACTGCCATCATGGCGGCGCAACCTATGTATCAAACAATTAAAGACTATTATGGCGATGGCCCCTATGTGGGTGTTGACTTAGGATATGGCTTTGATAATTATGGCGATTACTATGATAAAGCGGCAACAGATTATGCTGGTCCGCTTAATGTACAAACTACCCTCACTAAAAAGAATGCTGGGTTTACTTTTGGTGCTAATGCAGGTTATTACTTCAATCGCTATGCTGGAATAGAGCTCAACTATTTACGTTATCCCGATTATAAATTAATTGCTAATTATAGCGTGGATGGTGTATCCATAGGCGGTACCACTCGAGGATTAGAACCAGGAGCATTGAATTTTATGGTGACTGGCCGGTTACCTGTGGGCCCTATCGCTTTGTTTGCACAATTAGGTTATGGTTATATGTTTGAAACGCTCTCAACGCAAAATGCGTCAGTGGGTGACCATAATGCCTTAGCTGCTGCAGCCGGGATCGCTTATAAGATTAATAAAAATATTGGCGTTAATGTTAAATGGATCGGCGACTTTGGTGGCAAAATTAGTGCTACCAATCGAGGCGCTGGTAATTTCTCGGCTATCACAGGTGGAGTGGCTTATTATTTCTATTAATAAGTTTTTCCATCTTAAAAGCGGGCAATGCCCGCTTTTTCTTTGTTATAGGCAACGCCCATATATCGCAATTGTTTTTAATTGCTTGATCAATATCAATTATCCAGTTTTTTAAAACTTGATTTTAATCAAGGATAAAAATGCATCCATGACATAAGCTAATTTATCGAATCAACCAAAGAGGAGAAACACCATGAAAAACTTTTTAGCTGAATGGAAAAAACCTATGCCCTCTATATTTAAATCGCACAACAATCCATTTTTCGTAGTGCAAGAAGCTATTAATAATGCGATGGAAAATTTCTATAACTCTTTTGATAATTGTACTGCTGAAAATTGGGAAAGATTTTCAATCACTCCCGCTGTTGATATAGTTGACACAAAAGATAACATTAAATTTGAAATTGAAATGCCAGGAATGGGAATAGAAGATATTAAAGTATCTGTGGAAAATAATATATTAACAATTACAGGTGAAAAGAGCACTTCACATCAAGACAAAGGTAAAAACTATAAATCACGAGAAATTGCTTATGGCTATTATCAACGTAATATTCCATTAGCAAGTACGGGATTAGATTTAAATAAAATAACAGCTAGCTTCAAAAAAGGCATGTTATGGATAACTATTCCTAAAATAGTAGGCAGCACAGAGAGTCGTAAAGAAATAACTATTCAGTCTACTGAGAAGTAAAATGATCTTAATAGTATCGCGCTGGCTTTTCCTTGTGTAGGCCGTTGATACATGAAAACTTTTTTATTATTGCGTGAAGATTTTTTATTAAATCGGCGACTTACCCATATGTAATTAATTTTTTTCTAAAAGAAATTTAACTGCTGTAGATGTAGAAAATGGATCAAAATAATGAACGGCTCTGCATATGAAAAACTAGTGGGTACTCTGAATGAGTATATTCAACCATTAGATTTAGCTAATCCAGATTATTCGGATTTATTAGGGAAAATTGATGATTCTCATATAGTGCTTATTGGCGAAGCTACTCATGGCACGAAAGAATTTTATGAAGTTCGTGCTAATATCACTCAGGAACTTATTACTAAAAAAGGCTTTATGGCTATTGCTGTTGAAGGCGATTGGCCAGACGCTTATCATGTTAATAAATATATTCAAGAGCAGAATAACACGGGTTCTAGCGAAGATGCGCTGGGGATTTTCAAACGCTTCCCAACCTGGATGTGGGCTAATAAAACCATTGCTAATTTTTTAACGTGGCTTAAAAACTATAATAATGAGTCCTCTGAAAATAAAATTGGATTTTATGGCTTAGATTTATATAGTTTAAATAACTCTATGCAAGCCGTGTTAGATTATCTGAATAAAGTTGATCCTGCTGCAGCAAAACATGCTGCTAAACGCTATGCTTGTTTTGATCATGTGGGCGGTGAATCTCAAAAATATGGACAATTGGTTGCGCTGGGGTTAAAAAAAGATTGTATTCGTGATGTTGTTGAGCAATTATTAATATTGCAGCACCACGAATTCGACTATCTTCAGAAAGATGGGTTGCTTGCCCAAGATGAATTTTTTTATGCTACTCAAAATGCTCGATTAGTTAAAAATGCCGAACATTATTATCGAGCTATGTTTGAAGGGCGCGTTAATTCATGGAATATTCGCGATCAACATATGATGGAGACTATTAATGCCTTAATAGTGTATTTAGAAAAGCGGTTTAATCTCCCCGCTAAAATTGTAGTATGGGCACATAATTCTCATGTTGGTGATGCTCGAGCAACAGAAATGTCAGATCGTGGCGAAATCAATCTTGGACAGTTAGTTCGCGAGCAATTTGGAGCAAGTAGCTATTCAATCGGTTTCTCTACTTATAAAGGTACTGTCACAGCGGCAGATAATTGGGGTGAATTACCGCAATCATTTATTGTGCGCCCAGGCTTAGAGGGAAGTTATGAAAAACTATTACATGAATTACATAATAAACAGTTTATACTAGATTTACACAAACATCCTGATTTAGAATATTTACTTATTATACAGCGCTTACAACGCGCTATTGGCGTAATATACCGACCAGAAACGGAACGAACCAGTCATTACTTTTTAACTTGTTTACCCTATCAATTTGATAGTCTGATTCATATTGATACTACTAATGCTTTAGAGCCACTTAGGTCGTGTCCCTAAAGTATTATTCAGGCTGCAAAAGCCATAAATCGGTACAAAAAAGCGAAGCCTTAATAAGTCTCTTCATCTCAAAAAGCGGGCAATGCCCGCTTTTTCTTTGTTGTAGCCCACGCTTTTGCTAATCATCTGGAATGAACTTTTATGTGTAGTTGAAGGCAAGGAGGAGGCAACTGTACGATAAAATCGTACAGTTGAAATTACCTGCCACCGAGATGATGAGTTTGCAAAAGGGTGGGGGCAAATTGCCCCCCTTTTATTTGCACATTATCCAATCAATTCTTTTACCTAAGTGGGTAAATATTATCCGCTACATAAATGATCGGCGAAAAATTATTTCGTTGCGACTTGCTACAAATGGGAAGGATTTTATTCTATTTTCGAAAAATTAGTGATAGCCCCCCATCCAATAGCTTAATATATTACCCCATATGCAGTATACTTCCACGCATAAAATAGAGAAATATTGTTTTAAATTAAAACAGAGGGATACCCAACGTGGCAAAACTAACAGAAGGTAATAAAATTTCAATCGAAAAAAAACTTTGGGCAGCAGCGGATAAACTGCGGAAAAATATCGATGCTGCTGAATATAAACATGTAGTCCTTGGCTTGATTTTTTTAAAATATATTTCTGATGCTTTTGAAGCTCGTTATGAAATTCTCAAAAAAGGTGAAGGCGAAGACAAATATGCCGATCCTGAAGATCGGGATGAATATAGCTGTGCGAATGTTTTTTTTGTTCCCTCGAGCGCACGCTGGTCTTATCTTTGTTCGCGGGCAAAATTACCTGAGATTGGCAAAGACATCGATGCAGCGATGGATGCCATTGAGCGCGATAATCCTTCTTTAAGAGGAGTGTTACCGAAAGTATTTGCTCGTGGTAACCTCGATCCGCTCAATCTCGGAAAATTGATCGACGAATTCAGCAATATTGATATTGATCAAACTAAAGCTCGCAGCGCCGATGTCTTGGGGCATGTGTTTGAATACTTTCTCGGTGAATTTGCCCTTGCTGAAGGCAAGCAAGGTGGCCAGTTTTATACTCCACGCTCCGTCGTACAACTCTTAGTTGAAATGTTAGAACCTTACAAAGGGCGAGTATTCGATCCTTGTTGTGGTTCCGGTGGCATGTTTGTGCAATCCGAAAAATTTGTAGAAAGCCGTCAAGGTCGATTGAATGATATTTCAATCTATGGCCAAGAAAGTAATCAAACAACGTGGCGTCTAGCCAAAATGAACTTAGCTATTCGACAAATCGACAGTTCACAAGTTAAATGGAATAATGAAGGTTCATTTTTACACGATGCCCATAAAGATTTACGTGCCGATTTTATTATCGCTAATCCTCCCTTTAATGATAGTGATTGGAGTGGTGATTTATTACGAACAGATGGTCGTTGGCAATATGGTGTGCCACCGAGTGGCAACGCTAACTTTGCTTGGGTTCAACACTTTATTCATCACTTAGCCCCACAAGGTTGCGCTGGCTTTGTTATGGCAAAAGGTGCGTTAACCTCAAAATCTTCCGGTGAAGGTGAGATTCGCAAAACATTAATTGAGGCTGGCCTAATAGATTGTGTTGTTAATTTACCGGCTAAATTATTTTTAAATACCCAAATTCCCGCTTCCATTTGGTTTTTACGCCGAGGCAAAATAGCACGTTGTAAAGAAATTTTATTTATCGATGCTCGTAATATGGGGCATCTTATTAACCGCCGCACTCGTGAACTATCAGATGAAGACATCGGAAAAATTACCAAAACGTATCATGATTGGCGTAAATCCGTACAATCCACGGGCGCACACGCGGGTGCGCCCCTACGGGAATTATCTGATCCAAATGTAGGGGCAGACCTACGTGTCTGCCCGCAAACCTATCAAGATATCAAAGGCTTCTGCAAATCCGCCACTATTGAAGAAGTTGCTAAATTAGATTGTGTATTAACCCCTGGCCGTTATGTTGGCTTAGAAGATGTGGATGATGATTTTAATTTTGCCGAACGCTTCAATCAATTACAAGCGGAACTCAAAGCCCAAATGGCAGAAGAAGCAGAATTGAATAAACGGATTTTAGAGAATTTAGCTAAAATAAAAGTTGAGGGGTAATAAAACATGAATAATGAAATACGTTGGAAGCAACGTTTTGAAAATTTTAGTAATGCATATGCTACATTTAACCGAGTTATCAAAGCTTATGAAGCCAATGAAAATGATGAAATTGTTCAAATGGCGTTAGTGCAAAGCTATGAATTTACCATTGAATTAGCATGGAAAACGCTCAAAGATTATTTAGAAAACGAAGGCTATGACGAAGTTAAAAATGCCAAACAAACCATTCGCCAAGCCTTTCAAGCTGAATTATTGCATAATGCTGAAGCGTGGATGGAAGCCGTCGAAATGCGTAATAAAACCAGCCATGTTTATAATAAAGCTATTTTGAAAGAACTCGTTATTTTTGTCGATACTCAGTTTTACCCAATGGTTAGCGATTTATACCATATATTAAAGAAAGCATTATGAAATATGGCTTAAGCGAAAAACAGCTCGATCAAATCATTGCGATCATCAAAAGTTATCCTGACGTTGAAGCCGCTATTTTATTTGGCTCCCGCGCGATCAACACTTTTAAAGAAGCCTCCGATGTTGATATCGTCATCAAAGGTGAAAAAGCCAATTTCGCGCTTGCTGCACGCATCAAAGGTCACTTAGAAGATGAAACGTATCTACCATTTTTCTTTGATATTATTGCTTACAATAGCATTGATAATGATGCACTTAAATTGCATATTGAAAAATATGGGAAGGTATTGTATGAGAAAAATGAGGTTCGAGATGAGTGGAAGCAGTGTCAGTTGGGGGATGTGCTTACCTTACACTATGGTAAAGCCTTACCAAGTCATAAGCGTATAGCGGGAGAAATTCCTGTATATAGTTCAGCAGGCTTAACAGGTTATCATAATGAAACCTTAGTTGATTCCGAGGGATTAATTATTGGTAGAAAAGGCTCAATAGGTAAAATATATAAATCTAAAGGTCCTTTTTTTGCGATTGATACTAGTTATTATATTTTACCTAGCTCAACGTATGAGCTTCAATTCGTTTATTATTTGCTTCAGACTTTAGGATTAGAAGAGCTTAATGAAGATAGTGCTGTTCCTGGATTAAATCGAGAGACTGCATATTCCCAAGAAATTTTATTACCACCTTTGCTAGAACAAAAAACCATCGCCGAAGTCCTCTCCAGCCTCGACGATAAAATTGATTTACTCCACCGCCAAAACAAAACTCTCGAATCCCTCGCCGAAACCCTATTCCGCCAGTGGTTTATCGAAGAGGCGAGCGAAGAGTGGGAGGAAAAAAGCTTACTTGAGTTTATTGAAGTGATTGGAGGTGGTACACCTAAAACGACAATAGACGAATATTGGAATGGTGACGTACCCTGGTTATCTGGTGGTGATATTGCTGCAAATCACAAATCTTTTATTATGTATTCTGAGAAATCAATAACATCGCAAGGTTTAGAGCATAGCTCAGCAAAATTACTTCCAAAACTAGCTACAGTTATTTCAGCGAGAGGAACCGTTGGAAAGTTCGGGCTATTGTCAAAACCAATGGCGTATAGCCAATCAAATTATGGTATTTTACCCAAAATAAAAAACTGCTTTTTCTTTACGTATTTATTAATAAATCATGTGGTTAATGAACTTCAGTCGTCCGCATATGGCAGTGTATTTGATACCATTACCACAGGTACTTTCAGTGATGTTTCTATCAATCTTCCTAATGAGGATATCATTAAAGATTTTGAAGAAAAAATAGCTGATTCTTTTCATAAGAAACTATCTTGTTTAGAACAAATTTATAAGCTGGAAAAAATCCGCGATACGCTATTGCCAAAATTCATGAACGCCGAAATTCGAGTCCAATATAAAGGTGTCGATTAATGCACAAAAAAAATCTAAATGTAGGGGCAGACCTACGTGTCTGCCCGCCAGACGTTGGTATGGAATTGACGGGCGCACACGCAGGTGCGCCCCTACAGGGAATTGATGCAAACAGAGGTGCGTCCATATCTGAAATCATGCAATGGTTCAAAACGATGACAACTAATGCTTATATTCGCGGAGTTAAGGAAAATAATTGGATGGCCTTCGCGGGACATTTATGGCAGCGAAATTATTATGAGCATGTTATTCGCGATGAACAATCTTATTTAAATATCCGGGAATACATTATTGATAATCCCCGTACATGGCAGGATGATGAGTATTATGTTTAACGCTACCTCCTGCTACGCATTAACCAGCTTCTAGGTATGATTCTAGCAAAAAAAACAGGTGAAAATTTAAAGAATGGAAATGAATAAAATAGCGGAATCCCACATCGAAGAGCTAGCCATTCAAAAACTACAGCAGCAAGGCTATGATTATTGCTATGGCCCTGATATCGCTGTTGATGGTGCGAATCCACTCCGAGAAAATTTTATCGATGTTGTTTTGGCAAGCAAACTGAGCGCTGCGATTGACCGAATTAATCCTTTATTATCGCCTGATGTGAAACTTGATGCTTTGCAACAGGTTTTGCGAATTCATTCACCACAATTGATGACGGCTAATCAGACATTTCATCGCATGTTAACTGAGGGCGTTAGTGTTATGGTGCGTCAAGATGGCAACGAGCGTGGTGAATTAGTTAAGCTCATTGATTTTGATGCGCCTGAGAATAATGATTTTTGTGTGGTGAATCAATTTACTGTGATTGAAAATCATCATAATAGACGACCTGATGTAGTCTTATTTGTGAATGGCTTGCCATTAGTTGTGTTAGAGCTGAAAAATGCAGTGGATGAAAACGCCATTATCCATTCGGCATTTGATCAGTTGCGAACTTATAAGGCAGAGATTCCTTCATTATTCACTTATAACAGTATTGTCATTATTTCAGATGGTTTAGAAGCGAAAGCGGGGACTATTTCTTCAGATTTTAATCGGTTTATGGCTTGGCGAACCATTGATGGCAAAGCGGAAGCGCCACGCTTGGTGAGTCAATTGGAAGTATTAATCCAGGGCATGTTAAATAAGAAAACATTGTTAGATTTAATCCATAACTTTATTGTCTTTGAAAGCCATAAAAAAACTGACACAGTCACCCAGATTGTTAGCGTAGAAACCGTTAAAAAATTAGCCGCTTACCATCAATATTATGCGGCGAATAAAGCGATTGCTTCAGTGGTTCGTGCGGCGGAAGATACAAAGTTTACTGTTAAAGAAGATCCAGCCGTATATGGGTTGCCGAGTGTTGCAACCCAATCAGTTGGCGATCGGCGGGGTGGTGTAATTTGGCATACCCAAGGCTCGGGTAAATCATTAACGATGGTATTTACCGCTGGTAAAATTGTGCGCGCTTTAAATAATCCAACCATTTTAGTGATTACTGATCGTAATGATTTGGATGATCAATTATTTGATACCTTTGCGGCATCAAAGCAATTATTACGTCAAGAACCGGTGCAGGCAGATAATCGGCAACATTTAAAAGCATTGCTGAAAGTCGCTGCGGGCGGTATTGTGTTTACCACCATTCAAAAATTTCAGCCGGATGATGGTAATATTTATGAAGAATTATCTAATCGTCGCAATATTGTCGTGATTGCGGATGAGGCACATCGAACGCAATATGGCTTTAAAGCTAAAGTTATTGATGAAAAAGATGCGCAAAATAATGTGATAGGGCAAAAGCTCGTATATGGGTTTGCTAAATATTTGCGTGATGCCTTGCCGAATGCAACTTATTTAGGTTTTACAGGCACGCCGATTGAAGGCAAAGATATTAATACTCCTGCGATTTTTGGTGCCTATGTTGATATTTATGATATTGCCCAAGCAGTAGCGGATAAGGCCACTGTTCCGATTTTCTACGAAAGTCGTTTGGCAAAAGTTGAGCTTAATAATGAAGGTAAACAATTAGTTAAAGAATTGGATGATAGTTTATTATTCGACGAGTTATCAGAAACACAAAAAGCTAAGGCAAAATGGACTCAATTAGAAGCACTAATTGGTAGTGAAAATCGAATTAAAAACATTGCTAAAGATATAGTTGAACATTTTGAGCAACGTCAGTCGGTAATATTGGGCAAAGGTATGATCGTGGCTATGTCGCGTCGAATTGCTGTCGCTTTATATGATGAAATCATTAAGCTTAAACCAGAGTGGCACAGCGATGATCTGAATAAGGGTACTATCAAAGTCGTCATGACGGCAGCATCGAGTGATGGGCCTGAGTTAACTAGGCATCATACTAACAAAGAACAGCGTAGCAATCTAGCAAGCCGCATGAAAAATGTTGATGATGAGTTAAAACTAGTGATTGTGCGGGATATGTGGTTAACAGGGTTTGATGCGCCTTGTTTACATACGTTATATATTGATAAGCCGATGCAAGGTCATAACTTGATGCAAGCTATTGCGCGAGTAAATCGAGTGTATCGGGATAAACCTAGCGGTTTAGTGGTTGATTATCTGGGTATCGCTTCTGACTTGAAAAAAGCCCTGTCATTTTATGCTGATAATGGTGGTAAGGGTGATCCAACACTGGATCAAGAACAAGCTATTACGGTGCTAATAGAAAAGCTCGAAGTCGTTACCAACATGTTTTATGGATTTAATTTTCACGACTATTTCGTGGCCGATACTTCTAAAAAACTCTCAGTTATTTTAGCCGCAGAAGATCATATCTTAGGCTTAGAAAATGGTAAGAAACGCTATATTGATGAAGTCACTCGATTATCTCAAGCATTTGCCATTGCCATTCCACACGAAAGAGCCTTGGCTGAAAAAGATCAGATTGCTTTTTTTCAGGCGATAAAAGCACGTTTAATAAAATTTGATAGGGAAGGTTCGGGTAAAAGTAATCAAGAAATTGAAACGGCTATTCGTCAAGTAATCGATAAAGCCTTAATATCTAATTTAATATTGAATATCTTTGATGCCGCCGGTATTAAAAAGCCGGATATTTCAATTCTTTCTGAGGAATTTTTGCTAGAAATTAAGAATATGCAGCATAAGAATTTGGCTATCGAGACTTTAAAAAAATTGCTAAATGATGAAATCAAAGGACGGATGACTAAGAATTTAGTTCAGGGTAAAACTTTAATGGAAATGCTAGAAGATTCTATTAGACGTTACCACAATAAAGTAATCACCGCTGCTGAAATCATTGAAGAATTAATTAAGCTCGCCAATGTTATTAAAACCAAAGACGAAGAAGCTATGAAGATAGGTTTAACCGATCACGAATATGCGTTCTATATTGCCGTGGCAGATAATAAGAGTGCTCGAGAGCTTATGAGTAAAGACAAGCTAAGAGAGCTCGCGGTAGTACTTACAGAAAGAATCAGGAAAAATGCTACTATCGACTGGGCAATTAAAGAAAGTGTTAGGGCTAATTTAAGAGCTATCATTAAACGAATATTACGACAATACGGCTATCCACCGGATATGCAATTACTTGCTACTGAGACAGTGTTAAAACAAGCAGAGCAAATAGCCGACGAATTAACAACAGCCTGAATCCCTCTATCTTAGGATACAGGCATGTTTTTTGCCGGTTGTTTGAGGACTTATTTTTATTTCTCACGGATGGCTATCCACCAAATAAACCATGGATGGATTAAGAAATTATTTCGTTGCTACTCGATATAAATAATAAGCTAAGCCAGCTGTCGTTATTGCGCCTAGTATTTCGCTCAATGGATATAAATGCGCCGGCAATAACACTAAACTATCAGGATTATGTAACATCGATAAGGGCACAGCTAATACCACATTCATCAATGCTGCGCCGGCAACTAAACCACAGGCTAAGATAATGCCATTATAAGATGACTGTTCATCGCTCTTGCGTCGCTGTAATTTACGTGTGACGATATAATTAATTAACGCGCCGAGCACTAATGTTGAACTCGTCGCCAGAGGTAAATAAATTCCAATGGCGATAGCGATAGCCGATAATTTAAAGCGCGAATAGCGTTGTAAAATTAAGCTAAGGATAATCGCTAATAAAGCAATCGCGCCACCGGCAATCATCAACGACCACGGTAAATTACTATGGAAAATACCTTGCGTAATCGCGGCTATGGCGGCGGCTGGCGGCGCGGGTAATGATTGATTCGGATCCATATTGGCATGTGGAACGACATTGGCAATCCCATACGTTTGATACAATAATTGCATCGCCAATGGAATAATCAATGCTGCAACCAAGCCACCCAACAATAACATCAGTTGCTGTTTCCACGGTGTGGCGCCCACTATCTGTCCGACTTTTAAATCTTGCGAATTATTATTAGCAACAGCGGCTGAACCCATGACGATGGAGGCTAATACAATCGTGATCGCTTCCGCTTCTTTCATTAATGAATCGGCAATCCCTGTATGTAAATGTAATAAAAAACGGCATAGCAAGGCAGCAATCAATATCGTCGCAATCGCGATCGCAGAGCCTGGGCTTGGCGCAACGCCGAGTAAACCCGAAAAATAACCACATACCGCGGAAAAAATAAAACCCAAGATCACAATATAAATTAAGCAACCGATTAGATAAGCTGGATGGAAGTGTGGATTGATCGTGAAGGATGATAAATCAAATAAATGGTTCAGCAAAAAATAAGTACCGATGAGTAATACACCAATCATCGTGATGACATAGGCCAATGGCATATCGCGCTCAGTGCGTAATGTTGTTTGGCTTGTAAAGGAATTTTGCGTTAAACCTTTGATTGACACCATCAAACCGGTAAATAATGGTTTCAATAAATAGAGTAAAGTCCATAAAGCGCTGACCAACATCGCGCCGATACCCATGTATCGTACTTTGTTACTCAATAAATCAGCCGCAATAGCAGAGGCAGATGACAAAGGTAAATTCGCAGGATAAAGATGGCTTAATATCGCGACAGAAAATACATTGGCGATAATCGTGCCGATCAAGACACTGATACCCACTTCATATCCCATGATATAGCCGGCGCCGATTAACGTTGCTGAAAAGCCTAAACCAAAACCTGTCGTGATTCCCGCTTTGGTGACCCAGTATTGCACGTTATTGGCTAACACTTTAAAACCCGTTTGGCATAATTCGATAATAGCTCCCAGCGCACTGCCGATTAATAAACGGGTAAAGTGACCGAGATTGGTGGCTTTCATTTTTAATATTTCAGCGATCGCCGTGCCTTCGGGAAAACGTAAATGCCGATCATGCATATAGGCTTTGCGCAACGGAATAGTAAAAAATACGCCTAAACTCCCGCCAATCAAAGCGATAAAAAAGGTATTCCAGTAATTAAAATTCATCCAGTAATGCACGATGATCAAAGCGGGTGCGGTGTAAACAATACCGCCAGCAATCGCTTCACCCGCCGACGCACACGTTTGCACTAAATTATTTTCTAAAATCGTGTGTTGGCGAAAAAAACGTAATATGCCCATTGATAAAATAGACGCGGGGATCGATGAGGCTGTCAACATACCAATCTTTAATGCTAAGAAAGTATTCGATAAGGCTAATACGGTTGCTAAAATTAAACCCAGTATCACTGCTTTAATGGTTAATTCAGGTATATTGGTGTCAGCACTAATGTGGGGCTTAAGCGTTGGATGTGTCATGATTATTTAATTCCTGCTGCAAAAATTGTTTAAGGGAGGGACTAATGCGTTTTAACGCATTTGAACCCCGGGTGATTTTTGAAATACTAATTTTTAATTCGCTAGCGATCGTGCGTTGGCTCATTTTACCGTCGAGTAACGCTTCTATCAGCGCGACTCGCATAGCGATTTGTTCTTGTTCTTCATCAGTTAGCAAAAAAGTTAATAATTCATCTAATTGAGCCTGTGCTTTGGCTTGATTACATAAAGTCAGAAATTGTTGCCAGGTTTCTGTAGGGATCATGATCGAAGCTCCTTAATTAATGTAATTATGTAACATTACACCGGTTTTGTGGGTTTGTCAAAGGAATATGTTAAGATATTCATCCTAGGGCGAGCCCCTGATCTATTTGTGCAGTCCATATACTTCCCTCGTCTTTCCGGAAAGTGCGTAGCACTTATCCGGAAACCAGAGAAAAATCTGGATGTTCGCCTTCGTGCGCGGGGGCAATGACGCGGCATGGTGGATAGCGTCGCTATCGGGCCGACACATAGGTCGGTCCCTACCCTTGATTTGCCCGAAAAGCGTACCGATTGATGGTTTTTGTAGCGTGTAAATAGATTAGGGACACGCCTTATAATGTGAGATTAAAATTATGAAAATGGTGTTAGTTGTTGGCAGTGCCAATATGGATATGGTAGTGCGAGTTAAGCATTTGCCACAAGCAGGAGAAACGGTATTGGGCGGCGAATTCCAACAAGTACTGGGTGGTAAAGGCGCTAATCAAGCTGTAGCTGCTCAGCGTAGCGGCGCTCAGGTAATTTTTATGACCTGTTTAGGGGACGATGTGTATGGCCAACAAGCCTTAAGCGCTTATCAACAAGAAGGTATCGATATCAGTGCTGTTGAAATAGTCAAGTCTGTCGCGTCGGGAGTCGCGTTGATTATCGTCGATGAACAGGGTGAAAATAGTATCGCAGTAGCCTCCGGTGCGAATTTAGCTTTATCGGCTGCGCATATCGATAAACATCATCATTTGTTACAGCAAGCCGCTATCGTCGTCTTGCAATGCGAAATTTCATTGGAGCGTATTGCACAAGCAGTGAGCGTAGCCAAGCAGTATGAGAAAACGGTGATATTGAATCCCGCACCGGCGATGGATTTGCCTGAGGCATTATTAGCACGCATCGATATCTTAACGCCCAATGCCACGGAAGCGAGTTATTTAACGAGAATCGCAGTGAATGATGTTCATTCAGCACAAAGTGCTGCAGAAAATTTATTACAGCGCGGAGTGAAAACGGTCATCATTACCTTAGGCGGTCAAGGGGTATATTGGGCGACAGCGGAGCAACAACAGCATTTTTCTGCTTTTCCTATCCTTGCCGTCGATACGACAGCTGCGGGTGACACGTTTACAGGAGCTTTAGCGGCGAGTTTAGTTCAAGGTCTCGCGATGCCGGATGCTATTCGGTTTTGTCAAGCGGCAGCAGCTTTAGCGGTGAGTCAAGCTGGGGCGCAGCCATCCATTCCTCATAAGCCAACTATTGAAGAATTTTTATTGACGTATACTGTGTAAATTACCCAAGCAATCTTCAAAATTAGAACGGAAAGGGTTGATATCTAAACCGCCGCGACGAGTATAGCGTGCATACACGGTTAATTTTTCGGGTTGGCAATGTTCGAGTAAATGCATAAATACTCGCTCAACACATTGTTCATGAAATTCGTTATGTTGTCGATAGCTCACGATATATTTCAATAAATTTTCGTGATTTATTTGACGGCCGCGATAATGAATATAAATGCTGCCCCAATCGGGTTGATTCGTCACTAAACAATTGGATTTCATTAAATGAGAGACTAATTGTTCTTCGACAATATGGTCTTCTGTCGTTAATAAATGAGGATTCGTTTCATAACAATCGATAGTAACGTTTAAATCATCGAGACAATAACCCGGTAATTCTTGTAAACGTTGCTGAGAAAATTCGCTAGGAAAAATCAACTCGACGTGGACATTCGCTTTTGCCGCGGCGGAAAAATCGTGCTGAATTAAATTTTTTACTTCATCAGCAGAACCGAATCGCGCTTGATTAAAAGAGTTTAAATACAGTTTAATCGATTTGGATTCAATAATTTTTTCGCTTTCACAAGGCAGAGTGAAAACCATCACGGCGATAAACGGCTTACCTTGACTATTAAGCCATGATAATTCATAGGCATTCCAAATATCCACACCATGAAAAGGTAAATGCTGTGAATCAATGCCGATTTCATCGCGTTTAGTGTGGCGAGCGATGGGAAATAATAAATTAGGATTATAGCGTTGATTATAATCGGCAGTTTTACCTAATGGCGAGTCGCTATACATAAAAGCTCACTTGTAAATATTAATAGGAGTTTCGCACTTTGTGCGGAACTCCTTCCTTGATTGATCGCTTTCGCGCTAAAGGGCGAAAGTCCTAATTAATAAATGCTACGTGTATTGTTATTCTCGCTTCCTCTTTTCGTCATTCCCGCGAAGGCGGGAATCCATACATTTTTCTCCTGGATGCCGGATATTGGCGATGCCAATTCCGGCATTGACGAACGACGTTATCGGTGAATAACGCTACGCTAATTCACCCTTTCTAATAAACGTAGGGGTCGACCTATGTGTCGACCCGCAAGCGACGCTATCCATCAATTTTCTCTCGGATTGTAGGAGAAATTCAATAACAATGCAAACCTTCATCTTTTTGTCTGTAGCCACCGATCATGTAGCCACATCTGTGTTTTACGCTGCATCAATGCAAAATCCCAGCTGATGTTACGTTCAAATGTTTCAACTTGACCATTCTTATCCACAATAACCCAAGCCCATAATTGCTCGCTAGGAATTTCAAATTTTACTTTGACACCATCAATCTCGATAAGTTCACCATCGACTCTAATCGTTTCAGGATGCGAGCCAATCCACTGCAAAAAAAGTTTATCCAATTTAACCGGCACTTCAAAATCCATCCTTTCCCCGGCGGGTAATGCGATAACTTCGGGTATTGCCGTTGACTCTGAAATCAAGTCAGGGGCCACTTGCTTCAGAAAAGTTAATGCAGTAGTTAACGCATCTTGATGAGAAATATATCTTTCATTATCAAGCTCACGTTGCATACGCGTAAAACCTAACAGTCGGTTTGCTAGCAAGTCGTAAACAACACTGATATGTTCACCCATATACCCGGTGTTTTTTCCATCTTTGCGTTCAAAACGAAATAGCGCGACATTAGTCAGAGAAGATTTTTCACTTTGATAATATTCAACCTTATTGACATGAATCAGTTGATATCCAGCAAGAGACAATCGTAGCTGATCAAATAGCTGAGTTACCTTTTCAGTTAATTGTGATGTGATGTTGACTGGATGAAGCGTTATTTTACCACTACAACCCCAGGTTTTATATTGAGGATGAACGACATCGTGTAAATTGCCTTTAACACCTAATTTCTTCATATTAATTTCTCCTTTGGGTAAACATGCTATCTGCTGTTTAGCAGATTGTATACCGTAAGCATTACGGAGTTTCAGAGGTAATGGATTCGGGACACGCCTTAGTACATATACTGTTAAGTAAAACTTATACTAGTTGCGCATTTGTTAATTTGCCGAGCTTTTTATCAAATGTCACTAAGGGCAGTGCGTCATTTTCTTCAGCTTCAGCTAAAATGATAAGATCAGCAAAGCTGACATTGTATTGTTGGTAATAAGATAAAGCTTTTATAAAAATATTACGTTTTTCTAGCTTAAAAGCACCATTATTTAATATCGACTTTAAGACAAATATAATTTGCTCTTTGGTAAATTCATAGGTTTTTGTTAATACCCAGGTAAATTCTATTTGAACAATCTGTGGAATATATAATTGCTTGAGAGTTGATACAAATTCACGTGCGCGTTCACATTGTTTTTTATTAGAAGGGTCATCGATTAATATTCTGATTAAAACATTAGTATCAACAGTACTCACGTTGTGGCTCCTTCTTCAATACCTGCTTCTATATCTGTCAAACTGGCACCTCGGCTTGCTTTTAATAAGCCAAAACAAGCCGCTACATTATTTTCATGTCGTTTAAGAATAAGGCGATCTTCTTCTTGTATAAAATCCACTTTATCACCAGGATGTAAGCCAATGGCCGCACGCAATCGTGCGGGAATAGTAACTTGACCTTTGCTAGTGACTGATGTAATTAACATTCTTACCTCCTATTACATGTAATACTAATTTTTCAAGTATTACACAAGATAAGAAGTTGTCAATGTTGTTATGAAGTATTAATGGAAGGTCACAATGTCTGATTCACAACCATTTCCGCAGGTATTTTTATAGAAAGATTTATATTTCAATCAGTTAGACATTCGTATGCAAATAGCTGACTTTACTCGGCAGGACGATATTGTTAATATTCCTAGCTAATATTTAGCAAGGAAAATAATATGGCAATTATTTCATTAGTGGCGGCGATGACCGAAAATTATTGTCTCGGTCTGAACAATAAAATGCCATGGCATTTGCCAGCTGATTTAGCGCATTTCAAACAGTTAACCTTGCATAAATCGATCATCATGGGTCGCAAAACCTATGAATCGATCGGTAAAGCGTTACCCAACCGTCATAATATTATTATTACGCGACAATCAGATTTTAACGCACCTGATTGCACTATCGTTTCAAGCCTAGAACAAGCCTTGCAAACTTATAGTGCTGAAGAAGAATTAATGATTATTGGTGGAGCGCAAATTTATCAACAAGCCTTACCCGTGGCTGATCGTTTATATTTAACCTTAATTCATACCATGATAGAAGGCGATGCTTATTTTCCTCATTGGGATGCTAAACAATGGCAAGAAGTCAGTCGTGAAATCCACCCAGCCGATGAGCACAATGCTTACGCCTATGATTTCTTGACGCTAAAGCGTTGCTGAGTTTCCAAACATAGCGCCGTTAAACTCCCGCCCCAGACGCAACCCGTATCTAAAGCAAACACATGTTCGCCTTTAACGTTTCCTTGCAGTGCAGCCCAATGGCCAAAGATAATATTATCGTGACGAGTTTTACGGCCAGCGATGCTAAACCACGGTTGATATGGGGGATCGGCTTGATCAGTTTTATTGAGTAAATCTAAGGTGCCATCCGCATCACAAAATCGCATGCGGGTAAAAGCATTGATAAGATAATGTTGCCGTTGTTGTGCTGTTAATTGAGTAGACCAAGCATCAGCCTTGTCACCATACATATTATTTAAAAATGCAACCGGTTCTGTTTGTAATTGCTGGCTCAATTCATTCGCATATTGTTGGGCGCTAATTAAATCCCATTGGGGCGGAATGCCGGCGTGAACTAATGTATAACCTTGCTGTTGATAGAGAAAAGGTTGTTGCAGTAACCACGCCAATAATGTTTCTCGATCTTCGGCTTGCAAAATATCATGAAACGTATCTTCATCTTGGATGGGTTTATTGGCTAGCGCGACAGCGAGCAAATGTAGATCATGATTACCTAAGACTGTGATAGCGCTAGATCCTAAATTTTTAATGAAACGTAAAGTTTCTAATGAATCAGGGCCACGGTTGACTAAATCGCCGACTAACCATAATTGGTCGTTTTTTTCATCAAATTGAATTTTATTCAATAATTGCTGTAATTCAGCAAAACAACCTTGAATATCACCGATAGCATAAATCATAATTTTTTCCTGATATTGCCTAACAAGCGCATGATCACAAACGACACCGAGAATAATAACCAAGCTAAAGGTTGCGCATTGTGGTGTGGTAAGTAAGCGGCGATCGCCATACCAATCGAAGCCACTAAAATCAAGATACTGCCAAATAAAGCCATGCCAATACCGACATCGGTTTTAATCAAGTCATAAGCTTTGCCGGCAATAGCGGGATATAAAGCGCCTTCGGCATAAAATAAAACGGTAATGGGTAAAAGAATGGCATATAAATGATGAGGAAATAAATGAGTTAATATTACAAATATAAGAGAAGTGCCAAAAATCAAACTACAGGTTGATATAATAATAGCTTTATTGCCAAATTTCATCACTATAAAACTCGTAGTCAATGATCCGGCCATGCTGAATATCGCGACTAGTAATGCATACCAACCGAATTGAATGGGAGTGATGGCAAAGTTATTTTGTAATAAGAAAGGCGCTATGGTGATGTAACTTAACATGATGGTGGAAGAAAAAGACACTAAGATAGTCGTAACAAGAAATTGAGCATTACATAAATGTTGCCAAATGGCGTGTATAAAATGTTTAGCGTTACCGGCTTTCTGCGACTGGCCAGTTTCTGGCAATAAATGCCAATTGAGCAAGAAACAAAAACCCGTCAACAGCAATATCAATTGAAAATGCATATGCCAACCCAAGTAATGCTGAATATAACTGCCTAATGCCGGCGCTAAGACGGGGACTAAAGCCCAGGCGGTGGAATAAATTCCTGAAACTTTACTTAACTCTCTGCCATGAAATAAATCGCGCATGCCGACGCGCATCACGACTTGCAAGGCAGCAGCAAAGGCGCCTTGCAAACCACGTAATAGTAAAAAATAAGTGATATCTTGAGTTTGTAAAATAAAAACGGTTGCCAATAAAAACCCTGCATAACCGATAAATAAAGTTTGTCGTCGACCGATTTTATCCACCAGATAACCAAAGAGTAGTTGCATGATACCATAGCCTAAAATGTAAAAAGTTAAACTCAACTGCATATTGACACTGGTGGTATGAAATGCAGCTTGCATAATCGGCAGAGAAGGTGTGTATAGGTCGATAGCTACTTGACCTAAGAAAGAACCGAGAAATAACAAGGCCGTAATTTTATAACGATGAGTCAGTGCTAAGAAATAAGATTGATTTTTACGGCGATAAAACATATAAACATTATATACTCATTACTAACCGTTTGGAAAACTGTCTAATTTATTAGACTTCTTGCATAACTGCCATCAATGGCAGTTATGCAAGAAGTCTATTCAGATTACTTAAATGGATGAATTGACTAATGGTCAATTGTTCAGGTCGCATTTGCGGATCAATATGTAGGTTAATTAAATCTGCATCAGTAAAATGATGTTTTAAGTTGTTACGGATCGTTTTGCGCCGATGTACAAACGCTAATTTAACTAATTGTTCAAATTGGATGGGGTCGATGACTGCTTCGGTAATATTCAGCCGCGGGGTCAGCCGGATAATGGCTGAATTCACTTTAGGTTGAGGATAAAAAGCTGTAGGAGGAACCGTAAATAATTTTTCTACGGCGCAATAGTATTGTAATACGACGGATAAACGCCCATAGGCTTTGCTATTGGGGGTGGCGACGATACGATCAACCACTTCTTCTTGCAACATAAACACCATATCGTGGATCATGTCTTTGAATTGCAATAGATGAAATAATAAAGGCGTGGAAATATTATACGGTAAATTACCGATCACGCGGCTAGGTAGTACTTGGTGTAAAGTGTGAAAGTCAAATTGTAAGGCATCTGCTTGATGAATAATGGTGCGTGATAATTGTGCTTGTAAAGGAGCGATGAGTTCTTTATCGATTTCAATCACGTCGAGTTGTTTCACGCGCGATTCAAGTTTCTGGGTTAATGCCCCTAAGCCGGGCCCAATCTCGATGAGATAGTCGCTATTTTTAGGGGCAATGACGGCGATGATTCTCGCGATAACATGGTCGTCTTGTAGAAAATTTTGGCCAAAACGTTTTTTTGCTATAGCGTTTATCATAAACTCCATTTGCCACGATATTGATCTTCCGGCCCATAATGATAAAGGTAACCAAATTTTTTATGAATCCAATGATCTAAAGAAAAACGTCCTGGTCCATGGAAAACGAGTAATAACAATAATAATCCCCAGCTGATGTGATCAGCTAAACCTGCAGCACCGGCAGGAGTCCACAAATCGTGAAACGATACCACACAAATCACATTGTAAACAAATAAGATGAAAATGCTAATACGTCCACCTAAACCAATGACCAGTAAAAAAGGTAAAATAAATTCAGCCGCTGTTCCCAGATAGGCAGCGAGCATGGGCGATAATAACGGTACATGATAATCATATTTGAATAAAACGAAAGTGGCGCCCCAGTCGACGATTTTTGACATGCCGGAATCAAAGAATATTTTAGCGATCCACAGACGCGCGGCGAAATCGCCAAAATCAGCTAAGATATTCATAACTTTTAATATAGGGACAATAATATTAGCTGGAATAGTGGTTATTTTCACTGTGGTAGTCTCCATGTAATAATGTGTTGCTGTAATAAATCAAATAATGTTTTTTCATCCAGCGCTGTCTGATAATGCTCAATATAACGTTGACATAAATCGGCTAAGCTCAATGAATCGGTCAGCAATTGTACTATTTGCCAACTAGCAAAATCAAGCGATTGTGCCGCTATTTGTTGATTAACCCGATAAATGACGTAATAACGAGGATAGCATTCTAAGGTTAATTCTTGCGACGTGAGGCCTAAGCATAATTGTCGTAACTCAATTAAGGGATACTGGCTGCTCACGAGTTGAATACCGGGAAGCAACGATAGTTGAATTGTATCGGCAGCTATCGTTAATGCTAGGCTTAAATCTTCCGCTGGAGTTACCGTAGTAGCTTGGTCAAATACCTGTTGCCATTGATATTCAAATCCTGCCATTTCTGCTAAATAAGGTAATGAATGGGCAGGAGCGTATTGTTCGATAAAAGCAGCAAATCCTTGATGAGCTTGATTGATATCAGGCTGCATCGCTGGAGTCGTGGCGATATAGTGCAAAGCTAATTGCTGAAAATAATCGTGACCAACCAATGCTAAACAACAGGGAAAAACTTTTTCTAGGCTTTTTAAGCGAGCACCTTGGATGCTATCTCGATAAATTTGCAATGCTTGCTGTTGTTGCTCATCGTTACCCATCAGAAAATGGCTTGGTAGTGTTTGTTGAGTCATGACAGCAGTAAAGAAAGCTTGTTGTAATTCGGCTAATTTCATTAAGCAGGCTCACAGTTTTGTAAAATAATTTGCGCTTTTTGTACTTCTGCCATCATCGAAGGCCAGCTGGGAATATCATTATCCCACTCAATTAAAGTCGGAATCGGCCCATGTAAAGCGAGGCAAGATTGGTATAATTGCCAGACAGGATCACTGACAGGGGCGCCATGAGTATCGATTAAAAAAGGTTGTTGCGTGATGTGCCCCGCTAAATGAATTTGTTTCAAGCGCTTGCTATCGAATTGTCGTAAATAATGTTCGGCATTAAACTGGTGATTATTCGCATTGACATAAATATTATTGATATCCAATAAAATAAAACAATCGGCTTTTTCAGCGATGGTCGCTAAAAATTCTTCTTCTGGCATTTCATTGCTAGCAAAATTGACATAACAAGAAATATTCTCGATCAGAAAAGGTTTTTGCAAAAAATCTTGGATAGCTTTAATTCTTGGCACAATATGCTGGATCGCTTCTTGCGTATAAGGCAAGGGTAACAATTCATGACAATATTGGCCCTTGAGTGATGTCCAACATACATGATCGGAATACCATTGTGTGTGGGTTAATTCACCTAAATGCTTTAAAGCTCTTAAATAATGTTTGTTGAGCGGATCACAAGAACCGATCGATAACGCTACGCTGTGCAAGACAACGGGGTAATGCTCGCAAATCCACAATAATTTTTCTAATAAAATACCGTGGGTGTTGATGTAATTATCAGCAAGAATTTCAAACCAGGCAAGCGGCGGAAAATGAGATAAAATATCGGGGAAATGGCGTGAGCGCAAACCCACGCCAACGTGATGAATATTACTTTTCAACTTTACCAACAACACCACCTTTTACTTGTTGGCAAACACCTTGGGGAATAGCGATCCAGGCATCAGCTTGGCGAGGCGTGCTAGCGGTTCCCCCACAAGCGGTGGTATTGGTCGCGCAATCATTCATGCCTCCAGCGGCAACACCGTAGCATTTGACATAATCGGTAGTTTTATAATGAGGAGCATCCGCCGCTTCGGCAGGCGTCATGGGCACCGGCTTTGAATCAGCTAATTTTTTACATTCACCGGCAGTAGCGGCAACCCATTGATTCGCATCACCGTTTGCCACACCATAACATTTAACCATATGGGGCGAGTGACGAACACAAGAATTTACGCTAAGGGCTAATAAACCCGCTAAAGCAGTTTGTGTTGCAACTTTGACTAATTGATCTTTATCCATGCAATATCCTCCACTAATTATAAGTTTTAATATAAGCAGTTGCGCGGATTTGCTCAATCCAGGCTTCTAATTTTTGTTCGAACATCCGACGAAATAACATTTGGCCCACTTGATCGCGTAATTTTGCGGTAGTCGTGGCTCCTTTACCTGAGCGAATACCCGCTAAACGAATAATATGAAAACCATTAGGGGCGCGAATCGGACCAGCAATAGCGCCTTGCTGCATAGTGGTGATCGTATTAGCAAATACCGCCGGCAATTCAGCTAAACTACGCCAGCCTAAATCACCACCGCTTAAGGCTTGTTGGTTATTCGATAATTCAACGGCTAAGGTTTTAAAATCAGTACCCTTATTGAGTTGCTGTACGATCGTTTGTGCTTTTGCTTGGGCTGCTGCTATTTGATCGGGAGTCGGTGCATCCGGCAATGCAACTAATATATCTTCCAAGTGATATTGGCGGTTAGCTTTTTGGTCAGCATATGTTTTCAAGTAATTGTCAATTTCGCCTTCTTTAATTTGTATTTGCGAGCCTACCACTTGCTGTTGTAAGGCTTGAATGACTAATTGATTGTGAAAATCCGTTAAAAAACTATCTTTACTTAAACCATCTGCTGCTAAGGCTTGAAATAATTGATCCACTGTCATATTGCGGCTAGCTGCCATGCTGGATAGGGCTTGTTGAAACTCTGCATTGCTAACGGTCACAGCCATCCGCGCTGCCATCTGTAATTGTAAACTTTGATCGATCATCATTTGTAATACTTGATGACGAAACGCATCTATGGGGGGTAGTTTGATATTTTGTTGAGTTAATTGTTTTTGCGCGATGGCCACTCGAGCATCTAATTCACTGCTGGTAATCAATTGATTGTTGACTACAGCAGCGATTTTATCGAGCGATTCGGCAGCATTTATGCAATTCGTTAATAAGAGCAAAAAAACCATCACATAATATTTACATTTCATCATTATTTTTCCTATGTTGCATTCCCTAATGTACTGGTAAAGCCCGGTATATATTGGGCAATTGTTGCGGTAGGATCATTTGAGCCGACCGTACCGAGACCTGTTAAGGCAAACTGTACAATATAAGCGGTATCATAGCTCGGCATATTTTGCGTTGTTAAGTTAGTAAAGGTATGGGTATTAATTAAACGTACCGCCCAACAACAACTATCATATTCTACACCGGCGATATAGGTTTGAGATCGCTTGGCATTTAAATCATAATTATAAGCCCCAAGAATACTCCAGTTGACAAAAAAAGGCCAGACTGCAGCGCCTGTTAATATATTAATCGTATTGTTTTTTACCGTTTGCGGGTCTTCATTTTCACCGACATCTAAGACATCGCCCCGTTGGTAGCTATAACTGAAGTTTAAAATATGCCGATGATCGCCATAGTATTCTAAACCAGTGCGGCCATTTTGTATCATTGAGTGAATGGGATTATAAGCTAGATTACCCGTTAAACTCCAGGTAGGGGTAATATAATACGTTAATTGTCCCGCGATTGGCGAGAAGGGAGTGATATTATTTGACGACAAGGGCATTTGTGGCGCTAAATTAACGCGTCGGTCAGCAAAATAAAATAATTCACCAATACTTGCATCGAAAATATCATTGCCTGAATCTTGATTGATAAAACGCGTAGTTACGCCGGCACCGATTTGATTGGCATCGCCGACCCGATCTATGCCATCAAAACGATTGGTAGCAAAAACACTCTCGAAAGTAAAAAATTGTGCCGCCGTATCAAAAATGGGAATATCATCTTGATTAGTATAAGGCACATATAAATAAAATAAGCGCGGTTCTAATGTTTCAGTATATTCCGATTGCCCGATATGTAAGGTGCGATCGAAATATAAACCCGCATCAATATCAGAAATAGGTAAACCACGGTTGATATAATTGGGTTCATTGGCTCGGTCACTTAAGCGGTAAGATGTTTCTTCAAATTCCACTTTCGGAATCACATAGCCCCAGCTAGTATAGCCAGGCCAGCTAGCCGAAGGGCTGGTATCAAAACGTTGTCCGACGACATTAAAGCTTGGCGTGACATGGTCGATAATAATAGGGTAATGGAAATTGGTATAATTGTTATTCCAATCGTAATCTAGATCTAAGAAAGAATGTGGATAATGTGCCGCTAAATTTATTTGTGGCCAGCGTGCATATTGGTCGCTGACGGGGATAGAGTTCAACGGGTGTAAGGTTTGGTAATTCTCTAAAGAAAAAATCCCACTCCAATGTTGATAGTCGAAATCCACTTCAGACGATTGTTGTAATTGATTTTGCATATAGCTGCTAGGGCTATTACCATATAAATAAAAATAATAATCGTTGGAGGCATAATTAATATTGCTGATCCATTTCCAATAGGGATCAAATAGTGTTTGATTTTGCCAAAAAGTATAACCACTATAATCAGCGGTATGTAAAGCCCGTTGCCAACCAGGGTAGACGGAGTTCTGCTCAGGATCAGCCGTCACATTTTGCAGCAACGATTTTAATGCGCGGTCATAAGGAATATAACTAGTATACCATTCTCCCATACTATTCCACGTTAAATAGCGTAAATCCGTGTCGACGCGATAACCACTTTTGGTCATATAATAAGGAGTAAGCAATAAATCATAATTCGGTGCCATATTCCAATAATAAGGTTGACCATAGAAAAAACCACGACGGCCGGTAAAGCCCATATTCGGAAATAAAAATCCGGATTTACGTTTTTTACTATAGTTAAAAGAAAAATATGGCGTATACATCACCGGGACATCTTTGACTTTAAATACGGCATTGTGCGCGACGACATCATCAGTATTACGGTCGATTTCTAAATCACTGGCATCAATTTCCCAATCGTTATCGGTGGGATCGCAAGTACTAAATGTCGCATCTTCAAATTTATAGATGTTCGGTTTTAATTGCATCGCTTTGCTGGCGGTTCCTCGGGCATTGATACCCCGTACAGCATAATAAGTTTGACCATCGACTTGAATAGGTTGGCTACCTGCATTGGGTGTCGAATGAACTCGATAAGCGACATCATTAAACACAGCGGTACGGTTTTCAACATTGAGGTTAGCATTATTAGCGACCGCTAATATACCCGGTTGGCGTAAGCGAACATTACCTTCTGCTTGGATATGAGAAATTTTATGGGTTTTATCATCTAAATAAGTCGTGGCTTTATCGGCGCTTAATTCTTCATTAGGACGATTTAATACCACTCCACCTAAATAAACAGAGGGCTTTGCTTGATATAATATGGCTTGTTTAGCATGAATATTATAATAATTACCGGGTAAATTAGCGGGAAAATCGATGCTCGCTTCGCGGTAATAGCCCTCACAAAAAGTGCCATCGTTGGGGGTTGCATACCAATCTAATAAAGTCGACAGTGGAGTTTGGCCTACTATCATGGGTGCAGGGGTCGCCAATGTTGGCGGTGCATAGCTAGTGAAGCTCATGGCTATGCTAACAGCGATAAGAGAGTGAATAAATTGTCTTGTTACTTTTGGATTCAAACCGATATAATTCCATCTCAAATGGCGCTGAGCACCAAACCCGTTTAATAAAGTGGGACATTATATCAAACCTCGCGCCGATAACAGAGCAGATAAAGTAATGAATGTGACAGTAGCGCAATTATCCACTTGGTTGCAAGAAATAAATTTCGATGCTAGTACTCCCCTGACTCTTCTTGTTGGGGATGCCAGTTCACGCCAATATTATCGCTGTCAACAAGCTGAACGTTCTTATCTCATCATGGTTAGTGGTTTGGAACCGACCGCGTTGCGCAATTTTATTGCAGTTGACCGGGCGTGGACAGCATTACAGTTAAAAGTGCCTACTATTTATGCAGAAAATCACTCATTGCATTGTCTCTTGCTGGAAGATTTTGGCGATAACTTATACAACTCCATCTTGATTGAGCAAAATATGGAAGCATTATATGGCAAAGCCTTGGCAGCCTTAGCCACGATTCAAACTTGTGGCGCTATACCGGGCCATACGATGATCAATTTTCTCGATGAAATTTGTTTACGTGATTTAATGATTTGGCGCGAATGGTTTGTGGAAAAACTGTGTGCTTATTCGTTAAATGAAGCTGAGCGACAAGAATTAGATCATTTTTTTACTTTACTACAAACACAAGCTGCTGCTCAGCCACAAGTATGTATCCATCGCGATTATCATAGCCGTAATTTATTGGCGGTAGATAATGACGTGGGCATTATTGATTTCCAAGACGCGATGTGGGGGCCAGTGTGTTATGATGTGGTATCGTTATTGCGCGATTGTTATAGGGTTTGGCCAGCAGCGCAGGTTGAAAAATTATTACGCCAATTTTACCGCTTGATTGGCGATCGACACCCCCATTTTAGTGAAGCAGATTTTATGACAGCCTGTGATTGGATGGGATTGCAGCGCCATCTCAAAGCCTTGGGCACATTTGCGCGCAAAATAAAACGTGATAATGATGAGCGTTATCGAACCGCTATTCCTGCAACGCTGAATTATATTTTGCCCGTATTAGAAAAGTATTCCGAATTAAAATCGATAAAAAAATTATTGGAGCAAATATGTATAAAACAGCCATGATTTTAGCGGCGGGTAGCGGTACACGATTGGGTGAATTAGGAAAGACTACACCTAAGGCATTATTACGTTTTGCAGGTAAATATTTAATTGATTATCAATTAGAGAAATTAGCCGCTGCTGGGGTAGAAAAAGTTGTCATCAATGTTCATCACTTAGCCGACGATATTCAACAGGCATTAAGTGCCCATCGTTATGATTTGCAATTAGCGTTTTCTATCGAAGAGCAAGTTTTAGGAACTGGTGGCGGTATCTGGAATGCTTTGCCTTTATTAGGCAGGGAGGCGTTTATTATCTCGAGTGTGGATGTGTGGAGTGACTATGATTTGACTCAGCTACCGCAACCATTAAATGGCTTAGCGCATTTAGTAATGGGACAAAATCCCCCTGAACATCTTAACGGGGACTATGGCTTGCAAGAGGGCAAAGTCAGTTTAACGACTATTCCCCAATATACCTATAAGAGTATTGGGGTTTTCCATCCCGAGCTGTTTAAAGATTGTGCCGGAGGAACCTTTGGGATTGCCAAGGTGTTAAACCCTGCTATTGAGCAAGGCCAGGTTTCAGGAGAATATTATGCCGGTGACGTGTTTAACATTAATAATCTGGGCAACATCACAGAATTAGAAAAGCGTTTAGTTTAGGGACACGCCCTAACGGCAGGGGCTAATTTTTATTTAGCCAGAACAATGATATACTGGTGGCCGTGTAGAATGAGAAAAATATATGAATTTTGATTTTTTATTTATTTTAACGACGTTGACGTTAATCTCTGGCGGCATTTCGCTGGTGGATTTAATTTTTTGGAAGAAGAAACGCGCGGCGGCCCAAGATCCTAAATTAGTCGAATATTCACATGCCTTTTTTCCAGTGTTTTTATTGGTGTTATTGATTCGTTCTTTCATCGCTGAGCCATTTCGGGTGCCTACCGGTTCTTTAGAGCCAACGGTGATGCCAGGTGCACTATTGTTAGTGACGCAATACAATTATGGGTTACGTTTACCGGTGTGGGGGACTAAAATTATTCCTACCGGCGAGCTGAAGCGTGGCCAAATCGTCGTATTTCATTGGCCAGTAGACCATAGTGTTGATTTCGTGAAACGGGTCATTGGGTTGCCGGGTGATCATATCAGTTATATTAATAAAGTATTGTATGTTAATGGCCAAGTGATGCCACAGCAATTTGTCGGTTACGCAACCGATAGTGATGGGACTAATTCTCGCCGTTGGCCAGTAAAAATTATGCAAGAAAATTTAGATGGCGTATCACACCAAATTTATGTGTGTGCCAATCAAAATCAATGTCCTGTTCCGGCGCAAAATTTTGATAATTTAGTGGTTCCGGCGGGTGAATATTTTATGATGGGCGATAATCGTGATAATAGTGACGATAGCCGCTCTTGGGGTTTTGTCAAAGATGATTTAATCGTTGGCCGTGCAGTGTTTATTTGGTTTAGTTGGGATTCTGCCACTTCTCGGGTGCGTTGGGATCAATTAGGAAGTATAAAATAGAGATTAATATGAACATGACGCAACGTATTATTGTTTATATGGTTATTATCGCTGCCGTTTTAGTTTTCTTGTGGGCGACTGCACCGGAGAATACGCCTGAACCACAAACGATCTTTTTACCGATGGTCAAAAGCCTACCCGCTAGCGTGACGGATGATAACGTGAAGTTTGTTAAGCAACCGTTAAATAATAGCGAATTGCTGGGTACTATCTCTTTAATGCGGCGCTATAGTGAATTGACTCCGCAATTAGAAGCGGAAATTCGCCAAGCGGTCGTGCATATTGCTGGACAAAATGGCGCGAATCGGATCCGTATTCAATATTTCGTTTCTAACCCCGGCCAACAAATGGCTGCCTATTGGTTAGAAGCTCAAGCTTATCGGCAATAAATGCGACACTTATCATTACTAGATAAAATCTGTTTGCAATTTGATGCAGCCTTAAAAACCGTTACTGCCACTCACGCGGGTGCTGAACGTATTAATCCTGCCGATAATCATGACGAAGTTGAATTAACAGTCATTGAACAACGCCACGCCGCGGGTTTAATGCGAGTAAATCATGTCGGTGAAGTCTGCGCACAAGCTTTATATCAAGGTCAAGCACTCACGGCGCAATTAAATGATGTGCGTGAAGCGATGCAGGCGGCGGCACAAGAAGAAATCGATCATTTATCATGGTGTGAGCAACGTCTACAGGAATTACACAGTCACACCAGTTATCTCAATCCTCTATGGTATAGTGGAGCGTTTGCCATTGGCGCGGTGGCGGGAATCATTGGCGATCGTTGGAGTTTAGGGTTCGTAGCAGAAACCGAGCATCAAGTCGTCAAACATTTACAAAATCATTTAACGAAGTTAGCGCCACAGGATGCCAAGAGCCGAGCTATTTTACAGCAAATGGCTATTGATGAAGCGCAACATGCTCAAACGGCTATGGATGCGGGTGCTAGTGAATTACCGCAACCGATTAAAAAATTAATGACAGCCATGTCAAAAATAATGACGACTACGGCTTATTATATTTAAATCTATTTCATAGAATTTTTCCGGTTTCCAGATGCTGCTAATTCTCCCATTTGTCTTGCCGGAATTGCCTAGCAATATCCGGCATCCAGGGGATATTAAGGATGGAGTTTCTGGGATCACTGCTTTCGCGGTTGTGATGAAAGAAGGGATGGACTCCTTCTGCCGGGGAGCGATGAAGAAATTTCGGTTTATCTCTTGCCCGTCCGATAAATTTTTTAGTCTGTTAGAGAGCTAAAAAATTAGCTAATAATTTTTTACCATCGAGAGTCAAGATCGATTCAGGATGGAATTGCACCCCATAGATGGGATAAGCGGTATGTTGGATAGCCATGATGCTTTGATCATCTTGGCTCCAAGCGGTGACTTGCAAACAATCGGGTAAGGTTTGTGGATCGATTACCAAGGAATGATAACGAGTGACTTGCATGGGGGAATCGATACCCTGAAATAAAGGGGATCCATCGTGCTGAATCCAAGAAATTTTGCCATGCATAGGTTTAGTAGCGCGAATAATGTGGCCACCAAACACTTGGCCAATACATTGATGACCTAAACAGACCCCCAGCAATGGAATAGTAGCACCAAATTCTTTAATGATGTGCATGCTCAACCCTGCTTTATTCGGAGTGCAGGGGCCGGGAGAAATAATGATTTTTTCCGGTTGTAATTGATGAATATCATCCAAACTTAATTCATCATTACGGTAAATGAGGATATCGCCACTTAGTTCTGCAGCATATTGCACTAAGTTATAAGTAAAAGAATCGTAATTATCAATGACTAAAATCGACATGTAACCGATCAGCTGGCTAATTCACGCCGCATTTTATGGATCGTTTCAGCGTAATCTTCACTGTTAAAAATAGCAGAACCTACCACAAATGTATCGGCACCTGCTTCAGCAATACTGGCAATATTATCAATACCAATGCCGCCGTCGACTTCTAGACGAATATTTAAATCTTGCTCATCAATTAAAGCGCGAATATCTGCTATTTTTTCTAAACTATTCGGAATAAAACGTTGACCACCGAAGCCAGGATTGACTGACATCAATAAAATTAAATCCAGTTTTTCTAAGACATAGTCTAATGTAGTCAAGGGTGTTGCTGGGTTTAAGGCTAAGCCCGCCATGCAGCCGTGATCGGTAATTAATTGAACCGTGCGGTCGACATGTTTGCTCGCTTCCGGGTGAAAAGTGATGATGTTAGCCCCTGCTTCAGCAAATTTGGCGATCATGTTATCGACCGGTTCAATCATCAAGTGCACATCAAAGGTAGCGGTAATTCCATAATTGCGTAAACTGTTTACAATATGCGGACCAAAAGTTAAGTTAGGCACATAATGATTATCCATGATATCAATATGGATCCAATCAGCGCCAGCAGCCAAGACAGCCTCAATGTCGATACCTAATTGAGCAGCATCGGCAGCTAGAATAGAGGGAGCAATAATATAGTCGTTCATAGCAAAAAATTATAGCATAAAATAATGAGAAAGTGAGGTTAAAAGCCGCGGGCGGATTTAACTCGATCGTAAGCTTTTTGGATCGTTTGGGTTTTTTCCGTCGCGACTTTAATCATTTCCTCGGGTAAGCCTTTGGCTAAGAGCTTATCGGGATGATTTTCACTCATTAATTTACGATAGGCGCGTTTAATTTCTTGATTCGTAGCGCTACTGCTTATTTCCAAGATCCGATAAGATTCAGCTAAAGTATCCGTTGGTCGAGCAGTGGCTTGATAAGCACCATGAGTAGCATGGGCACCATTGAACATTTCTTCAATTGCCACAAAGTCTACCGTGGGTAAGCCTAATTGCTGAGCAATTTTTTGTAAAATGTCACGTTTCGCTTGAACAGGGTTTCCATCGGCATACGCTGCTTGCACTTGCATATCTAAAAATAATTTTAATAAATAATGAAAACGACAACGTTCTTTTAATTCAGTTAAGCTGCGGGGTAGCGAAAAATCCGCTTGTTTACCGCGGGAAAAAGCGGCAATGGCGCGCTTGATGCCAGCGGCATCTAAGCCCATTTTCGTCATAATAGTGCGTGCAACTTTAATTTCATTTTCACTGACGCGGCCATCGATTTTGGCGATATAGCCCATGGTTTCAAATGTCGTATTAAAAAAAGTTTCGCGAGCTTGAGCAGCATAAGAACCACTGCCGGTGCGCAGATTTTTGCTGGCGCCATATTCAAATAGGCCACCCAATACCATGCCGATCAGCGCGCCAATAGGGCCAAACGCATAATAGCCGAGCAATCCACCGATGATTAAACCAATACCTAGCATGTTCGTTAATTCATAGTAATGTGATAACAATATTGTATAATAGTTCGATGTTGGCAATTATATAGGAAAAAATGTGCGGTATATATATTCATTGTTATTTTATTTAGCGATTCCTTTTATTTTAATTAGACTCTTATGGCGTTCGCGCCAGAATCCGCAATATCGTCAACGTTTAGCAGAACGCTTCGCTTTTTTTCATGCCGATCGGCGTTGGCAAAATGGATTATGGATTCATGCCGTTTCTTTAGGGGAAGTGGTAGCGGCTACGCCATTGATTAAAGCGATCCAAAAGCAATATCCGCATTTACCTTTGACGATTACCACTATGACGATCACGGGATCAGAACGAGTGCGGGCTACGTTTGGCGAGCAAGTGTTTCATGTCTATGTACCTTATGATGCCCCCATTTTTGTGCGTCGCTTTTTAAATAAAATAAAACCCAAAGCTTTGATGGTGTTAGAAACGGAATTATGGCCGAATATTTTAGCTATTTGTAAGCGACGAAAAATTTCCATCTTGATTTCTAATGCACGTTTATCAGAACGTTCTGCCAATGGCTATCGTCGCATACCGACCACGACTCGTCAGATGCTCTCGGCTATTACTGAATTAGCGGCTCATGCCCAAATCGATGCGGAACGATTTATTAATTTAGGCATGGACCCTGCACGGGTCACAGTCGCTGGCAGCATTAAATTTGATGCCAGCGTTCCTCCGAGTATTTATGAGCAAGCCGATGTGTTGCGTGGCATGATGGGACGGCAGCGACGTATTTGGATAGCCGCGAGTACTCATGAAGGGGAAGAAACAAAAATATTAGCGGCATTTAGTGAAGTCATCAAGACAGTACCCGATGCGCTATTAGTATTGGTCCCCCGTCATCCTGAACGGTTTGATAAAGTGGCTGAATTAGCTAAGCAGCAGGGTTATCATATCGTGCGGCGTACTAGCCATGAGCCTTGTAGCCTCATGACCCAAGTGTTTATAGGCGATACCATGGGTGAATTAAAATTATTTTATGCTGCCAGCGATGTGGCTTTTGTCGGGGGAAGTTTAGTGCCTATCGGCGGACATAATATTTTAGAACCCGCTAGCTTAGGCACGCCGACTCTGACGGGACCGCATATGTTTAACTTCGAAGAAGTGACGGAATTATTATTGCAAGCCAATGCACTCATTCAAGTGCGTGATGAATTAGATTTAGCTCATACGGTGATTCGATTATTACAAAATAGCATGTTGCGGGCTGAATTATCCGATAATGAACAACAAGTGTTAGAGAGAAATCGTGGCGCTTTGGTCAAAAATTTAGAATTATTGACTCGTATGTTAGACGCTAAAGCAGTTGAATGCTAGCAAAAAAAAACCTCGTACGATGACGAGGTTTTTCTTAAAAAATTCGTGCTATTATTTTTTAGAGCAGTCATTTTTATTGCCATTGCAGCAAGCGACATATTTTAATAAAGCCGCTACCGCAAGTACCGGCGCCATTACCATAAAGAAATGACCAGCATACGCAACCACTTCTTGTGGCATTTGTTTAGGAACTAAACCTAAAATACCTAATACGACAGCAATGATAATAAACACTGCGACAAATAATTTGCAATTCATGTCCCAAATCTCCTAGTTAATTGAGTGTATTGATTCTATGATATAACTCTCAATAAAGCAAAAGGTTGCGAGGCAAAAGATGAAAAAAATAGTATTAGCGAGTAATAATGCTGGAAAACTGCAAGAATTTGAGCATTTATTTTCCAGGTTCTCAATGACTGTTATTGCACAAGCCCAATTAGGTGTGGACGATATTGAAGAAACGGGAAAAACTTTTATAGAGAATGCTATTTTAAAGGCACGCCATGCATCGGCAGTGACGGGATTGCCCGCTATTGCCGATGACTCGGGTTTAGTGATCCCCGCTTTAAACGGTGAACCCGGAATTTATTCGGCGCGTTATAATGGTCAGCATGGCGATGCGCAAGGCTGTATCGATAAAGTATTAAGAAACATGCAGAATATCGCTGTGACTCAACGGCAAGCGGCATTCCACTGTTGTTTAGTGTTCATGCGTCATGAATACGATCCTGTCCCTGTGATCAGCGAAGCCGATTGGCAGGGAGAAATTTTATTCGCGAGGCAAGGTGAGAATGGCTTTGGCTACGATCATATTTTTTATGTGCCTGAATATCAAAGCAGTGCGGCTGAATTAGAGCCTGGGTTAAAAGCGCGAATTTGTCACCGGGGCTTAGCGGCAGCAAAATTATTAATCGAATTAGAGAAACTTATTTAAAAGGAAACAAACCATGCGTCAATTAGGCAATACTGATATTTTGATGAATCCCTTAATTTTAGGGACTTGGCAAGCCGGTAAGCGGCATTGGATAGGGATCGAAGATGATGACAGTATTGCGGCGATCCGAGCGAGTTTTACTGAAGGGATTATGACTTTTGATACGGCCTCTATTTATGGCGATGGACATTCAGAGCGGATTTTAGGTCAAGCCTTAAAAGGCGTGCGCGAGCAAGCAGTTATTCTCAGTAAAGTATTCAGTCACGATATGGCCTATAAAAAAGTGATCGCGTCTTGTGAGCAATCTTTAATTAACTTGCAAACCGATTATATCGATTTATTGCAAGTTCATTGGCCTTCGGGTAGTCACGATAGCGATATCATTCCGATCGAAGAAACCTTACAAGCGTTTGTGGACTTAAAGCAACAAGGTAAAATACGTGCCATCGGTGTGTCTAATTTTACCTTAGCGCAATTAAAAGAAGCGATGCAATATACGCGCATTGACAGTTTACAATCACCGTATTCTTTATTTTGGCGTTATGTAGAAAAAGATTTACAACCGTATTGCCAACAAGAAAATATAACCTTGTTAGCCTATTCGCCTTTAGCGCAAGGGTTACTAACGGGTAAATTTCGCCCGGGTCACCCATTCGCCGATGGCGATATTCGGCAGAAAAATAAATTATTTCGTCCTGAAAATTTGCAGCGCGCGACGCATGCTATTGAACAATTAAAGCCGATAGCAGAACAATATGAAATCAGCTTAGCTAATTTAGCGTTGGCATGGCTCATGCAACAACCGCAAACGTGTGCCGTAGCCGGTGCCCGTAATGCAGAACAAGCATTAGCCAATATTGGTAGTCTTGCCGTTAAATTATTACCTAAAGATATACAGAAAATGGGTGAAATAGGCCGTACCGTCGCCGAACATATTTATGATGAAGATTCCTCGGAATTAGATGAAACCAGCATGATGAAGATGTGGGGTTGATGTAATATCAATGCTTCGGTGAGTAGTTTATTATTAAATTAATTTTTAAATCTCCAGCGCCAAGGTTCATAACCTACTCCAAAAGCATTGTTTTTGGGGTAGATGAGGGTAAAATCAAATCATGCATTATTTTCAATACTGGGGAAAAGTAGATAAATCAGATGATAATAAATATCATCTCCTTGTTTATCATTGTCTTGATGTTGCGGCGGTTGCTAATCAGTATTTAATCCGTTTTCCAGAATTGCTTCAGGGATTTTCGCAATCATTAGGAATTGAACCAACTCATACAAGTAAATTATTAATTTTTTTAATTGCATTGCATGATTTAGGAAAATTTAGTGAACATTTTCAAAATAAAGTACCCAATGTCCGCGAACTATTAGAACAACCAGAGCCAAAAGGAAGTTCACCGGATCATCATGATGTTTGCGGTCAAAAATTATGGGAAAGTGAGCTTTGTGACTTGTTTTTGCCCCGTTTTTTAGAAAATTCTAAACGTTTTCGCCTTGCATTGAATAATTTGATGCTAGCAACAACAGGACACCATGGTAAACCCACAATACCACAAAATTGTCGAAAAACGAATTTTACTGATGCTAATAAAACTGCTGCCAAAGAATTTTCTTTGGATATGATTTCATTGATTTTTTCTAATCAAGCAAAAATGGAATCATCACTAGATAACTCTCTGTTTGAAGAGCAAGTTAAAAAAGTATCTTGGTGGCTGGCTGGATTCACAATGTTATCTGATTGGATTGGATCGAATGCGTATTATTTTCGTTATAAAGCTGACAAAGTTAATTTAACAGGCTATTGGCAAACAGCCAATGAAAATGCTGTCAAAGCTTTGGATGGACTTGGATTCATTAGCCCAATAATTCACCAGGAAAGAACTTTTTTCGATATTTTTTCAAAAATCATTCAACCGTCTTCACTGCAGGGAAGCATCGTTGATTTACCAATGGGCGACGGGAATCAATTGTTTATTCTGGAAGATTTAACGGGGGCAGGAAAAACCGAAGCAGCATTGTTTTTAGCTTACCGCTTAATGGAGAGAAATTTAGGTAAAGGGTTTTATATTGCTTTACCTACTATGGCAACGGCAAATGCTATGTATGATCGGGTGAAAAATATTTATCCTGAATTTTTTGAAAATAGTGCAGATTTATCATGTGTGCTAGCACACGGAAAAAGTCAGCACAATAAATTTTTTCAGAAAACCATTTATGAAGAAAAAAATCTGATTGATGAAGAAGACAATGCTAGCATTCGTTGCAATGCTTGGTTTGCCGATAGTCGCAAAAAATCATTGTTAGCCTCAATCGGTATTGGAACTATTGATCAAGCATTACAAGCAATCTTACAAAACAAACACCAAGCTTTACGACTGATTGGGTTATATCAAAAAATTTTAATCGTCGATGAAGTGCATGCTTGTGATGCGTATGTGTTTGATTTATTGAAAACTTTGCTGAGGTTTCATGCTGCAAGTGGAGGCAGTGCTATTTTGCTTTCAGCAACTTTACCACAAACGATGCGAAACCAATTGCTGCAAGCGTTTTATGAAGGACGCTATGACAGTAGGCTTAATATTAACATTGATAATCATTATCCGCTTATTACTCAATTGCATGGAGAGATAGTTAGCACAAAATCAGTAGCGACTGGATCTCATGCAAAATCCACGCTTATGGTTGCGTCAATTTATGAGGAAGAAAACGTTACTTCGTTAATTGCTGAATCAATAGCAAAAAATTACTGTGTTTGTTGGATCCGTAATACCGTCACGGATGCTATTGATTCGTATAAAACGCTGAAAGAAAGATATCCTGATGCCGATATTATATTATTTCATTCTCGTTTTGTATTAGCCGATCGATTACAGATTGAGCAAAAATTGTTGTATGATTTTGGAAAAAGCTCAACTAGTGAAACACGCGCCAAAAAAATTGTAATTGCAACTCAAGTCATTGAACAATCCTTAGATCTCGATTTTGATGTGATGATTACCGATTTAGCGCCGATTGACTTAATTATTCAACGCGCCGGTCGATTACAACGGCATTACCGTGTTGAGCGAAACATCGATCGTAAACTGTATGTGTATGGTCCACCACCAACAGAAGATTGTGATAGCAATTGGTATAAGAAATTTTTTCCACGAGGTCAATTTGTATATGAAAATCATCAGCAACTGTGGTTGACTGCTAAATTATTGTGGGATCACCCTATTATTGACTTATACAAGGATTCACGCACCTTGATTGAAGGTGTCTATGGTGATGAAACTCGCCTAGCACCTCCCGCCAGTTTGCAGAAAATTGCTGATAAAAGTGAGGGGCGGCAGCAAGGTGATCGCTCAATAGCAAAGTTGATGAGTCTTCAATTTAAAACAGGTTATAGTTCAACTCAAGGTAGTTGGTGGGACGAACAATTTTGTCCGACTCGTTTGGGCGAGAAAAGCATTTTGGTTTACCTAGCGATTGTGCAAGATCAAAAATTAGTCCCCCTTTATCTCGATAAGGATGCTTCATGGGAAATGAGTTCAATTCAGTTGCGACAATCGTTATTTGGATCAAAGGACAAAGGATCTAGTGAGGCAGAGTGGCTAACCATGCTTGATCCTGAGATGAAGAAATGGGTTAAGCTGGGTCAGGAAAATTTACCTGATAAAGGCAAGTG
>JACCDV010039569.1_pt1 | contig 41596 bp, 40 predicted proteins | sample 7446131 | NCBI WGS metagenome assembly JACCDV01 (sample SAMN15323448, study PRJNA562643) | freshwater metagenome | isolation source: river surface water | place: USA:Blue River Watershed | collected 2017-08-17
GACAAGGCTTTTTTAAGCTTTTGATTATTAAGTCTTGAGTTATAGGGTCTGGCAGCTGGTACCGGATAATCAGTAGCTGGTATCGGCAAGATATTTTCAGGCTTAACCTCGATACCCTCACCATAACTAGCAGCAGTCTCAATAGAAAAAACCGCCAAGCCATGCCAAGATACCTCCCCATCAGGCACAGCATGATAGATGCCGGATTCAATACGGGATCCTGCCATCTGAACACCTATTTCAGCCAACCACTGAGCAGACGTAGGCGCCCCCACTTGATCTGCCACCACCTTCAAGTGATCTCGCTCACCAGCCAAACGCAACATCGTTCTAATAAAGTTACCGCCATCACCGTATACCCATGAAGTACGCAAGATGAAATATCTGGACACACTCGATTGCTGATCAGCCTCACGCACACCAAGATCATCAAGCCCATCACTCGAAGCACTAGAAGCACCTGAAGCATTCAAATCAAAAACCTCTTTAATCGCTAACTCACCAGCCAACTTACTTTGACCATAGACACACAATTGATCAACCGGTCCAAATGCATCTTCTTCAGAGTAAGCACTTGTCTTGGTATCAGCAAACACATAATCTGTTGAATAGTGAACCAAAATGCCATGGGCCACACCTGCAGCATATTGAGCCATGATCTTAGGGGCCATGGCATTAATCGCAAAAGCAAGTTCTTGCTGATCAGCGCTTTCTGCTTTATCAACAGCTGTATAGGCAGCTGCATTGATGATCACTTGAGGTTGGTAACGATTGAGCACATCTCTGATCGATACCTCATTGGATAAATCACAATCAGAACGACCCAAAAAAACCACAGGGGTTTTTAAATCTCTCAAACAAACTTGTAGAGCGCGGCCCACTTGACCATCACGGCCAAACACTACAATGGGCTTGCTATGGTCTAGAAGCTCGAATGAAGAATATGACATATGTCCTTGTATCTAGAGCTTACTTTAAGTTACCTTAAATTAATTGAAGTTAACTTGCAAAGCTAATTCAATTATTTAGAATAAATCTAAAACAATTTTAAATTAGTTAAATCGCTTAAATCTCTTTAGTTGCATTAGCTATATTAATATTTTACTTATATTGCTTCTTAAGCCAATCACGGTAAGAACCACTTAGAACACTATCTGTCCACTCTTGGTTATCTAAGTACCACTGTACTGTTTTACGTATACCCGTATCAAAAGTCTCAGCAGGTTTCCAACCTAACTCACGCTCTAACTTAGTAGCATCAATCGCATACCGACGATCATGGCCTGGGCGATCTTTAACGTAAGTTATTTGTGATGCATAAGAGGCGCCATCAGCCTTTGGGCGCAACTCATCCAAGATGCTGCAGATGGTATTCACCACATCAAGATTGGGCTTTTCATTCCAGCCACCAACGTTATAGGTTTCACCTAATTTGCCAGCATCTAATACACGACGAATGGCCGAACAATGATCTTTAACGTATAACCAATCTCTAATTTGTTGGCCATCACCATAAATTGGCAAAGGTCTACCGGCAAGAGCATTCAGAATCACCAAAGGGATCAATTTCTCTGGGAAATGATAAGGGCCATAGTTATTAGAGCAATTAGTCGTTAATACCGGTAAACCATAAGTATGGTGCCATGCACGCACCAAATGATCAGATGCTGCCTTAGATGCCGAATAAGGACTGTTTGGCTCGTAAGTATTGGTTTCCGTAAAAGCAGGATCTGTTGGAGATAAAGATCCATACACTTCGTCAGTAGATACGTGTAAAAAACGGAAATCAGCTTTAACTGAATCAGGCTGATCCGACCAATAAGCACGAACTGCTTCAAGAAGATTAAACGTGCCGACCACATTGGTCTGAATAAAGTCACTTGGACCATGAATTGAGCGATCGACGTGTGACTCAGCAGCAAAGTTCACAACTGCACGAACACCATTTTTTTTGAGCAATGAAAGCACTAACTCATAATCACCAATATCACCTTGAACAAAGATATGGCGAGCGTCCGCAGATAAAGAATTTAGAGTGGCCAAATTACCCGCATAGGTCAATTTATCCAAATTAACCACGCCTTCAGCAGCTGGATTAATCAACCAATCCAAGACAAAGTTACTGCCAATAAAACCCGCTCCACCTGTGACTAGAATCATCTCAATTAGTTTTTTAACAAGAATATTAATATTCTCCCATGAACTTCAAGTCAGCGGTGTATTTCTTAGACTTGAAGTTAGTATGCTTGTCGAGCCTAGGTCGATTTAACAGCAGACCTCTGGTTAGTTTAAATCAGAATTAGTCCATTTTGCGAGAATTACTTTTTAATAAATTAGGGCAAAAATAACTCGCTTAATTTTCCAAAGTGATGTCGATAGTTTTGTGTCCTTACCTCAAATTCTAGCGCTTATGGAATTCAGATAAGGTTTTTTGAAAAGAGTGGCTAGGTATTTATGGACGAGCTTCTTTATAACTACGAGGTGAAGGCGTTGGCTCTCAGAAATCTCAACCTGATTATCGTAAAAATGCAAATTTGCTACAGCATATCTAAATTAGATGTTTCGGGACTTTCTTCCAAGCTAACGGCTTAACCTTGTGCGTTAAACTCAACAATACCATAGCGTTCTGGGTCACTTACTAGGTTCATTAATACGGAGATACCTTGCGTATTTTTTGCGGCAAGTTGTATTTTATGCCCAAGTTCAGCGCCAAAAAAAATGTTGTCGCCCAATGTCAATCTACGACTATCGCTCCCAAAAAATTCTTGTCCTATATTTTAGGCATCTGCTAAACCATCAGATGATGGTTGCACCACATACTGAATATTCACACCTCATTGATTACCATCACCTAATAATTTTTGAACCGTGGAGCATCTACATACGTTAAATAATTAGCACTTCATTAACACAAGCGAACATAAGCGTAGAAAGAGGATACTAAACCATCAACTTGTCATATAAAGGTAACAATTATTTGGGTACTTCTCCAGTTATTTGACACACTCTAAAGCCAAAACCTTTAACTAAGACAATCCCTTTAATATTGGTTTTCTTCAGAGAGATTCATGCTATTGGCAAATGTTTTGAACGTACACCGCCGAACGAACTCCATGGTGTATCTCTGTTTCAGCCACAATTTTCGCACCCATGCGCTGATAAAACTTGTGCGCTGGCGTCAAGCCAGCACCAACAACAATCTTAAACCGTTCAACTTTCATCTCTTTAAAATATTTTATTAAATCTCCATACATGGCATCGGCAATACCATTACCACGAGAATTCGGGGTTAGTGCAATACTAAGCAACTCGGAAACTGGCAAACTACTCTGCTTATTATTAGATTTGATATATCTAAGAATATCTAATACTTGCCTAAAACGCTTAGGAGAGAAAAAAATTGGTAACAACCGCCATGCCCATAACGGGAAGCGTAGCATCATCCCTCGATATACCGAAGTCATCGGCCCACTCACGCCCGTTAAGAATCCGACCACCTCACCCTGCTGACATCTGACTATCAAAATAGCATGCGGGCAATTATCAATCGATCGGTATAGTTCGGTTAAAAAACCACTCCCAAGCGTAGATAAAAACCCTTGATCTAGGTTTGCGATATGCAATCTTGCAACCTGCCTGTAAATATCCAATTTTTTATTCACGACAAACTACTTCAATAACCTGGTTAGACTATCTGGTGGTCTTGGTAATGAAGCAAAAACACTCCACGCCAAATTAGATTTAGAAAAAAGTACCGCCAAAAGCGTCAAACCAATCAACATAAAATACGTCCGTACACCTTGATTGAGAACATACCACTCTTCAAGAGCCCCTTTATAAGGGGCAATAATCTCATCATAAAATCTTACTGAATCTAACTGGGCATGCAACATATTCTCTTCATTGCGAAATACAATCGAACCAATACCAGACAAACCAGGACGGACTTGAATAATTGCTTTTTTTGATGCAGGTAAAAAGGCATCAAAACAGCGTTGCGTTTGTGGGCGAGGGCCAATAATACTCATGTCACCATTCAAGATGTTTAAAAGTTGAGGTAATTCATTGAGCTTAGTATTACGCAGAAATTTACCAAGGGGCAAGATTCGAGGATCATTTTTAACTGTAACAGTGCCAGTACTCAAGTTAGGGCTATCCTTGAGCATAGTAGCAAACTTATAGAGCTGGAAAGTTTTGCCCCCTTTGCCAACACGGCTTTGCAAAAAGAATATTTCACCCTCACCTGTAAGACGAAGCAATATAGAAATGAAAAGCAGTAATGGAGACAGTACCAGTAGCGCGACACTCGATAAAATGACGTCAAATATGCGTTGCATAGTTACATCCTTTCATCTAAGTACTTGCCTGTTTCTTTATGTGCAAAGTCTGGAATCATATAATTAAAAAGTTCAATGATTTCCGCTTTTCCCCATATGGACTTAGCTTTGATGTTAGAAAGTGCAGCCTCAAAATAATGTAACTTATTAAAATCAAATCGAAGGGGATTTTTGATTACGCCTATACTACTAAAACAAGCCATATCTAATGTTTCGTTATCCGTAAAAAACTCCTCAAAATCTTTTTCACCCGAAGTGTCACTACTAAAAAAAAGGCAAGGCCATTTTTTTTGTGAAATTAACTTAGTAGCTTGCTCACGAGCCTCGTCTTCACTTGCGCACTCATAGGCTTCATAGCCTAATTCATTTAAATAACGTATAGCTATGTCTGAAAAATTTGTTAAATGTAGAGATTCACTAAGTTTAGGAAAGAAAATATCTCGATTTTCACCCAACAAACAGGACATCAAACACAACTCGCCCGACTCTTGTGGAGTAACAAAATAACGCTTGACATCATTAGGGGCAGAGATTGGTTGCCGCTTAGCAAAGCGTTGATTAAAACCATGCAATAAAGATCCATCTGAAAATGCCACATTGGCAAATCTAGCAGTAGACAAAGGCATATGCTCGCTAGCACGCATTAAGAACATTTCCATTATATATTTACTAGCGCCCATCATATTCACTGGATTTGCTGCCTTATCAGTAGAAACACAAAAGTATTTACGCACTCCATAAGCACTTGCTAAATCTATAGTCTTGACAGTATTAGTAATATTGACATCAATAAGACGCATTAAAGTAAATGGATCTTTTTCACTACGCACATGTTTCAGCGCTGAAAGATTCAACACATAATCGTAGCCCCCACTCGCATGCATTAGTGCCTCAAACTCACGTCCACCACAGTCAATGGCAAAAGTTCGAAAGTCCCCTTTTATATAACCCATAGTGCTGCGAATGTCACGCACCAGCTCCACCATATTATTCTCACTAATGTCGACAACGTGTAAAACTTGCGGATTACGTTTGAAAATTTCACGAGTCACAGCCTGACCTATTGAGCCAGCGCCACCTATCACCAAAAAACGGCTCTCCATAACTAAAGAAGAAAGATTTGACTCATGCTGAAATAGGTCGACATTAAATAAGGGCTTATCACGGCCAATTAAATTAAGTATATTCATAAAGTTTCTCGATTAAAAGCCGATAACATACCATCAGGTACGCTAGAAGGAATATTCACCACTCGATCTTCCAGCCATATAGAATTAGCCAGACCATCATGTTGACAGTGCTTAAACATTTTAAGGCGAAACATTAAAAACCAAATAGGCCTAGTCATTACCTGTTGATTATTGGTAAATTCAAGAAAGTCATTGCGCTCCTGTAAGGAGTTCAGAACAATTGCACTGAGCCAATAGTTGGCAGAAGTTCCTTTTCGAGCACTTAAAAAAAAAATCCCTAAAGATTCAAAGAATTCAGCATAACGTTTTGCCAATTCAGCCTTAATTGCAAGTATCTCTGGCAACCTCTCCATCTGCGCACATCCCAGCGCTGCGTTCAAATTAGGTAGACGGTAGTTATAAGCCACCTCGTCATGTACAAACTCATAAGTATGCGGCACCTTGGCAGTAGTTGTAATATGCTTGGCACGTGCAGCTAATTCAGCATCGTCAGTAATTATCATGCCACCACCACCAGTTGTGATAACTTTATTACCATTAAAACTCAATGTAGCCATCTTGGCAAAAGTGCCCGTGTGTCGACCACCCACATAACTTCCCAATGATTCAGCTGCATCTTCTACCAAAGGAATACCCCATTCATTGCAAATTTCTGAAATTTCCTCAATTCGACAAGGCAATCCAAAAGTATGCATTGGTATGCATGCTGCAATACGTCGACCAGTTCTTTTATTAAAGGCTTGTCCATCACGTATCTCAACATGTAGCACCAAAAACTTTCTTAATGCAACTGGACTTAAGCCTAACGTATCCAAATCCACATCTACAAATACTGGCTGCGCCCCCGAATAATTTATTGCATTGCAAGTGGCAATAAAAGTCAGTGCCTGAGTTATCACTTCATCATCACGCCTAACACCAACCAATTGAAGCGCCACATGAAGTGCTGCAGTACCATTGACAGTTGCCACTGCATACTTAGCTCCAGTAAATTTAGCCACTTGCTGCTCAAATTCCGTGACTTTTATCCCTACAGATGAAACAAAGTTCGAATCAATGCAATCAATTAGATATTTTTTTTCATTACCTTTAAACACCGGTCGATGCAAAGGAATGAAATTGCTACCATATATATTTCTTATAAAATCAACTACAGTTTGAAAAAAATTCTTACTTGCCATATCTAATCTCTTTTCTTGACTCAAGAAGCGCTTGATAAAATTGCACCATACGCATCCAATGATGACGTTGCTCAAAACGTTGCTCTATACGTAATCTAGATTGCTGGCCCATATTTAAAAGTATTTCAAAAGGTGTTTGCATGGCTTCAGACATCGCATCACATAATGCAAGAGAATTACGTGGTGGCACTAGCCAGCCATTCAAGCCAGGCTCAATTATCTCATTGCAACCGTTAATATCAGAAGCTATTACAGGTCTCTCCATGGAGGCTGCTTGCAGCACTGAATTAGGAAATCCTTCGCGGTAGCTGGGTAGCACTAGTACATTAGATGCTTGTAGTGCAGGTCGAATGTCATTCATAAAGCCTAGAGCATGTACTCGTGGATGCAAATCAATGGCAGACAAGACATCTGTGCTTATTGGTGCAGTCTTATCAACCACACCCACTAGCAACAAATGTGCTGATGATGATAAGGTTGAAAATGCCAAAATTAATTCATTAAGACCCTTGTCTTTATTCAATCTTCCGACAAAACAAAACACAAATTCTTTCTTATCAATGCCAAGTTTCAGCCGTAAAGTCTCAGCGGCAGGCTCAACACCTAAAGCATTTGAGCAAAAATATGCGGTATCAACACCAGCAATATTGCCATAACCAATTACCTGCAAAGGTTTATTGGTGATTTTAAAGTTTATTAAATCATTCTTAACGCCCACACCCTCAGGCACTATATCGGTTGAGCAAGCACAAATTAATCGGTCAACCCAAATCAATAATCTTTTCTTGAAACCTTGCATTGTGGGAAAAATAAGTCCAGTAAATGTATGGACTCGAACTGGTACACGGCAGAAGTAAGCAGCCAGCATTGAAATTAGCCCGGCCTTAGGGGTGTAGGAGTGAACTATATCTGGGCGAATACGGCTGATCACCAACATCATGCAACATATTGAATAAAAATCAAAAATCGGATTAATTCTACGTTGCATGCGTACTGGAATTAAGGTCACTCCTTCCCTACCTTCAATTAAGCCAGCATCCTCACTCGGCGAAGTAACTATAAAGATCTCATAAAACTGATTAAGATAGCTAGGTTGGCACCTCAAGATAAAGTTAAACGTATCAGGAACCGTGGCACACAAAAGAATTTTTTTTCTTTTCATATTAACTACCATGAGCCACATTAAGTTTTATGGGGAAAAGTGACGGATTAACTAATTGCCAACGCCATGTATCTTCCAAGAACTCGACCACGGCATGAGGCCTTTTTATAAACGTTATCACTAGTTATGAGTAGACCCATCAAAAAAAACTCTAGTTACTCTAACATAACCTATGCTTTTAATCATTATTTAACAAAGTTATCCATGCTCCGGAGAGAAATTCTAGGGCTTAGATTGTTAGTAAGCGTACTCATAACTCATTCAAATAATTTGACTCAGACATTATTAGCTTCCAGCCATGCCTGAAACATCAAAACATTCCACAGTTGTGCGGTCCAATTGCGTCTACCACTCAAATGTTCGGCCCACATCTTTCTTATAAGTTCAGGATAAAAATAGCCTTCTCGTCGCAATCGCGTCTCATCTAAGAGATTTTCCGCCCAATCTTTTAATGGACCTAAAAGCCAATCTTTTAATGGAATAGCAAAACCCATTTTGGGACGATCAATTAGTTCATGGGGAACATAGCGATAAAGCACTTGACGTAATAGCCATTTAGTTTGGCCATCGCGCAATTTGTAGTTAAGTGGCACACTCCAAGCAAACTCAACAATTCTGTGATCTAAAAATGGCACTCTACTTTCGAGTGAAACTCCCATGGCTGCCCTATCTACCTTAACCAAGTTATCATCCGGTAAATAACTAACGGCATCAAGCAACATCATACGGTCAATTGGACTGAGATCATTTAAGTCAGAATTTACCCGCATTAAGTTAGTAAGCGGTTCGTAGCCATCAATCACCCAGTCTACTGGATTGCGTATGCCTGACACCATTTTAAGATACAAGTCATCTAGGGTGCGGCTTGATAGAAGACCAGCTCCTTTATGCAACTTATCACCCAACATATCAAATCGATTATCTCTAGGAATAAATTTAATCAGATTATCCCAACCTATAGGAGGAAATATAGTGATACTTTTAGCGGTAGCTTCACGCAATGGTAATGGTATATGCGCTAAGTTTTTCCATAATTTAGCAGCAAATAAATATCGATCATACCCGCAAAACAACTCATCACCGGCGTCACCTGAAAGCGACACTGAAACACTTTGCTTTGCCAGTTGACTTACCAAAAAAGTAGGTATTTGAGATGAGTCTGCAAATGGCTCACTATACAAGTTAGGTAAGCGAGGAATCACCTCCATCGCCTGCTCTGGCGTAACATACAACTCAGCATGCTCTGTTCCCAAATGTCGAGCTACGGCTTTAGCGTGTTGCGCTTCGTTATAACCATCTTCATTAAAACCAATAGTGAAGGTTTTAATTGGGCGTGACGATTGTGCCTGCATTAATGAAACTACAACGCTTGAATCAATTCCGCCGGATAAAAAGGCGCCCAAAGGAACATCTGCCATCATCTGCTGCCGGACAGCATTTTTTACCAATACTTCAAGAGCGTCTACAGCCTCGTCCGGATTACCGGAAAATGGGTTAGCCGCCCTATCAAGCGCAACTGAAAAAGTATCCCAATACTTAAAAAGTATGGGATCTTTCTGTGTTGAAGAGACAGAAAGCAAGCACCCAGGATTTAGCTTGGCTATCCCTTTGTAAATTGAATACGGCGCAGGAATATAGTTATGTCGCAGTAACAAACAAATTGAGCCGCGATCAATACCAGCATTAAATGCTGGATGCACTTTAAGCGCCGCAAGCTCTGAACCAAACAGAAAGGTGTCGCCTTGCCATCCAAAGTAAAGCGGCTTCTCACCAAATCTATCTCGAGCTAAAGTTAGGGTGCGTGTTTGCTTATCCCATACCGCAAAAGCAAACATTCCAATGGATTTCTTAACCGTAGCCTCGATACCCCATGCATCAAAACCCGCTAACAATGTCTCGGTATCTGAATAACCCCGCCAGCGTTGTACATTTACACTCGATTCAAAAGGTAATACCCCAATATTGGTTGCTTGAGTTGGAAATGTCTCTCCTAATGATTTCCGCATATCCAAATGGTTATAGATTTCACCGTTAAAAGCAACGACATAGCGCCCAGATAAAGATACCATTGGCTGATGGCCAGCAGTTGAAATGTCCATAATAGATAAGCGCCGATGCGAAAATACGATGCCCGCATCCACATCACACCAAACACCAGAATCATCCGGTCCGCGATGTTCTAACTTCTTCCCCATTAGGGCACCGATAGCAATCGACTCGTCTTTAATAAGCGACTTAGTAGGTTGAAAAAAACCAGCTAAACCACACATTTAAAATCATTCCTTAAGTACACGCAATTAAAAAAATGTAAACAAATCATAAAAAGCAATCATTAGTTTCGTATTGAAAATTATTTCAGTTGTAGTAAATTTTTGTTGCTTTTTTCATATTCTCTTTGAAATATTAATCTTAAAAAAAGCAACCATTAATTTTCCAAAATCTCTAAGTGACCGTCCAAATAATGCAAAAATAAGAATATCATTAACACCTCCAAGAAGAAAGGTGTCATGGAAAGCTCTAAGTGATACTCCCACAAACAAGCCTAGAGGTATAAAAAAAATTTGAAGCATCCACAAAAAAACTTTAAACAACCCAAAATACGAGTCCCTAACTATAATAGTTAAAAATGAATTATGAAGATCATAAAATCCATCCCCTGTTTGCGGAACGTTATAAAAATTCCAATGATCATAGCCGAGATTAATTAAATTAAATTCACTGATAAATTCATAAACGTAGTCACCTCTTGTTTCCTTAAAGCTCCGATATAACAAACCACCCTCTTGGAATAAAAAATCTAAAAAATCTGGCCTCCTAACATATTCATTTGTTACTGAAACAAAAAAAACTCCAATAAGAATAAAACTTAACAATACAACTTTACTTTTAAAATATACTGCCAATAAAAATAATGCAGATCGATTACCAAAAATAAAAAAGCTTATAAAAAGTAAAGGTATGTAAAGCTTCGAGGGCCCAGAAAAATACAGCAACTCAGCTATTATTGCGATAGCAACTATTTGAGACAATTGGTTGTGTGATGCAACCGCCGAATCAGTCCCCTGAACTATTACAGCAAAGTACATGAATGCCACGGAAATCCAAAGCGAATATCTTACCCAGCAGCTCGCAGCAGAATTACTTTTATTTTCTCCCGAGAATAAAAAACCTATTACCGGGAAAAGCGCTGCTAATAAAAACGCAGAGGGTGATATAACAGTCAGAAAAATACAAATTGATCCTAATGAAAAAAACAGGGTGGGTGAAATTTTTTTATATAGAAATAGTGATAGAACATAACATGTGGCAGCCAAATATACTGGGTATAAAAAGGCGGCAAACGATCCTAGGAATGTAAAAATAAATGCTAATACTAAAAAGAAAATACTCACATCTTGAGTGCGGCGCATTATTTTTCCCGAATACACATAGAAGCTATTTTTTCAAAAGCAATTACGTGAGCTTGATAGCTTAACAAAGAAGACACTTCATTGAGTTCTTTAAGGCATGTATCCGGCGAAATGTTTTCAAAAAATTTTATTTCCTTAATCAGATCCAAAGGTTCGGAATAAGTAACCCAAATCTTTGAGTTATCTAAAAACTCATTGATGATGGACACGGGGCTGTTGCATAGAACAAGGTTGCCTCTCAGCAATGCCTCAAAAGGAGCTCTTCCAAACCCCTCACTTCGTGATGGAAAAATAAAAATATCTGAATCATGAAAAATTTTATTCAAATCTGACTCGAAACCTTTTAAAAAAACATTTTTACTTAAGTGCTCTTTATCTATATAAGCTCGCACTTTATCCTCGAGATTTCCGGCTCCATAAATCAGAAGTTGAATATTTAAGCTGCGCAACGAAACCCTGATTTGTTCCAACGTTTCTAATATGCCTTTACCATCCACTAACCTAGATGCAATAACGCATCGAAGTGGTTGCATTTCAAAAGAGATCACATTCTTACAACTTAAAATATGTTTTATTTTTTTCTTTGTTTCAAGAAATTTATTTACTAAGTAACTGTCGACCACCAATTCATCTATTGCAATCGGATTATGTAAAACAAAAAATTGTTTTTTTCTAAGCACTTTTCCATATGAGGTGGATAAATATTCGCTTAATGTTCGACGTGAAATAAAAATGATGCTATCTTGAATCATCATTATTAAGACAAAAAAAACGCGTTTAATCAAACTATCTTTATAGTAAGAAGATGGATTGTTCCTTACACTCACAATGTGGGTAATTCCTAATAATTTTGCGCAAGTCTGAGCCACAAAATTAGCATATAACATAGCAGAATAGATTAAGGTAGGACGCTCCATACGGAGAAGTTTAAAAAATTGAAATTGCGAAACTACCACGCTTTTTTTTGATTCAGCTAAAACAGTGAGACTCACCCCACTTTCTAATAACCATTCAAAATCATAGCTATTTGGATCTTTCCAAAGTGCGAGTAAAGTTACTTTATGCCCACGTTTTGCTAGCTCATTCGCAAGAATTGCTAGAGACATCTCTGCTCCACCGCGACCAAACGTATTCATTACAATAAATATATTTTCGAGCTTAACTGTCATAGATGGAGCGCTATCAAGCATCAATTATGCCAACCCACATACACGCCACGTTTCTCTAAGTCCTCATATTTTTCAACATTCCTATACTTAATTACTTTCCAAGGATTGCCTCCAACCACCGAGCATTTTGGAATAACCCCAAAAAGAATCGCGCCCGCCTGAACTACAGCACCATCCTCAATTACAGTTCCAGGAAGAATAGTTACCCTAGAGCCAATCCAGCAATTTTTTCCAATTTGCACAGATTTAGGAATATCAGTTTCATCATAGGGCAAGGCATCGGGCTTCTCATAATTATGATTTTGTGTAATGACTAATACTTCTGATCCTGAATGGAAGTGATCCCCTATAAATACAGAACCTCTACCAATAATATTTATGCCATTAAAATGACAGTCCACACCAATAACCGTTTGAGCTGTAAAGTGAGATGGGTAATTTACACGAAACCCAGCCCCAGCAGCCTTGACTTTCCGCAAGGAATAGAATGTCCAAAATGCTGTTTTGGCAAAAAAAAATAATCTTTTTAATTTATTCACATTAACACTACTATTAATCAGAGATTAATAATTCACTTTCAATAATAGTTACCAACAACACATTTTTTAAGATTGTCTTAATAACATCAGACATGTCATTAAGACAAATTTTTATCCCCCTTCTCTTCAGTAAGAATGGGTCTAATACATCCCGATTACGTCCATCACAATCATGTGGCGAAATCTTAACTAATTCAATTATTACATTCGAAGTTGCCAATTTCCCAAGCGATGCCAAGGCCGTGCTTCCGACACCAATAACATGACCAGGTATGCCATTTTTTTTACAATACGGCTCAATACTTTCACTAGTATCAATTAATCTACCTTCAAAAACTTTTCTAGCGATCAACCGATCTTCTTTGGGGTGAGGAAAATAATATGCATTTGGATATGATTTACTCCACGCTCGAAGTAGCGCTTCATATTTTTTTAGAGATAACGTGCCGAACTCATACCAATTTGAACCAACAATAAGTTGCACATCGGGTTTTACATTAAATATTGGTTGAAGATGTGCAACAGATATAAAAACTTTTGACTGTATATACCCATATTGATACAACCACTCAGTTAGTAACCCATCAGATATCACTGACTTATTTTTAGATAACTTGTATGCTAATCCGAAGCCACCCTGAAAAGTACATGGAAATCGAAACAATGCGGCCAGGATTTTTAGAACCTTCATCCAAAATCTCGACACAACAATCATTCTCTGGTTACTTGGTGCAAATTGAGAAGCGTATCTTGTATAAACGAAAAAATCACCCTTAGAGTAATTTGACAAAAAGGCAGGGCAGGCAGACTCAATAAATACTAAATGAGGCAGGCTAGGTTTTAGAATCCAACCTACCATACGCTCCTACCACCATCCATTACCACATTCTGCCCATTCATATAACTCGAAGCATCCGAGCATAAAAACTGAATTGCAGCACGATATTCATCTTTTGTAGCCATACGCCCCAATGGTATTAACGATGACAAGCGCCGAACAAATTCATCACTTTGACCGTTATAAATTCCACCGGGAGATAAGGCATTGCAACGCACATTTTTCTCAGCCCAATAGGTTGACAGGTAGCGTGTTAGGCCAATTAATCCGGCTTTAATTACCGAATAAGTAACAGGCTTTACCGGTTGCATACTCTCATCCAAGCCTTGCTTACTGTAGAGCCGTTGATCGGGCGAAAAAATTGACAAATCAGAAGCGATATTAAGAATTACGCCGCCTTTTCCATCCTTGGCCATAGCAGTTCCGAATACCTGGCTACATAAAAAGGCGCCCGTTAAGCCTACGGACATTTGCAAGTTCCATTGATTAAGTGGAAAATTTTCTAAGCGAGAGGTTTCTAGCACGCCCTGCTCACCTTTCACTTTTGGGTCTATAGCTGCATTATTAACCAATATATCAACACGAAGTCCAGCTGCCAAAAGATCCTCAGCCACAGCTCGTACTCTTTCTGGATCTGCTACGTCCATAACTTTAGTATTAATTTTTGTTGTATCAAAATTACGCGCCAAAGCCACATGAGCAGAAAGCAATCCTGCTTCACTAATATCGGTGAGCACCACTTGCGCGCCACTATCAAGTAATGCAGCAGCATGTTCAATACCTAACAAACCAGCAGCGCCAGTGATGAGAGCAGTTTTGCTATTTAGATTAAATTTATCGAAAGCCATAACTATCGTTGTTACTGTAAGATGAATCTTTGATCATGAATGTATTTGTCCACCATCGAGCGTCCAAATTGCCCCAGTAGCAAAACCGGCATTAGGCGAGCATAGATAGGCAACAAGGTTGGCAACATCTTGCGGTCTACCCAGAGAACCTAATGCGACATCTCTTTCCAACATGGATTGCACGGCAGGAGCATTTTCATTTATTTTTCGAGACCAAACTGACCCATCAAAAAAAATATTACCCGACGCTATAGCATTAATACGAACACCTTGTTTACCTAATGGGCGAGCTATGCCACGCACATATGAGTGAAGCGCAGCCTTGGCTGCAGAGTAAGTTACTGGGGCGCCTGCAATTACCTCCAACCCACAAATAGAAGAGATGCAGACAATAGATCCTTTACTATCTGCTAGTGCATCGCGAGCTGCCGCTACAGTGTTGGTAGTACTCCAGAGATTTAAAGCAAACATACGCTGCCATTCATCAAGAGATTCGCTGCCGGGAGAAACCGAATCGCCGCTACCGACGTTACAGACAAGAAGGTCCAGCCGGCCGAAGGTACTGAGCACTTTGCTAACGATTTCCTTAGCCTCAGTTGGTTGGGTGACATCGCCGACCAGACCAATTGCTCCATCTAGCTGGGTAGTTGCCGCAATTAGATCCACCTCGTTACGACCGTTCAGCGCAACCCGGCAGCCTTCCTTATGTAAGGTTTGCGCAATAATCCAACCAATGCCCTTTGAGGAACCGGTAACGAGTGCTACTTTTTCCGCGAGATTAAGTTGCATGATTTAGAAGTCGGCCCTGGCGAGACGTTGATTCAAAAGAAGCATATTCATCTATCTGCCTCCAAACCGTATTGATGTATCCACTGCAGTATCATATCGCAATAGCTACTTAATACTTCAGAGTGATGGCCTTCAGCAGCACGTGCGGTTTGTAGGATAAAGTTGCCTTGATATTTTTTTTGCGCAAGGGAAGCAAACACGGCATCGAAATCGGCCCCGCCAGTCTTGAGCGGCACGGTAGTGCCACCCAGCATACGATCCTTGACATGTACATTGACCACCCGTGAGCCGTAAGCCATGAACTCCTCCGCCGGCTTAAAACCCAAAGCCGCACTGTTGCCAATATCGTAATTGATCCCAAAACGCTCGGCTGGCAATCGGGCGATGAAGCGGGCCAATTCGATAGGCGTGAAATCGGATTCAAAAATCACCTGCAAATTAAGTTGCGTAAGAAAAGATTGCTGTTCTAGCAAAAAATCAACCAGCACATTCTCTTGCTCCACCGTCTCCAGCCGTCCGTTATCTACCAAGGGCACAACTATCATCCGAATGCCCACAGAAGAACAAGCGCGACTGATCGCCAGAAAATCTGATTGCAAGTTAGTTCGAGCCTGGCCATCAATTTTCCAGAACGGCGCTTGCATGAAGCAATCTCCCGTGAGGGAAGGAATAGTCAGATCGTTCTGCTGGCAAAGTGTTCGGATTTTTTTCTGGCCCTCCGTCGTCATCAATGGATTTTCATGCAACCGCTCCTGATCCAGCGTCCACTCCATCAAGTGAAGATCAATCGCCGCAGCAGCAGGGAATTCGCTTTCCCAATCTCGCCAAGGAAACGCCTGAATTTTGCCATTCACGCCCTCGCACAAGCGACCTTGCATGAAGCCGATTGATCGATTTAGCTTACTCATTCCATTCCCTCTACAATCTGCATCGGCTTACGCGAACTGGCTAGAAGCATTATCTCCTTCGAGAAGCGCACCCATTTACTGCGCTTTTTAAGCAGTGACGGCGCCAGTAAACGGGTTATCTCCGCCAGTGGTACAGCAATTGCAGCCATTCCGTGCCAAGCACGAGGAAGTTGGCGAAAAAATTCAACTTGGACATCCTCGAAACCATGAATAATTTGGATATCTCGAAGTGACTCAAGCATGAATGGCGTTCGATGTGAATAATCTTCAAAGTAAATCCGATAGTTGTACTCCCAAGCAGGGCAAAGTGTGATTGCCAGACCGCCTGGCTTGAGCACTCGGTACATTTCCTTTATCAATCTTTCAGGGTAATGAAAATGCTCAATGACCGATTTAGAATAAACCACATCGAAATAGTTATTCGGATAAGGTATCCCGTCATTTTCGATATCGGAGTTTCTCAGTTCAGCCTCTGGGCAATACTTGCGCGCTGCGGAGGATTGATCAACGGCATGCCCGTTAACGCCGCAGCTTACGAACCCTTTAAGAAACTCACCTCGACCGCAACCAATATCCAGGAAGTTGTCACCTTTTTTAAGGTTGTAGCGATTAAAGAGGTAGCTAGCAAGTTTTTGAGGATATTCCGTAAGTGGGCGATCTGCTTCGTTATAAACCACGTCAACGTAATCACGGTTCTTAGTATTCATTTAATAACCTCAACTAATTCCAACAGAATACCTTCCGGCCCTGTTGCATAAATAACTTTTACTTGCCCGTCTGGCGACAATTGCGGTTCCGCAGGTATTGAAGCACCAAACTTCTCCAGACGGTGCAGCGTTTCGTCCAAATTCCTTACCGTTAGTGCAATGTGGGTAAAGCCGGTAGAATATGGCTTCCCTGCCCATCGCGGCTTATCAGGATGCGAATGAAAGCACAGCAACTCCAATAGGTTGCCATCCGGTGCTGCCAACTTTGCTGTCGTCACTCTGACGTCCTTTAACCCCATCATTGCATCGATATGGGCGCCGGATTCTTCCATTTGGCGCGAAACCACGAACCCCATCACATCGCACCAGAACTTGAGGGACTGCTCAAGGTCGGCTACGACGAGTCCCGCATGACGAATCGCCGTAATCATTCGGCAGCCACTTCTGCGATCGATTCACCAAGGACAGCAATACCTTCGAGAAGCGCCTTGTCGGTAATTATTAGGGGTGGACCCAATTTGATGGATTCTCGACCGGTATGCACCACGAGCACGCCTTTTTGCATGCACCGCTCAGCCACTTTGCTAGTAAATGAGCCATCAGCCTTACCCGTGGCTGGATCTTGGAACAAAACTGCCATGATCATGCCGTTGCCAAGAATCCAAGAAATTCGATCAGGGAATTGTTTTTGAATCGACTCCAGTGCCTCTCGGAATAGTTTGCCTTTGCGCTCAGCCTCATTAACTAGATTGCGTGATTCCAGCTCCTCCAACACAGCCAGCCCGGCAGCACACACCAGTGGATTGGCTGAGTGGGTACTACTCATGTTCCCCACTTCCGGCAGATCCATGATTTCCGCTCGACCAATCACGCCGGAAAGCGGCACGCCACCTCCCATTCCCTTTCCGGTGCAAATCAGGTCAGGGGTAACTTCGTAATGCTGGAAGCCAAAGTTTTTACCTGTACGGCCAAAACCTGCCTGCATTTCATCAAATGCTAGCAAAATTCCATTCTTGCGACAAACACTATCAATTGCCTGTACAAAATCCTTCGGGTAGAAAACGGCACCCCAGCCCTGGAAGGTTTCGAGCATGAAGCCACAAACATCCTGTGTTAAGTCGACCCCCTTAGCCACCAACTGATTTAGCCCTTGCTGCAGAAACTCTTCGCCACTTTGCCCTTCAAGCTCCCACGGATAGGGGAAGGGAATATGGTGAATATCCGTATCCTGATAGCCAATCCATGCTCGCTGCCCTAGATTACTGCTCATCATCTGGGCACCAAGCGTACGGCCGTGCCAGTTATTTTCGATACAAATGATTCCGCGTCGGCGCTTTCCCGCTTTCTGTCCGTGCATGCGCATGAGCTTCAACGCAGCTTCCGTTGCCTCCGTACCGGCAGATAAGAGGAAGGCCTTTTCAAATGGTTCACCCGCAAAGGAGATCAGTTTTTCCAGATAGTTGGCGCGAACCGGGTTGGCATAGGCATAGCAACTATAAAGCGGGTGATCGAGGGTCTCTTTGATCGCAGATGTCACACGACGATTTGAATGACCCACATTAGCCACAAAGATGGTCGAGGTGAAGTCAATCCATTGATTGCCCGCAATATCATATATGCTGGAATCTTCAGCACGCTCCCAAATCAAGGGCAGCTGACCATGCATTGAACGCGACTCGACTTTATCGAGTCTTTCAAAGACTTCGGCTGTACCAGGCGCGGGTATCGCCGTTTGGATAAGCCGATGATCTGTTTTTAGTTTGGGTACGTCTTGGGGAATTAGGGAAAAGCTATGGCCGGCCATGGTGGGTTCTCACTTAAAAAGTCGCGTGGTGAATTCAGGGTGGTTTTGTAGTTCCATTTCGAGCATGGAAAAATCCTCTACGGTATCCACCTCGTTCACCGTTGGGGTAACGAATGGTAATACGTGGTTACCATGGATTAGTTGCATTTTACGAATAAAAGCAGTCGATAAAACGTCCACGTAACCATTGGCAATGTAGGTCGCCGGGAACTGCTGACGTGCATTGTTCGCCGCATCAAGCTCTGTGCTTTCCGAAGCAACCCGCTTTAGCTGCCCGCCAGGAGCAATTTCAAAAGTCTTGTAGGCTGACTCTGACATCGGATGTACGGATCGCAACGCCGTCGCTTGCGGATGACTAATGAATGCACCCACAGCTTGATCAATCAGCATCGGATCACGAAACGGCGTAGTCGGCCGGATATGAACGATGTAATCGGGTTCGCCGTCGTTTTGAGAAAACCAGTCCAGCGCATGCTTGATGAAGTCGTAGTCGGTAGATCGGTCGCCAGAAATTTCTGCTGGCCGGAGAAACGGCACCTCGGCTCCCATTTTTCGTGAGATTTGCCCGTACTCTTCCGAGTCAGTCGAAACGATAATGCGATTAATCGAAGCAGCCCCCCTGCAAGCCGCAATCGACCATTCTATGAGCGGGTGGTCGCCTAGTGGCTTTACGTTTTTATGCGGCACGCCCTTAGAACCCGAGCGCGCCGGAATCAAGGCAAAGATTGACGGCATGTCAGTTTATCTCCTTGAAATATTGGTGCTCAACAAGTCCACAAATAATGTGACCGATCATGATGTGGCACTCCTGAATCCGCGCCGTTTCACGCGACGGTATGCACAGACAATCGCACAAGGGGGCCAATTTCCCGCCATCCTCACCAGTAAAGGCAACGGTTATTAAGCCTTGCTTTCTGGCCTGCTCGACGGCAACCAAGATATTGCGGCTGTTGCCGCTAGTGGTAATGGGAATAAATACATCGTCAGGCCTGGCAACCCCCTCTAGCTCACGGGCGAATACTTGCTCGTAGCCATAGTCATTTCCGATGGCGCTAATAGCCGAATTGTTAGCACCAAGCACGAGCGAGGCCAGGGGAGCTCTATCGAACACAAAACGCGAAACAAATTCGGCTGACAGGTGCTGTGCATCAGCAAAACTACCACCGTTGCCCGCGAAAATGACCTTTCCTCCAGACTTCAAAGATTGAACGCAGTCTGCTGCCAGTTTTTTGATTTGGCCTATCAGTTTCTCGTCCGCAAGCAGGGCCTGCTTGACAGCAATCGATGCTACGATTTGTTCGCGAATAGCTGTCGGATTCATAGTGTGCCCTCCAGCCTTTCCAGCGCGATCCAGAATCCTTCGCCACCGTTCTTGTGTCCCTGCCAGATTTCTGGAATGAAGGTGGCAGTAGGACAGCCTTTTTGCAAAATCTCACCGAGACGGGCGAAGTCGATTTCGCCCTCGCCCACTTGCAGCCCCTCGCCATTCACTCCCTTCGCGTCTCCCAGATGCAGATGTGCGCTAAACGGAGCAATCCTTTTGGCGAATTCATAGAAGTCAATACCAAAATGGTTGCAGGTGAGACGCGTATGCGAAATATCGAAGCACATGCGCAGCTTGAGCTTGCTGCACCATTCGACGATTTCGTCGATCTGCACAAAGATATTTTGGTAGCGCTGCCCGCCAAAATGCCACGGGAAAGGGGCCATTGTTTGAGGAATCAGTTCGACGCCATCCCTATCTAATTCGTCAAGGCTTTTAGCAAAGCGTTCGTAGTAGCCGCGAATCTCGGAAGCAGGGAGCGGGGCATCCATGGTGAAGCCACCAATGTTGGCGACGATGGGTGGGCATGGCGTGTTGGGGAAAAAGTGCTTCAGATTGCGGGTGATGTCAATCACGCGCTGGGTCTCGCGAATCGACTCATTGCGGTAGGCGTCGTCGGGCGTGGCCAAATCCATTAGGCGACTGCCCGAAAACAGCTCGGGGGCATGCACCACCAGACCAGCCTGATAGGGGCCATCCAGATAGTCGGCCGGATTCAAATCCATATCCGAATAGGAAAGATGGAACTCCCATAGGTGGGGCTGAATGCGAGCGGCGTATTCGCGGAAATCGTGGTAGCGTACCGGCACGCCCCAGGGACGAGTAAACCGATAGGGGCGCGGTTCGATGCGAGTATCTTGTAAGTCGGATGGATAGAAGAAATCTTCCTCTACCATGTCATGTTGCAAGGTGCGCCCCAACAAATCTTCATAACACTGAGGCGATAATCCTTGACCAGGGCTTCTGACCTTTATATGTGCGGCGCTTAGCACAGTACCTTTACTAAGCGACGTTGCAGAAACTAAGCTTTTACCGAGATTTTCACGATTAATCATTTCACCCTGTGAAAGTATGCGTTGCTTACCTTCACCCAGAGCTTCTTCGATTTCACGAATGCCTTCAACCATCCGCTTGAATTCTGTATGCGTCAAGCTAGCAGCATGATCCGGACCCTCCATCGTTCTGTCCAGAGTAAAGTGTCGCTCAATTACGCACGCACCTAGTGCTACAGCAGCTAGTGAAATATTGATACCACGCTCGTGACCCGAATAACCAACCAATGAGTGGACATCCCGAAGTCTATGGATCCATTTAAGGTTAATATCATGCAATGGTGCTGGATAGGTACTATTACAGTGAAGCAACACAAAGGCCACATTGCGACGATTAAGAAAATCTACAGTGATGCTTACTTCTTCAGAGCGACTCATGCCGGTAGAAAGAATCAGCGGTTTATTCGTGGAAGATAATTTATCTAGCAGTGGTAGATTAGTCAAATCAGCAGAAGCCACTTTATAGGCTGCCACACCAAGCCCTTCAAGAACATCAACACTTCTAGCATCCCATGGGGTGCAGAGATAAAGAATGCCTTTTTGAGCACAATACTCTGCAAGCCGAGCATGATCATCCACACTTAATTCAAACCGGCGAAGTAGGTCTAGCACATACTCAGTCCCAAGATCCTCACCATCTTTACGTAAAGCGCGCTCCCGATAAACCTCATCCAGATGACGCATCTGAAATTTCACACAATCTGCACCTGCCTCAAAGGCCAAGTCGATCATCTCAATAGCACACTCAAAACTACCATTGTGATTGTTGCCGATTTCTGCGATCACGTATGTGCGACCTTGATCTATTTCGTGATTTCCAATTTTTATATTCATGTGCTTTCGATTTCCATATGATTTTTTCCTTCACGTACAGTCCATGCTCGCAGTCCATCCTGCTCAAAGCGAAAAGGCCGGACTTTCAGGCCTGACTGCTTCAAATGAGTAATAAGTTCATTTTTGCGGAAGGGTAGAATGTAAAACAGGAAAAATCCGCCGCCGCCAGCACCAAGCAGCTTGCCGCCAACGGCACCATGGCTGAGGGCGTCTCGGTAAATCTGATCAAGTCGACTAGTTGATATTTTACTGCTGAATTGGCGCTTAAATTGCCATGCCTCATTTAGTAACTGGCCAAATTGCAACAACTTACCCCGTAATAATTTGTCACGCATCTGATATGCGATTTCAACATTGCACTGAGCCAACTTTCTTATATCATCGCGCTCCATCTGGTGGCGCTGATCTTGATGAATATCGCCGGAATCGTGGATAGTTCCGGTATCGCAAAGAATCAGGCTTTCCTCTAATTCGAGCAGCGTTTCAGTATGAATGCGCAAGGGGTGGACGATGTTCTGCTCCATCCGAAACTCCATGAAATTAAAACCTCCAAATACCGTAGCATATTGGTCCTGCCACCCCCCAGCCACACCAAGATGAAGACGCTCCGCCTGAAAAGCCAGCTCTGCCAACTCATATTGATCCCATTGATCTTGACGAAACTGGTTAAAGCAACCAAGGATGGTTGCGGATACAACAGCAGAACCTCCAAGACCAGAATTCATCGGAAAATCTGAATGCAATGAAAGTTCGAAGCCAAAATCAGGCTGAATGGTCTTAACAACGGCTTGAATAAGCTTGAATCGGCCTTCCTTTTTCAGAAATGAGTGAAGATCATCAGCCTTCAATGACTCGTTAAGATCAAGAGACTGGATGAAAATTTTTTCGTCGTTACGAATACGCAACGTGGCATGACTATAAAGAGAGATAGTAGTATTGATCACTGCCCCGGCTGCACCCGAAAAATAGTGAGTTAAATCCGATCCGCCACCAGAAAAACTAATTCGAACAGGAGAGCGGGCGCGCGCGTATACTGCTCCCTCCGTTTGAGCTGGAAAGTGGTCACGACTGACAATACCTACAAGCCGACGATTTTCATCAAGCAATGGAATTACGCGTATCCGATGATCTAGCTTCTTCATCAGAAACTCGCGCGTGGCAGCAGGATCTCCCCAAATAAAATCCGCGTTGGCGCACGTAGCAATAGAATCATCCAAAGAGCCACTATCAAGTAACTTTCTGCGAATGTCCCCATCTGTAGCAAGCCCACTAACAACCCCAGTAGAGCTAGCAGTAAGAATAATGCCGTGATGATTACTCTCTATCATTAGGAGCGCCTCCCGTAAGGACGCACTCTCGGGTACTAGAAATTTATCTAGCTGCATAATCTTCCTTTACGTCCCGACGCTATCCAATGACAAAAACGAAAATAATCATCGGGAATGCCAATGTCGATGAAATCGCTTTGCAATGGTACAGCTTTAAGCGTACGTTGACTAGCCAGCACGGGGAAAGAAATTCTCTCCAAGGAAAATGGCTGACCATCCCAATCCCTGAAAAAATCAGCGCTCAAACAACATAAGCCTGCGTTGATCCAGCCTGAGCTTTTACTACCGCTCTTTTCACTAAAGACAGTAACATTAAGCTGAGCGTTGAATTGGACTTGTCCGTAGCGGCTGGCGTCAGGCAATTTAAGCACGGCCATCGAAGGCGCAACAGACTTGGACATATCCCGAACACCAGCACCCAGCCAAGTATCGGCGTTGGTTAACAAAAAGTCACCTGTCAAATTTAGCTCCTTGACAGCATAAGCTACGGCCCCGCCCGTACCCATCGGTATTGGCTCAACGAGCCAAGAAACTTGACAGTCCGCTAGTAAGCCGTTTTTTTCAGCCTCCAAAAAACTGATGACCAGGTCTGCTTGATGATGAAGGAGAAATAAAAAAGACCTCAGACCTTGAGCAATCCAATTCTCAATCTGAATGTAAAGAAAAGGTACTTGCCCAACCGGGGCCAATGCCTTAGGAGCCGACGATACTACAGATTGAAGACGAGTACCAAATCCTCCCGCCAAAACCAGTAGCATCATGATGTTTGCTCTCCGAGATTGAAATATCTTAGTATATAAATTTCATTACCAAGTGAAGCCGCTTGTTGACAAGCAATCTCGGATAGTATGGAGATTGTTTTTCTCGAAAAAGTAATGTTACAAGCCATACAAGCGAAGACTCCAGTCCGAGAATGACTTACTTCATCACCAATCAATATTGAAGTTATAAATTTATACATAATTGTTTCTTGGCTTTGAAATTATTCCGGAATGAGGCTTCTTTGAAAAGATTCTTCTCTATAACCATCAAGTCGCCCTGTTGAATGGCAAGGTGAAAAATGCATTCCAGCTATAAGTGTATTTGACGCTTAAATTAATCACGCATCCAATCTGAAAATTCGAAAAATTATCTCTCAGAATAATACCCGCAACTCACACCAACTAGACGAGCAATTACTATAAATTAGCATATCCGACATATGGGTTAAACCAAAAATTACATCAATGAGTTCAAATATTGATTAACCACGAATAAAGCCATCACCCACAATGGTAAATTCGTAACTACCAAGAAAAATACTTTACCCATAATTTTTAGTAAGTTTAAAATAAGATACGAATACAAAAAGGTGATGACCCAGGAAAATTACCAACCAAAAACATTAACAAATTTTTGCGCCACTAATTTAGGTGAATGATAAGTTTCAACATAGGCCCTAGCATTGTCAGGATTAAATACCATATCGTCATAATTATCCAACAAGCACCTCATGCTACGCTCCAATCCTGAAACTGAAGGATCACACGAAATCATTGGCGGCAAAGGAATGTTATAAGCGTTACAACCTAACATTGCATCACCAGCAACCAAAATTTTTCCTCTCGCCAAAGATAACAATGAATTAACTCCTAAGCTTTTATTAAATAACTGGTCAACTATTACATCCTGCTCCAATAATAATTTTATGTATTCACCATACATCATCTTTCCAGTTATTAGAAACTCTGCTTTTTTTGAATATTCCTCGCGCAGCGAGTTAAAAACATTCTCAACAATGTGAGTTCCTTTAAACCCATACCTATTTAAACCATGAAAAATTTTTAGTCTTTCCTTTTTTACTCTTTTTTCAATAAAAACTTCGTCAATATCCACTGCAATCTGAATTGGATGTGTTGTTTTTTTATTAAATTTATGGCTTTCATAATACTCATAAGAAGCGGGTATTATTTTCTCAAACCCCTCTATAAGACGATTTTCTTCTGCCTCGTCCATTTCTAGATTACATGATAATCGTTTTTGATCATATAAAAGGCATGGGTTGCACAATTCAAAATTATGCACCCGCCCCCATTTTGCCAACTGGGAATCACACCCTAATATCCAAAGAAAAGATGGGCCGTTATTTTCTTGCAACCTTTTTATTGCAAAAGAGTTTATTCCAAATGTTCTTGGGAATACAAAGTAATCTAGAAACAATATCGCATCGTAACCAACCAACTGCCCCAGCAAAAAAGGCTTAGCATAGCTATGCAATCTACCACGCATACCCTTATGTGGGCTAGTTAGATTAATTTCAATTGGGTTTTTGCGCCACCCATTTTGGTACGCTACATGCGTAGTCCTGATTCCAAGCTCTTCGAATCCTTTGCACAAAAAATGGCCCGCTCCACTTAGGTCTCCTACTACTAATACCTTCAAGTTAACTCCATATATGGCGATATTTAATTAAGCCAACACCTAACCAAGCTATAACAATCGAAAATACAGGCTTCGTTGCATTTGTACTGAACTGCAGCCAACGTGAACTAAGTGCTGATATTCTTTAACGAGTAAATTTAGTGACACTATTTATCACCTCTTCAACTTGCTCAGTCAGCAGATGGGGACCAATTGGCAGGCTTAGCACCTGAGCAGCAATTCGCTCAGCCAGAGGAAAAGAGCCCTGAAACAAGTTATGGTGATCATACGCACGCTGTCTGTGCGGTGGAATTGGGTAGTGAATCAATGTTCCCACGCCCTCATTGGTCAACGACTGATGCAAGGCATCCCGCTGAGCGCTCTGCACAACATATAAATGCCATACAGGCTCTGCCCAGTCAGGCACATGCGGCAACTTTAGCCCACACTTATTTAAACCTTGGTTATAGTGTTGGGCAATAGCCTTCCTACGTTCATTCCATTCGTCTAAATGAGCCAACTTGACCCTTAAAATTGCCGCTTGTAATGGATCCAGCCTGCTGTTAAAACCCAGAATCTCATTAACATATTTGACACGCGATCCATAGTTACGCAGCAAACGTAAACGATCAGCAATTTCTGGGTTGTTTGTTGTGACAGCCCCGCCATCCCCCATGGCCCCCAAGTTTTTACCCGGGTAAAAACTCCATGCAACTGCGTCGCCATGGGCGCCCAATCGTTGCCCCCTATACCTTGCGCCGTGAGCTTGGGCCCCATCTTCAAGAACTTGCAAGCCGTGTTTGCGCGCAATAGACAAAATCGGGATCATGTCGCAAGGCTGACCATACAAGTGCACAGGCAAGATAACTTTTGTGCGGGGTGTAATGGCTCTTTCAATCAAGAAGGGGTCAATATTGAAGGTGCGATCATTCGGCTCTACTGGTACAGGTATCGCACCGCATTGGCTAACAGCCAACCAGGTTGCGATATAGGTGTTGCTAGGTACGATTACTTCATCGCCAACTTCCACCCCCATCGCACGCAAGGACAAGTGCAGGGCATCCAAACCATTAGCTACGCTTACCGCATGGCAAGCACCACAATAACTTGCATACTCAACCTCAAACCGATCTATTTCTTCGCCGCCTATATACCAACCTGAACTGACGACGCGAGCAATGGCCTCGTCTAGCTCCCCTTTAAGTTCTAGATATGCAGACTTCATATCAAGGAACTGAATCATGCAGCAACTCCAACAAGTTTCTGAAAGACAGAATAATCGCGAATGTAATCTGACTCTTCATAAAAATCTGAGGCAATAACAAGACAAACAGTTCCGGGGTCAAAATTCATTTCTGCAGCCCATATCATTGGGGTTATATGTAACCCCTTCCAAGGTCTATTAAGGTGAATAATCTTTTTAGAATGCCCATCGTCTAAAGAAACATCAAAACTACCAGATAAGCAAATTAAAAACTGATGAAGCTCTTTGTGAGCATGTGCGCCACGATTTTCACCCGTGGGAACATCATATAAATAAAATACTCGCTTTATGTCAAAAGGAATATGAACTCCTTCCTCAATTACGCTTAAGTTCCCTCGTAAATCCCTAATTTTTGGCAACTCAATTAACTTACAGTTTTCAATCATTTCTATAAAGCTCTCTATATGAAGAATCAGCGCTACTTTAATGTTTTGTTTTGCTTTTCTTAACTGACAATACGTGCACGAATAGCCAAGTTGGCTTGCATTGTCGGTGAAAGCTGATCGCCCAACATATTCAACGCCTGAAGTAATTCAGGGGAATACGACATCATCATTCCGTTTGGCAACAACTTTAGAAAAAAGCCTCGTCGCTCAAATGGCTCGAAACCAGCTTTACATAAATCAGCTTCTAGGCCAAGAAGATCGTAAACACGCTGATGACCTACCAAATGATCTCGAGGGCTCAGCGTATCTAACTCAGGCATCAACCCCATGAGAACAGCCAACCTTCGGTGCAGAGACTCTTTATTTGGTACGATAACCACTAATTCACCACCCGGCTTAAGCCATGTGCGCAGGTGCTTTGCTAGCGATATTGGGTCGTCCACATGCTCTAGCACATGAAGGGCTAATATTTTGTCAAATTGCTCTTTGGGATGATATTCTTCAAACAAAGCTTGAACGACATCCACCTTAGGATGCTTTACTTTCGCTAGTTTTGCTAGGCTAGGCGCACCCTCAATTAAAGTGTACTTATTTACCTTGCTTGCCAATCTCGCGAGCGTGATACCTTCACCATAACCTAATTCGGCCACACGGTCATTATGATTTATTAATGTTGCCAGCCAATTGCAACAGTATTCTTGACAGATGTCTTCGATAAACTTATCAGGCACCTCTTCGTTCAAGTGATATTCACTAGCTATTCTTTCCAACTCTTTTAAAGATGTAATACTCATGAAAATTCCTCTGAAATTTTTAAACCTTGGACAATTTGATCGTTAAGAGAAGCAACACCATAACCCAATAAATTACCTGTGAGTATGGCACCCTCTGCTGCTTCTGCAAACTCAGCATAAGCTTTATCCATATTCCCAACATGCTCAGCGGTAGGTAATGGAAGTGCGTTTTTAAAGTTAATACACTTTAGCAACCGTACAGAATCTTCGCCATCAATTGCCATTAATGACCGCATCTCCTGATTCAAAGCAGATGCAGGATCAAGAGTTGGGTGCATCCTCGCTAGATGATTTGGATTAGCTTCAATCACGATACGGTGCCACTCTGTCTCAAGTCCAGCCAGCGCGTCTTGGTCACATAACCGATATGTAGCATAGCTCTCATCAACTACCATCAGGCAACCATGCCCCTGGCGAATAGCATCTGCTTTTACAAGGGCAAATAGCAATGTCACCGATGCAGATTGCCCCGGCTCAAACGATGATGTTCCAAGCAGAATTTGAGCACGATCGGGCGTGAGCCCCAACGCAAGTTTTGCTCCAAAACAAATCTGGCCCCCTTCAACAACAGCTGACCACATACCGCCTTGATTTACCAGCGACTGTACAGGTTTAGATATCAAGGTGATATTTGGAATATTAATTAGACGATTAATCAAGTTCTTAACCAATTGACCGACGAAGCCATTACTTGAAGTCCAAAAAGGATATTCTGGTAGCGAAGTTTCCTTACCTTCAAGCACTTCAGCAAGAGTCTCCGGATAAAATAGGGGCACCCATGCTGCGCGATGGTAACGCGCGAGAAACTTATTTGACGACACATCCAAAAGCTTACGAACAAAGGGCTCAATAAAACTCTCATGCAATATCTCACCATGGTTCAATTTTGCTGCCTCAGCGTAACTAAGACTATCGTATGCAGCGGCGTAAACCTTGTGTGCAGCGTGACGCTCATCAGTGCGAGGCAACTTTGCGAACGATGTCACATGAGCACCAACTAAAGCGTCCAACCTGTTTGTAATGAGGTAATCAGGGTAAATACGTCCATGCACAAGGACTTTGGGTGTGGTAACGGGGCGCAAGTCTACTTGCATGTCGAGCCAGCTACCTGCAAGCTCTCCGAAGCGAGTCCAGTCATTTCTTCGCTTTGCATCATAAGTGCGAAGATCAGGCGCCCCTCCCCCGGCCGTATATTTTTCAATTAGTACCATACCAGCATCGAAGCTATGACCGTTGATTTGCATACCTGCAAAGTGGCCGCCCAGTGGCTTGCCATCAGTCAATAACGTCACCCGCTGGCCACGTGTTGCTAGTTCATGGGCTGCGATCAGCACCGCGAGACTGTTACCGATTAACATTAGCGTACTCATAAAGTCTTTCGCACATTAGCCCAAAGCTCCGAGCCGATTTCAGGTAACAAGTTCACAAGCTTATCAAAACCATCAAGCATTGTTGGCGTAAGAAAGCCCTCGTCTACTAGGCGCTGCATTTGCGCGTGGGTAAACGGTTTAACGAAGAGACTGCCGTGCTCGATCACCGTAAATCCAGCTTGGCCAAGTTCTTCATGTAAGCTCAATACATCATAGGTAGTTGCACGCTGTTGCATGATCCGCTGTGTATCCGATTGCATGCCAGGCTCAGTAATTAGTCCCATTGCCACCGCCATAAGGCGGTGCAACGAACGGGCATTTGGCACATTAATATGTACTAAGGTATCCTGGTTACAAAGACGGCGTACCGAGGACAACATTACAGCAGGTTCATTGACTTCATGTAGCACTGAGCTCAAAACAATCATATCGAATTGAACCTTCTCAGGCAAAAAATCTTCAACGTAACTTGGCACAACTCTTACATTGCTTCTACCTTCTGAAAGTCGAAATGCGTTAGCGGCAAATTCAGAAGCAGGTTCAAGAACGACGATTTCGATATCATCATGCAAATCTGTAAAGAGCGGAAGTTCACCGCAACCGATTTCAAGTAGTCGTTTTGGCGCAATACGCTTTATCTCACGCAATACGAGATTGCGACGGTATCGCAGTTGAATTGCCTCAAAAGGTAACGCCAAGTATTGCGCTGTATAATCAACCATATCTCTTGGGGGTGGAGTTTTCATCATAAGCTCTTACTCATTCTTACTTTAAGGGATTCGGTAAAGCCAAGGCCTCGCTTAAACTGAATTAATCCATAATTTTGCTGACGGTCCAGTGTAGATGTACCTACGTCGATCACTTCTGCACCTAGTGATTGACAGTATGTGTATATAGTATTTGCCAACGGCACCACGGGGCTAAGTGAAGAATATCCAGGGCGGTCACCCCAGTAGAGAACGTAAAGTACTTTGGAGTTAACCCAAAGACAAATAGCCGCAGCAACCAAGTAATCTTTGTCTTTGACGCCAAATAAAGCAACTGCGTCAGGAAATGTATCAACCATAGTCTGAATTTGAGTAACTGTCATCGATAGCAGGTTACCTTTACTTTTACGGTTTGCATCCAACACTTCGTAAACACCTTGAAGCTCAGATTGAGGCAACTCCAAAGCCACCAACCCCTCACGACCGCACTTACGGAAACGCTTTTGATTACCATAAGTCATGCGATTGAGTAAGCTAGTTGCATCAACATTTAAACTTTGGTTTAAATCGCAATGCGTAATTTGGAAGTCACGCGCACGAAGTAGGTAAAGTTGATTTGCAAAGGTCGCAGGATCATGAGCCATTGGTGCTGGAAGCACTTCTATACGTTGCGCACCTTTTTCCTTGAGCACCACCTCCACTGCATCGTAAAATGCAAATAAATCCTCTGTGCGCAACTTACTATCGAAGGCAAAACCCGCGAATGTCCCTCGTGCCGGGCTACGCCACAAGCCTTCTCCGATTGATGTAAAGTGTATGCTTGCAGCTACTCTGTCGCCATCAGCCCACTCGAAAAAACAACCTTCATCTTCATTATGCAAATGAAAGAACGTTGCATCTTGAAATATGCTGCCGAGTTTAGCTCCGGTGAAAACATTGTTAAGTAAACGGTATTCAGCCATAATTTTTCTTTTTTACCCCATCATGTATTGGCCTGTGAATAAATGTTTTTTCATATCTCAATGCCCATTTTACGAAAACTCGGACTGCACTCGAGTAATTGTTCAAACTTACCTTGTGACACTACTGTTCCGTGACTCAACTCTATAATTGTGTCACAGCGCTTTACTGTGGTTAGTCGATGGGCAACAAGGATAATGGTGAGGTCACGATTAAGCCCCTCAATAGCCTCCATAACAGATTGTTCGGTGATGTTGTCAAGGGCGCTGGTGGCTTCATCAAACACAATTACACTTGCTTGCTTGTAAAGAGCGCGGGCAATTCCAATTCGCTGGCGCTGGCCGCCGGAAAGACGAATCCCGCGTTCCCCAACACAAGCGTCATATCCACTTGAATTGCTTTCAATAAAATCTGCAATCTGCGCTTGACGGGCAGCCTGATAGACTCGATCCATATCAATAGCATTTCTCTGCACACCGAAAGCGATATTCTCAGCTATGGTTGTGTCTGCAAGGTAAATAACCTGAGGCACGTGAGCGATAGTTTGTTGCCAGGCTCTGAGACGGTTGCCATTTATAGGAAGGCCATTCACTAAAAGCTCCCCCTTGCTAGGCATCAGCAATCCCATCAACAGATCCAATACTGTACTCTTGCCGCTACCAGTGCTGCCAACAAGGCCAACCCTAGCACCCTTGGGTATACTTAGATTGAGACTATCCAACACCCAAGGACTGTCGTTAGTGTATCGGAAGCTCACATTATTGAAGCGAATCTCGCTTTCAATTAACAGTGGTGCTGGAGCAGGTTGGAGTAGTTCCGCTGGTAAAGGTTGATCGAGCAAATAAATAACATCAGCAAGCGCAGCATGATTACTAGCAATACTCACCCAAGCACTATAAACTTGTTGAAGCGCAGGTAGCATTCGTTGGGCACCAAGAGCCAGGGCACCTAGCACTGGTAATGCGGTGGAGACACCTCCGACTTTTTGACTCAGAGCATAAGCCAAGGCGGCAATCAACACCATACCCAAAGCCTCCATTATGAAACGTGGACTTGAGCCAATGAAGGTATTATTACCTTGAGCGCGCCTCAATAGATGGTCAGCCTGGCGGTAGATGTCACAATAAATTGATTGGGTTCCATCCAGAAGGACATCGCGAATTCCGCCTAAGCCCTCTTGCAGGGCTTTAACTACTTGAGTTTGCTCATGTGCGATAAGCTGACTGTTGAATTGCAGACGTTTACGAGTGATCCATGTAATTAAAGCGTAACTAGCGCCAAAAACGATAGCTGCCACCGTGGCCACCATCGGATCGATGACAACCAAGGCGAACGTTATAGCTAGTAAAATCAAAAGAGAACTGATTAGTGTCAGGGACGGCAGCAAAACCCCGAACACCACACTGTTAATCTTATTTGTTATTCCGCTGATTACCTCACTGCTATTACGAGCTAAATGAGCCTGGTAGGTCTGGTAGAGGGTGCGTCGATACACGTCTATACCCAAGTCTGCACCACTTGCAAATGCGATTTTAGTATTAGCCCACAATAAAGTAATACGAATTGCGGCTGCTGAAATTACTCCTGCAGCAAATGTGATCGTGAGAGGCAGTACCAATTCATCAGCTGAGGTGATGCCCCATGCCAGTGCCAAATCCCCAACAACTGGGTATCTTAAGACGTGATCAGGGGCTACAAGTATGCTTAAAAAAGGCAGCACAGCCCCCAAGCTGACAACTTCTAAAAATGCACTAACTAACATCAACACCATAATAAGCAAGAATTGACGCCGACGGCGACCACTCAGGTGATGCCACAAGCCCACCACCAATTTTGAAAACATCTTTGCAGGGACGGCTTTTGTCATAATTTCTGCTTCATATACCACGTCATAGCCTGAGCAATGCCAGCAACAAATCTATGCGTTGGAGAGTAGCCCAATAACCGCTGAGCTTTACTAATATCAGCCTGACTATGGCGCACATCCCCCTCCCTGAAATCGCGATAAACAGGGGTTGGATTGGTGATTATGCTGCATTCAGACAGATTCTTAACTAATAAGTTAAACAATTCGTTGAGAGTGGTACGCTCACCCAAGGCTATGTTATATATTTGGTTGGTAGGGGCGGTGTTGTTATTAACCATCACCTTTGGGTTAATGGAAACATTTGCTGATAAGAACTTTTCTGAAATTGTCGCTGCTAGCAAATTTGCTTGCACGACGTTAGCGACATAGCAGAAGTCCCGGCTGGTTTCGCCATCGCCGTTAATGTACACCTGCTCGCCCCGCAACAATGCCGCTGTCCATTGGGGAATAACAGCAGCATATGCACCGTTTGGATCTTGGCGCGGACCAAAAACATTAAAGTAACGCAGACCAATACTATTAAAACCATAAGTTCTAGCAAACACATCGGCATAAAGCTCATTTACATACTTTGTCACCGCATAGGGTGATAACGGTTTACCAATCTTATCCTCCACTTTAGGTAAATCTGGATGATCGCCATAAGAAGAACTACTAGCAGCATAAACAAAATGCTTCACCTTAGCATCGCGAGCGGCAACGAGCATGTTTAAATAACCTGTGATATTCGCGCTATTTGTGGTGATAGGATCTTCCACACTACGTGGCACACTACCCAAAGCAGCTTGGTGCAAAACATAATCTACATCTTTGCACACCTGATAACAATCATGAATATTACAAATATCGCCTTGCAAAAACCGAAAATTACTCCACTGTTCCTTTGTCACTAAACCTTGCACCTCATCCAAATTGCGCTGATGTCCTGTAGTAAAGTTATCTAAGCCAACTACATGCTGGTTGAGTTTAAGTAATGTCTCAAGCAAGTTGCTACCAATAAAACCTGCTACACCAGTGATCAGCCATTTGAATGGCTGATTAACTAAGCGGGCTTTCAGCTGATCATATGCAGTCATTGATGTCATTTACAGTCGCAAGTCAGTCGCGTCAACAGGTAAGATATATTTTAGGTCATACAACACATGGGCTTTTTTGCCTAAAGCGCGCAATGCTTTTGCCCCCATTTCTTTAAATTGATGATGGGCTACAGCTATAATAATACCGTCATAACATCCCTCACCAGTAGGTAGAGTACTAATTGGTGTAATTCCATACTCATATTCAGCGTCTGCGGCTGATACCCAAGGGTCGTAGACGTCTACTTGGCAGTTATATTCCTTAAGCTCCTCAACAATATCTACAACGCGAGTATTGCGTAGGTCTGGGCAGTTCTCTTTAAAGGTAAGTCCCATCACCAAAATGCGAGCACCATCAACTTGAATTTGACGCTTCATCATGGCTTTAATCAATTGTGAAACCACATAGGCGCCCATGGCATCGTTCAAACGACGGCCCGCTAGGATGATTTCTGGGTGATAGCCAATTTGCTGAGATTTGTGTGTCAAATAGTATGGATCTACACCAATACAATGCCCCCCCACCAAACCAGGGCGGAAAGGTAAGAAATTCCACTTACTGCCGGCTGCTAACAATACTGACTCTGTATCAATTCCCATCTTATTGAAAATTAGCGCTAGCTCATTGATTAGGGCTATATTCAAATCTCGCTGGGTGTTTTCAATCACTTTTGCCGCCTCGGCTACTTTGATACTTGACGCCTTATGCGTACCTGCGGTGATAATTTCGTTATAGAGCGCATCAACCTTATCAGCAATTTCTGGTGTTGAGCCTGAGGTCACTTTTTTAATATTAGTAACACGGTGCTCTTTATCACCCGGATTAATTCGCTCAGGACTGTAGCCGCAGAAAAAATCTTGATTAAACTTTAGCCTTGAAAATTTTTCTAAAACTGGCACACAATCTTCTTCTGTCGCGCCAGGATACACTGTTGACTCGTAGATGACGATATCACCCTTCTTTAAAACTTTACCTACTGACTCCGAAGCTTTAATCAACGGCGTCAAATCTGGGCGCTTATGCTCATCAATCGGGGTCGGCACCGTCACAATAAAGCAATTACAATCACGCAAGTCATCGAGCTTAGTGGTGTAACTTAGAAACTTAGCCTCACGGAGCTCTTCTGAAGTGGTTTCTAAAGTAAAATCGCTACCGGCAACGAGCTCATCTATACGTTTTTGGTTTATATCAAATCCCACTACTCTACGTTTTTTTCCAAACTCAACTGCTAGTGGAAGCCCTACATACCCAAGTCCGATAATACCCAGTTTCATCTCCCACCTTTCAGTTAAAATATTGGCTTCAGACAAGCTAAGGCCCAATAAATAATTAGTGACGCCATCACTGTAGCCCCACTAATTCCCGATCTCGCTTGAATTACCACCCTCTGGCAGTTCAAAACCTATGAAGAGACTGGCCTCAACTAAATCAGTTGATGGCATCCGCCCCACCTCACGACTCAAAGACTCAATCTCTTCCCTCAAAGATTGGTACTCCTGCATTTTACGTTTTAAAAACGCTCCGGTAAGCGCTGTTTTTTCTGCCAAACCTTGTGGCGTTAGTAAGTAAGCATATACCCACTTATTCTTATTATTTCTAAAGTTTTGGATCTTGATCGATCCTTTTGCAGCCAAGGCATTCAGACAATAATTGATTCCACCCAAACTAACACCCAGAGATTTTGATAACTCCCGTTGATTCAAATGCGGATTCGACCCCAAAAGTCTCAGCACCCTGAACTGAAGTTCGGTTACTGATTTATGCTCTGTTGACGAGGTCATAAAGTTTTGTTGTGAATTAGATTCTTGATTTTTTTGATTTAACAGCTTTTACTGACAATTAACTGATTTAGATATATTAATGATGAAAAATAATGACTTTTAAAGACGCTACCGCCCTACCTAAAATTTAAGTATTTTATTTTTCCAATATAAATTAAAGACTTAAGAGATCAATGTTTTTTGTTCAATTATGAACATTATAACAATATGATCTCCCAAACAATGCTTTTTTGCATTGCAAAATTTATAATACCTTTCATGAAATTCTTAGTGCTCGCCTTTTTTTCTAGCCTGATCATCACCATTGGACTCATCAGGTACCAACATCTTCATGCAACCATCTCCAGTGATCATGATTTATACGGGCCTCAGAAATTCCACACTCATGCTGTTCCCAGAGTAGGTGGCATCGGCATTTACTTAGCTCTGATAATTACAAGCATCAGCACTTATTTTTTAAATCCTGAACACGGCTCTCTTTTGATTCAGCTGAGCATGTGCGCTTTGCCTGCATTTACCATCGGTTTGTTAGAGGACTTGACCAAAAGAATTGGTGTCAAAGTTCGATTATTAGCCACCGCATGTTCTGCAGGTCTCAGTGGTTATTACTTGAATATTTGGATCAACAACATTCAAGTACCTGGGGTTGATTGGCTACTCAGCATAAGTCTGATTGCAATTATTTTCACAATCATTGCTGTCGCTGGCCTGGCAAATGCCTACAACATCATTGATGGGTTTAATGGTTTAGCCAGCATGGTTGGCATCATCAGTCTGTTAGCCATCGGCTATGTTGCCTTTAAATCACAAGACACAATCTTGGCATCATCATGCTTGATTGTGATTGGAGCCATTGGAGGTTTTTTTATCTGGAACTATCCCAAGGGTCTTATTTTCCTGGGCGATGGTGGGGCATATTTAATCGGCTACTTGATTGCAGCTCTTTCGATTTCATTGGTCATCCGCAATCCCTCAGTATCACCTTGGTTTGCTTTGTTGGTGAATGGCTATCCAATTTTCGAAACCCTTTTCACTATTTGGCGCAGAAAAGTCCATCAAGGAAAGAATCCTGGATTACCGGATGGAGCACATTTTCATTCTTTGATTTACAGACGATTGATTCGTTGGGCAGAGGTTCATGAATCCAAGGAAACTGCTTCATATGCAAAGAATGCCAAAACATCACCTTATCTCTGGCTTCTATCGAGCTTGGCGATTTTTCCAGCGATCATTTGGTGGCAAACAACTTGGATCTTGCAGTGTTTTACCCTGTTGTTTTGTATTTCCTATGTATGGATCTACAACGCGGTGGTTAAATTCAAAACCCCTGGTTTTTTTAAATTACTCAAATAAACAATTTAATTGAAAAACCAGATCTCATCCGAAAACAAATAATTCAGTCAACTAGGCAACAACTAAACACCTATCTTCTTAAGCTGCGGCAATTGAATTTGTAGTTTTTGAACAGAGCCTAAAATTTCTACCATTAAGAGCGCCCTGGTTAAACCATCAGGTAAGGTTTGAAGCTTTTCAAAAAAACCCATCAAACCTTTAAAAGGTCCTTGAGTTATCTCCAATAATTCACCAGACTTGAATAATTCATGCAATGGCTCTTCTTGTGCGCAACGTTGCTTAAGGCAGTCGACAATTGGATCAGGAACAATGACAGGTTCAACTGTTGCGCCAAACCTGATTAACTGCGCAACACCTCTGGTAGATCGAATTGGTAACCAGTTACTACTAACGTCTGACAAACGGATAAAAAGATAACGACTGAACAATGGTTCGACAGCTGCTTTGATTTGACTCTGTTGTTTCTTTTGGACTTGGCATGTGGGCAAAAAGACTTCAAATCCTTGGTTTTGAAGATTCTCAAGAGCCCTGAACTCTTGCCTTATCTTTGATTGAATCACATACCATTTCATAATGAAATCATGACTAATTTGCTCGGTAGTTCTTGATTAACTTTTGAACCAATGCAAGACCAAAACCAAAAAATAATCCAGCCATCAAACCCAAGACCAGGCTTAATCTCTTTTTAGGAAAAACTGGCACATCTGATGCATAAATAGGCGAGACTAACTTCGCCTGCCTAGCATCACCAGCAGTGATAAAGGTATTTAAGCGGTTACTTTCATCGGTTAAAAATTTAACTTCATCACGATTAGCCAAATAAGCGGAAGACAGGGCCGCACCTGATTTATCTGCTCGGGCGACCATCATTTTGGCATCCTCAAGACGAGATTGATATTTCACCAAAAGGCTTTTTGCTTCTTCAATATAAGGCTTGATGATATCGTTTTGAGAATCACGAATATTTTCAAAAAGCGATTGTGCGCAGGCAATTACTTGTTGCTTTGATTCCATTCGGATTTTTAATTCAACAATCGTAGTGACACCTTTGACAGATGAAAACTTAGCCAGCTTAGCAAGATCCTCTGCAGGAGATTTTGAGTTGTCTAAACCACAGGCCTTGAATTCATCAACTGAGTAGCTGCTAGGTGTTCTCATGCGTGCCAATAAAAGATTGGGTTCCTCTACGTTAACCCCTAAAGGATTAGTGTTGTTGTTGTTATTGTTGCCGCTGATTTGAGCCATCTGTATTTGGGCAGTAGCCTCATACTGACTAGGAGTGATCAAAAGAAAAGTGATTGAAGCAGCGAGTCCTAAAACACCAAAAGCTAAAATGGTTTTCCATGACTCTAAAAAAAAATCAACGATGTCTTTTAATGAGATTTCATCTTCGGTGATTTGTTGGTAAGGGTTTTCTGACATTTGCGACCTGATCGATTGACAAGCTGAGCTCATGAATCAAGCATAGTCTTTGGTGTGACTTTCGACTAAGCAAGCAATTGATTCATTTACCCAGCAATTTATAATTATTAGAATTTTACACTCAAGTGAACTTGGCCCAAAGCAATCCTAGGATCTCGCGCCAAATCCACCGAATCCTCTGAATAGCTTCGCTGCTGGGATAAAAATCCAGGGCATTAAATTGCTCTTTTTGATAGAAGCCCATCGGGGCTTGAATGACCTTAAAACCCTCTTTTTCAAAAAAAGCTTTGGCTCTGGGCATGTGCCAAAAATGCGTTACCAAGTAGATTTCGTGAATATCCTCTCTTTTAAGAATTTTTGCGCTTAATTGAGCATTCTCACGAGTCGTATTCGACTGGGTTTCTAACCATTTAACAGATAGATTTAGCTCATCTTGCAGAACTTTGGCCATCAATTCAGCCTCAGAAAATTCACCTGGCTGCACGCGATCCGGAGCTCCTCCACTTACCAGAATGGGTAACTTCGTTTGCTTTGCCAATCTGGCACTAAAACGAACTCTCTCCATAGCTGTAGAGCTAATATCCTGGTGTTGGTATTCAGGTAAATCCAGAGCCCCCAAACGACGCCCACTTCCCAAAACAACAATTGCTTTTGAATGGCTTTGAGCATGAGCTATTTTTCGCTCTTGGGATTTACCCTCTAGTTGATTTTTTTGTTGATCTCTTGAGGCAACCTTTGAGGGCAATAATGCTGATGGCGATTGAGTTGACTCAAGTCCACTGATATTTAATGGCTCAGGCCAAACAACATAGTCACCCACTAAATTAGTTAACTGAATCACAAAATAATTAGTACTAGTCACCCAAAGCATCACCAAGCCAAAAATAATCAGAGCTTTTTTAATAAGCTCATGCTTTTTGATCAAAAAAAGCATGAGCAGCACCCACAATACCCAAATACCTGGTGGCGTGAATAACTCTGCAAATAGGTTTCTTAAAGCCCATATCCATGTGTCCATGTCCATCATATTACTCTTTTGAATGCATAAATTTAATTGTTGATTCCAATATTGCTGTAAGACATTTCCTACAACAAAATCAGACCTACCTTATCCACAAGCCTGACTATCCTCTTGATTAGAGCTTTTCTTATTTAACTTTAATATAGAGGTGTATCAATGGGTATTCGCATGAAGTACTTTCCACATCAATCAGGAGCAAATAGTGAACAAGCAGCGGCCATGAATGCTGCTCTTGTGACTGAGTTAGAAATGGATGCAAAGCCAGCATCTATGATCACCACCAAGAATCGCGCCTGTGAATTTTTCATTGAGAAGGCAAAACTTAAGAACCTTAACCCCATCACATGCATGGGCAGTCTTGGTCTTAATTCGACCAAGTCAATTCAGTTTTTCAATGGAGATCATAAGCACGTCGAGTTTTTGCGCTTACTTCATGCCATCACCATGATTGGTTATAACGTGAAGATTTCTTTAACACCTTCCGACTTTCCATTTGGCATCATCAAAGTAGATCCTTGCTAATCTAATGAAAATGGCCAAGGAATTTTCCTTGGCCATTTCTGTCTATTGACTGACTTCTATCCTTTTTACTTTCCTATTCTTTCAGTCTGTATCAATTACTTCTCTTTAATATTTACCCTTAATTACCCGCCACAATCGACATCACTGCCATGCGTACTGCAATACCGAAGGTCACTTGCTTGAGGATGACTGACTGAGAGCCATCCGCCACATCACTGGCGATCTCTACTTCCCGATTCATAGGGCCTGGGTGCATCACAATAGCATCAGGCTTGGCTAATTTAAGTCTTGCTTGGGTAAGGCCCCACTGCTTGAAGAAAGCATCTCCTTCAGGCACTTGGCCTGCTTCCATCCGTTCTTTTTGGATTCTGAGGGTCATCACCACATCCACATCTTTCAAACCTTCTTCGATGTTGTTGAAGATTTTGACACCCATCATATTAAGGTCTTTAGGAAGCAAACTCTCTGGGCCAATGGCACGGATTTCTTTACAACCCAAGGTGGTCAGTGCATGAATATTTGATTTAGCAACACGACTATGAACAATGTCTCCGATGATGGCTACTTTGATTTTGGCAAAGTCTTGTTTGTAATGACGCATGGTGTACATATCGAGTAAACCTTGTGTCGGGTGTTGATTGGTACCATCACCCGCATTGATCACATGAACATGTGGAGGCAAATGTTGAGCCACTTCAACAGCAGCACCTGTGGTTTTATGTCTCACCACAAATATATCAGCTTGCATCGCCACCAAATTATCAATGGTGTCGAGCAAAGTCTCACCCTTGGCCGTCGATGATGTTTGTATATCTAGATTGACCACATCAGCTGACAAACGCTTGGCAGCTAACTCAAAGGTGGTTCTAGTTCTAGTGGAATTTTCAAAGAAGAGATTAAAAACATTGGTGCCTCTTAACAAAGGTACTTTTTTAACTTCTCTGTCTGAATCACTGACTGCCACAAACTGCTTGGCAGTATCAAGGATATGAAGAATATGCTCTTTAGACAAACCTTCTAGAGTCAATAAATGGGTGAGTTCACCTTGATCATTGAGCTGAAGTTGGCTTGGAGTTTTGGTCATCTTGGGTAGATATTTTAATCTGTTTTAAAGTGTTTTTGAGTCTTGGCTTTTAATTTGCTTTTTTACCTATTAATTAACTTCACTTGATTAGCTTGACTTAACTTCTGTGGCAAATCCAAAGCGCCCATCTTCAGCCTGCTCTAAGACCAAAATCTGATCATCAGCCAC
>JACCDV010501912.1_pt1 | contig 41548 bp, 45 predicted proteins | sample 7446131 | NCBI WGS metagenome assembly JACCDV01 (sample SAMN15323448, study PRJNA562643) | freshwater metagenome | isolation source: river surface water | place: USA:Blue River Watershed | collected 2017-08-17
AATTTTCTAATTTTTGAATCAATTTTTCGTTAGCAAAATGTTTGTCAACCAAATAATTCACGCTGCTACTCACCACGATATTAGTTTCATTTACCCCTCTTGACGAAGTGTAAAAAATATCAGAATGACTATTAATATCTGTAATTAAATCCGCTTGTTTATTCAAAACAGTTTCTGAAGCAGCAAAAGTATAATCAGTCAACTCGGAACGAACAGTGATTTCTCCAATGTTTTTAATGACTTTATTGATTTTGTGATTCAGTTTAAAGTCTAACTCTTCAGTTAGTCGTTTAAGTGCCATGACAACGGCCCCTTGTTTTACTTCCTTGCCAAATTCCGTTTCTAATTCGCTCATAATATTGCGAGAAAGAGAAGTCAAATTGATAATCCCTAGTGATAATGCATTTAGTAGAAAGGGTTTTGTTTTGATGTAATTTTCTACAATGGACGAAACAGTTTTCATAGTAGTTGTATTAAGTTGTTGTTTTTTAAAAATAGTAGTTGGCGGTTGTAGTTGTGTGAAAAACCGTTGCAAATATAAATAAAAAACAATTTGTTACAAATGTAACATCAAAAAATTTGTTTAAAAATGAAAAAATGCATCTGTAAGATGTTCAATTACAAATTCTTGCTCTTTTTTATTGATTGCAATGATGTCAAAACGCACTTCAAAGTCCAAATCTTTTTCATTAATATAAGCATTAACCGCTTTGACTAATAATTGAATTTTTTTGGGTTTGACAAAATCTTGAGGAAGTCCAAAATCAATAGAAGAACGTGTTTTTACTTCTACAACAGCTAAGATATTGTCTTTTTGAGCTAAAATATCAATTTCGGCTTTTTGAAAAATCCAATTGGTTTCTAAAATTGCATAGCCATTTTTTTGTAGGTATTCTACAGCTAATTCTTCTCCGAGTTGTCCTAATTCGTTGTGTTCGGCCATGAGGGTAGAGAATTCAGGATTGGCTATTCAAAAACTACAGTACTGCAATTTTCAGTTACGTCAATAGTTACGGTGTTGCCTAAAATCAAAGCTCTATTATCGTGAATGTGACCCGCCGGGAAATTAAAAATCATTGGTATGTCATATTTTTTAGTCACATCTTGAACAATTTCAAGTGCATTTTTTCCCCAAGGAATTTCATTGTCTTTCATCTCTGTCATTGACCCTACAATAATTCCTTTAAGGCTGTCAAGACAACCATTACGCTTTAGGTTCATCATCATTCGATCAATATGGTAGAGGTATTCATCCAAGTCTTCAATGTATAAAACTTTGTCTTTACAATCTATTGCAGATGGCGAACCTAACAAACTGTATAAAATCGATAAATTACCGCCGACTAATTCACCGGAAGCTTTGCCTATGCGGTTCATAGGGTGAGGGTCAATGGCATATTGCAATGGTTGCCCAAACAATGATAGGCGCAAACTCTCAATGGCTTCGGGAGTAGCTTTAGCAAGACTAATAGGCATAATTCCGTGAATAGATTTATATCCCATCGTATTGAGGTGGTTATGAAGTACTGTTACATCACTAAATCCTACAATCCATTTAGGATGTTTTTTAAATTGGGTAAAATCAATTAAATCAACCACTCGTACGGTGCCATAACCACCTCTTGCGCACCAAATAGCTTTAATACTCGGGTTATCTAATTGTTTTTGCAAGTCAGCAGCACGTTCTTCATCTGTTCCTGCAAGTTGATTTTCTTCTAAACCGATAGTTGTACTAATGACAACCTTGAGTCCCCAGCTTTTTAATAAATCAATAGTGGGTTGCATGCTTTTTACAATATGTTTTCGCGCAGTTGCCACTATTGCAACGGTGTCTCCTTTTTGTAAATAAGCTGGTGTTATCATAGTCGTTTGGGCTTGCATAGTGATAGAAAGTAAACTTAAAATGAATAATAAGAAAGATTTTCTCATGAATGAAATCTGTTATTCAACAGTATTTAATTTTAACAAATATAGACAAATCCGAAATCATTTTTAATTTCAGTTCTAATTTCTTAGTTTTACTCTACCTTAAAACTAGCATCCTAAATCCTGTCTTTATGAGAATTGGCCCCATTCTTTTTTGTCTTGTATTTTGTATTTTATCTTTTAACATATTTGGACAGTCCAAAAAATACCGTATTCATACGGTTGCCTTTTACAATTTTGAGAATTGCTTTGATACAATAAATGATCCCGATACTTTTGATGAAGATTGGACTCCCGCAGGATCTCAGCATTGGACTTTTACTAAATACAAAAAGAAATTAGATAATTTGTCTCGTGTTTTAGCTGAAATTGGCACTTCAGAAAATCCCGACTCACCCACTTTTATCGGTGGTTGTGAAATTGAGAACAGAGGTGTGTTAGAAGATGTAATCCAACAACCCAAGTTAGTTGATAAGGAATACGGAATTATCCATTTTGACTCTCCAGACAAAAGAGGAATTGACGTCGCTTTATTGTATAGAAAAAGGTATTTCCAACCCACAACTTATACCAATATTCCTTTATATGTGTACCAAAAAGAAGTCAAAGCTAAAATCGATTCTGATGAAAAAACAGACGATGTCTTGGAGGTAAGTTCAAAAAATAAACGAGTGTATACTCGTGACCAACTTCTAGTTACAGGTTTTTTAGAAGGTGAAGAAATTCACTTGATTGTCAACCACTGGCCTTCGCGTTCTGGAGGAGAACAACGCTCGAGTCCGTTTCGAGAAGCAGCGGGTAAATTGAATAGAAAAATTATGGATTCGCTACAGCAAATTAATCCCAATGCCAAGATTATTACAATGGGCGATTTGAATGACGGTCCCTACAATAATAGTGTGAAAATAGCTTTGGGTGCGAAAGCTAGAAAAACTGAAGTACCACTATTTGGGATATACAATCCTTTTGAAGAAATGGCAAAGAAAGGAATGGGGACAATTGCTCACAGAGATGCGTGGGATATTTTTGACCAAATTTTAGTATCAGAATCATTACTAAAAACGGATTATTCCTCCTTCAATTTTTGGAAATCAGGGATTTATAATGCGTCTTTTTTAGTTCAGACAAGCGGACAATTTAAAGGATATCCCTTGCGACATTCATCAACAGAAATTGGCTTTAGTGATCATTTTCCAGTTTATATTTATTTGATAAAAGAGAAAAAATAGCAAGTTTAATTTGGTAACTTTACCCTTTTAAAATTTAGAAATATGGCAATTGCAAAACCGTTTAATCTCAACAAATGGATTGATGAAAACCGACATTTATTAAAACCACCAGTGGGTAATAAAAATCTATATACCGAGTCAGGAGATTATATAGTTATGATTGTGGCGGGGCCTAATGCAAGAAAAGACTACCATTATAACGAAACCGAAGAATTGTTTTATCAATTAGAAGGAAGTATAAAAGTGGTTATTCAGGAAGATGGGGAACGCAAAGAAATGGAGTTGCATGCGGGCGATATGTATTTGAATCCGGCTAAAATTCCACATTCACCGGTTCGTTCAGAAGGGTCAATCGGTTTAGTTATCGAGCGCAAAAGAGCGGGTTTAGGATTTACAGATGGGTTGCTTTGGCATTGTGATGCTTGTAATCATAAACTACACGAAGTTTATTTTGAATTGCATAATATCGAAAAAGACTTTTTATCCCACTTTGAACATTTTTATAGTTCAGAAGAGTTGAGAACTTGTACCAACTGTGGAACAGTGATGGAAACCGACCCAAGATTTACAGCTAAGAAATAATTCTTGCGTTTACAATTTAATAATTCGAAAATTAGTGGCTAATAATTCAAAAAAACTAATAAATTAAATAATTACACCCAACGGGTTTCAATTTAGTTTCTTCCTTTTTCGTTCGGGTATAAAATGTCTAAATTTTCACTTTGCCAATAGGCTTTAGAGTCCACATCCATAATAGTAAGAGGTCCTCTAAATGCCGCTCCGGTATCTACATTCCAAACATTGGCCATTTGAACAGGAGTTGTTCTGCCAATGCGGGAAACAGGGGTGTGACCAATAAAGATTTCGTTGTATAAAGTGAAACGTTTTGGATAAGCTATATCGTCAGTTTTCATGTTTTTATCCAAAGCTAATGCCGTTTCCCAAAGGGTTCTATCCCAGTAAAAAAGTTTTGGGAAATATTCAAAATCAATGCCGTTCATATTAGTAAATCCAGCATGAATAAACAATCTATTGTGCTCATCAAGATGGTAATCGACTAAAGATTCTAGAAAAGCAATATGAGAAGATATTGTCTTCGTATCTTTATTTTGATAGGCATTAATAGTAGCTTCTCCGCCGTGCTGGTGCCATTGTGGATTATCGGTTTTGTTTTGTAACCAATCCAGTAATAAATCATCATGATTGCCACGAATGCAAATGATGTTATGACTGTGTTGCATAGCGATCAGTAAGTCAATTACCTCAGGTGATTGGCTCCAACCATCGACATAATCCCCTAAAAAGATGAGTTTGTCGTTTGGGCTAACCTTGGCTCTTTCTAAAATTTGATGTAGTGCGCGCAACCCGCCATGAATGTCTCCAATAACCAATGTTCTCATACGTGTTTCTTTTTATAAAGAACGATTGACAATTCCAGACGAAGCTTGGGCAGTCGGCATCACTACCAAATCAGCAATATTCACATGATACGGTCTTGATACTACAAAATGGATAATATCTGCAATATCTTCAGCTTGTAAAGGAGAAAAACCTTTGTACACATTTTGCGCTTTTTCAGTATCGCCTTTAAAACGTACATCACTAAACTCAGTAGAAACCATTCCAGGATGTATGGCGCCTACGCGAATGCCAAATGAATTTAAATCCATTCGCATTCCTTGATTTAGAGCATCTACAGCGTGTTTGGTAGCGCAATATACGTTACCATTTGGGTACACTTCTTTTCCTGCAGTAGAGCCAATATTAATAATATGTCCTGATTTACGTGTTATCATTTGAGGAATGATTGCTTTAGAAACATATAATAATCCTTTTATATTCCCATCTATCATAGCATCCCAATCGTCGATACTTCCTGTTTGAATAGGGTCTAAACCGTGCGCATTTCCTGCATTATTGATTAAAATATCAATTTGCGAAAATGCTTCTGGCAAAGAATTAATTTGTTCAAATACAGCATCTTTATCTCGCACGTCAAACAATAAAGTGTGTACTTCTGTAAACTCCGAAAGGGCTGTTTTAAGTTCGTTCAAACGATCTTCGCGGCGCCCACAAATTACTAATTTGTAGTTGTTTTGGGCTAAAATTACTGCAGTTGCTTTTCCAATACCACTGGTAGCACCTGTTATTAAGGCTGTTTTACTCATTTTGTTTTTTATTAAGGCACATTTTTACCCATACTTTCGCTCCAAATAGCGAACCAATCTTCTTTTTCTAAAGGCAATTCAGTAGCTTTCATCAAGGCTTGAATTCGGGCAACGTTTACTGTCCCTGCAATCGGAATTACTTTTGCGGGATGTTGTAAAATCCAAGCTAACAAAAGTGTATCAGAACCAAAACTGTATTTAGCAACTAATTTTGCTAACAATTTTTTCATGCGTCGTGTTTGCTCATTATCTTCTCTAAATACACTGCCTAAAGGATTCCAAGACATTGGTCTAATTCCATGGAGTTGCATATAATCCAAACTTCCATCCAACATGGCCTCGTGATGTGAAGCTGAGAATTGAATTTGGTTATAACTTACTGCTGTTTTCTGACGAATTAATTCCGTTTGCGAAGCCGTAAAATTAGACAATCCAAAATCAATAATTTTGCCTTCTAATTTTAATTTTTCAACTGCTTCGGCAATTTCGTCCGCGTGCATTAATGGACTAGGGCGGTGCAATAATAGAATATCTAAATAATCTGTAGCTAAGTTTCGCAATGAATTTTCTACAGATCCAATAATATACTCCTTTGAATATTCGTAGTGTTTAAATGTATTCTTTCGGTTGTTGGTAACCATTTGAATCCCACACTTAGAAATTAATTGGATTTTACTTCGATCAATCTTACTGGATGCAAACGCTTTTCCAAACTCAGCTTCAGTGGTGTAATCCCCATAAATATCGGCATGATCAAAAGAGGAAATTTTATTTTCTAAACACAAATGGATCATATTCTCCATTTCTTTTGTACTGAGATTTTTGTCCCAAATGCCCCAATTCATTACTCCTGCAATTATCGGAGATAAAGTTGTCTTACTCATTTTAGTGTAGGTATTTCTAATTTGTAAATCTAGTATTTTCTTTTAAATGGAATAGAGTTCTTAAAAATAGGTAAATTCTATCACAATTCGTACTTAAAATTAAGCTTTTTGCCGAAGTTTTAACCATTCTTTAACATCGTACTTCTAAAAAAAAATTCAATTTGCACTCGCAAAAGCAAACCCTATAAACAAAGGTTTTAAAAATATCACAATGGAAGAGAATACAACAACTTTAGACATTAGAGCGATTAATGAAAAAATAGAGAGAGAAAGTGCCTTTATCGATCTACTTATTATGGAAATGAATAAGGTAATTGTGGGTCAAAAGCATATGGTTGAACGATTATTGATTGGACTTTTAGGGCAAGGTCATATTTTGTTAGAAGGAGTTCCTGGACTGGCTAAAACATTAGCAATTAACACATTGTCTCAAGCTGTTGCGGGATCCTTTAGTCGAATTCAGTTTACTCCAGATTTGTTGCCTGCAGATGTAGTAGGAACAATGATTTACAATATAAAACAAAATGAATTTTCTATAAAAAAAGGACCCATTTTTGCCAATTTCGTTTTAGCCGATGAGATTAACCGTGCGCCAGCTAAAGTACAATCAGCCTTGTTAGAGGCAATGCAGGAAAAGCAAGTGACTATTGGCGACACGACTTTTAAATTAGATAAGCCATTTTTAGTTTTAGCTACACAAAACCCAATTGAGCAAGAAGGGACTTATCCTTTGCCAGAAGCCCAAGTAGATCGTTTCATGTTAAAAACAGTTATTGATTATCCAAAAATGGACGAAGAACGATTGGTGATTCGTCAAAACTTGAAAGGAAGTTACGAAAAAGTAAATCAAGTAGTTACCGTTGATCAAATTGTACGTGCGCAAGAAACTGTTCGCGAAGTGTATATGGACGAGAAAATCGAGAAATACATTTTAGATATTATTTTTGCTACCCGTTATCCAGAAAAATACAAATTAGCCGACCTAAAACCATTGATTAGTTTTGGTTCATCGCCACGTGGAAGTATCAATTTGGCTAATGCAGCTAAGTGTTATGCCTTCATCAAACGTCGTGGTTATGTGATTCCAGAAGACGTTCGTGCCGTAGTTCATGATGTGTTGCGTCACAGAATTGGGGTTACCTACGAAGCAGAAGCAGAAAACATAACATCTGTGGACATCATCAACAAAATCGTAAACGAAGTTGAGGTTCCTTAATTTCTTGAAAGATAAACTTTGTGACTTTGCGCCTTTGTGGCAGTAACAAAAATGGATACAAAAGACCTACTTAAAAAAGTCCGAAAAATAGAAATCAAAACCCGAAGATTGAGTGATCATATCTTTTCGGGAGAATATCACACATCTTTTAAAGGACGTGGGATGACATTTAGCGAAGTCCGTCAGTACCAATATGGAGACGATATTCGTGCTATTGATTGGAATGTAACTGCGCGATACAACGAGGCACATGTCAAGGTTTTTGAAGAAGAACGCGAATTAACGATGATGCTGATGGTTGATATTTCGGGTTCGGAAAGCTTTGGTTCCAAAAATCAGTTTAAAAAAGATATTGTTACTGAAATCGCTGCTACAATGGCGTTTTCGGCGACCCAAAATAATGATAAGATTGGATTGATTTTGTTCTCAGATGAAATCGAATTGTATGTTCCGCCCAAAAAAGGCCGATCTCATGTGTTGCGCATCATTCGCGAACTTATCGAGTTTGAACCTAAAAGTAACAAAACAGATTTGGCACAAGCCTTGAAATTCTTGTCGGGAACCCAAAAAAAGAAAGCGATCGTTTTTGTAATTTCTGATTTTATGACGCAGGAATACGAGCAAACGTTAAAAATCGCTTCTAAAAAACACGATATAACTGGAATTCGAGTGTACGACATTCGCGAAGAAAAAATGCCCAATTTAGGAATGGTTCCTATGTTGGATGCCGAAACAGGAGCGATACAATTAGTAGATACAGGTTCAAAATCAGTTCGTTTGAACTATGAAAAACACTATCACGATCGAGTAAATTATTTTAAAGAAACCTTCAGTAAATCAGGTTCTGGAGTAGTGAATACCCGAGTTGATGAAAGTTATGTAACCAAACTATTAGGGTATTTTAAATCGAGATAAAGATTTGATCAAAACTCATCAATGAAAAAAACAGCATACATAGTATTGTTTCTAATCTCAACCACGCTTTTTGCACAAAAAGTAACGACGGCTTTAGATACGACTCGCAACAAAATTGGGGCCGAGTTTAAATTGACCTTGAAAGCATCAGTGGATACTTCGGCTAGAGTGTTTTTCCCTAATTTGAAAAATATAGGTGCCTTGGAGGTGATTCGTTCGTATCCGATTGACACCATCCGAAATAAAGATCGCTATGAATTGGTCAAAAAATATGGCTTAACACAATTTGATTCTGGAAAATATACTATTCCAAGAGTGTCTATTTTGATTAATAAAAAGCCTTTTTTATCCGATTCTCTTTTGGTTGAGGTAGCTAATGTGAAAGTGGATACGTTACAACAAAAAATGTACGACATCAAGGATATTGTGGCTGCTGAAAGTCATTGGGGGAATTGGTGGAAGTTCTTGTTGGCGATTGTTTTATTGTCAGGAATAGGTGCTTTGGTGTATTGGTACATCAAGAAAAAACAGCAAAAAGTAATTGAAGAAGAAGTATATAAAACCCCTATAGAAAAAGCCACTTCGTTACTGACTATTTTGGAGAAAAAAGAATTGTGGCAAAACGGAGAAATCAAGGAATATTATAGTGAATTGACCGACATTGCCAGAAATTATATCGAAGAAGCAATCGAAATTCCAGCGATGGAAAGTACTACTTCTGAATTGATTACGGCTTTGAGAGCAGCCTCTGTAAAAAAGAAAATGACGCTTTCGCAAGAAACAATCGAGAACTTAGAACGCGTTTTAAAACAAGCCGACTTGGTGAAGTTTGCGAAGTCTAAACCAATGGATTTCGAAATTACAGAGGATAGAAATAAGATTCAAAAAGCGATTTTAACTTTGGATAAAGCGATTCCTGTTGAAGTGCCGGAAGAAGAAGATTTGTTGCTCAATGAAGCACAAAGACAACATCAAATTCAATTGCAATTAAAGAAAAAGAAAGCCAAACGTATTCGTACTGCGATACTTTCAGTTATGTTATTAGTGGTTGTAATTACAGGTTTTTTTGTGGTAACTCGTGGTTTTAGTTTTGTGATTGATACGGTTTTTGGTCGTGAAACTAAAGAATTATTAGAGTGTGAATGGGTAAAAAGTGAATACGGAAATCCAGGCATTTTAATTGAAACCCCTCAAGTTTTAAAAAGAGTTGATGCCGAAAAAGTCTTGCCGAAAAATACCATGGCATTGATTAAAGAAATGCAATTATTCCAGTATGGCGACATGATGAATAGCTTTTACATTATGGTGTCTACAAGTCAATTCAAACAACCAACTGATATTGATTTGGCGAAAGCGATGGAAGGCAACCTAAAAATAATCGAGGCGCAAGGGGCTCAAAATATTCTTGTAAAACAAGAAGATTTTGAAACCGAAAGTGGAGTGAAAGGCTTAAAAGGATACGGAACAATGACCATGTTAAATCCGTTGACTAAGTCGAGCGAAAAAGTATATTATGAAATTTTATATTTCAAACAAAATCAAGGATTGCAACAAATTATGATTGTATATCCTGAAGGAGACCAATACGGTAGCGCAATTGCAGACCGAATGTTACAATCTGTTGAACTAAGACAATCAGGAAATTAATGGAAAAAATAACCTTTTTAAATCCAGAGTTTTTTTGGTTGCTGCTATTGATTCCGGTAGCAGGGTCTTGGTTGTTTTTGAAAAGAAACCAACAAACAGCTACTCTAAAAATAAGTTCGACAGCAGGTTTTGGAAGTTCAAAATCCTTTTTTGTAAGGATGTATCCTTTTTTAGGAGTGCTTCGTCTACTAGCTTTAAGTATGGTGATAGTCGCTATGGCACGACCAAGAACGGTAGATATTAGCAATAAAACGAAAACAACAAAAGGAATCGATATAGTGATGGCAATTGATGTTTCGGGGAGTATGTTGGCTAAGGACTTGAAACCAAATCGAATGGAGGCGCTAAAAAGAGTGGCTTCTGATTTTGTTGACGAAAGGCCTAATGATAGAATTGGACTAGTGGTGTATGCCTCAGAAGCCTATACCAAAACTCCAGTTACAAGTGATAAAGCGATTATTCAGCAAGCGATAGAAAGTATTAAATACGATAATGTGTTGCAGGATGGAACGGGAATCGGAATGGGATTGGCGACAGCGGTCAATCGTTTGAAGGATAGTAAAGCCAAAAGCAAGGTGATTATTCTGTTGACCGATGGGGTAAATAATGCCGGTTTTATTGAGCCCGAAACGGCTTCGGATATTGCAAAACAATATGGAATAAAAGTCTATACGGTGGGTATTGGGACTAATGGAATGGCGGAGTTTCCGTATGCGATTGCACCCAATGGACAATTTTTATTTCGTATGATGCAGGTAGAAATCGATGAACAATTGATGAAAAATATTGCCCGAAAAACAGATGGAAAATATTTTAGAGCTACAAGTAATAGTAAACTAGAAGCTATTTATGAAGCTATTAATAAGTTAGAAACAACTGAAATCCAAGAATTGAAATTTTATGATTATGACGAGAAATTCCGGCCATTTGTTTGGTTAGCAGGTTTCTTTTTGTTGCTAGAAATTGGATTGCGAAACACGGTGTACCGATCATTTATTTAAAATGGAATTAGACGAAAAAATATATTTGTACTTACTATTGCTACTGCCACTTTTGGTGTTGGTTTTTCTATTCAATTTATATTGGAAGAGAAAAAAACAACGTGAATTTGGAGATCTAGAGTTGGTAAAAAAATTGAGTCCTGAAAGCTCGGTGTTCAAACCAGTTCTAAAATTAGTTGTACTCCTTTTAGCACTTACAGGTTTAATTTTAGGCTTGGTCAATCCAAAAATTGGCACTAAGATGGAAACAATAAAACGCGAAGGAATAGATATTGTCTTTGCGATGGATGTTTCTAAAAGTATGCTGTGCGAGGATGTAGCGCCAAGTCGTCTGGAAAAAAGCAAACAATTGGTTTCCCAAATTATCAATCATTTGGGTAACGATAGAATTGGGATTGTAGCTTATGCTGGAAGTTCGTTTCCTGTTTTACCCATTACGACCGACTACAGTGTAGCTAAAATGTTTCTACAAAGCATGAATACGGAGATGGTATCATCTGTCGGGACCTCTCTGGGCGAAGCGATTAAATTATCTGCTACGTATTTTGATGATAAAAAAACGAGTAAGTTGTTGATTCTGGTTTCAGATGGTGAAGACCATTCAGAAGGAGCGGAAGTCGCAGCAGAAGAAGCTAACAAATTAGGAATCAAAATTATTACTATAGGAGTGGGAACTCCAAATGGAGGAACTATTCCGTTACGACGTAATGGTGTTTTAGAAGGTTTAAAAAGAGATAGCAATAACGAAGTGGTTATTACCAAACTCAACTCAGAAAGTTTGGCAGCTATTGCTAAAGCGACTAAAGGAGGTTATGTGAATGGAGCCAATACCAAAGAGGTAATTGATTATGTAAGAAATGCGTTGAATAACATTGAAAAAACAGAGTTTGAAGCCACTCAAATGGCCGATTTTCAATCACAATTCCAATGGTTTTTAGGGTTTGCATTTGTGTTATTATTTGCAGATATTTTTCTATTAGAACGCAAAACAAAATGGGTTAATCAACTCAATTTATTTAATGAAAAGGAATAAAAAAACAATGAAAAATAGAATTCTATATGTTTTGCTACTGTTTTCTTTGGCGATTACAGCCCAAGAGAAAGATGCGTTTTTGCCTAAAGCAAATGAAGATTTTGCTGCAAAAAAGTATGCAGATGCCGAAGCTAATTATAGAGTTTCTCAATCTAAATTTCCAGGTAGAACGGTGGCTTCCTATAATTTAGGGAATGCTATTTACCGTCAAAATCAATTTTCAGAATCAAAATATGCATTTGCGAATGCGATAAAAAAGATAAAAACACGACCTCAAAAACACAAAGTATTTCACAATTTAGGGAATGTGTTCATGAAAGAAAAGGATTATTCGCAAGCGGTGGAAGCGTATAAAAATGCACTTCGAAACAATCCAGAAGATGAAGAAACGCGATACAATTATGCTTTGGCAAAAAAAATGCTAAAAGATAACCCGCCAAAAGACGATAAGAATAAAGACAAAAACAAGGACAAGAATAAAGATAAAAAAGACGACAAGAAAGACGGAGAGAATAAAGATAAAAACAAGGATAAAGGCGACCAAAATAAAGACAAAAAGGACGGAGATAAGGATAAAAATAAGTCGGATAAAAAAGACGATCCTTCTAAAAATCAAGGACAACCTAAACCCAACCCAGGTGGAATTTCGCAGCAACGAGTTCAAAATTTGTTGGATGCTGTGAATAATGAAGAAAAGAAAGTTCAGAATAAAGTAAATGCTCAAAAAGTAAAAGGAAAACCAGTCCAAACAGACAAAGATTGGTAAGTAATTTGAAATTAGAATACTATTTTAACAACAAATGAAAAAATACATACTGCTATTATTAATCAGTTTTCAAGGACTTTTGGCTCAGGTGCAATTTGAGGCCAAAGTGAGTAGAAACACGCTCGGACTTAATGAGAGACTTCGGGTTGATTTTATAATGAATGTAGATGGAGATAATTTTGTTCAACCTAATTTTGAAGGCTTTCGCGTAATTGCAGGACCAAGTCAACAAATTAGCCAGTCGTGGATTAACGGCCGAAGTTCTTTTGAGAAAATATATTCTTATTTTTTATTGCCGTTACAAAAAGGGAATTTAATAATTAGACAAGCAGTAATTGAATTTAATGGGCAATTGTATAAAACAGCGCCTGTTAGAGTAACAGTTACAGCACCTGTACAACAACAGGCCGATCCAAACGATCCTAATGCACCACAAATATCTGCAGATAATAACATTTACCTTGTGGCAGATATTTCTAAAACGAACCCTTATATCAACGAACCTATTACGGTAGTGTATAAATTGTATTTCAGTTACAATATTGGAATCACTAATTGGCGCGAATTGGATAAACCTAAATACAATGATTTTTGGAGCCAAAACATTGACATTAAACAACTCGTTGCCGAAGAAGGAATGTTTAAAGGGCAGCGCTATCGTTATGTAACCTTGCGAAAAACAGTGCTGTATCCTCAAAAATCAGGAAAACTAAAAATAGAACCATTATCGTTAGATATAGATGTACAATTGCCAACTAATCGTAGAGATATATTTGGTAGAGTGATGATTACAGAAGGTAATAAACGAGTATCTGCTGGAACAAAGATAATTGCAGTCAAACCGCTTCCTGAATCAGGAAAACCAGAGGGATTTTCAGGAGCAGTGGGTAATTTTGATTTTAAAGTAACGCCAACCAAAACTAATTTGAAAAACGGAGAAAGTTTAGACTTAGTGGTAAGCGTTAGTGGAAAAGGGAATTTAAAGTTATTTGATTTACCTAAACCAGTTGCACCAAATGCTCTTGAGATGTATGATGCAATTCATAAAGAACAAGTTAACACCGGTCTTTCTGGAATGACAGGAAAAATTTCAGACAGCTATACCATTGTGCCTCAGTACAAGGGGAAATACCCTATTAAACCAATACAATTCAGTTACTTTGATTTGAATTCTGGAACGTACAAGACACTAACATCAGATGAAATACTTATTAATGTGTTAGATGGACCTACAGCAAACCAATCTGTAGCAACTAATTCAGGAGCCAAAAATAGAATTGAAAAGTTAGAACAATTCAAATTTATTAAATTAAAAACAGCGCTATTGTCATCAGAGCAAAGAGACTTTTTTGGTTCTTTTTGGTATTATGGGTTGTTGATTTTGCCATTTTTAATGGTGCCAATTGTAGTACTTCTTAGAAAAAGAAAAGAAGCATTAGATGGCGATGTGACTGGAAACAGAATCCGAATGAACAATCGTTTGGCTAAAAAATATTTGTCTGAGGCCAAAAAACAAATCAATAATAAAGAGCCGTTCTATGTGGCTTTAGAGAAAGCAATGCACAATTTCTTGAAGGCTAAATTGCATATTGAAACTTCGGAAATGAGTAAAGACAACATTCAAGAATTGTTGTTGTCTCGAAACGCTAATCCAGAAGTTGTAGGCGAATTTATTGCTTTAACAGAAAATTGTGAGTTGGCTCGTTATGCTCCTGCATCTAGCACCTCAATTCAAAATGATTTTGATAAAGCGGTGTTGATTATATCAGAATTGGAAAAGCAGATATAACAATTGATAATTAAAACAAAATGAAAAACATAGTCTATATATTTTTATTCATCACTTCTTTCTTATTTGCCCAGGGAGGCTTTGAGAAAGGGAATGTTTTGTATCAAAATGGCCAATACAAACAAGCGATTCAAGCTTATGAAAGCGTATTGGATAATCACCAGCAATCGGCTGAATTGTATTTTAACTTAGGTAATTGCTATTATAAGTTGAATAAAGTTGCTCCTTCAATTTACAATTATGAAAAAGCATTAGTATTACATCCCGAAGATGCAGAGATAATCAACAACTTAAAATTTGCCCAGAAATTAACTATTGATGAGGTAAAAGAAGTACCTAAAGTGGGCTTTTATAAATTACTTCGCGATTTTACAGCAATTTACCATTATGATACTTGGTCATGGATTTCAATAGTATTTGGATTTTTATTTTTAGGGTTTTTTATAGGATACTACTTTTTGTCTGCAACACTATCAAAGCGTATTTTCTTTTTTGGGATGGTGGTTTCTGTTCTTTTTTTGTTAATCAGTACCGCCGCAGCTATTTTCGAAAAAAATCATTTTGTAAACGAACGCCCAGCCATAGTTTTTGCTGAGGTTGTCGAGGTTAAAAGTGAACCGCAAAAGGCAAGTCCAGCGACTTTCATTTTACACGAAGGAACTAAAGTTTTTGTGGAAGAAGTTTTAGGCAAATGGAAAAAAATTCAACTTACGGATGGTACCGAAGGTTGGATTGAATCAGAAGCAATTAAAGAAGTCAAATAGAAGCTATTCCGTAGTCGCTTTTTGATACAATTTCTGAATAGAAGGGAAAATAAAACTACCTGTTTTTTGGATAGGATTAAAAAAAATAGAATGGTCTAAAGTCGTTTTATTTACTAAAAAATGATTGTAATTGATCTTTTCGAAAACACTAAAAACGATACTTACAATTAAAACGGTTTTTAGGACTCTGAAAAAACCACCACCGGCCTTATTAATCCACCCTAAATAAGCAAAGCTTACTAATTTAGTCAAGAATTTCCCAGCAAGATTTACCCCAATGATAACAATCAAAAAGGTAATGATAAAGGCAATTACCCGAATCGTGTACGGATTCCATTTCAATGTATTAGAGAGAGTCGTCGAAGCTATGGAAGAGAATTGAATGGCTAAATACACTCCGAGAATTAGTGAAAAAAAGGAAGCTAATTCAACAAAGAGTCCGTTTTGAATTCCTTTGAATGCCGCATAAATTAATAATACCCCAATAATAATGTCTAAAAATCCCATAATTGCTTAGTATAAAAACACAAAGATAAAAGAATAGAGTAAAAGCTGTTGTCAATTTTCTACTTCTTATCTTTGCTGCTCAAATTTTGATTTCAGTTTACCTTTCGTAAATCGTAAATCGTAAATCGTACATCCAATGTCAAGAGACGCACAATTAAAAGAACGCTGGGAACAGCTTGTAGTTATATTATCCGATCGGTTTTCGCAAGGCGAAGATTTGGATTTGGATGCCATTATTTACTTAATAGGAATACAAGAATTAGGACAGCTCCATCGTGAGTTCAAGAAAGACGAAAAAGTCAATTTGATGCACATCGCTATTTGTCGGTTATTAGAGCCGTATGGGTATTATGAGTTTGATTTTTTTGACGACGAAGGTTGGCCACACTATAAAGTGAAAGAAGAATTACCGCCTTTAAAAGCAGGAGAACAATCGGTACTGATGAAAGAAGCTATTGTGAATTATTTCCTTGAAAGAGAATTGATTAAGTAATTTTTTTGGTGATTTGTGAATAGTAATTAATTCCAACGTAAGACCATTCACTTATCACTATTTACTAATCACTAAAGCAGGTTTTACTTTTCACTAAAAAAACGTAATTTTGCACCTTTACCAATAGACTGATGATAGACAAGATAAAAGAATATATTAGCGAAGCAAAAGGATTTTCCTCACAAGATCCAGCAGAACTAGAAGCTTTCCGAATTAAATTCTTAGGAAGTAAAGGACTTTTGAAAGAGTTGTTTGCCGAGTTTAAAAATGTTCCTAATGAACAGAAAAAAGAATTTGGACAAGTAATCAATTTACTAAAAACTTCTGCAGAAGACAAAGTAAAATCAATTCAAGAGACACTAGAAAGTAAAGAAGAAAGCAAAGGAATTTATGGCGATCTAACCCGTGCGGCAGAGCCAGTTGTGATAGGTTCTCGTCACCCAATATCGTTAGTAAAAAACCAAATCATTGATATTTTTTCTACCGTTGGTTTTAACGTGTCCGAAGGCCCAGAAATCGAGGACGATTGGCACAATTTCACTGCTTTGAACTTGCCCGAATACCATCCGGCTCGTGATATGCAGGATACCTTTTTTATTCAAACTAATCCCGATATTTTGTTGCGTACGCACACGTCTTCAGTGCAAGTGCGCTACATGGAAAACAACAAACCGCCTATTAGAACCATTTCTCCTGGACGTGTTTTTCGTAACGAAGCAGTTTCGTCTCGTTCGCATTGTATTTTCCACCAAGTAGAAGGATTGTATATCGATAAAGATGTCTCATTTGCTGATTTAAAACAAACCTTGTTGTATTTCACTAAAGAAATGTTTGGAAAGTCAAAAATTCGTTTGAGACCATCGTATTTCCCATTTACTGAGCCAAGTGCCGAGATTGATATTTATTGGGGCTTGAAAACTGAAACCGATTACCGTATTACCAAAGGAACGGGTTGGTTAGAAATTGGAGGTTGCGGAATGGTTGACCCTAATGTTCTAAAAAACTGCGGGATCAATCCAGACGAATACAATGGTTTTGCTTTCGGAATGGGAGTCGAGCGTATTGCCATGTTGCTGTACCAAATTGGAGATATCCGAATGTTTTATGAAAACGATGTTCGTTTCCTAGAACAATTCAAATCAATAGTATAATAATTAATTTCCCCCTTTTTGAAGTAACATTTAGAAAGGGTTTTTCAATATGAAAAAAGACATCATTATCCCCGAAGTAGAAAATGTTTTCATGGCTGTCGTTCAAGAATGGAGCGATGATTTCATGGAAAAAGTGTGGTATGCGTATTTAGTCAACGATTCAGACTTTCAGTTAGACGGGGTGATGGTGGTTTCTAAAGCATTTGGAACGGTAGACGGCGAAATGAAAAAAACATCAATTTTGCGACATGCCTTTAACGAAATTCCAGAGGTTTCGGTGGCCAAAATTGAATTGATTGAGAAAAGCCTTTTAGCTTTAAATAATGAGTTTATGGTCACCTTTTTTATAGGGAATACATTGTATGATAAGAAGTTCATTTTCAAAGCCAATGTTATTCAGGAAGCCAATCAAGAAGAAGTGCCAATTCTATTTGTAGACGGTGTAATTGTACGATAATCTACTTGATAGCCTCTCTTTTTACTTTTGATTTCCAGCTGGTGTAGCCTAACACAAATACTCCAAAGAGTAGAAACACAACTCCTCTAAAATAGAAATCCATTTCTGTAACAGCAATAGCTATTGGCTTATTTTCCCGATTTATGAAGGCACTAAAACCTATCATAAATAGTCCCCAAAATATACCTGTCTTAGTTTGGTATTTCCATCTTTCATTCATAATAATACTATTTTAGTCGAGTTGTTCGGTTAGATTTTTGAATACTTTTTTAGCATTTTTTCCGTCATACAAAACACTATACACGGCATTGATAATTGGCGTGCTAGCGCCGTAACCTTGATTCAGCTGGTACGCACTTTTAGTAGCATAATAGCCTTCGGCTACCATGCTCATTTCCATCATCGCACTTTTTACGGTGTAACCCTTACCAATCATATTTCCAAACATTCTATTTCGAGAAAAAACAGAATATCCCGTTACTAATAAATCCCCTAAATAAGCCGAGTCATTGATATTACGTTTCATTTTATGTACTTTTTTGATGAATTTTTTCATCTCACGAATCGCATTACTCATCAAAACCGATTGGAAGTTATCTCCATAACCTAATCCATGGGCAATTCCGGCTGCTACTGCGTAAATGTTTTTCAACATTGCAGCATATTCTGTCCCAATGATGTCATCTGTAATTTTAGTTTTAATATAATTACTAGATAAATTTTTAGCGACAATCGTTGCTTTTTCTGGATCTCCACAAGCAATTGTAAGGTAAGAAAGACGCTCTAAAGCCACTTCTTCGGCATGACAAGGACCTGTAACTACTCCAATGTTGTAATAAGGAATGTCATAATTGAAATGAAAATGTTCCCCTACAATTAAACTCGTTTCAGGGACAATGCCTTTTATCGCCGAGAAAATTATTTTGTTTTCGAGCGAGGTAGTCAAATTAGCTAATTCAGCTTCTAAAAAAGCAGATGGAATCGCAAAAATGAGGTAATCTGCATAAGCAACTGCTTCGTTAATATCGTGAGTTAGTCGGAGTTTATTAGTGTCAAACTCCACCGAACTTAAATAATTCGGATTGTGTTTTTCAGTTTTTATGTGTTCAATTGCAGCTACGTTACGCATGTACCATGAAATCTCAGATAAATTATCGCATAACATTTTGGCGATTGCGGTAGCCCAACTACCTCCGCCAATCACTGCAAATTTTAAATTTTCGGTCATTTTTTTGTTTTGGATTTAATCAAAAGTAGGTAAAAAAATAAAAAATACCAATTTATTCTATTTCTCAGTCTCAGATTTGACAAGCTTTAGCAATAAATGAGATTATTTTTTACAATCTTACACAATAAAAAATAATTGTTTGCGTTGTAAGTTAATGTTAATGAAGTTTTTATAGTTAAAAATGCACTTTGAGTTAGTTAGTTTTGTTTTTGTATGTTGAAAAGGCGTCCCACAGAGCAGTTGAACGCCTTTTTATTTTTAATAACTTAACTCAACTACTTTTCGTAATTTATCTAAAGTTAAGTTTTGTCTTTCTCCTAAAGCAATCCATCCTCTTTCTTCAAAACGATTTACGATAAAATCGGCAGTGTTTTCAATGTCAGAAGCATTTTCAGATATCTTCGTTTTCATCCCCATAGTATGATAAAAAGCCACGGTCAACTCAATGGCTTGGTAGGCAATTTCTTCCTCGGTTCCAGTCAATTGAAACACTCGTTTCCCGTATTGTGCTAATTTTTCTTTTTTGGTTTCAAATAAAACGCGGAATAAATTAGGGCCAATGATTGCTAATGTTCTGGCGTGGTCAATATTATATAAAGCCGTCAATTCATGTCCGATCATGTGGGTGGCCCAGTCAGAAGGCACTCCTTTTTGAATCAATCCGTTCAATGCCATAGTACAACTCCACATGAAGTTAGATGCAAGAGCGTAATCCGTTGGGTTTTCAACTACTTTAGGCCCCACTTCAATTAAGGTTTGTAAGATACTTTCGGCAAGTCTGTCCTGTAAATGTCCTTCATGTGGGTAGGTTAAATATTGTTCCAAAACGTGAACATAAGCGTCAATTACACCATTTTGCAGTTGTCTTTTTGGTAACGAAGCAATCACAGTTGGGTCGCAAATCGAAAACTTTGGGAACATCGCTGAGCCACCAAAATCACGTTTTTCTTGTGTAGCTTTTATAGAAACTACCGAACCTGAATTCATTTCGCTTCCCGTTGCAGGCAAGGTTAGAACGGTTCCAAAAGGCACTACATCAGCACCTTGTTTGAAAATAATTCGTTTATGTAAAATATCCATCGGATTGCCTTCAAAGTTAACAGCAGCCGAGATGAATTTTACACCATCAATGACACTTCCTCCCCCTACACCTAGTATGAAATCAATTTTTTGTTCGCGAATAATCTCTACTGCTTTCATCAACGTTTCATAGTAGGGATTGGCTTCAATGCCACCAAATTCAACTATTTCAAAACCGGTTAAGGCAGTTTTTACCTGATCATAAATCCCATTTTTAAAAATACTTCCACCACCATAAGCGAGTAATATTTTCGATTCCTTTGGGATTAACGTACTTAATTTTTCTATTTCTCCTTTTCCAAAAATGAGTTTGACAGGATTGTATAATTCAAAGTTTAGCATAACAGATGTATTTTTATTAAAGGTACTAAATTAGGCTGTTGTACCTTAGTTAACAATTGTTAATGGAGAGTTATTTTTTGTAAAAATTATTGTGATCAATGTATTCCCAAACCTTTGGAGGTAACAAGGGCAGTACATTTTTTCCTTTTTTGATGTGTTCTCTGATGGACGTAGACGAGATTTCTACAACTGGGGCATCAATTAAATGGATTTTAGGGTGGTTTTTAAAAAGAGTATTTTCAAGTTCACCAGAAATTGTATCGATTCTGGGATAGACATAAATTTCATGATGTGCTACAATAGCCTCGTAATTTTTCCATTTATGGAACGACTTCAAATTATCCTCGCCCATAATTAAAGAGAACGTATGCTCGGGATATTTTTCTTCTAAATGAACCAAAGTATTCACGGTATAATTCGGCTGCGAAAGTTTGAATTCAATGTCCGAAGGTTTAATTTTCGGAAAATCTTTCGTTGCCAAAAACACCATTTCTAATCGGTGATGATCCGCCAAAAGAGTACTTTTCTTTTTCAATGGATTGTGTGGAGTAACCACCATCCAAACTTGGTCTAAATCGGCATGCTCCGCCATGTGATTGGCAATAATTAAATGCCCCACATGAATAGGATTAAACGTTCCGAAATAGAGTCCAATTTTCATTTTGTTACACAGAGTTATACAAAGTTTTACACAGAGTTACGCGAAGTTTTTTTGTGCTACTTGGCGCCAAACTTAGTGAGACTTTGTGTTACATTTTTTTATTTGCTAATAAAATCTTTAACCAATTGATATGCTTCTTCTAAAGCTATTTCTAAGTCATAGTTTTTTATGATGACATCAAATTGTGGAGCGGTTGCCAATTCTACGTGGGCTTTTGCGATACGCATATTGATTTTTTCTTCACTTTCTGTGGAGCGTTCTTTAAGTCTGCGTTTTAACTCGTCAACACTTGGGGGTTTTACAAAAACAGCCAAAGTTTCCTCAGGAAATTTAGACTTGATGCGCAATCCACCAGCTACATCAATGTCAAAAATGACATTTTTACCTTTGGCCCAAATGCGTTCTACTTCGCTTTTTAGAGTGCCGTAAAAATTATCGCGATACACTTCTTCCCATTCTACAAAATCTTCATTTTTGATGTGCTGTTTGAATTGGTCCAATGACATGAAATAATAGTCTTTCCCATTTACTTCTTCGCCACGGGCTTCACGAGTCGCTGCGGAAATCGAGAATTCTAAATTCAAATCGGCTTGCGCCAATAAATGCCTTACTATGGTAGTTTTTCCAGAACCAGAGGGTGCTGAGAATACGATTAATTTTCCTTTTTTCATTTTAAAGTCATTGCGAGGAAGGAAGCAATCTCATCCTCTTTTTTCAGTTGGTGCTCTGTCATTCTGAACTTGTTTCAGAATCTAAAAATTACAAAACGTTTAAAACCTGCTCTTTAATTTTTTCCAATTCGTCTTTCATTTGAACGACTAATTTTTGCATTTGTGCGTGGTTTGATTTAGAACCCATGGTATTGATTTCGCGTCCCATTTCTTGAGTGATAAAACCTAATTTTCGACCATTCGCTTCATTCCCTTTAAGGGTTTCTAAGAAGTAGTCCAAATGGTTAGTCAAACGCACTTTTTCTTCAGTAATGTCTAATTTTTCTAGGTAATAAATCAATTCTTGTTCAAAACGATTTTCGTCTACGTTTACTTTCAATTCGGCAATAGCCGTTTGCAAACGCTCTTTGATAGTTTGAACACGCTCTGGGTCGAGCGCTAAAGCTTCGTTCATGTATTGACGAATGTTAGCGATGCGCAATTGAAATTCTTTTTCCAAAGATGCTCCTTCGTCTTTTCTAAAGTTAGCGATGTTTTGTAAAGCGTCTTCAATGGTAGTTGCAATTTGAGCCCAATCATTTTCGTCAATCTCCTCGCGCTCTGTTTTTAAGGCATCAGGCATTCGAATTGCCATTTTCATCAATTCAGTTTCTTCGGCTTCGGCATAAACGGCTCTCAACTGTTCAATATAATTTTTTACAATTGGAACATTAACTTTGGTCGAAGTTTGTTCGGCAGTACTTTCGATAAAAATCGAAAAATCTACTTTACCTCTTTCTAGTTTAAGGGCAATTTGGTTGCGTAAACCCAATTCCATTTCGCGGTAAAGCGAAGGCATTCGCACATTTAAATCGAGTCCTTTACTATTTAAAGATTTGACTTCTACCGTGATTTTTTTGGTTGGTAATTGCAAAGTGGCTTTACCAAAACCAGTCATTGATTGTATCATATATGAATTGTGTAATAGCTACAAATGTATTGAAAATTTAGGATTTCTTCATTGTAACGAGATAAACCCCACTAAAAATTAGGGCTGCCGAGATTATTTTAACGCCGTTCAACTCGTCTTTTCCTAATCCGATGGCGAAAATAGTAGCAAAAAGGGGTTGTAAATAGACAAAAACCGCAACAGTAGTTGGGCTTAATTCTTTCATAGAAAGTAAGTTCAACAAGTAATTGAGAAAAGTCGAGAAGAACACGACGAATCCTATCTTCCAATAAATATCAATAGGCATTGTACTCCAATTAACGTTCTCAAATACATCCCAACCAAAAGGCAAAACCATTAAAAATCCCAAAAGATAAATCCATTTTACAAAAGTAAAAGCATTGTAGGTATGCATCAGTTTTTTGACAATGATGAGGTAAAACCCATAGGAAATGGCATTAATTAAAACTAATAAATTTCCTAAACCGGCATTGGTGGCACTTCCAACAGATTTGCCATATAAAATAAGAAAAGTAGTCCCGATTAGTCCTAAAATTAGTCCTGTAATCATTCGTTTTCTCATACGTTCTTTCAGAATAATGGCCGAAAGCAATAAGACAATCATAGGAGTTGAGACCATAATTACCGCCGCGCTAATGGGAGAAGTGAGACTCAATCCTTTGAAAAAACAAAGCATGTTCAAGGTTATTCCAAAAAAAGCGGCCCAGATAACTCTTGGAAAATCGGAACGACTAATTTTTTCAGAAGGGACTTTGCCGCTCAGTTTTAAAACAATCCAGATTAGCCAAAACAAAATAGTAGAACCTCCCGCCCGAAATACGATGAATCCATACGCATCTACATATTGAGGCATGACATCTTTAGCAATTGTAAAGGTCATTCCATATATAATGGATACAAAAGTAGCGGCTAGTAAGGCAAGGTTTCTTTTAGACATTAGCTCAATGCTTTATGGACTTGTAATATGTTTTGTTGGCTGTTGCCAATGTATATGGCGCCGTTGATTATAAAAACAGGCCGACTCAAAAACGTATAATGTTCTAAGATATATTTTTTGAAATCAGCTTCGGTCAAGGCTTTGTCTTTTAAGCCTAAAGACTTGTACAATTGTGCCTTTTTGCTAAAAAGCGCTTCATAACTTCCCGAAAGTTGGTGCATTTCTTCTAATTGTTCTTCAGTAATTGGGTCTTGTTTGATGTCGTGAAAAACTAGATTGTACCCTTTTGGCAAGGCTTTAATGATTTTTCGACAGGTATCGCAAGAAGCGAGGTAGTATATTTTGTTCATGTTGAATGGCAATTACTTTTTTGCAAAGAAAATCCATTTGATACTTAAAATGATTATTTTTAGCAAAAATTTCAAATCAAAACCCAATGGAACAAACATTCGAACTGAACAGAACTTGCCGAAAATTAATCGCTCCTTTTTTAGAGGACTTCACTTTAGACCAATTAAATGCTATCCCGGAAGGATTTAGCAATAATTTATTTTGGAATATTGCACATGTGGTGGTTACGCAACAGTTGTTAATTTACAAGCTTTCAGGACTACCAATGTTAGTTTCAGACGAATTAGTCGACAAATATAAAAAAGGTTCTAAACCAGAACACCCAGCTACTCAGGCAGATGTTGATCAAATAAAATCCCTTTTATTTGATCTAGTTGACCAAACGCAAGCCGATTACGGTAGCGGTGTTTTTACTCAATTTACAGAATACCCAACTTCTAGTGGTTTTGTATTGAAAAATGTCAAAGATGCCATGGCCTATAATAATTTCCACGAAGGCCTTCATTTAGGAATTATTATGAGTTTGAAAAAAGTAGTGTAAGGAATTCCACTTCATTTTTTTGTCCTTTCAATAATTAATTATTTTTTTGTAATAATTGCGAAAACTATATCGTTTTCGTAAAATTTATTATTGTAAATGTAAATTTCTTTAAAATAGCTTGTTAAAACGATAAATCTGCAAAAAAACTCGATAAATTGCGCGGATTTATTCTTCAATTACAGCTATCTTTGTTTGTAGTTACGAAATCGATTTCTTAAAATCAATTTGGACAAAAAAACAATCTGTATTGACTTAAATATAGTTCTTAACATGGAAGAAAAAATAAATCAATTTATGGCTTTGGTAGAAGCCAAAAATCCAAATGAGCCAGAATTCATACAAGCGGTTAGAGAATTTGCCGAAACAGTAATCCCGTTTATCTCAGAACGAAAAAAATACGATGGAAAGAACATCTTACTTCGTATCGCCGAGCCGGAACGTTCTATTATTTTTAGAGTGCCATGGGTGGATGATAAAGGAGAAATTATTGTGAATCGTGGATTTAGAATCCAAATGAACTCTGCTATTGGACCTTACAAAGGAGGAATTCGTTTTCATCACACGGTAAATTTATCGGTGTTGAAGTTTTTAGCTTTCGAACAAGTATTCAAAAATAGTTTGACCACTTTGCCGATGGGAGGTGGAAAAGGAGGCTCTGATTTTGATCCTGAAGGAAAATCGGATGGTGAAATCATGCGTTTCTGTCAATCGTTTATGACTGAATTATGTCGTCATATAGGCCCTGATTTGGATGTTCCTGCGGGAGATATTGGAGTGGGAGCAAGAGAAATTGGCTACTTATTTGGCCAATACAAACGCATCCGTAATGAATTTACAGGAGTGTTAACAGGAAAAGGATTAGCGTATGGGGGATCGTTAATTCGACCTGAGGCTACAGGATATGGAGTAGTGTATTTTACAGAACAGATGTTACACACAATAGGTCAAGAGATCAAAGGAAAAACAGTAGCCATTTCTGGATTTGGGAATGTGGCTTGGGGAGTTGCTTTAAAAGTAAATGAATTGGGAGGAAAAATTGTTACTATTTCAGGACCTGATGGGTATATTTATGATGAAGAAGGTATTTCAGGAGAGAAAATAGACTTTATGCTCGAGATGAGAGCCCGTGGCGATAACAAAGCGGAAGCGTACTTAGAGAAATACCCAAAAGCAGTTTTCCACAAAGGGAAAAGCCCTTGGGAAGCCAAAGTGGATATCGCCATTCCATGTGCGACTCAAAACGAATTGAATGAGCAAGATGCCAAAAATTTAATTGCTAATGGGGTAATTTGTGTAACGGAAGCTGCTAACATGCCGTGTACTTTAGAAGCTATTAAATTGTTCTTAGAAAACAAAGTGCTTTTTGCTCCAGGAAAAGCCGCCAACGCTGGAGGTGTAGCGGCTTCTGGATTAGAGATGACCCAAAATTCGATACGTTTGAACTGGACGAGTGAGGAAGTAGATGCGCGATTAAAAGAAATTATGGTGGGCATTCACAATCAATGTAAGAAATATGGAGCAGAAGAGGACGGATATGTTAATTATGTAAAAGGAGCCAATATCGCTGGTTTTGTAAAAGTTGCCGATGCAATGCTGGCGCAAGGAGTGGTGTAGGACTATTAATTCAAATTAAAAAAACCTTCTTTCGATTTTCGGGAGAAGGTTTTTTAGTTTATGCGAGAGAGTATCTTATATTTGTGGACCAATAGTCAACAAAATGCAAGTTAAAACCAAAGCGATTGTTATTTCGGTATTAAAATTTCAGGAAAAAAGCCTGATTGTAAAATGCTTTACTTTGACGCATGGTTTGAAATCCTATTTTGTTCGGGATGCATTTTCGGCTCGAAAATCCAATCAAAAAATCGCTTATTTTCAGCCGTTGAGTATTTTGGACATTGAAGCGGTACATAAAAACAAAGGCACTTTGGAGAACTTCAAAGAAATTAAAATAGCCACTCCTTTTCATTCGATTCATACAGACATTGTGAAAAGCACGATTGTGTTGTTCTTGTCGGAGATTTTGCACCATTCCATTCACGAAGAAGAAAAAAACGAAGCGCTTTTCGTTTTTTTAGAAGCGGCATTACAATGGCTAGACAATCATGACGAAATAGCCAACTTTCATCTGATTTTGCTGCTTGAAATGACTAAATATTTTGGGTTTTACCCTGATGTAACCGATAGAGATCAGGCTTTTTTCGAATTGGTTGAAGGTGTTTTTTCCCCGTTTCATGCGGTGAGTTCGTTGACGGAACACGAAACCCTTTTGTTCAAAAAATTGATTGACTTGAAATGGGATGCTGACCAAAAAGTATTTCATGTTATTGAACGACAAATCCTCTTGAAAATCTTAATGGATTACTACAGTTACCACTTGGATGGTTTTAGAAAACCTAAATCGTTGGATGTCTTAAAGGAGGTTTTTGCGTAACGTCATTTCGAGGAGGAACGACGAAGCAATCTATCTGTGTTCGAATTTCCTTTAAAAATCCCACTTTCATCAGCAACAATAACTTTTGCCTTTTCGCTTTTGCCTATTTACTAATATTCACTACTTTCGCAACTCGATTTAGAAAAGCATACCATGAGCACAAAATTTACTGAATACAAAGGACTTGACTTGCCAAAATCGGCAGAAGAAGTGCTGGATTTTTGGAAAAAAGAAGCGATTTTTGAAAAAACGGTAAGTACCCGTGAGGGTCATCCGCCGTACGTGTTTTTTGAGGGGCCACCATCCGCAAATGGTTTGCCTGGGATTCACCACGTAATGGCACGTGCTATTAAAGATATTTTTTGTCGCTATAAAACACAAAAAGGATTCCAAGTAAAGCGTAAAGCAGGTTGGGATACTCACGGTTTGCCAGTAGAATTAGGTACCGAAAAAGAACTAGGAATTACTAAAGAAGATATTGGAAAAACCATTACCGTAGAAGAATACAATGAGGCGTGTAAACGCACTGTGATGCGCTATACCGATGTTTGGAATGACCTGACGGAAAAAATGGGGTATTGGGTAGATATGGAAGACCCATACATTACCTACAAACCCAAATACATGGAGACGGTATGGTGGTTGCTGAAACAAATCTACAACAAGGATTTGATGTACAAAGGCTACACTATTCAACCGTACTCGCCAAAAGCAGGAACAGGATTATCTTCGCACGAGGTGAACCAACCGGGTTCGTATCGCGATGTTACAGACACTACGATTGTAGCACAATTCCAAACTAAACCAGAGTCATTACCAAGCTTTTTACAAGGTTTTGGAGATATTCATATTTTGGCGTGGACTACAACGCCTTGGACATTGCCGTCGAATACTGCGTTGACTGTAGGGCCAAAAATTGAGTATGTGTTGGTCAAAACATTCAATCAATATACTTTTTTACCAACGAATGTCATCTTGGCTAAAAACTTGGTAGGAAAACAATTCGGTAAAACCTTCTTCGAATCGGCAGAGGTTGCTGATTTTGAAAATTTCAAAGCAGGAGATAAAAAGATACCGTATCAAATTTTGGCGGAAGCCAAAGGAGCTGATTTAGTAGGAATTCGTTACGAACAATTGATGCCATTGGCGTTGCCGTACCAAAATGCTGAAGATGCGTTTAGAGTGATTTCGGGAGATTTTGTGACTACCGAAGACGGAACAGGAATTGTGCATACAGCGCCTACTTTTGGTGCAGATGATGCTAAAGTAGCCAAAGAAGCTACTCCTGAAGTACCGCCAATGTTAGTTTTGGACGAAAATGGTTCGCCAGTTCCATTAGTGGATTTACAAGGTAAATTCGTTAACGGATTAGGCGATTTGTCAGGCAAATACGTTAAAAACGAATACTATAATGAAGGTGAGGCGCCAGAGCGCTCTGCCGATGTAGAAATTGCCATTCAGTTAAAAGAAGAGAATAAAGCGTTCAAAGTAGAGAAATACGTACACAGTTACCCACATTGCTGGAGAACGGACAAGCCTATTTTGTATTATCCATTGGATTCTTGGTTCATCAAGATTACCGAAGTACGCGATCGTATGTTTGACCTGAACGACACCATCAACTGGAAGCCAAAAGCGACTGGAGAAGGTCGTTTTGGGAATTGGTTGAAAAATGCTAACGATTGGAATTTATCCCGTTCAAGATATTGGGGAATTCCGTTGCCAATTTGGAGAACCGAAGACAAACAAGAAGAAATCTTGATTGGTTCAGTAGAAGAATTGTACAACGAAATTGAAAAATCAATCGCAGCAGGTTTCCAAAAAACAAACCCATTTGCAGGTTTTGAAATTGGGAATATGTCGGAAGCCAATTATGATTTGATTGACTTGCATAAAAATGTGGTGGACGAAATTACTTTGGTTTCGGCTTCAGGAAAACCAATGCAACGCGAAAGCGATTTGATTGATGTTTGGTTTGACTCAGGAGCAATGCCTTATGCACAATGGCATTATCCATTTGAAAACAAAGATTTAATAGATAATAATAAATCATTCCCAGCTGATTTTATTGCTGAGGGAGTGGATCAAACACGCGGTTGGTTTTATACCTTACACGCTATTGGAACTTTAGTTTTTGATACTATTGCGTATAAAAATGTAGTGTCAAACGGATTGGTATTAGACAAAAACGGACAAAAAATGTCGAAACGTTTGGGCAATGCCGTAGATCCTTTCGAAACCTTGAAAGAATACGGTCCTGATGCTACGCGTTGGTATATGATTTCGAATGCGAATCCTTGGGATAACTTGAAATTTGATATTGAGGGAATTGCTGAGGTGCGTCGTAAATTCTTTGGCACCTTGTACAATACGTATTCATTCTTTAGTTTGTATGCTAATATAGATGGGTTTACGTATTCAGAGGCAGAGATTCCTTTGGCGGATCGACCAGAAATTGACCGTTGGATTATATCGGAATTGAATACTTTGATTCAAGAGGTAGATGATTTCTATGCTGATTATGAACCTACAAGAGCCGCTCGAGCGATTTCTGATTTTGTTCAAGAAAATTTGAGTAACTGGTACGTTCGTTTGTGTAGAAGACGTTTTTGGAAAGGGGAATACGCTCAAGATAAAATCGCAGCCTACCAAACCCTGTACACTTGTTTGTTAAGCATAAGTAAACTCGCAGCGCCAATCGCTCCATTTTATATGGATAAATTATACAGAGACTTAACACAAGCAACACATTCAGAAGGATTTGAGAGTGTACATTTGGCAAAATTCCCAGAATTCGTTGAAAACTTTGTTGATAAATCATTGGAGAGCAAAATGCAAAAAGCACAAACGATTTCTTCTTTAGTGTTATCACTTCGTAAAAAGGAGATGATTAAAGTGCGTCAACCGTTGCAAAAGGTAATGATTCCGGTACTTGACAACAATCAAAGAGCTGAAATCGAAGCAGTATCTGACTTGATTAAAGCAGAGGTAAATGTTAAAGAAATAGTGCTTTTGGATGATGCCTCGGGTATTTTGGTGAAACAAATAAAGCCTAATTTTAAGACCTTAGGTCCGCGTTTCGGAAAAGATATGGGCTTGATTTCTAAGGAAATACAAGGTTTTTCATCAGATCAAATCAATGAGTTAGAGCGCGAAGGAACTTTAGCTATTGTTATTGCAGGAAATACTGTATCTTTAACTATAGAAGATGTAGAAATTACATCTCAGGATATTGAAGGTTGGTTAGTGGCTAATTCTAACGGAATTACGGTAGCATTAGACATCACGATTTCGCCAGAGTTGAAACAAGAAGGAATCGCTAGAGAATTGGTGAACCGAATCCAAAATATCCGTAAAGATTCAGGATTTGAAGTGACAGATAAAATTAAAGTGACGTTACAACAAAATACCGAATTGAAAGAAGCTGTGGAAGCGAATGAAGACTATATCAAATCAGAAACATTGACAGAAAGTTTAATGTTCGAAAATGAAGTAGTCAACGGATTAGAAATAGAATTTGACGATATAAAAACAAGAATAATAATCACTAAATAATGGAGTCATGGTAGATGAAATTGCAAGATACTCAGATGCTGATTTAGCAGAATTCAAGGAGTTAATTCAAAAGAAAATACAAAAAGCCCAAGAAGATTTAGACTTGATCAAAAGTGCTTATATGAATGATTTGAATAATGGAACAGACGATACGTCACCCACATTCAAAGCATTTGAGGAAGGTAGTGAAACCATGTCTAAAGAAGCCAATTCACAATTAGCTATTCGTCAAGAAAAGTTCATTCGTGATTTAAAAAATGCGCTTTTCCGTGTTGAAAATAAAACCTACGGAGTGTGTAAAGTAACAGGTAAATTAATCAGTAAAGAACGTTTACTAATTGTACCTCACGCAACTATGAGTATCGAAGCTAAAAATATGCAACGATAGATTATAATTGTACTCACTTACTTATTCCAAATTCCAAAAATTGCTGTTTAGAAATTTTGGAATTTGGAATTTTTATTTTTGGAATTTATTTACTTTTGCCGCATGAAACAAAATTCAATCTCATTACGTAACGCTTATTTACTTGTTTTTCTTATACTTGTTGTAGATCAAGTGTCAAAAATTTACATTAAAACCAACTTTATCTTAGGAGAAGAAGTGGAAGTGTTTCCATGGTTTAAAATATATTTTATTGAAAACGAAGGAATGGCATGGGGAACGCGAATTCCAGGAGAGTATGGTAAATTAATCTTAACTGTATTTCGTTTGTTTGCAGTAGCCGGAATAGGGTATTGGCTTTGGGATTCAGTTAAAAAGAGACACAGCTCTAATTATTTGATTGTTGCTATAGTTTTGATTATGGCAGGTGCTTTTGGGAATATTTTGGACTCTGTTTTTTATGGGGTAACTTTTGACGATAGCCAGCAAAATCTAGCAACACTGTTTTCTGACAAACCCTATGGAACTTGGTTTCATGGTAAAGTAGTCGATATGTTTTATTTTCCTATTTGGCAAGGCAATTTACCTAGCTGGTTGCCTATTTGGGGTGGAAAAGAATTTACATTTTTCAATGCTATTTTTAATATTGCGGATGTAGCTATTTCGACAGGCGTGGGGATTTTACTCTTTTTCAATAAAAAAGCATTTCCAAAGCACGAGTAATCAATGTATCAATATAGAGTAAAGGCTTCAATTCGTATGAAATGAAGCCTTTTTTTGTGTTATTGTGTATAAAAATCTCTTACTTTGGCCACAATTTGATTGACGGTCATTTTATCAGAAGTATCGATACCTTTCAATTTGTCAGGTGTAATTATACGTTCTTCCTGAATCCGTTTTTTTAATTTTGTTTTAGCTCCAGCGGGACCAAAAACGTACAATTCATCTGATTTTTTGATATAATCAATTATAGAATCCATAAAGTAATTAGTTTGTTCCTTTTTGCGATTGCTAAGTTGTGTTTCGTTAGCATTATGATGGTTACCTGAAAATGTTCCTTTGTTACCTTCTCGATTATGATGTGATTTGTTTTCAATCTCCGAATCGATTTCGGTAATACTTTCTTTTTTGCCGTCCAGGCTAACAATAATAGCTTTTGAGCTATCAATCCAAATTCCAGTTTGTCTTTTCATGGTTCTTTTTTTTAAGTTAAAACGCTGTTTTACTTAAAGTTACGAAACAATAAAAAGTCATAGAAATAATTAACGTGTTGTTAACGCTTTGTTTTATTACTAAGTAAACCACATAGAAACATAGACTTTTGAGTAAATTAAAGAGAATGTTTTAGAAATAGCGCTATTTTTCACATAGCTATGTGAAAGTGAAACGCCTATCTCAATCTTTCAATTGCATTTTTTCTATGTTTCTATGTGGTAAAAGAAAAGGAAGATTTTGGTCTTATTCTTTACCCAAATAATTCCCCAGCAACATCTTCAATTTTAGCTACTAATCGGATTTTGATACCCGTATTTTTCAAGGCAATTTTATTGTATTTGGACACAAAAATGGTTGAAAACCCTAACTTTTCAGCTTCCTGAATGCGTTGATCAACACGATTTACAGGTCGGATTTCGCCTGAAAGTCCAACTTCGCCAGCAAAGCAAAAATCTTTATTGACAGGAATATCTTCATTGGAAGATAAAATCGCTGCCACTACTGCCAAATCGATAGCAGGATCATCAACTGATATTCCGCCGGTGATGTTTAAGAAAACGTCTTTGGCACCCAAACGAAAACCAGCACGTTTTTCTAATACAGCCAAAATCATATTCAGTCTTTTGGCATTATAGCCTGTCGTACTGCGTTGTGGAGTTCCATATACTGCGGTGCTTACTAAAGCCTGAATTTCCAGCATCAAAGGGCGCATCCCTTCTAAAGTAGTGGCAATTGCAGTACCGGATAACTCTTCGTCTTTATGTGAAATTAAAATTTCTGAAGGATTAGACACTTCACGTAGGCCGCTACCTAACATTTCGTATATACCAATTTCGGCAGTAGAACCAAAACGATTTTTTAGCGAACGCAAGATACGGTAGACATGATTTCTGTCACCTTCAAATTGCAAGACGGTATCTACCATGTGTTCTAAAATTTTTGGTCCAGCGATGGTGCCGTCTTTGGTAATATGACCAATTAAAATTACAGGTGTATTGGTTTCTTTAGCAAATTTAATTAACTCGGCAGTGGTCTCTCTAATTTGAGAGATACTCCCTGGAGTCGATTCAATATAATCGGTATGCAGCGTTTGAATGGAGTCAATGATGACGATTTTAGGTTGGATAGCCTCAATTTGTTTGAAGATATTTTGTGTTTTAGTCTCGGTTAAAATGAAACAATTGTCCCCATTTGGGGTAATACGTTCCGCACGCATTTTAATTTGTTTTTGGCTTTCTTCGCCCGAAACATAAAGCGTTTTATAAGGTAAGCTCAATGAAATTTGGAGTAAAAGCGTACTTTTTCCAATACCTGGCTCACCTCCTAAAAGGATTAAAGATCCTGGAACAATTCCGCCTCCTAAAACACGATTAAGTTCATTGTCAGTAGTGTCTAAACGAATTTCTTGAGTAGAATCGATTTCATTTATTCGCAAAGGTTTGGGTGCTTTTCCTGCAGCCGTCGGTTCGCTTCTCCAAGCCACTTTTTCTTGTTTCTGAATGATTTCTTCGGCAATAGTGTTCCATTCTTTGCAGGCATTGCATTGCCCTTGCCATTTGGCATATTGCGTACCGCAGTTTTGGCAGAAAAAAGAGGTTTTAACTTTTGACATGATTCGTGAAATAATTGATTTTCAAATTTACAGTAAATAGGTTCTAAAAAAATTATTGAGAAGCGGTTTTTTCATTCGTATAGAATTTATGTTCATAATAATAGTTAGTTTTATGAGTTAAGGAAGTATTCATTGATTTTATTTTTTAAAAATTTAAACCTGATTAGTAAAGGATTAGGGTAAAATAAAATTATTTTTTTATAGTTGCCCAAACTTTTTTAAACTTTTTAGGTCTAAAAGAAAAACACCAATAACAAACTAGTAATAATTAAAAAATAATCTTAAATTTTGAAAACATGAAAAATCAACAAAAATTTTTTTTAGCGGTAGTATTATCTGTAATGCTTTTTAGTTGTTCTAATGATGAGCCTATTGGAACAGATCCTCAAGCAAGTGCTACCAACTCAACTTATGAAGTAGTAGCAGCAGCAGCACTACCAACGACAATTTCAACTTATATTGCTTCTAATTATGCCGGGGCTACGACTACCGAAGTTAATTTGAATTCAAATGGTACTTATGTTGTATATGTTGCCAACAGCTCTACCACTACTGCAAAATCAACTACTTCAGTAGCAAATTCAAAAAGTGTAATTCAATTAAATTTTACAGTTAAAGGGGCATTTGTATCTGCTAAAACACAAACTATTATTGCTATTGCAGATTTATTGCCTGCTATAACCACTTATATTGCTACTAATTATACAGGTGCAGTAATTAATACCGCACATGTTGAATCTGACGGAAGCTTTGATGTGTTATTGACAGCTACAGATGGAAGTAAGGTAAAATTAAATTTTAAATCAGATGGTACTTTTGTATCAGCAAAAGCTTTAAAAGCTAATGGTAATCACAAACACGATCATAGTAATGGGCATACTCCTGTAGCTATAGCAGATTTAGTTGATGCAATTAAAACCTATATAACTACTAATTATGTTGGAGCTACAATAACCTCTGCCCATAAAGAGTCTGATGGAAGTTTTGATGTATTTATTACAACTGCCTCTGGGGCTAAATTGAATATTAATTTCTCTGCTTCAGGAGATTTTGTTTCTGTAAGTTCAGACGATATTCATCATTCAGATAACGGGACTGTAATCGCAATCAGTGGTTTGTCTACTACAATTACTACTTATATTAGTACAAACTATGCTGGAGCTACTATTGTAGCTGCAAAACAAGAAACAGATGGTAGTGTTGAAGTTTATATCTTGACTGCAACAGGGATTAAATTAGAATTAAAATTTAATGCTTCAGGAAATTTTGTTTCTTTAAGCTCTCATAGCAATAACCATTTTCCATCAAACGAGGCCCCAGTTGCTTTGGTGAATTTGTTAGCTAATATCAAAACCTATATTACCACTAATTATCCAGCGGCAACAATTAAAGAAGCTCATGTGGAATCCGATGGGACTTTTGATGTGATTATTACTACTTCGGCAGGAGTTCAAATCAAGTTGAATTTTAGTGCTACAGGAGGATTTGTAAGAATTAAAAATTAATAAAGAAAGTATCCCTTTTCAATAAAAGTAAAAAAAGGTTGTTCTATTTTTGTAGACAACCTTTTTATATGTAATTCATGGTTAGCCATCATCGGTAGATAAATACTCATAGAATATAGTTTCATAATTTATTTAAGTTTTTTTAAACTAAATGGTATATTAAGGGTCTAATAGTTAAAGTGAGATTAATTTAAAGCTATATATAAAAAAGTCTGCATTGGATAGCGAAGAAGATTTTATCAAAGAGTTGATTAGTAACAGTCATAAAGATGTTGCTTTCAAGAAGTTATTGGATATGTATCAGGTAAAGTTGTATTGGTTAATTCGAAAATTGGTAATTACCCATGATAATGCAAACGATGTTTTACAAAACACCTTTATCAGAGTATACAAAGGCTTGCCAAAGTTCACACAGAATAGTTCTTTGTACACATGGATGCATAGAATAGCGTATAATGAAGCAATTCGTTTTATTGAACAAAATAAAAAAAAACACTATATTTCGATTGATGATGTTAATAGTAATTATTTAGACATTTTGATGGAAGATTCTTTTTTTGAAGGAAATGAAATTCAGATGAGATTACAACAAATATTGGCAGAATTACCAGATAAACAAAGACAGATTTTCAACATGAAGTATTATGATGATATGAAATTTAGAGAGATTGCAACCATTACAGGAATTAAGGAAGGAACAATCAAAACATCATATTATAATACGGTGAGTTTAATTCAGAATACAATTGAAAACATAGAAACAAACCCTTTGCGTAAGGTCGATTAAGTATAGTATCCGTAAGTAAAATTTAAAATTGCAATTGAAAATGAAATTAGATAGAAATAGTAAACATCCATTGACAGATGAACAATTGAATAAAATTCATTTGGAAGATTTGGGATTTGATATTCCAAGAGATTATTTCGCTATGTCCAAAAATGAAATTTTAGAAAATACTATTCAGAGAGAAAAAGGGATTTTGAGATGGTTATCAGAAAACAATTCTTTTTTGAAAATTGCGGCAAGTATCGTCTTAATATTAGGAGCATTTATTTATATACAATTGTATAATCCAGCAGTAGCAACAGAAGAGAATACGGCAATGCGATTAGATAAGACAAATGAAACAACTTCTTTGGCTGTATTAGATTCAAATCAAACCAATACTAGTAGTAAAGAAGAAATGTCAACTACAAGCAAGTCAATTGAAAACAAAAAAAATAATGCAGAGGATGTAGTTCAAAATGAAAATGATATTTTAGTAAAATCATTATTTGTTGAAGAAGCAGAAGTAGATCAATACATTGAAAATTCTATATTAGAAGACATATAAAAAGATACGTATTTAAAAAGAAATTAGATGAAATCAACAACTACAATTATATTACTCATTTTTACTTTCTTTATTGGACTATCAAGCAGTAAAGCACAAGAAAAAGATCGTGCCGCTGCCCTTACTACTGAACAGCAAAAGTTATTGCAAGAGCAACGTAATGTTATGAAAGCCAATAGAGAAGCTTTTAAAGCATCTCTCACTGCAGAACAATTGGCAATATTGAAAGATAAATCCTTGAGTAAAGAGCAACAACAAGCAGCTCTTGTAGCTACATTTACAGAAACACAAAGAGCAATTTTAACTGAAAATAGAGAAAAAGCAAAAGTACTTAAAGAAGAGTTTAGAACTTCACTTACTAAAGAACAACGACAACAGTTGCATTCTCAAAATGAAGGAAAAATTCGTGAGAAAATGAATGAGATAAAAGAGCGAAGAATAGGAAGAGATTAATTTTTTTTACTACCTTGTGCCTAAGTAAGTGGTTGATAATTTCAATTGCTTACTTTTTTAATTTAATGGATACGTGAAAAAAATTTTTGCCCTATTTTTTTGTTTATCAGCAGTTGTTTTTTCTTATTCTCAGGAATTATCCGATAAAGAAACGGATGATTTTATTGATGATTTATTCAAAGAAGACACTTCGCTAGATGAACTTTTAGATTCATTTTCTAAATACCAATTAGTATATCTTTCAATGAACTATAGCAACAAAACGTATTTTTCGGGAAGAGATATTGGCATCAATCAATTCAATATTACCCCTAAAGTTAGTTACTTGCATTATTCAGGATTAGCACTAACCCTCTCTGGGATTTATTATGATAAATTTGCCCCTAAATGGGATTTGACTACAGCAAGTTTGGGGTATGGTAAAACTATTGGAACAAACAAAAACTATAGGTATTATACGTCCTATACCAAGTATTTTTACAACAATGGAGTGGCCAATTCGTTTGAAAATGATATTACTCTGGGATTTGGGCTTAAAAACAAGAAAAAAACTCTAGGGATACAGCTATCAGGGGCGTATTTGTTTGGTAAAGATCACGCTTTGCAGCTTGCTTCATCTACTTACGCGTTATTTAGATTAGTCAAAACACCGCAATACCGATTGGATTTTAGACCTCAATTTAGCGTAATTGCCGGAGATCAAACCGTAGAGTTGGCCCGAACGTATTTTCAGAACGGACGAATAGTAACAGTGTATACTACAAATAAGTTATTCGGTTTTATTAATAAACAACTTAATTTACCTCTCCAGTTCAATGTTAACTCTTTTGATTTTGAGTTAGGATACAATTTGAATTTTCCTTCTCCTATAGGGACCGAGACAAGTGTAAAGAATACGAGCTATTTTAATTTTTCAGCTGCCTATTTATTTGATTTATAAAAAAACTTAACCCTTATATTCATTAAGGGTAAGGTTTTATTTATGTGGGCGGCATAGACTTAAAATCGAATCAAGTGATTGATTTTCTGAAGGTTATGGGTTCAATATAAAATAACCAATGGAGAGTATTTATGATTTTGCAAACAAAATTAGAGGCTCAATATCATTGTTATCTGCTTTTCGAACTGCCTGTATGTAGTTGCTTCTTGTTTCGGTCGCTTTTACCAAATTACTACTACCCCAAGAAAAGAATTTATTACTGTATAATTTTTCCATTATCAAATCGGCCATTAAGCGTGAATGTCTTCCATTTCCGTTTGCAAAACAATGAATACTTACTAGACGATGTTTGAATCGAATGGCTAATTCTTCTGGATTATAGATGCTATTTTCCTTCCAAAATATAGCATCATCTAATAATTGTTTCAGTTCAATGGCTATGAGATAATTTTTGACACCTAAGTTTTTTTCAGAGGTTCTAAAGGTTCCTGCCCATTTCCAGACATCCCCATACATACGCTTATGTAGTTCTTTTATGAATTTTTCTGAAAATAGTTGTTCTGTTTGTATTTTTTTACCAAAAGTCCATTGAATTGCTCTCTCGATATTAAGTTGTTCAAATTCGTCTAATTCTTCACGAGTAGTGATAGAAGGAATTCGTAATCCATCTTTTTCCCCTTCATTTAAAGGCGTTTGACCGTCTCTATATTCAATCTTTAATCCCATAAATATTTAGGAATTTCATTTTTAATTTCATTTATTTTTTGCGCAATGGCTTTTTCAATCCTTTCCTTAGAATTTTGTTGGTCTTCCAATGTCATTGTATTGTTCGCACGCATCACAATTTCTAATGCTACTTCTTTGGCACGTTTTTCAATCATCTGCTCTAACGATTCATGTTTTGAAACGAATCCATACACCAACTGCATATCCATAGCATTGGCTACGTCACGCAAAGAGTTTAACGTAATTGTGCCATTAGCTTCTCGTTCTTCAATTTCTTTGGTGCTTTGTGGTGAAATATGTAAACGATTACCCAATTGACGTAACGACATTTTCAATGTAGTACGGAAGGTATTAATCCAACCTTTTGTTGGGGCTACTATTCCTTTCAAATCCTTGAATGCCTTTAATTTATTGTCTGTTTGCTGTAAAAGCAATTGTTGTTTGTTGTTTTTCATAAGGGTATTACCTGAAATAATAAAAACAAAATTAAGGTTATTGCCTGAAATAAAAAAATATTTTTAAGGTTTTAGACTTAAAAATAATCAAGAATATTTAATTTACAATAAAATTTTAGATAGGAATACAACATTTTTCGTGAATATAATTCAAATTGAGATATGCAATATAGCTATAATGGAGTATTATAAATCTAATTCTCTTAGACTCTAATTCTAAAGCAATTAAGTGTCGATACTGACTATTAAATGTTGTAAAACCGTAAAAAATAATTATTGAAAACCGTAAAATACATTTTACAATAATAGTGATTTTTGTAAAATTTCAAATAACATACCAAATCACATAACCCAAATTAAAAACAAAAAATATAACAAAAAACATATATTTTGTTAAATAAATATTTACTTTTGCAAAAAATTTGAAAAACAGAAAAATCCAATTATCATGCATAAATTTCTTTTTTGTTTTCTTTTATCTTCAGCATGTTGGAGTCAAAAGCTTCATCACCAAACTATCGCATCTATAGGAATCAATTCTAAAATTAACAACGGTATGATTGTCTCGCAATCTATAGGACAATCAAATGTGTCTATTGGAAATTATAAAAATTCCACGCTAATCATTGGACAAGGATACATACAGAGTTTTGGTATAGCTAAAAGTGCTTTACCAATTGAAGAAGTAATTACAATGATGGTGTATCCTAATCCGGTAATTGATATTGTCAATTTTATATTTTCTTATGAAACAAGAACAAAGTCAAGCTTTCATTTGTTCGATAGTAGAGGAAGATTAATAGCCCACCAAATAGTAGAACCTAAACAAAATAGTTTTACATATGACCTTTCTACATTAGCACAAGGGGTTTATTTTGCTAAGATAGAAACAACAAACCAGTCTTTTACCACTAAAATACTTAAATCAAAATGAGAAAAATAACCCTATTAACATTGTTTCTTTTCTTGGTGAATACAGGGTATTCTCAAGAAATTTATTTCTTAACGGGAAAAAATTATACTAATTATAAGATTCGGTATAACGGTTCACAAACTGTAAATGGTCTTGAGAAAAATGGCGAAGGTGATAGTTATGAAATGGGCTTTGCACTACCTATAAAAGTTCAACGACTGCCTTTTGATAATAACCTAAATTATGCAGTTGGAATTACATTGAACCAGTATAACGCTGAAGCAGGTGACCAAGCTAATAATTATGAATGGAAATCAGAATACATTGGTATTCAAAATGCTTTGGTGTATTCGTTTATCAAATCGAATCAATTAGATCTTGCGGTAAAAGGAGGATTTAATGTGTCTACTATCTTAAATGGATCTCAAAAAATAAACAATTCCAGATTAGAATTAACCAATCAAAAAGATTTCAATGGCATTATAGTAAGTCCACTATTAGGTATACAAGCCAAATGCAATCTCTCAGAATACGGGTATTTGAGTTTGGGATACAATTATTCTAGAAGTATCAATCTAACAAATCATTCGGATAAAAAACTATCGTTTTTAAACAATCAAATTGTTTTTGGAATCTCTTTTGAACTATATTAATCTAAGTATTATGAAAAGAATTATTACTCTCTTTATTCTATTAATGACGACTTTGATCTATTCGCAAAGTTCTGGAATCATCTACCAAGCAGTTTTATACAATCCTGGAGGTGAAATCTTACCTGGAAATAATAATATTAATGCCGTTTTATCAAATAAAGATATTTGTCTTCGCTTTTCCATTTCAGATTCGCAGACAAAACTAGAATTTCAAGAAACTCAAAAGGTAAAAACAGATGAGTTTGGAATGGTTAATCTTCTAATTGGTTCAGGTAGCCAAGTAGGAGGATATGCCCCTAATTTTAATGCAATTGTTTGGAATAGCGATGCTAAAAAACTACAAGTTGAAATTGATGTAACTGGGACTTGCGTAAATTTTATTGAAATCAGTAATCAAAATTTCTCGACAGTTCCGTTTGCTTACGCATCCAAAACTTCTGAAAGTGTGTCTGGAATAGTTTCTATTATACATGGTGGAACCGGATCTAATACTATAATCGGGGCTAAAACAAATTTAGGTTTGAATAACGTAGATAACACGAGCGATAGTAGCAAACCTATTTCTGCAGCCACACAATCTGCATTGAATTTCAAAGAAGATTCAGCTAATAAATCTACTTCGACAGGGTTAGGAACAAGTGATGTATTGTATCCAACTCAAAATG
>JACCDV010794224.1_pt1 | contig 41535 bp, 48 predicted proteins | sample 7446131 | NCBI WGS metagenome assembly JACCDV01 (sample SAMN15323448, study PRJNA562643) | freshwater metagenome | isolation source: river surface water | place: USA:Blue River Watershed | collected 2017-08-17
CCGATCGACCCGATCCGCGAAGCGATCGTGATGTCGCTGGTGTCCTTCATCGGTCCCAAGCCGAACCTGCTGGACATCAACCAGGTCAACCCGCCCATGCGCCTTGAGGTGAGCCAGCCCATCCTGGACTTTGCCGACATGGCCAAGCTGCGCAACATCGAGCAAGCCACCAAGGGCAAGTTCAAGAGCGCCACGCTGGACATCACTTACCCCGCTGCCTGGGGCCGTGAAGGCGTGGAAGCCAAGCTCGCTTCGCTGTGCGCCGAAGCCGTGGACGCCATCAAGGGTGGCCACAATATCCTGATCATCAGCGACCGTGGCGTGAACGCCAGCCAGATCGCCGTGCCCGCGCTGCTGGCGCTGTCCGCCATTCACCAGCACCTGGTGCGTGAAGGTCTGCGCACCACTGCCGGTCTGGTCGTGGAAACCGGTACCGCCCGCGAAGTGCACCACTTCGCCGTGCTGGCCGGCTACGGCGCCGAAGCCGTGCACCCCTACCTGGCCATGGAGACTCTGGCCGCCCTGCACAAGGAATTGCCTGGCGATCTGTCTGCCGACAAGGCGATCTACAACTACATCAAGGCGATCGGCAAGGGTCTGTCCAAGATCATGTCCAAGATGGGCGTGAGCACCTACATGTCGTATTGCGGTGCCCAGTTGTTCGAAGCCATTGGCATCAACAAGGAAACCATCGACAAGTACTTCACCGGCACCGCCAGCCGCGTCGAAGGCATCGGCATCTTCGAGATCGCTGAAGAAGCCATCCGCATGCACAAGGCCGCCTTTGGCGATGACCCGGTGTTGGCCAACGCCCTGGACGCCGGTGGCGAATACGCCTGGCGCGCCCGTGGCGAAGAGCACATGTGGACGCCCGACGCGATCGCCAAGCTGCAGCACTCCACCCGTGCCGGCAACTTCAGCACCTACAAGGAATACGCGCAGATCATCAACGATCAGAGCAAGCGCCACATGACGCTGCGCGGCTTGTTCGAGTTCAAGATCGATCCGTCCAAGGCCATTCCCCTGGAGCAGGTGGAGCCTGCGGCCGAGATCGTCAAGCGTTTCGCCACCGGCGCCATGTCGCTGGGTTCGATCTCTACCGAAGCCCATGCCACGCTGGCTGTGGCCATGAACCGCATTGGCGGCAAGAGCAACACCGGCGAAGGCGGTGAAGACGCGCTGCGTTACCGCAATGAGCTCAAGGGCATACCGATCAAGCAGGGCCAGACCATGTCTGACTTGCTCGGTAACATCTTCGAAGTGGACTACCCGCTTGAAGCTGGTGACTCCCTGCGTTCCAAGATCAAGCAGGTTGCTTCGGGCCGCTTCGGTGTCACTGCCGAATACCTGTCCAGCGCTGACCAGATCCAGATCAAGATGGCCCAGGGCGCCAAGCCCGGTGAAGGCGGTCAGCTGCCTGGTGGCAAGGTGTCCGAGTACATCGGCAAACTGCGCCACTCGGTGCCGGGTGTGGGTCTGATTTCGCCCCCGCCGCACCATGACATCTACTCGATCGAAGACCTGGCCCAGCTCATCCACGACCTGAAAAACGTGGCTCCGCACAGCGACATCAGCGTCAAACTGGTGTCCGAAGTGGGCGTGGGCACGATCGCTGCCGGCGTGGCCAAGTGCAAGGCCGACCACGTGGTGATCGCCGGTCACGACGGTGGCACGGGCGCTTCGCCCTGGTCGTCCGTCAAGCACGCTGGTTCGCCCTGGGAAATCGGCCTGGCTGAAACCCAGCAGACCCTGGTGCTCAACGGTCTGCGCGGTCGCATCCGCGTGCAGGCCGATGGCCAGATGAAGACCGGCCGCGACGTCGCCATCGGCGCGCTGCTGGGTGCAGACGAATTCGGCTTTGCCACCGCACCGCTGGTGGTCGAGGGCTGCATCATGATGCGCAAGTGCCACCTCAACACCTGCCCGGTGGGCGTGGCGACTCAAGACCCGGCTCTGCGCAAGAAGTTCACAGGCAAGCCTGAGCACGTGGTCAATTACTTCTTCTTTATCGCTGAAGAAGTGCGCCAGATCATGGCCCAGCTGGGCATTGCCAAGTTCGACGACATGGTGGGCCGCGCCGACCTGTTGGACATGCGCGCTGGCATCGACCACTGGAAGGCTCGTGGCCTGGACTTCGGCCGCCTGCTGGCCGTGCCGCAAGTCACCGATGGCACGCCTTCGCGCCACACCGACACGCAAGATCACGGCCTGGCCAAGGCCCTGGACAACGTGCTGATCGCCAAGAGCCGCGATGCCATCGACCATGGCAAGAAAGTCTCTTTCATGGAAACCGCCCGCAATGTGAACCGCTCAGTGGGTGCCATGTTGTCCGGTGCAGTGACCAAGGCGCACCCCGAAGGTCTGCCGGATGACACCATCCGCATCCAGCTCGAAGGCACTGGCGGCCAGTCTTTTGGCGCCTTCCTGTGCAAGGGCATCACGCTGTACCTGATCGGCGAAGCCAATGACTACACCGGCAAGGGTTTGTCGGGCGGCCGTGTGGTGGTGCGCCCCAGCCTGGACTTCCGTGGCGCGGCAGCGCAAAACATCATCGTCGGCAACACCGTCATGTACGGTGCCACCACGGGTGAAGCTTACTTTGCCGGTGTGGCTGGCGAGCGCTTTGCAGTTCGTCTGTCCGGCGCTACTGCTGTGGTGGAAGGCACGGGTGACCACGGTTGCGAATACATGACAGGCGGCACCGTTGCCGTGCTGGGCAAGACGGGCCGTAACTTTGGTGCCGGCATGAGTGGCGGTGTGGCCTATGTGTACGACGAAGACGGCCAGTTCGCTTCGCGTTGCAACACCGCCATGGTCAGCATGGAAAAAGTGCTGACAGCCGCAGAGCAGGAAGCCCAGATTGACCGCAACATCTGGCACCGCGACCAGACCGACGAAGCGCAGCTCAAGAAACTGCTGGAAGACCACCACAAGTGGACCGGCAGCCAACGCGCCCGCGAGTTGCTGGACAACTGGGCGACGGCCCGCGCCAAGTTCGTGAAGGTCTTCCCCAACGAGTACAAGCGCGCCCTGGGCGAAATCAACGCCAAAAAAGCTGCCAAGGCCGCCAAGCCTGTCGCCGCCTGATCACGAACCGAACAGAGAAATAAGGAAGCATCATGGGAAAAATCACCGGCTTCATGGAGTTTGAGCGCATCGAAGAGGGCTACCTGCCCGCAGGCGAGCGCGTCAAGAACTACAAGGAATTCGTGATCGGCCTGACCGACGAGCAGGCCAAGACGCAAGGCGCACGCTGCATGGACTGCGGCACACCGTTTTGCAACAACGGCTGCCCGGTCAATAACATCATTCCGGACTTCAACGATCTGGTCTACCACGGCGACTGGAAAAACGCGATCGAGGTGCTGCACAGCACCAACAACTTCCCCGAGTTCACGGGCCGCATTTGCCCTGCGCCTTGCGAGGCCGCTTGCGTGGCCAACTTCAATGGCGACGCCATCGGTATCAAGTCGATCGAACACGCCATCATCGACCGTGCCTGGGACAACGGTTGGGTCCAACCCCAGCCAGCGAAAGTCAAGACAGGCAAGAAGGTTGCTGTGATCGGTGCCGGTCCCGCAGGCATGGCCGCGTCGCAGCAGCTCGCCCGCGCTGGCCATGACGTGACTCTGTTCGAAAAGAACGATCGCATCGGTGGCCTGCTGCGCTACGGCATTCCCGACTTCAAACTGGACAAGGGCCTGATCGACCGTCGTGCTGACCAGCTCAAGGCCGAAGGCGTGACTATCCGCACGGGCGTGGTGGTGGGCGACTGGCCCAAGGATTCCAAGGTCACCAACTGGGCCAAGGAGAGCGTCAGCGCCGAGCAGCTCAAGAAAGACTTTGATGCCGTGCTGCTGACCGGTGGTTCCGAGCAGTCGCGTGACCTGCCTGTGCCAGGCCGTGACCTTGACGGCATTCACTTTGCGATGGAGTTCCTGCCCCAGCAAAACAAGGTCAACGCGGGCGACAAGCTGAAAAACCAGCTGCGCGCCGATGGCAAGCACGTCATCGTGATCGGCGGTGGCGACACAGGCTCCGACTGCGTGGGCACCAGCACCCGCCACGGCGCAGCCAGCGTCACCCAGTTCGAGGTGATGCCCATGCCCCCTGAAAAGGAAAACAAGTCCATGGTCTGGCCCTACTGGCCTCTGAAGCTGCGCACCAGCTCCAGCCATGATGAGAGCGATGCCAAGGGCTTGCTCAAGCGCGAGTTCGCCATCTCCACCAAGGAGTTCATCGGCAAGAACGGCAAGGTCACCGGCCTGAAAACCGTGCAGGTCGAGTTCAAGGACGGCAAGATGGTCGAAGTGCCTGGCTCCGAAAAAGAGTGGCAAGCTGACCTGGTGCTGCTGGCCATGGGTTTTGTGAACCCGATGGCTTCCGTGCTCGAATCCTTCGGCGTGGACAAGGATGCTCGTGGCAATGCCAAGGCTTCGACCGAAGAAGCTGGCGGCTACGCCACCAGCGCTTCCAAGGTGTTTGCCGCTGGCGACATGCGCCGAGGCCAGTCGCTGGTCGTGTGGGCGATCCGCGAGGGCCGTCAGGCTGCACGCTCGGTGGACGAGTTCCTGATGGGCTCGACCAGCTTGCCGCGCTAATTCCTAGTACAATCCCTGTGAATCACAAGGTAAACAGTTTGTTTGCCTGAAGCCCCAAGAGCCGGTTTATCCGGCTCTTTCTTTTCATGTCCAACGCCTTGTCCTCTTCGCTGGTTGAGCTCAATCGCGTCACCTTTGGCTATGGTGACCGGGTGATCCTGCGCGATGTCAGTTTGCAGGTGCCCCGTGGCAAGGTGACGGCACTCATGGGGGTGTCCGGTGGCGGCAAGACCACAGTGTTACGTCTCATTGGCGGGCAGATCCAGGCCCAGCAAGGACAAGTGTTGTTTGATGGAGCAGATGTCGGTGGCATGAACACCGCGCAGCTGTACGAAGCCCGCCGCCGCATGGGCATGCTGTTCCAGTTCGGCGCCTTGTTCACGGACATGAGTGTGTTTGACAACGTGGCTTTTCCCCTGCGTGAGCATGCCGATTTACCGGAATCGATGGTGCGCGATATTGTGCTCATGAAGCTCGATGCCGTGGGCCTGCGTGGCGCCCGTGATCTGATGCCTTCCGAAATTTCCGGTGGCATGAGCCGCCGTGTGGCCTTGGCGCGAGCCATAGCGCTGGACCCGCAGCTGATCATGTACGACGAGCCGTTTGCCGGTCTGGACCCGATTTCACTGGGGACAGCTGCGCGCCTGATTCGGCGCCTCAATGACAGTCTGGGGCTGACCAGCATCATCGTCTCGCACGATGTGAACGAGACCTTCGAAATTGCCGACCATGTGGTGGTGCTGGCCAATGGGGGGGTGGCTGCACAAGGCGCGCCTGCCGAGTTGAAAGTCAGCACGGATCCCTTGATTCATCAATTTGTGCATGCGCTCAGCGATGGCCCGGTGCCCTTCCATTACCCCGCGCCCACGGTGGCAGACGATTTTGGAGGCCAGGCATGAAGATACTCCATGCATTGGCCGCGTTGGGTGCAAGCACCCGCGAAACACTTCAAGGTTGGGGCTACGGTGCCCGGTTGTTGCTGCGTTTGCTGGCATCGCTGCCGGGCAGTGTGCGTCGTTTTGGTCTGGTGCGTGACCAGGTGCACTTCCTGGGCAACTATTCGCTGGCCATCATCACGGTGTCTGGTTTGTTTGTCGGTTTTGTGTTGGGCTTGCAGGGCTACTACACCTTGCAGCGTTATGGCTCGGCCGAAGCCTTGGGCCTGCTGGTGGCGCTGAGTCTGGTGCGCGAGCTTGGCCCCGTGGTGGCGGCTTTGCTGTTTGCCGGTCGTGCTGGGGCCTCTTTGACAGCCGAGATTGGTTTGATGCGCGCAGGCGAGCAACTCACCGCGCTTGAAATGATGGCCGTGGACCCCGTCAAACGGATTCTGGCGCCGCGCTTTTGGGGTGGGGTGATCGCCTTGCCGGTCTTGACGGCGGTGTTCAGTGCTGTGGGCATCTTCGGTGGTTATGCGGTGGGTGTGTTGCTGATCGGTGTGGATTCGGGTTCCTTCTGGAGCCAGATGCAGGGCGGTGTGGATGTGTTCAAGGATGTGGGCAATGGCATGGTCAAAAGCCTGGTGTTTGCTGTGGCCGTGACCTTTATTGCCTTGCTGCAGGGGTTTGTGGCACAACCCACACCTGAAGGTGTGGCCAATGCGACCACGCGCAGTGTGGTGATTTCTTCGTTGTCGGTGTTGGGGCTGGATTTCATCCTCACGGCGATGATGTTCAGCATTTGAGGAGGACGTGATGCAACGTTCCAGAAATGATGTTTGGGTGGGCTTGTTTGTCGTGTTGGGCATGGTGGCAGTGCTGTTTCTGGCGCTGAAGTCGGCCAACCTGCTGCAGTGGAACTGGCAATCGACTTATGCCGTGACGGCCAAGTTCGACAACATTGGCGGGCTCAAGCCCGGCGCTGCAGTCAAGAGTGCAGGTGTGGTGGTGGGCCGAGTCACGCGGATTGATTTTGACAACGAGTCCTTTCAGGCCAGCGTGACGCTGGACATGCAAAACCAGCACCCCTTCCCCAAGGACAGCTCGCTCAAGATTTTGACCAGCGGTTTGCTGGGTGAGCAGTATGTGGGCATCGTGCCCGGGGCTGATGAAAACAACCTGGCCCAGGGTGACCGTATTGGGACCACCCAATCGGCGGTGATTCTGGAAAATCTGATCAGCCAGTTCCTTTACAGCAAGGCGGCTGAACCTGCTTCGGGGGCGCCCCAGTGATGAGCTTGCTGCGTTTGGTAGGCGTTGTCCTCGCTTTGGCCGTGTTGTCGGGTTGTGCGACGGCGCCAGGCAAGGCGGTGGACGCGCGTGACCCTTGGGAGGGTATGAACCGCTCGGTGTACAGCTTCAACGACACGGTCGATCGTGTGGCGCTCAAGCCAATGGCCAAAGCCTATGTGAACGTGGTGCCCTCGCCAGTGCGGACCGGGGTGAACAATTTCTTTGGCAACCTGGGCGATATCTGGAATGCGACCAACAGCGTGCTGCAGTTCAAGGGCCAGGCAGCCGTGGAAAGTGCCATGCGTGTGGTGATCAACACCACCTTCGGTCTGGGCGGTTTGCTGGATGTGGCCACCGAAATGCGCCTGCCCAAACACAAGGAAGACTTTGGCCAGACTTTGGGCTACTGGGGCGTGCCCTCCGGGCCTTATCTGGTGCTGCCTTTGTTTGGGCCATCGACCGTGCGTGACACTGCCGCTTTGCCGCTGGACATGAAGGCTGACCTGGTGGGACAGGTGTCCGATGTGCCAACACGCAACAGCTTGTCGGTGTTGCAAGTCACCGACAAACGTGCGGGCTTGCTGCAAGCGACCGATGCGCTTACCGATGCAGCACTGGACCCCTACAGTTTTGTACGCGATGCGTTTTTGCAAAAGCGTCGCAACGACGTCTACGATGGCAACCCCCCCAGCAGCTTCGATTACAGTGACCCCGATCTCCAATAAAGATTTGCTTACATCCTGAGACACTGCAGATGCGGCAAGCCTCTACAGTGAGCCCCATGAAGACTTCTAAATTCACCTTTACCCGTCGTCAATGCTTGACAGCCGCTGTGCTGGCGTTGACGGCTGTGCAGCTGCCCCAGTCCTGGGCGGCCCAGGAAACACCGGATGCGTTCATTGCGCGCATCACGACCAAGACGATCAATACACTCAAGGCAGACAAAACCCTGCGCAGTGGAGACATTGCCCGCATCATGCAGCTGGTCGATTCCGAGCTGATGCAGTATGTGAATTTCCGTCGCATGACCGCGCTGGCCGTGGGGCCTGCCTGGCGCAAGGCCACGGAAAGCCAGCGCACCCAATTGCAAGACGCTTTCAAGCTGCTGCTGGTGCGCACCTACGCTGGCGCGCTCAGTCAGCTGGGCGACCAGACAGTGGTGGTCAAGCCCGTGCGGGCAGGGCAGCAAGACAGCAATCTGGTGGTTCAGACCGAAGTGCGCGGCAAAGGTGACCCGATTCAGATGGACTACAGACTCGAAAAAACAGCCGATGCCCCTTCCGGCTGGCTGGTTTTTGATCTGAATGTGCTGGGCGTGTGGCTGGTGGAAAATTACCGAACCCAGTTCAGCAGCGTCATCAACGCCAATGGCATTGATGCCCTGATCGCCAACCTCAATGAACAAAACAAGCGCAATGCTGGCAATGTCAGCGCTGCAGCCAAGTAAGCCATGATCCGTCTGCCCGCAACCGTCATGCATGCCCAGGCGCCGGCATGCCTGCGCGATGTCCAGGCACAGATGGGGACGAGCCAAGGCGCGGTGCAGCTCGATGCCCAGGCTTTGGACACTTTTGACTCATCGGTTCTGGCCGTGTTGCTGGCTTGCCGTCGCCAGGCGCTTGCAGCAGGCCGCACTTTCGAGGTGCACCACATGCCCGAGCGACTGCAGTCGCTGGCGCATGTGTACGGGGTGAACGGCCTTCTGGGGCATTGACCCCGGATTTTGATCCTTCGCTCTTTTGCGTTTCCCGGCGCTGATCGGGCGGGCAGCGGGGATCACGGCCTTAAAATACAGTCCTCCCATGTCCGCACTCCAGTTTCAAGACGTCAGCAAGCTCTATCCTGCCCGCCAGGCGGGGCAAGGTCCATTCAAAGCTTTGGATGGCGTGAGCTTGCGCATCGACGAAGGCGAATTTTTTGGCCTGCTGGGGCCCAATGGCGCCGGTAAAACCACCCTGATCAGCATTCTGGCCGGGCTGGTGCGGGCCAGTTCGGGATATGTTCAGGTTCATGGGCACGACGTGCAAGCCGATTTTGCACAAGCGCGACGCCTCTTGGGCGTGGTGCCGCAAGAGCTGGTGTTTGACCCTTTCTTCAGTGTTCGCGAAGCCTTGCGCATCCAGTCGGGCTACTTTGGCATTCGCCAGAACGACCAGTGGATCGACGAGTTGCTGCACAACCTGGGCCTGAGTGACAAGGCTGACAGCAATATGCGTCAGCTCTCAGGCGGCATGAAGCGTCGGGTGCTGGTGGCGCAAGCCCTTGTGCACAAGCCGCGCGTGATCGTCCTTGATGAACCCACTGCGGGTGTGGATGTGGAGCTGCGTCAGACGCTGTGGCAGTTCATCGCCAAGCTCAACAAGCAGGGCCACACCGTGCTGCTGACCACCCATTACCTGGAAGAGGCAGAGGCCTTGTGCGGTCGCATTGCCATGCTCAAGCGTGGCCAGATGGTGGCGCTGGAGCGCACCTCCGATTTGCTCAAGGCGGCCACCAGCCAGGTGCTGCGCTTCAAGCTCGATGGCGATTTGCCCTCTTCGCTGGCCAACATCGCCCGCGTCACGGGGCGCATTGTGCAGTTGCCAGTGCGTGATGCGGTCGAAATCGAAAACCACCTGGCCACCGTGCGCCAGGCAGGTCTGCTGGCTGAGGATGTGGAAATCCGCCAACCGGATCTGGAAGACGTCTTCCTGCAGGTGATGTCGGCAAAGGAGTCCAAATGACCGGCTGGCAAACCCTGTTCTACAAAGAGGTGCTGCGTTTCTGGAAAGTGAGCTTCCAGACAGTGGCAGCGCCGGTGCTGACCTCAGTGCTGTACATGCTGATTTTTGGGCATGTGCTGCAAGACCACGTCAAGGTCTATGAGCAGGTGCCGTACACCGCGTTCCTGTTGCCGGGTTTGATGATGATGAGCGTCTTGCAAAACGCGTTTGCCAACAGCTCATCGAGCCTGATCCAGAGCAAGATCATGGGCAATCTGGTGTTCGTGCTGCTCACGCCCCTGTCGCACTGGAGCTGGTTTGTGGCTTATGTGGGCTCCTCGGTGGTGCGCGGATTGGCCGTGGGCCTGGGGGTGTTTGTCATCACGGGCTGGATGGTGCACATCGAGTTTGTGTACCCGCTGTGGATTCTGGCGTTTGCCATCCTGGGCGCAGCCATGCTGGGCGCACTCGGTTTGATTGCCGGCTTGTGGGCTGAAAAATTTGACCAGATGGCGGCTTTTCAGAACTTCATCATCATGCCCATGACCTTCCTGTCGGGTGTGTTTTATTCGATCCATTCGCTGCCGCCGTTTTGGCAGAAGTTGTCACACCTGAACCCGTTTTTCTACATGATCGATGGCTTCCGTTATGGCTTTTTTGCCCAGAGCGATGTGTCGCCCTGGACCAGTCTGGCGGTGGTGGGCCTGGCCTTTGTGCTGGTCAGCGCTGTGGCGCTGACCTTGCTGCGCACGGGCTACAAAATTCGCAATTGAAATGAGCATGAACGCTGAACAACTCCACGCCATCATCGCCGCCGGTTTGCGCTGCGATCACCTTCAAGTCGATGGCGACGGTCGCCACTGGAGTGCCGTGATCGTGTCGCCCGAGTTCGAGGGCATGCGTGCGATTGCGCGCCACCAGCGCGTGTACGCCACGCTGGGACAAAAAATCCACACCGATGAGGTGCATGCCTTGTCCATGAAAACCTATACGCCCGCAGAGTGGGCCAAGCAACAAGGCTGAGCGGCAGATGGACAAACTTTTGATTCGTGGTGGCCGTGCCTTGCAGGGCGAGATCCAGGTGGCTGGCGCCAAAAACGCGGCCTTGCCCGAGCTGTGTGCCGCCTTGCTCACGGGCGAGCCGGTGACGCTGGCCAATGTGCCGCGTCTGCAGGACGTTGCCACCATGCTCAAGCTCATTCGTAACATGGGCGTCAAGGCCGAGCATCAGGAGGACGGAACTGTCTTGCTGGATGCAGGCGGGCTCAACAATCCCGAAGCGCCCTATGAACTGGTCAAAACCATGCGCGCTTCGGTGCTGGCCTTGGGGCCTTTGCTGGCGCGCTTTGGCAAAGCCAAAGTCTCGTTGCCCGGAGGGTGCGCGATCGGTTCCCGTCCGGTGGATCAGCACATCAAGGGCCTGCAGGCCATGGGCGCCGAGATCAGTGTCGAGCACGGTTACATGCTCGCCAGTCTGCCTGCGGGCCGCACGCGGTTGAAGGGCGCCCGCATCACCACCGACATGGTGACGGTGACAGGCACTGAAAACTTCCTGATGGCTGCTGCATTGGCCGAGGGCGAGACCATTCTGGAAAACGCCGCGCAAGAGCCAGAGATTCCCGATCTGGCCGAGATGCTCATCAAGATGGGCGCGCGGATTGAAGGCCACGGCACCAGCAAGATTCGCATTCAGGGGGTCGAGCGTTTGCAAGGCTGCCAGCACCAGGTGGTGGCGGACCGCATCGAGGCGGGCACCTTCCTGTGCGCTGTGGCGGCGACGGGCGGCGATGTGGTGTTGCGTCATGGTCGCGCGGACCACCTTGAGGCCGTGATCGAAAAACTCCAGGCTGCTGGGGCCCGGATTGAAGCGGGTGACGGCTTCATTCGCGTGCGCAGTCAAGGTCGTTTGAAAGCCCAGAGTTTTCGCACCACCGAGTACCCTGGTTTCCCCACCGACATGCAGGCCCAATTCATGGCGCTCAACTGCATTGCCGAAGGTGCCAGCAAGGTCACCGAAACGATTTTTGAAAACCGCTTCATGCACGTCAACGAGCTGGTGCGCTTGGGCGCCAATATCCAGATCGACGGCAAGGTGGCCATGGTTGAAGGCGTCAAGCAACTGTCGGGCGCGACGGTGATGGCCACTGACTTGCGTGCATCGGCCAGTCTGGTGATTGCCGGTCTGGTGGCGCAGGGTGAAACCCTGGTCGATCGCATCTATCACCTCGACCGTGGCTATGACCGCATGGAAGCCAAACTGCGCGCCGTGGGCGCCGACATCGAAAGAGTCAAATGATTACGCTTGCACTGTCCAAAGGACGCATCTTTGATGAAACCCTTCCGCTCTTACAGGCTGCGGGTATCGAGGTGCTCGAAGACCCTGAGAAGTCCCGCAAGCTGATTTTGCCCACCAACAAACCAGAGGTCCGCGTGGTGCTGGTGCGCGCCACCGATGTGCCCACTTACGTGGAATACGGCGGTGCTGACCTGGGTGTGACGGGGCTGGACACGCTGATCGAACATGGCGGCCAGGGCCTGTACCAACCGCTGGATTTGCGCATTGCCAAATGTCGCATGAGCGTGGCGGTGCGCGCCGACTACGACTACGCTGCCCAGGTCAAGACCGGCTCGCGTCTGCGGGTCGCCACCAAATACACCAGCATTGCCCGCGATTTCTTTGCGGAAAAGGGCGTGCACGTCGATCTGATCAAGCTCTACGGCAGCATGGAGCTGGCGCCGTTGACCGGGTTGGCAGATGCCATCGTGGACCTGGTGTCCACCGGCAGTACCCTCAAGGCCAACCACCTTGTTGAAGTCGAGCGCATCATGGACATCAGCTCGCGCCTGGTGGTCAACCAAGCCGCGCTCAAATTGAAGCAGGCGCCGATCCGCGCCATCATCGACGCCTTCGCGGGTGCGGTGAAGAAAGACTGACCATGGGTCTGCAAGCCAAACCTTTGCAACTGAACACGGCCGATGCAGGTTTCGATGCCGCTTTCGCGCAGCGTCTGCATTGGTCGGCCGACACCGACGCCGCCATTGAGCAGCGTGTGGCAGACATCCTGGCCGATGTGCAACAGCGCGGCGACGCGGCGGTGCTGGACTACACCCAGCGCTTTGATGGCCTGAATGCCAAAAGCGTGACCCAGCTCGAAATCACCCAGGCCGAACTGCAAGCCGCGCTCGACAGCCTGCCCGCCGTCCAGCGCAAGGCCCTTCAGGCCGCCGCTGCACGTGTGCGCAAGTACCACGAGGCGCAGAAAAAAGCCTCCGGCGAGAGCTGGAGCTACTGCGACGAAGACGGCACGCTGCTGGGCCAGAAGGTCACGCCGCTGGACCGCGTTGGCATTTATGTGCCCGGCGGCAAGGCCGCTTACCCCTCGTCGGTGCTGATGAACGCCATCCCGGCCCATGTGGCCGGTGTGCAAGACATCATCATGGTGGTGCCCACGCCCAACGGTGTGCGCAACCCGCTGGTGCTGGCCGCCGCCTGCGTGGCCGGTGTGAGCCGCGCTTTCACCGTGGGTGGCGCGCAGGCCGTGGCCGCGCTGGCTTACGGCACCGCCACCATTCCCAAGGTGGACAAGATCACCGGCCCCGGCAACGCCTATGTGGCCAGCGCCAAAAAGCGCGTGTTCGGCACCGTGGGCATCGACATGATCGCGGGCCCCAGCGAAATCCTGGTGCTGGCCGATGGCACCACGCCCGCCGAATGGGTGGCGATGGACCTGTTCAGTCAGGCCGAGCACGACGAACTGGCGCAAAGTATTTTGCTGTGTCCGGATGCCGCTTACATCGCCGAAGTGCAGGCGGCCATTGACCGTTTGCTGCCCGAGATGCCGCGCCGCGAGATCATCGCCAAGAGCCTGAACGACCGGGGCGCCTTGATTTTGACCCGCGACATGGAAGAAGCCTGCGCCATCAGCAACCGCATTGCACCCGAGCACCTGGAAGTCTCCAGCAACGACCCCCACCGCTGGGAGCCGCTGCTGCGCCATGCTGGCGCCATCTTCCTGGGCGCCTACACCAGCGAGTCGCTGGGCGACTACTGCGCCGGTCCCAACCATGTGTTGCCCACCAGCGGCACCGCGCGTTTCTCGTCGCCGCTGGGCGTCTACGACTTCCAGAAGCGCAGCAGCCTCATTGAGGTGAGCGAAGCCGGTGCCCAGCCGCTGGGCCGCATCGCCGCCGAGCTGGCCTATGGCGAAGGCCTGCAGGCCCATGCCCGCGCCGCCGAATTGCGCCTGAACCCTGTGCCGCCCATGCGGGAGCCAACATGACTGTGAACCCGAAACTGATGCAACGCATTCGCCAGGACGTGCAGTCCATGCACGCCTACGCCATCCAGGACTCGGTCGGCATGGTCAAGCTCGACGCGATGGAGAACCCCTTCAGCCTGCCGCCTGAGCTGCAGCAGGCTTTGGGTGAGCGCCTGGGCAAGCTGGCTCTGAACCGTTACCCCGATGGCCGCGTGAACGACCTGCGCTCCGCACTGTCGCGTTATGCCGGCATGCCCGAAGGCCACGACATCATGCTGGGTAACGGTTCGGACGAACTGATCTCCCTGCTGGCCATGGCCTGCGATGTGCCTGGGGCAAGCATCCTCGCCCCCGTACCCGGCTTTGTGATGTACGCCATGAGCGCCCAGCTGCAGGGTCTGGCTTTCCACGGTGTGCCGCTCACCGCCGATTTCGAGCTGGATGAAGCCGCTATGCTCGCCGCTATTGCCGAGCACAAGCCGTCCATCGTGTACCTGGCTTACCCCAACAACCCCACCGGCAACCTCTGGAACGACGCGGTGATCGAGAAGATCATTGAAGCCCAGGGCGCGCAAGGTGGCCTGGTGGTGATGGATGAGGCCTACCAGCCTTTTGCCAGCAAGAGCTACATCGACCGTCTGGCCAAACACTCGCATGTGCTGCTGATGCGCACGCTCTCCAAGTTTGGCCTGGCCGGTGTGCGCCTAGGCTACATGATCGGCCCCAAGGCCCTGGTGGCCGAGATCGACAAGGTGCGTCCCCCCTACAACATCGGCGTGCTCAATTACGAGTGCGCGCTGTTTGCGCTGGAACACGCCGAGGTGTTTGCCCAGCAGGCCAAAACCCTGCGCGAAGAACGCGCCCGGTTGCTGCGCGAGTTGACGGGCTTGCCCGGCGTGAAACCTTTCCCGAGCGAAGCCAACATGATCCTGGTGCGCGTGCCCGATGCGGCCAGGGCGTTTGATGGATTGAAGGCACGCAAAGTGCTGGTCAAGAACATTTCTAAAATGCACCCATTGCTGACCAATTGTTTGCGTTTGACCGTCGGCACGCCAGACGAAAACACCTTGATGCTCGCAGCTCTGAAGGAATCGCTATGAACCGCACCGCAGAAGTCACCCGCAAAACGGCCGAGACGAACATTCGCGTGGCTGTCAATCTTGACGGCACCGGCCAGGCCAAGCTGGCCACTGGGATCGGTTTTCTGGACCACATGCTCGACCAGATTGCGCGTCACGGCTTGATCGATCTGGACATTCAGTGTGAGGGCGATCTGCATATCGACGGCCACCACACGGTGGAAGACATTGGCATCACCCTGGGCCAGGCTTTTGCCAAGGCTGTGGGTGACAAAAAAGGCATTCGCCGTTATGGCCATGCCTACGTGCCGCTGGACGAGGCGCTCAGCCGTGTGGTGATCGACTTCTCTGGTCGCCCCAGCCTGCACATGGATGTGACTTTCACCTCCGGCATGATTGGCGAGCTCGATACCCAGCTGGTCTACGAGTTTTTTCAGGGCTTTGTGAACCACGCGGCTGTGACGCTGCACATTGACAACCTCAAGGGTTTCAATGCACACCACCAGTGCGAAACCATCTTCAAGGCCTTTGGCCGCGCCTTGCGCGCCGCGCTGGAGCTCGATCCGCGCTCAGTGGGTGTGATCCCGTCGACCAAGGGAAGCCTCTGAACATGAGTGTCAACCGGGTTGCCGTGGTTGACTACGGCATGGGCAATTTGCGCAGCGTGGCGCAGGCGGTGATGCACGCAGCCTCGAGTGTGGACCACGCAGAGGTCACTGTCACATCTGACCCGCAAGTGGTTCGTGATGCGCACAGAGTGGTGTTGCCAGGGCAGGGCGCCATGCCCGACTGCATGCGCGAGTTGTGCGAGTCCGGGCTGCTGGACGCTGTGCTGGAGGCTGCTGCCAGCAAACCCCTGTTTGGCGTGTGCGTGGGCATGCAGATGCTGCTCGATCACAGTGCCGAGGGCGATACGCCGGGCCTGGGCCTGATTGCGGGCGATGTCATCAAGTTTGACCTTGAAGGCCGGTTGCAACCCGACGGTACGCGTTACAAGGTACCGCAAATGGGGTGGAACCAGGTTTGGCAAAGCGCGCCGGCACACGCTTTGTGGCATGACATTCCGGATGGCAGCTGGTACTATTTTGTGCACAGTTTCTACGCCAAGGTGAGCGATCCGGCGCACTGCGCTGCACAAACAGATTACGGTGGCCGTTTTGCGTGTGCGATTGCCAAAGACAACCTGTTTGCCACCCAGTTTCACCCGGAAAAAAGCGCAGACCAAGGCTTGGCCCTGTTTCGCAACTTTCTTCACTGGCAGCCCTGATTGCCGTTTCTTTTTTTAATTGACTTTCTGATTCACCATGATTCTGATCCCTGCCATTGACCTCAAAGACGGCCACTGCGTTCGCCTCAAGCAAGGCGATATGGACCAGGCCACCACCTTTGGTGAAGACCCCGCGGCCATGGCCCGCAACTGGCTGGACAAGGGGGCCCGTCGCCTGCATCTGGTGGACCTCAACGGTGCTTTTGCGGGCAAGCCGCAGAACTTCGGTGCCATCAAATCGATCCTGCAGGAAGTCGGGGCCGATATTCCTGTGCAGCTGGGCGGTGGCATTCGCGACCTCGACACAATTGAAAAATACATCGATGCGGGCCTGCAATACGTGATCATCGGCACCGCTGCGGTCAAGAACCCGGGCTTCCTGAAGGACGCCTGCACGGCCTTTGCAGGACACATCATTGTGGGTCTGGACGCCAAGGACGGCAAAGTGGCAACCGATGGCTGGAGCAAGCTGACTGGCCATGAAGTTGTGGACCTGGCCAAGAAGTTTGAAGACTGGGGCGTCGAGTCCATCATCTACACCGACATTGGCCGCGACGGCATGCTCAGCGGTATCAACGTGGATGCGACCGTCAAGCTGGCGCAGTCTCTGTCCATTCCGGTCATCGCCTCGGGCGGTCTGTCCAACATGAACGACATTGAGCAGCTGTGCGCTGTTGAAGGTGAAGGCGTGGAAGGCGTGATTTGCGGTCGGGCCATCTATTCGGGTGATCTGGACTTCGAAGCCGCCCAGCGCCGGGCCGACGAGCTCAACGCGTGATCATGTCCAGCACCGCCACCTGTCGCAAAGTGCAATTTGCGGGCTTGCCCGCCACCGAATTGCAACTGCCTTGCGGCGACCGTGTGGTGGTGGCTGACCATGGCGCGCATGTGCTGTCCTGGGTGGCAGGTGGACGCGAGCGACTTTACCTGAGTCCCCAAAGCAATATGGACGGCCAAGCTGCCATTCGCGGTGGTATTCCGGTTTGCTTTCCGCAGTTCAATATGCGCGGCGATTTGCCCAAACACGGCTTTGCGCGCAATTTATCTTGGTCAGCGCGTGACCCCAAACTCGAGACGGACCATGCCCATTTGGTCATGTGCCTGAACGACGGCGCGGCCACGCGTCAATGGTGGGACCAGGCCTTTGAAGTGCGGTTGCTCATCGCGTTGACCCCCGGCGCCTTGCAGGTCGAGTTGGCGGTGCGCAATACCGACAGCAAACCCCTGGCCTTTACCGGCGCGCTGCACAGCTACTTTGCAGTTAGCGATGTAGCGCAGGCCCGATTGACCGGTTTGGGTGGACATGCCGAGTGGAACGCGGTGACGGACCACCACGGCATCGCCGCACCCGAGCTGCGCTTTGTGGGCGAGTTTGACCGGGTCTACACCGCAGAGCCGCAAGGCTATGAACTTCAGGATGGCCCACATGTGATGTCGATCGAGCAGGACATGGACTGGGCCCACACCGTGGTCTGGAATCCCGGCGCTGCCAAGTGCGCCCAGCTCAATGACATGCCTGCGGATGGCTGGCAACACATGCTTTGTGTTGAAGCTGCGCAGGTGTACGAGCCTGTTGTGGTGCCGCCAGGCGACTTCTGGCAGGGCGCGCAACGCCTGCAAGTGCTCTGATTTTTTGAAAAGACCTCCATGCTTGCCAAACGCATCATCCCTTGCCTGGACGTGACCGGTGGTCGCGTGGTCAAAGGCGTCAACTTTGTCGAACTGCGCGACGCGGGTGACCCCGTGGAAATTGCAGCCCGCTACAACGAGCAAGGTGCTGACGAACTGACGTTTCTGGACATCACGGCCACCAGCGATGGACGCGATGTGATCTTGCACATCATTGAAGCCGTGGCCAGCCAGGTCTTCATTCCCTTGACCGTGGGCGGAGGGGTGCGCACGGTGGAAGATGTGCGACGCTTGCTCAACGCAGGGGCGGACAAGACCAGTTTCAACTCGGCCGCGATTGCCAATCCGCAAGTCATACGCGAAGCGTCTGCCAAATATGGCGCGCAGTGCATTGTGGTGGCCATCGACGCCAAACGCCGCACGGCCGAAGATGAACAACGCCTGGACGCCAACGGCCAGCCCATGGGGCCTGGCTGGGATGTGTACAGCCATGGCGGTCGCAAAAATGTGGGCCTGGACGCGGTGGCCTGGGCCAAACAAATGGCCGAATTCGGCGCAGGCGAAATTCTGCTCACCAGCATGGACCGCGACGGCACCAAGAGCGGCTTTGACCTGCAATTGACCCGCGCCGTGGCAGACGCGGTGAGTGTGCCCGTCATCGCCTCCGGCGGCGTGGGTAACCTTGACCACCTGGCTGACGGCGTGAGCATCGGCGGCGCCGACGCCGTGCTGGCAGCCAGCATCTTCCACTACGGCGAATACACCGTGCAGCAGGCCAAAGAGCGCATGCGTGAGCGTGGCATTGCTGTGCGACTGTGAGGCTACGATGAACTGGCTCGACAACATCAAATGGGACGACAAGGGTCTGGTGCCCGTGATCGCCCAGGAAAACAGCACTGGCGATGTGCTGATGTTCGCCTGGATGAACCGCGAGGCGTTGCAAAAAACAGCCGAACTCCAACGTGCGGTGTACTTCAGCCGCTCACGCAACAAGCTGTGGTTCAAGGGCGAGGAATCGGGGCATGTGCAGCAGGTGCACGACATTCGCCTGGATTGCGACAACGATGTGGTGCTGCTCAAGGTGACTCAACTCGGGCATGAGCCGGGCATTGCCTGTCATACCGGGCGACACAGCTGTTTTTTCCAGAGCCTGCAAAATGAACAATGGCAGGCTGTGGACCCGGTCCTCAAGGACCCCGAAACCATTTACAAGTGAACGCCATGACTAACCAGGACATTCTTGACCGTTTGGCAGCTGTGGTGGAAAGCCGCAAGCCCGCCAATGGCGGCGACCCCGAAAAAAGTTATGTGGCCCGCCTGCTGCACAAGGGGCCGGATGCTTTCCTCAAGAAAATTGGCGAGGAAGCCACCGAAACCGTGATGGCCGCCAAGGATGTGGACCACGGGGGCGACAAGTCCAAGCTGGTGTATGAAGTGGCTGACTTGTGGTTTCACAGCATGATTGCGCTGGCGCATTATGGGCTCACGCCTGCCGATGTGGTCAACGAATTGGCGCGCCGTGAAGGTCTGAGTGGCCTCGAAGAAAAAGCCCTGCGCAAGGCGCAAGCACGAGAAGCGTCTGGCGAATAAAGTTGTCAAACCACAGGGAGGTGGCCATGGATGACAGTCTGAACAACGACAGCAACCGCACGATCAGTTGGGTCAGTTACATCCTGCATTTGATTGTGGCGGTCAGCGCCGTGATTCCGGGTGCGCAGGTGAGTCCGGTGCTGTTGGTTGTGGCTTTGGTGATGGATCTGGTCAAAAAAGGCGATGTGCGCCAGCACTGGCTGGCCAGCCACTTTGACTTCCGCATCCGCACCGTGTTGTGGGCGGCGGTCTTGTATGCCGTCACTTTCCCTTTGTGGTTCCTGTTTTTCTTTCCAGGCTGGCTGGCCTGGTGTGGTATTTCGATCTGGTTTTTGTACCGGATTATCCTGGGCATGGTGCGCCTGAATGCAGAGCGCTCCATGGCCGAAATTGATGAAGGCAAGTGAGATGAGCGCAGCAGATCCCAACTGTATTTTCTGCAAGATCGTTGCGGGCAAGATCCCGTCGCGCAAGGTGCATGAAGACGATCATGTGTTCGCGTTTCACGATATTGCGCCTTGGGCGCCGGTGCATTTTCTGATCATCCCCAAACTGCATATTCCTTCCATGGCTCACGTGCGTACTGAACACAGTGGTTTGATGGCCCACATGATGACCCTGGCCCCCAAGCTGGCCATGCAGGAGGGCTGCAACCCATACCCGGATGGCGGCTATCGCATTGTTCTCAATACAGGCACCGAGGGTGGCCAGGAAGTGCATCACCTGCACATGCACGTCATGGGCGGCCCACGCCCCTGGCTTAAGGGTTGATATCTGTTTAAAGCGGGGCAAACCCCATACAGGCGAGGGTGTTCGATCAAATGTGATCGAACCCACTTAGAATCCGGACATTGATAGGAGAAACACATGGGTTCCTTTTCCATTTGGCACTGGCTGATCGTTCTGTTGATCGTGGTCATGGTGTTCGGCACCAAAAAACTCAAGAACATCGGTTCTGACCTGGGTGGCGCCGTCAAAGGCTTCAAAGACGGCATGAAGGACGGCTCTGCCTCCGAGGACAAGGCTGCAGGTCAAGTCACTGCCGATGCATCTGCACAGAAAACGACCATCGACGTCGAAGCCAAGACCAAGTCCTGAAGCAGGGTTGACGCGCTGTGCTTGACCTTGGCTTGTCCAAAATGGCCCTCATCGGCGTGGTTGCGCTGGTGGTGATCGGCCCTGAGAAGCTGCCCCGCGTGGCCCGCACGGTGGGTACGCTGCTGGGCAAGGCGCAGCGCTATGTGGCTGACGTCAAGGCCGAGGTCAATCGGTCCATGGACATGGACGAGTTGCGCAAAATGAAAGACTCTGTGGAGTCTGCGGCGCGTGATGTTGAGCAGTCCGTGCAGACCACCACAGCCGATTTTGAGAAAAATTGGGCCGAGGCCACGGCTGGCCTCAATAGCGACAGGCTGGAGTGGAAAGACCCGGCTCCCGCTTACCAGGCTCCCCGCAAGAACTGGCGCCTCAAGCGCGGCGCTACGCCCCAGTGGTACAAGGCGCGCAACGGGGTGCGTACGCGCGCCCAGTCCGGCGCAGCCCGTGTGGCGCGTTACCGTCCGCCGGGCTTGCGCGGCTGAAGCTTTAAAACATGTCTGATACCGAATCCAAGCGCGACGAACCGTCGCTGGGCCCCGAGCAGCCTTTTGTGGCGCATCTGGTTGAACTGCGCGACCGGCTCATGCGCGCCATGATCGCCATTGGCGTGGCTGTGGCCATTTTGGCCGTCTACCCTGGGCCAGGCCAGTTGTATGACATTCTGGCGCAACCCCTTGTGGCCAACTTGCCCACAGGCGCAACGCTGATTGCGACCTCGGTCATCTCGCCTTTCATGGTGCCCCTCAAGATTTTGCTGATGGCGGCCTTCCTGCTGGCCTTGCCTGTGGTGCTCTACCAGGTCTGGGCCTTTGTGGCGCCGGGCTTGTACTCGCATGAAAAACGCCTGGTGGTGCCGCTGGTCGTTTCCAGCACGGTGCTGTTTTTCATTGGTGTGGCGTTTTGCTACTTCTTTGTATTCGGGCAGGTGTTCAAGTTCATCCAGAGCTTTGCGCCTAAAAGCATCACGGCTGCGCCTGATATCGAGGCTTACCTGAGCTTTGTCTTGTCCATGTTCCTGGCCTTTGGTCTGGCGTTTGAAGTGCCTGTGGCTGTGGTGGTCCTGGCACGGCTGGGCATGGTGACGGTGGAAAAACTCAAAGCCTTCCGCGGATACTTCATTGTCTTGGCCTTCGTGATTGCGGCGATCGTGACGCCGCCGGATGTGGTCTCGCAGCTCTCGCTGGCCATTCCGATGTGCTTGCTTTATGAATTGGGGATCTGGGCTGCGCGCTTCTTCATCAACTACAGCAAGGCACCTGAAGAAGACCTGCCGGCGCAAACGCCCGCGCAGGACTGACCGCTGCCCGGTTCCTTGCGCCACAATAGGCGCAAGAGGAACACCACATGACGGATGCCCAAACCCTGGGGAGCGCACTCGATGAGCTGCTGCAGCCCGACCGCTTCAAAGACTATGGCCCCAATGGCCTGCAAGTGCAGGGCGATCGGCCTGTGCGCAAGCTGGTCTCTGGCGTGACCGCCAGCCGGGCCTTTATTGAAGCTGCCATTGCACAAAATGCCGATGCGCTCTTGGTCCACCACGGCTTGTTCTGGCGTGGTCAGGATGGGCGCATCACCGGGTGGCTACGTGAGCGTTTGCGCCTGTTGCTGGCGCAGGGGGTGCATTTGTGGGCTTACCACCTGCCCCTGGACGCGCACCCTGAGCTGGGTAACAACGCACAGCTGGGCGTTCAATTAGGCTTGCAAGCCGATGGGCGTTTCGGTGAACAGGACCTGGGGTGTGTGGGTGATGCGCCCGCAACGCTTTCCAATTTGAATGACTGGCCTGTACATGTGCAACAGGTGCTGGGTAAGGTGCCCGTGTGTGTGCCGGGCGATGGGCGTGCTGTGCGCCGTGTGGCCTGGTGTACGGGCGGTGCGCAGGGCTATATGGAAGCGGCAGTTGCTGCTGGTGCGGACTTGTACATCACAGGCGAAATTTCCGAGCCACAAGCGCATCTGGCCCGCGAAACTGGTGTGGCGTTCATGGCCTGCGGTCACCACGCGACCGAGCGTTACGGTGCGCCCGCGGTGGGGCGCGCGGTCGCAGCGCAGCTGGGGCTGGAACACGTGTTCATTGACATTGACAATCCGGCATGAAACCTGTCTTGATGACTTTGGGCGACCCGTGCGGGATTGGCCCGGAAATTGTGGCCAAGGCCTGGGTGCGTGAGGCGGCTTGTGCGCAGAAGTGTTGCGTGGTGGGTGATGCCGGTGTCATGGCGCGGGCAGCGCTCTTGTCGGAAGATACCCGTCACCTGACGGTACGTGCCTTGACTGCTCTTGAGCAGTGGCGCCCTGCAAGGCCTGACGAGCTGCAGGTCTGGCAGATCGGTGCGCCCGTGCCGCAGTGGTCACATGGACAAGTGCATGCGGGTGCGGGCCGCCTGGCAGGTGACGCGGTGCTGGCCGCTACGCGCGCCGCGCTGAGTGGACAGGCCCGTGGCATCGTGACAGCGCCTTTGCACAAGGAAGCCTTGCATGCCGCAGGAGCGCCGTACGACCAATACCCTGGCCACACCGAATTGTTGCAGGACGAGGCGGCACGCCATGCAGGCGTGTCACGAGAGCAGATGCCTGTGCGCATGATGTTGGCCAACCCGGAGTTGCGCACGGTGCTGGTGACGATTCACATGTCCTTGCGCAAAGCGCTCGACGCAATTACGTATGCGGCAGTGCTGGAAACCCTGCGCATCACCCATGAGGCCTTGTCGCCCATTTTGGGTCGTCCACCACGCATGGCGGTGGCTGGGGTCAATCCGCATGCGGGGGAAGGTGGCTTGTTTGGGGATGAGGAGCAAACCGTGTTGGCGCCAGCCATTGAGCAGGCGCAGGCGCAAGGCATGCTGGCCTCAGGTCCTTACGCGCCGGACACCGTGTTCATGCGCGCACGCAACACGGCTGAACACCGGGGTGAGTTTGATGTGGTGCTCGCTATGTACCACGACCAGGGCTTGATCCCGGTTAAATACCTGGGCGTGGAGCAGGGCGTGAACGTGACCTTGGGCCTGCCTTTGATCCGCACCAGCCCCGACCACGGTACCGCGTTCGATATTGCTGGCCGTGGGCTGGCCGACCCGTCCAGCTTGCAGCAGGCGTTGCGCATGGCCTTGCAACTGGCCGATGCGTGAGACCTGAGCGTCTGATCAGCTGCGCTGCTTGAGGCTGTCGCGAATTTCGCGCAGCAGTGCAATGTCTTCCGGCGTGGGGGCGGGCTCAGCGGGTGCTGCTTCAGGCTGGGACTTCATGCGGTTGATCTGGCGGATCATGACGAAGATCACGAACGCCAGGATTGCAAAATTCAGCGCAATACTGAAGAAGTTGCCAAAGGCCAGCACGGCGCCCAATTTTTTGGCTTCTACCAGGGGCAGGCTGGGGTCCTGCCCTGCCAAAGGTAAAAAATAATTGCTGAAGTCAAGTTTGCCGAACACCAGGCTGACCATGGGCATGATGATGTCGTCCACCATGGAGCCGACGATTTTTCCGAAGGCGCCGCCAATGATCACGCCAACGGCCAGGTCGACCACATTGCCCTTCATGGCGAAGTTTTTGAATTCCTGTGCGAATGACATCTAAAGTTCCTCCTTGTTCAATAGGCTGGATGATATCGAACCCTGCGCTGACCTGGCGCAAAAAACACATGGTTTGTAAGAAGGCCGTAGAAGAGTCTCCATTACAATCACGGGTTGACCCTAATCAAAAGACTCATAGAGGATTACCATGAGTGATACCCCAGTCGACAGCAGCAAGCGGACTTGGCTCATTGCCTCCGGATGCGCGGGTGCCGTAGGCGCCGGCTTTGTGGCCACCCCGTTTGTCAGCTCCTTTCAGCCTTCCGAACGTGCCAAAGCGGCTGGTGCCGCCGTTGAAGTGGACATCTCCGCTCTCAAAGAGGGTGAAAAACTCACCGTCGAGTGGCGCGGCAAGCCTGTCTGGATCATGAAGCGCTCGCCTGAGCAGCTGGAATCCCTCAAGAAAGTGGAAGGCCAATTGGCTGACCCCACCTCCAGCCGCACCGCTTACCCCACGCCCGAATACGCCAAGAACGGTCACCGCTCCATCAAGCCTGAGGTGATGGTGGCCGTGGGTATCTGTACCCACCTTGGCTGCTCGCCTGGTGACAAGTTTGCAACCGGCCCGCAGCCTTCGCTGCCGGACGACTGGCAAGGCGGCTTCCTCTGTGCTTGCCACGGCTCGACCTTCGATCTGGCAGGCCGCGTGTTCAAGAACAAGCCCGCACCGGATAACCTGGAAGTGCCACCGCACATGTACCTGTCCGACACCAAGCTGCTCATTGGTGAAGACAAGAAGGCCTGATGGAGACTGACATGGCTGAATTCAAAGAAATCTCCCCCAACGCCCCCTCTGGCGAAAAGCTCCTCAACTGGGTCGACAACCGCTTCCCGCTCTCCAAGCTCTTCAAAGAGCACATGAGCGAGTACTACGCGCCCAAAAACTTCAACATCTGGTACATCTTCGGCTCGCTGTCTTTGCTGGTGCTGGTGATCCAGATCGTGACCGGTATTTTCCTGGTCATGCACTACAAGCCTGATGCGGCTGTGGCGTTTGCCTCTGTCGAATACATCATGCGTGATGTGCCCTGGGGCTGGCTGATTCGTTACATGCACTCCACAGGCGCTTCGGCGTTTTTCGTGGTGGTGTATCTGCACATGTTCCGTGGCCTGATGTACGGCAGCTACCGCAAGCCGCGCGAGCTGGTCTGGATTTTTGGTTGCGCCATCTTCCTGGCGCTGATGGCTGAAGCCTTCATGGGCTACCTGCTGCCCTGGGGACAGATGTCCTACTGGGGCGCTCAGGTGATCGTGAACCTGTTCTCTGCCATCCCTTTCATCGGCCCTGACCTGGCCTTGCTGATCCGCGGTGATTACGTGGTGGGCGATGCAACGCTGAACCGCTTCTTCAGCTTCCACGTGATTGCTGTGCCTCTGGTTTTGCTGGGCCTGGTGGTGGCGCACATCATTGCGCTGCACGAAGTGGGCTCCAACAACCCCGATGGTGTGGAAATCAAAGGCCCCAACGCTCCCAAGGATGCCAATGGCCATCCGCTGGACGGCGTGCCTTTCCACCCCTACTACTCGGTGCACGATGTGCTGGGTGTCAGCGTGTTCCTGATGGTTTTCTCTGCCATCATCTTCTTCGCGCCTGAGTTCGGTGGTTACTTCCTCGAGTACAACAACTTCATCCCCGCTGACCCGCTGACCACGCCTTTGCACATCGCACCGGTCTGGTATTTCACGCCGTTCTACTCCATGCTGCGTGCCATCACCAGCGAGATGATGTATGCCCTGATTGCCTGCGTGGTCGTGGGTGCGGTCCTTGCAGTCATCAAAGGCAAGCTGCCGCAGGTCCTCAAGGCTGCCGTGATTGGCGCAGCAGTGGTGATTTCTGCCATGATGCTGTCGATCGACGCCAAGTTCTGGGGCGTTGTGGTGATGGGTGGCGCTGTCGTCATCCTGTTCTTCCTGCCTTGGCTGGATAACAGCCCGGTCAAGTCGATCCGCTACCGTCCTGACTGGCACAAATACCTGTACGCCGTGTTCGTGATCAACTTCCTGATCCTCGGTTACCTGGGTGTGCAGCCGCCGTCCCCCGTGGGCGAGCGTGTCTCTCAAGTGGGCTCTCTGTTCTACTTCGGCTTCTTCCTGTTGATGCCCTGGTGGAGCAAGCTGGGCACACCCAAGCAGGTCCCGGATCGCGTGACCTTCAAGCCTCACTGAGTTAGCGGAGTGTGATGATCATGAACAATTTCAAAAAATTCGCACTGGGCTTGCTCATGGCCCTAGGTATGACGGCAGGAGTGCAGGCTGCAGGTGGTGGTATCGCCTGGGACAAAGCGCCCAATCGAACCAATGACCTCGGTGCCTTGCAGCATGGTGCCAAGCTGTTTGCCAACTACTGCCTGAACTGTCACTCTGCGGCGTACATGCGTATCAACCGCCTCACGGACATTGGCCTGACCGAGCAGCAGATCAAAGACAATCTGATGTTCACGTCGGACAAGATCGGCGACACCATGAAAGCCGCCATCGATCCGAAGCAGGCCAAAGAATGGTTCGGTGCCAACCCGCCTGACCTCACCGTGATCGCTCGCGCCAAAGCTGGCCACGGTGGCACGGGCCCGGATTACCTGTACACCTACCTGCGTACGTACTACCGCGATGACACGCGTCCCACGGGCTGGAACAACCTGGCCTTCCCCAATGTGGGGATGCCACACGCCCTGTGGGAACTGCAAGGCGAGCGCAAGCCGATCTTTGAAGAGATCGAGGAGCATGGCCACAAAGTGCACGTGTTCAAGGGCTGGGAACAAGTCAAGCCCGGTTTGATGACGCCTGCCCAGTACGACGATGCAGTGGCCGATCTGGTAAGCTACATGCAATGGATGGCCGAACCGGCGCAAAACACCCGTGTGCGCATTGGTGTGTGGGTTCTGCTCTTCTTGTCGGTCTTTACGCTGATTGCCTGGCGTCTGAATGCCGCCTACTGGAAAGACGTTAAATAACGCCCTTCACGGCCATCGCAAGATGGCCTGAGCAGAGTGGGTCAGCCCGAACGGCTGCCCCACTCTTTTTGATTTTTAGAGGAGTCTTCCGACATGATGGTGCTTTATTCCGGAACCACCTGCCCGTTTTCCCACCGTTGCCGCTTCGTCCTGTTCGAAAAAGGAATGGACTTCGAAATCCGTGATGTGGACCTGTACAACAAGCCCGAAGACATCAGTGTGATGAACCCCTACGGGCAAGTGCCGATTCTGGTTGAGCGTGACCTGATCCTGTACGAATCCAACATCATCAACGAGTACATCGATGAGCGCTTCCCGCACCCGCAACTCATGCCTGGTGACCCTGTCGATCGTGCCCGTGTCCGCCTGTTCTTGCTGAACTTCGAAAAAGAGTTGTTCACCCACGTGTCCACGCTGGAGAACCGCGCCCTCAAGGGTAACGACAAAGCCCTGGAAAAAGCCCGTTCGCACATTCGCGACCGCCTCACGCAGCTGGCCCCTGTGTTCCTGAAGAACAAGTACATGCTGGGGGACAACTTCTCCATGCTGGACGTGGCCATTGCGCCGCTGCTGTGGCGTCTGGACTACTATGGCATCGAGCTGTCCAAGAATGCTGCTCCGCTGCTCAAATACGCCGAGCGCATCTTCTCCCGTCCGGCATACATTGAAGCGCTGACACCGTCCGAAAAGGTGATGCGCAAATAAGCGTAGCGCGTCATGATGCAACCCACCGATTTGCCATCCACCAAACCGTACCTGCTGCGCGCCATTTACGAATGGTGCAGCGATAACGGCCTGACACCCTATGTGGCTGTCAAGGTGGATGCGTCGGTGCGCGTGCCCATGGAGTTCGTCAAGGACGGCGAAATTGTGCTTAACGTCAGCATGGACGCTACCAGCGCCTTGCAGATGGACAACGATTACATCTCGTTCAAGGCCCGCTTTGGCGGTCAGCCGCGTGAAATCATTGTGCCGATCGAACGCATCATGGCTATCTACGCGCGAGAGAACGGGCAGGGCATGTCGTTCCCGATCAGCGAAGCCGCTACCGAAGACAAGAAAACTGCGGGTGTTGAACCATCGGAAGGCGGCATTGAGCCGCCACCCACAGCCCCACAGCGCCCAGGACTGCGCAGAATTAAATAAGAAATTTGACCCGCAGTTTCAAAGACTGCGTGTGAACACGTTTAAAATCACATCCGTGCCGGATTAGCTCAGTTGGTAGAGCACCCGCCTTGTAAGCGGTAGGTCGTCAGTTCGAGTCCGACATCCGGCACCATTTGCATCGCCCCGACCATCGGGGCGTTTTTATTTCAGGCATTGATCTGATGGTTGAGCTCCTCCTTAACGGGAAGCTTGGACGCTCGGGTTGACCTTGATGCGCACTTCCTTGACCGGCAAGCCTCTGCCTTGCAGCATGGACACCATGGCGGGTGCAAACTGGCGTATCTTGGCCGCCGCCGCATTCGATGGCGTCAGCAAATGCCACACACCTTCGTCAAACGGGCCAGCTTGAACCAGTGTTCGCAAAGTGGGTGGCAGCATGGGCCGAATGGCCACCAGGCAGTCGCTGGACAAGCGCACCCGCTCGGTCAGCTTGGCCAGGGTGGGGGAGTCCTGGGCGGCTTGTTCAAGGCTGATGGCGAAGTGGCGTCGTTCCATAGGTTGAGTCAATTATCCTGGATGGTGCGGGTTGGGGGCTTATTTGGTCATATGCACCCGGTAAAATGCCGGCCATGTCTCTGAACGTCCTCACCAAACTCTTTGGCAGTCGTAACGACCGCCTTCTCAAGCAATACCGCAAGACTGTTGATCGGATCAATGCCCTTGAAGCCGGCCTGGAGGGGCTGACTGACGAGGAGTTGCGTGGCAAGACCCAGGCGTTCCGGGCTCGTGTGCAGGCCGGCGAGACGCTGGATGCCTTGCTGCCAGAGGCTTTTGCCGTGGTGCGCGAGGGTGCCAAGCGCGTCATGAAGATGCGCCACTTCGATGTGCAGCTGGTCGGTGGTATCACCTTGCACCAGGGCAAGATTGCCGAAATGCGTACCGGCGAGGGTAAAACCTTGACGGCCACTTTGCCTGTGTACCTCAATGCCTTGAGTGGCAAGGGCGTGCATGTGGTGACTGTCAACGACTACCTGGCTGGGCGTGACGCGCAATGGATGGGGCGTCTGTACAACTTCCTGGGTCTGACGGTGGGGATCAACCTGCCCAATATGTCCCGCGAAGACAAGCAAGCCGCTTACAACGCCGACATCACCTACGGTACCAACAACGAATACGGCTTTGACTACTTGCGTGACAACATGGTCTACGAAGTGCATGACCGTGTGCAGCGTGTGCTCAACTACGCCATCGTGGACGAGGTGGACTCGATCCTGATCGACGAGGCGCGTACGCCCCTGATCATCAGTGGTCAGGCCGAAGACCACACCGCGATGTACCTGGCCATCAAGCAGGTGGTGCCCCTGTTGACCAAGCAAGAGGGCGAGGAAGATCCGCGCACGGGTCAGGGCATCACGGTGCCAGGCGACTTCACGGTGGATGAAAAATCCCGCCAGGTGTTCCTGACCGAGCAGGGTCACGAAAAGGCCGAGCAAGTGCTGGCGCAGCTGGGGCTTCTGCCCGAAGGGGCCAGCCTGTACGAGCCCGCCAACATCACCTTGATGCACCACCTCAATGCCGCCTTGCGCGCGCAGCATCTCTACCACCGTGACCAGCACTATGTGCTGCAGGATGGCGAGATTGTGATCGTGGACGAATTCACTGGCCGACTCATGTCCGGCCGCCGCTGGAGTGATGGCTTGCACCAGGCGGTGGAAGCCAAAGAGGGCGTGCAGATTCAGGCTGAGAACCAGACCCTGGCCTCCATCACCTTCCAGAACTACTTCCGTTTGTACGGCAAGCTTGCCGGCATGACCGGTACGGCCGACACAGAAGCTTATGAGTTCCAGGAAATCTACGGTCTGGAGACCGTGGTCATTCCGCCGCACCGTAAGAACCTGCGTGCTGACCAGCTCGACCGCGTGTACAAAACCGCACAGGAAAAATACAAGGCCGCGATTGACGACATTCGCGAATGTCACGAGCGCGGCCAGCCCGTGCTGGTGGGCACCTCGTCCATTGAGAACTCGGAGTTGATCTCCCAGCTGCTCACACAGGCCAAGTTGCCGCACCAGGTGCTCAATGCCAAGCAGCACGCTCGCGAAGCCGACATCGTTGCACAGGCCGGTCGTGCAGGCATGATCACCATTGCCACCAACATGGCCGGTCGGGGAACTGACATTGTGCTGGGCGGCAACATTGAAAAAGACATTCAGGCTGTGGAGGCCGACGAAGCCCTCTCGCCCGAGCAGCGCGAAGCACGCGTGGCCCAGCTGCGTGCGCAGTGGCAGGAAGACCATGCCAAGGTCAAGGAGCTGGGTGGCCTGCGCATCATCGCGACCGAGCGCCATGAGTCGCGCCGAATCGACAACCAGTTGCGTGGCCGTTCCGGTCGACAGGGTGACCCCGGTTCTTCGCGTTTTTACCTGAGCCTGGACGATCCGCTCATGCGCATTTTTGCGGGCGACCGTGTGCGCGCCATCATGGATCGACTGAAGATGCCCGAAGGCGAAGCCATCGAGGCGGGCATCGTCACGCGCAGCATCGAGAGTGCGCAGCGCAAGGTGGAGTCGCACAACTTTGACATCCGCAAACAGTTGCTGGAGTACGACGATGTCTCCAACGACCAGCGCAAGGTCATTTACCAGCAACGCAACGACATTCTCGATGCCAGCGACTTGAATGCCCAGATGGCCTCGCTGCGTGAGGGCTGCTTTACTGATCTAGTGCGTCAGTACGTGCCTGAAGAGTCCGTAGAAGAGCAGTGGGACCTGCCTGCCCTGGAGAAGGTGCTGGCCGAAGAGTGGCAAGTGCCTGTGCAATTGCAGGCGCGCCTTGAGGCCTCAGAGAACCTGACCGATGACGATATCCTCGAACAGGTGAACCAGGCTGCTGATGCCCAGTTCCAGGCCAAGCTTGATGCGGTGGGTGAATCCAACTTCACCTCGTTTGAAAAAATGGTGCTGCTGCAAAGCATTGATACCCACTGGCGCGAACACCTGAGCGCGCTGGACTATCTGCGTCAGGGCATTCACCTGCGTGGCTACGCGCAAAAGCAGCCCAAGCAGGAATACAAGCGAGAAGCCTTCGAGCTGTTTGGTCAGTTGCTGGATTCCGTGCGCAACGAAGTCACACGTATTTTGATGACGGTGCGCATCGAGTCCCCAGAACAAATGGACCAGGCTGCGCACGCCATTGAAGAGCGCGCCGAACATATTGCCAATGTGACTTACACGGCGCCCGACGAAACAGGACAAGCCCAGGTCACGGCAGCCGATGATGCTCAACAGGCTGACTGGGGTCATGTGGGACGCAACGACCCCTGCCCCTGCGGCAGCGGCAAAAAGTTCAAACACTGTCATGGCAAGCTCAGCTAAAGCCTGGCACTCGACACAACGGGCTTCGGCCCGTTTTTCTTCGTTCATTGACTGAAAGACTCAGATGGCTGTTCATCTTTCTGCCCCCAATCCGCAAGACATTCATGCCGTGCCGGGTGTGCGCATTGGCATCACCGAAGCAGGTATCCGCAAGGCCAATCGCAAAGACCTGACGGTGTTTTTGTTGGACGAAGGTGCCAGCGTAGTGGGTGTATTCACCAAAAACCGTTTTTGTGCCGCGCCGGTGCAGGTGTGTCGCGAGCATCTGGCCGCGGGTCAGGGTGTGCGCGCCATCGTCGTCAACACCGGCAATGCCAACGCCGGTACCGGCGCTTCGGGCCTGGCCCATGCCCGTCAGACGAGTGAGGCCATGGCCAGGCTGCTGGGCTGCAGCGCGCAGCAGGTGTTGCCGTTTTCAACCGGCGTGATCATGGAGCCCCTGCCGGTGGACAAAATCATCGCGGGCATGCCCAAAGCCATTGAAGCGGCCAAAGCCGATCAATGGGCGATGGCTGCAGAAGGCATCATGACCACCGACACGGTGCCCAAGGCCGCCAGTGTCAAAGTGCAGATCGATGGCGTGACGGTCACCGTGACTGGCATCAGCAAGGGCGCGGGCATGATCCGCCCCAACATGGCCACCATGCTGGGTTTTCTGGCGACCGATGCTGCGGTGGCTCCCGAGCTGATGAGTGGACTGGCCAAGACCCTGGCTGACGGTTCGTTCAACTGCGTCACGGTGGATGGCGACACCTCCACCAATGATTCTTTTGTGGTCATGGCCACACACAAGGCCGCGCATGCGCCCATCACGTCCTGGGACAGTGCCCAAGGCAAGGTCTTGATGGGTGCCATGCTGCAAGTAGCCCGCCAGCTGGCGCACGCCATTGTGCGTGACGGTGAAGGCGCCACCAAGTTCATCACCATTGCCGTCGAAGGCGGTCGCAACGCGCAAGAGTGTGCGCAAGTGGCTTACGCAATTGCGCATTCGCCCTTGGTAAAAACCGCGTTCTTTGCCAGCGACCCGAACCTTGGCCGCATTCTGGCGGCCGTGGGCTACGCCGGCATCGAAGACCTGGACCAAGGGTTGATTGAGCTGCACCTGGATGATGTGCATGTGGCCACCCTGGGTGGTCGCCATCCACAGTACAAGGAAGAGGACGGCCAGCGCGTCATGAAGCAGTCCGAAATTACTGTGCGCGTGGGGCTGGGTCGCGGCCAAGCCACCCACACGGTCTGGACCTGCGATCTGAGCCACGACTATGTGACCATCAACGCTGATTACAGATCATGAGCGCCGCGCTGGAACAATTGCTGGACAAGGTCTCTCAGTTGGTTGACCGCATTGAAGCGGTGCTGCCTCAGCCCTTGTCTGCCCCCGACTGGACTCAGGCTGTGGCTTGGCGCTACCGCAAGCGCTCCAGTGGCCATGGCGTGCTTGAACCTGTGCGCCATGTGTCTGGCTTGACGCTCGATGAGCTCAAGGAAATTGACGACCAGAAAGAGAAGATGCAGCGCAACATCGAGCAGTTTGTGCAGGGCCGTCCGACCAACAATGTGCTGCTCACCGGTGCGCGCGGCACCGGAAAATCGTCGCTCATCAAGGCCAGTTTGAACCAGTTTGCGGCGCAAGGCCTGCGCCTCATCGAGGTTGACAAGGAGGACCTGACCGATCTGCCCGACATCATTGAGGTGGTGGCCAACCGCCCTGAAAAGTTCATGGTCTATTGCGATGACCTGAGTTTTGAAGATGGCGAGCCGGGTTACAAGGCGCTCAAATCCATTCTGGACGGTTCGGTGGCTGCCTCCACACCGAACGTATTGGTGTGCGCCACCAGCAACCGTCGCCATCTGCTGCCCGAGTACATGAGCGAGAACCTGAGCTACAAGCACACGCCTGATGGCGAGGTCCACCCGGGCGAAGGCGTTGAGGAAAAAATCTCCTTGTCCGAGCGCTTTGGCCTGTGGATCAGCTTCTACCCCTTCTCGCAAGACGAATACCTGACCATTGCCGCGCAGTGGCTGGGCGCTTTGGGGGCCACATCTGCACAAATTGAGGAGGCACGCCCTGCGGCATTGTTGTGGGCGCTCGAGCGTGGTTCGCGCAGTGGCCGCGTGGCATACCAGTTTGCGCGCGATTTCATGGGGCGTCTGGCCTGAGATGAGCAGCACTTTGGTGGCTGATGGTGATCGAGAACGTCAAGACGGTGGGCAAGGCGGCGCCGAGCGCAAGGTCACCGAGGTGGCAGTCGGCGTTCTGCTGAAGGCTGATGGTTCTTTTTTGCTGACTTCGCGCCCGGCTGGCAAGGTCTACGAGGGGTACTGGGAGTTCCCCGGTGGCAAACTTGAGCATGGTGAAACTGTGGAGCAAGCATTGCGCCGTGAACTGATCGAAGAGCTGGGCATCACGATTGGTCCAGTCGAGCTGTGGAAAACCCAGATGGTTGACTACCCTCATGCCCTGGTGCGATTGCATTTTTGCAAAGTGCGCCACTGGGAAGGTGAGTTGCAGATGCGAGAGGCACAGTCGTTTGCGTGGCAGCAATTGCCGGTAGAGGTCCTGCCGGTCCTGCCCGGTACGGTGCCAGTGCTGGCCTGGCTGGCCGATGAACGCGGTTTTCAGGCCGCGACGCACAGCTGATTTACTGCATCAGTCTGGGGTCGCCAAATTCACCGTCCGGAGGGGTGTCCTCCGGCAGTCTGAACGATTCGCTGGCCCAGGCGCCGAAGTCATTGCCTTTGCAACGCGCGCAACAAAACGGGCGATAGGGGTTACGCGTGCTGTAGATGCTGTCGCCGCCACAAGCAGGGCAGGTGACGACTCGTTCAGCGGGAGATGGCGAATGTTCGGCGCTCATGCGCAGAGTGACATTTCAAAGGGGACGTCTTCGGCAATCGGCGTCAGGCGGCCTTCCTGAGCGCGCATCATGCGCATGACGACCAGCATGCGGTTGCCACTGATTTCGGGTACCGCCTCCAGCGCCGGGTCGATGCGTAAGCGCAACAGCTGGAAGGTGCGGCCTTGGGGAAGATTCTGCTGTACTTGTCCGCCCACAGCCATCATCTTCTGGAACTTGCCGGACTCGCGCAGCATCTGCATCAAGCTGTGAATGGCTTGCGACATGGGGACAAAGCTGGCGCTCCAGCGCAGCATGTCTTCGCGACGGCGCTCGGCCGGGGCGTGCTGCCAGGCGTGGTAGCCCGGAAGGTCGAATTCGCAAGTGCCCCCTGGAATGCTGCTGCGGCTGCGAAGCGCGCTCAGGAACTCACCGTCTTGTGCCGGTGTGCTGAGCTTGCCTACCTGTTCGTTGATGGCCTCAAAGTGGGCATCAAGCTGGGCAATGACCTGATCAAGCGCTTGTTCAGAAATAGCGGGGTTGCCACGGTAGCTGTTGTAGAGCTGTTTTTGGCGGTCCAGGTCCTTGAGCACATCGCTCTTGAGCTCGGAACGACTGGCCACGTCCATGATTTCGAATAGGGTCGTGAGCGCAAAGTGGTGATCCACCGGCTCGCTGCGTGGCACCAGCTGGCCGAAGCGGGCAAACAAATGCTCCAGCCGCAGGTAGGTGCGGATGCGCTCGTTGAAGGGGAATTCGTAAAGTATCACGCAGCGTGTTCCTCAGACCCCAATCATAGCCCGAACTGGCGGGCCACCTTTTCGACCTCGGCTTGTAAAGCAGCCATGTCCAGCCCTTCGTTGAGCAAAAGGACATCAGCTATTTGAGCGCGCTGCTGCCTGCTGGCTTGCTGGGCGATGATGCGCTGCACCTCTTCGTGTTGCAAGCCACTGCGCTGCATGACGCGTTCTATCTGGGTCTCTTCGCTGCAATCGACCACCAGGATTTTGTCCACTTCCTTGCGCCAACGGTCTCCGCCTTCAGCCAGAAGAGGAATGTCCAGCACCACCACCCGTGCTCCAGCATCTGCAGCGGCTTGGGCTTGCTGGCGAATGGTTTGCGTGACCAGAGGATGGATGATGGCCTCCAGTTGCTGGCGGGCACCCGGATTGGCAAAAACAAGGGTACGCATGGCCTGGCGGTCCATGGCGCCATCTGCGCCAATCATGTGCGACCCAAAGGCATGCGCAATCGCTTCAAGCGCTGCACCGCCTGGAGCGGTTAACTGGCGGGAGATGGCGTCAGCATCAATGACCACTGCCCCCATGTTGGACAACATGGCCGCAACGGTACTCTTGCCGCTGCCAATGCCGCCCGTCAGGCCGATGCGCAAGGTGGTCGAAGCATTCATGCCATCAAGTGTCTCATAGCCAAGGTAGGGGCTTGTACACTAGGAGCGCCAAGCCAGCCAAGGCCAGGTAGGGGCCAAAGGGAATTTCGGCTTGAGCCTGCAAGCGCCCGCGCAGCCATTGCACCAGCACCACCAGCAAGGCGCTCAGGCTGGCCAGCAAAAGCACACTGACCAAAGACTGCCAACCCAGCCAGGCCAGCATGGCGGCCAGTAGTTTGGCATCGCCTCCGCCCAGTCCATGTCGACCACGCAGTTTCAAGTACACCTCATCGAGTAACCAGAACAGGGCGTAGCCCACTATGGCTCCCCAGACGGCATCGTTCAAGCTCGTGTCCGTCCAGCCCAGACTGGTTGCGGCCAGTCCGGCCCAGAGCAAGGGCAGGGTGATGGCGTCAGGCAGCAAGCTGGTTTGCAGGTCAATGCGTGCCAGAGCCAGCAGGGCAGATCCATAAACCGCCGCGCTCCAACCCTGCGGTGTGGGGCCAAAGTGGGCTATGCACAGCCCCCATACAGCGGCATTGAGCAGCTCTGTCAAGGGGTAAGTCCAGCTGATGGGGGCGCGACACTGATGGCAACGGCCACGCAAAAACATGAAGCTCAGAACAGGTACCAGCTCCCATGCTGACAGGGTGTGGCCACAGTGTGGGCAGTGCGAGCGGGGAAAGCTCAGTGTGAGGGACGGAGCCTCTGCTTGCGCCGGATCGCGCAGCACCATGCGTGGCAAACGGTAGATCACCACATTCAGGAAGCTGCCAAAGATCAGGCCCAGCAAGGACGCCAGTACCCACACAAGTTGGTTGTTCATCAGAACAATTGTCCCATTCTGAAGATGGGCAAGTACAGGGCCACAAGAATTCCGCCAATGACCATGCCCAGAACCACAATGATCAAGGGTTCCATCAGGGTGCTGAGCGTACGGATTTGCTCTTGCAGCTGCGTGTCCATCAGCTGCCCAATGCGGGACAGCAGCAGGGCCATGGCGCCGGTTTCTTCGCCGGTGTGAACCATCTGAATCATCAATGCAGGCACGTGTCCGTGCTGCGCAAGAGCTTCGCTCAGGCGCGTGCCTTGGGCGACTTGTTGACTCCACTTGGCGCTGAGCCCTTGATACACACTGTGGTCGCAAGCTTGCCCAGCCGGAGGCAGAGCCTCGGCAAGTGGTACACCTGCTGCCAACAAGGAAGCCAGCGTCTGGCTCCAGCGGGCCATCACAGCGGTGCTGACCAGGTTGCGGACGCCCGGTATACGCAGCTGGAGCTTTTCAAGCGTTTGCTGCAAGCCCTTGGTCTTGCCGCTCAAGTGCAGTGCATAGACCAAAAGCGGCAGGACCAGAAGGGCGGGGGACCAGGCTTGCAGTCCACGGCTCAGGGTGAGAATCAGCTGCGTGGGCAGGGGCAAGGGTTGCCCGGAGCCCAGAAATACCTCCTCGAACACGGGCACTACAGCCACCATGATCAAAACCAGCACCAGCATGGCAATGACCATCACAATGGCCGGGTAGGCCAGAGCCGATCGCACCTTGCCGGCCAGCACGGCATTGCGCTCCAGCGTGTCGGCCAGGCGCTCCAGGCACTCATCCAGAATGCCGGCTGTCTCGCCCGCCTGCACCATGCTGATGTACAGCGAGCCGAACTGTCCGCTGCTTCGCAAGGCGTCTGCCAGGCTGCTGCCTTCGGCGATGCATTGTTGCAGCTGGCTCAGCAGTTGCTGTACGGGGCCGGGTGCTTGGGTACGTGTCAGCAAATTCAGAGCCTGCATCAAAGGCACACCTGTCTTGATCAAGGTGCTCAGTTGTCGGGTCAGGCTGGTGATGTCTTTGGCCCGAACATGCTGTTGTGTACGCAGCAGTCGATAGCGAATGCGCACAGGTGTCAGGCCTTGTTGACGCAACTGCGCCATGATCAGGGCTTTGGGTTGTCGCCCTGGGGCATGGCCTTTGATGTGTTGTGCGTTCGGGCTCTGTGCCTGCCATTGTGTTTGCCAGCGCCAAGGCCAATGTGTGGTTAAAGAGGGGGGTGGTGTCATGCCAGCTCCTGCGTATTGTTCATCACCTCTTGCAAGGAGGTGATGCCTTGCATGACCTTGCGCAAACCCGCCTGTCGCAGTGACAACACGCCATCCCGTCGGGCTTGTTGTGCCAAGGCAGAGGCAGGCGCCTGCGCCAGTAATAAATCGCGCAGTGCACCATCTACCGGCATGACTTCAAAAATGCCAGTGCGGCCGCGGTAGCCCTGGTGGCATTGCGGGCAACCTTGGGCATGGGCATTGAAGCCTGTGACGGGGTGAAGCGTCTGGCCGCCCCATTGCGTCCACTCTTGCGCGGTCCAGGAACTGGGTTCACGGCAAGCTGGACACAGCTTGCGCACCAGCCGCTGGGCGGTGACCAGTTTCACACTGGCCGCCACGTTGTAGCTGGCCACGCCCATGTTCATCAAACGCGCAAGCGTGGAGGGGGCGTCGTTGGTGTGCAGGGTGGAAAGCACCAGGTGCCCGGTTTGTGCGGCCTGAATGGCGATGTGTGCGGTCTCCAGATCGCGGATTTCACCCACCATCAGGATGTCAGGGTCCTGGCGCAGGAATGCGCGAAGCACCGTGGCAAAGTCCAGGCCTGGCTTGTCTTGCACGTTGACCTGGTTGATGCCGGGCATCGGGATCTCGCAAGGGTCCTCCACTGTGGAGATGTTGACACCCTCGCGGTTGAGCTGGTGCAGGCAGGCGTAAAGCGACTGGGTTTTGCCTGCCCCTGTCGGGCCGGTGACGAGGACCAAGCCTTCGGGTCTGGCAATGGCTTGGCGCAACGCTTGCAGTTGTTCGTTCTCGTAACCCAGGTCGGCCAGGGGCTGCATGGCATGGTGGTTATCCAGCAGGCGAAGCACTAGCTTTTCCCCGTGCAAAGTGGGTAGTGTGCTCACCCTTAAATCCAGTTCTTTGCCGGAGGGCAGGTTGAGTTTCATGCGTCCGTCTTGTGGCAGGCGCTTTTCTGCGATGTCAAGTCTTGACAGCACCTTGATACGCGAAGCCAGCCTGTCTTTGAGGGGAAGGGGCGGTGTATCGATCTCACGCAGCACGCCATCAATACGCACGCGAATACGCAGCTGGTGTTCATAAGGCTCGACATGGACGTCCGAGGCGAGCATTTGCGCCGCCTGCTCCAGAATTTTTTGCAAATACAGGACGGCAGGCGCGTCTTCACCTGCCTGTAATTGCAGCTCGGCCATGGCTTTCTCCCTGATGTTTTTTGAACATCATGAAAGCGCACAGGCACTCAGGTCAAGTCGGACAGACCCTCAGTGTGCAACAGCCCGGGTGCGGACAGTGAGTGCAAATTTCCAGAGGTACAGCAAAGTCACGGAACCGGTCAGGTCGCCAATGAACATGGGCCAGAAATCCACAGTGGCCACAGAGCCTTCGCGCTGGAAATACCACCACACGGCCTGGTGCAACAGCGCGTTGAGCAAGGCGTAGGTTCCTGCAAATGTCAGCAGACGTGTGGTTGTCAGCGGTCTTTCTTGTTCCGATGAACGAGGCTGCAAGACCAGTTGCAGTGCCAACAGAGGGCCAAAGCCGGAGACTATCGCCGTCCACAAGAACGTGAAACCCTGAATGTCTTGCATGTGCAGCACATTGATCAGCATCGTGGCCACAAAGATGCCCGTGGCGCCATAGACGCCGCCCACCCACACCAGCACCACGCGCAAGCCGCCGGGCAGATAAAACCAGTTGACGCCCGGAATGACCTCGGTGAACTTGAGCAGCCAGTTCTGAAGCTCAAAACCCAGCCAGTAAAGCACTGCAGCAACAAGGACGATCAGGCCAGCTTCGAGAACGTGATTGGTTTTATGCATGAGCATGCATTGTGCTGTGCGATGCATTGCCACTACCTTACGGAAAACGACCAGTTTGTTCTAAAAAACAGAAAACCACAGAAGCGCAAGCTACTGTGGTTTTGAAAAATTGGTCGGGGTGAGAGGATTCGAACCTCCGGCCTCTACGTCCCGAACGTAGCGCTCTACCAGGCTAAGCTACACCCCGATGCAACCGGCCAGATTGTAGCAAAGCGGCGTTCTGCTTGAGCTGCGTGATTGTGCTTCAAAGGCATGAATGCTTGGTTCTGGAAAAGGGTACACTAGCTCTATTGCTGTTGTTTGCTTACCCTGACAGCAATCAGGTTTGAATCGGGCAGCGGTACCCCAACACCGCACACCTCCACCTTACCCTTGAACATGGGGAATCTTTGGTGGTCTGACTTTTTCCTCGGCAAGCTTCACTGTTGATGGATGTTGTTCATTCGTCAACTCCAAGGTCATTGCAGGCAACGCTCTTGCGTCATGCCTTAGGACCATCTTTTAAAAATGACTGGGGTTCTTATGGCGAAAGAAGATCTGATTGAGATGCTTGGCAAGGTTGACGAGGTGTTGCCCGATTTGCGCTACCGAGTCACTTTGGAAAACGGTCACCAGCTGGTGGCTTATACAGGTGGAAAGATGCGCAAGCACAGCATTCGTGTGTTGGCGGGTGACAAGGTGACCATCGAAATGTCACCTTACGACTTGTCCAAAGGCCGCATCACATTCCGTCATATCGAAAACCGTATGCCACCGACCGGCGCCGCAGCTTTCAAGCGCAGGTATTGAGCCTCAGGTTCGGCGTTCGAGCAATTGGGATGCCAGAACAACCATGGATTGGCGGTAATCGTTATCGGGCAGCTGCAGGGCTGCATCAATGGCGCGCTGCGCTTCTGCACTAGCGGCTTCGCGGGTGCCTTGCAGGGCGCCAGTGCTGCGAACGATGTCCACAATCTGGCTTAACTGTTCAACGCTGCCGTTTTCAATGGCATTGCGAATGGTCTGGCTTTGTTCAGGGCTGCCCTTTTGCATGGCCAGGATCAGGGGCAAGGTGGCTTTGCCTTCGCGCAGGTCGTCACCCAGATTCTTGCCCATCTCTGCGGTGTTGCCGTCGTAGTCCAGGACATCGTCAATGACCTGGAAGGCGGTGCCCAGGGCCTGGCCATAGGTGGCGCAGGCTTCTTCAATGGCGGCTGTCTGGCCGGCCAAAATGGCGCCCAGACGGGCGCTAGCTTCAAAAAGTTTGGCTGTTTTGGATCGGATGACGCGCAGGTAGTCCTCTTCGCTCAGGCTTGCGTCGTGCATGTTCATGAGCTGCAGTACTTCGCCTTCGGCGATCACGTTGGTTGCGTCCGCCAGCACCTGCATGATGCGCATGCTGTTGGAGTCCACCATCATCTGGAAAGCACGGGAATACAGGAAGTCGCCCACCAGCACGCTGGCCGGGTTGCCAAAACTCTCGTTGGCAGTGGGGCGGCCGCGGCGCAGGGTGGACTCATCCACCACATCGTCGTGCAGCAGCGTAGCGGTGTGGATGAATTCCACGACGGCAGCGAGGTTGTGACGTTGTTCACCGGTGTAGGCCAGGGCGCCGCAGGTCAGCAAAAGCAGCACGGGGCGCAGACGTTTGCCGCCGGCCGAGATGATGTAGCGGGCCACTTCACCGACCAGGGGAACGCCCGAGTCCAGCCGCGTCTGGATAACCTTGTCCACCGCAGCCATGTCGGCGGCAACCAGTTGCAGGACGTCGGCGGAGGATGCAATGGAGTCGGGCAAGGCGGTGTTCCTGTAAAGCGGGGCAGACTTCGCCCGGCTGATGGCCAAATTATAGGTGGCTTGCCCGAGGTTTTTGAGCGTGATAGAATAGAAGGCTCTGCGGGGAATACGCCTTGCGGAGACTCCACATTTGAAGAGGTCAAATATGTACGCGGTCATAAAAACCGGTGGCAAGCAGTATCGCGTTGCTTCCGGCGAGAAAATCAAAGTAGAACAGATTGCTGCGGACGTTGGCCAGGAAATCGTGATCGACCAGGTTCTGGCCGTCGGCA
>JACCDV011250698.1_pt1 | contig 41504 bp, 52 predicted proteins | sample 7446131 | NCBI WGS metagenome assembly JACCDV01 (sample SAMN15323448, study PRJNA562643) | freshwater metagenome | isolation source: river surface water | place: USA:Blue River Watershed | collected 2017-08-17
CTTACGCCCGACACGAACGGGTTCATTTATGTCCCAGGCAACGCCATCGAAGTCGATACCTCAGAGTATGACCGCACAGGCCTGGACGTAGCCATCCGAGGCAACCGCCTCTACGATCGCAAGAACAAGACTTTCCAATTCCAGCAATCTATCAAAGCTGATCTGACGATCCTGCTGGAGTTCAATGAGCTGCCCCAGGCTGCTCGTCATTACATTACCATCCGTGCTGCTCGCGTCTTTCAGCAGCGAGTGGTTGGTTCGCAGACTCTCGGTGCATTCACCGAAGCTGACGAAGCAAGGGCTCAACGCCAGATGAAGCGTTACGAGGCCAAGACCGCTGACTACAACATCCTCACAGGGAACTACTCTGTGATGCGGACTATTGATCGATAACCATGTCGCTGATCTCTTCTTCCATCCCTAACTTTGTCAACGGTGTCTCTCAGCAACCCTATACTCTTCGACTGGTCTCTCAGGGCGAAGTCCAAGAGAATGGTCTTTCCACTGTCTCTCAGGGGTTGAAGAAGAGGCCTCCCACCCAACACCTCAAGAAGATCCAGAACACCCCTCTGGGGAACTGCTTCATCCACACGATCAACCGTGACCTGACCGAGCGTTATGTCGCTGTGATCACTAATGGGGATCTCAAGGTCTACGATATTGCTGGCAACGAGCAAACCGTGAACTTCCCGAACGGCAAGGGTTACCTATCGGCCCCCACTCCTGCAGAACAGTTTGCTGCGGTGACTGTGGCTGACTACACCTTTCTCGTCAACAAGAACACTACAGTGGCAACCTCTGGTGCCACAACTCCAGCTCGGCCTTTTGAAGCCCTCGTCAACGTCAAGTCTGGTAACTACGGGAAGACCTATCAGGTCATCATCAACGGTACTTTGGCTGCATCCTATACAACCCCTGACGGGTCCAATGCAGCTCATACCGCAAATATCTCGACAGACTTCATTGCGGCCCAGCTCTACAACGGGTTGGTGGCCAGCGGATACAACTCCGGGTCTTGGGCCACATCTACGTCCGGATCGTGTGTATATATCCTGAACAACAATGCGGACTTCGCAATCCAGACCGTCGATGGCTTTAACAGTGCAGGTATGGTGGCCATTAAGAAGCGGCTGCAGAAGTTCTCGGATCTTCCTGCGAACCCTGGAGTCAACGGGTTTGTCGTGGAGATCACCGGGACCGGATCTGGCGAAGCTGCCACTGCTCCGTTCGATAGTTACTACGTCAAGTTCACCACGGCCAACTCAGGGGCAAGTGTGGGTACGTGGACCGAGTGTCCAGCTCCTGGAATCCTGTCGGCCCTCGGGGCCAACACCATGCCCCACGTCCTGGTTCGTGAGGCCAACGGTACCTTCACCTTCAAGCAGGCCACTTGGAAGGACAGGCTAGTTGGTGACAATGATTCCAACCCGTTCCCGTCCTTCTTGGGTCGGTCGATCTCGGATGTATTCTTCTACCGGAACCGTCTGGGCTTCCTCTCAGACGAAGCTGTGATCTTCTCTGAGGCCGGGTCTTACTTCAACTTCATGCGGACCACGGTCACGCAGCTCGTTGACTCCGACCCAATTGATGTGAATGCGAGCCACACCAAGGTCTCCATCCTCAAACATGCTGTCCCATTCAACAAGCAGCTACTCCTGTTCTCCGAGCAGACCCAATTCGTCATCGATCAGAATGAGCTGCTGACACCCAAGACTGTGGGCATCAAGGTGGCCACTGAGTTCCCCTGCAATGTCCGTGCGAAACCTGTGGGCATCGGCAAGAACATCTACTTCGCTACCGATAAGGGTGCGTGGTCTTCGTTCCGTGAGTATTTCGCTGACCTGAACAACCTGACCAATGACGCTGTGGATATCACGGCTCACATCCCCGAGTACATCCCCTCGTCCGTCTTCAAGATTGCCACAGCGGCCAACGAGGACATGATGGTGGCACTGTCTACCGGCAGTCCGAACACCCTGTTCGTCTATAGGTTCTTCTTCAATGGGAACGATAAACTCCAGAGTTCTTGGTCCAAGTGGACCTTCGGGTCTGAGTCTACGATCCTGAATGCTGACTTCATCGGGTCTGACCTGTACCTGGTCATCAACCGTCCTGACGGTGTGTACCTAGAGAAATGTACAGTATCTCTGGGTGATATTGGTCCAAACGAACCTTACCTCGTCCATCTGGACCGTAAGGCCCAGCTCGTGTCTGCCAATGCTACTTTCAGTGGCGGCTTCACGGTGCTCTCTCAGTCGGCCATTGGGTACACCCCAAGCACCGGCAACTACCAGATCGTGATCAAGTCCCACCCAACCCTCAAGGTTGGCGAGGTCTACAATGTGATCTGGGATGGTACTGATGCCAAGGTCCAAGGCAACATCACAGGTGGTACGTACAGCTTCGGTCGCAAGTACACCTTCAACTACGAGCTGACCACGATCGCCCTGAGGCAGAACATGCCCACGGGTGGCCAGAAGAGTGACACCGAGGGTCGCCTGCAGCTCCGCAAGATCTCCTTCAACTACGATGATGCTGGTCTGTTCAACGTCAAAGTGACCCCACAGGGTCGCCAGACCTACACCTACACCTACTCTGGGAAGGTGCTGGGACAGTCCTCGTCCACCATCAACAGCTACAGCATTAGCTCTGGTCGATTCCAGGTTCCAATCATTAGCCAAAACGTTGGCACTAAAATCGTTCTAGAAAATGACAGTCCTCTCCCGTCCTCATTCCTCAGCGCAGACTGGGAAGGCTTCTTCATCAAGCGCAGCCAGGGCGCCTAACATTCTCGTCCGAGAGCCTCACCTCAAGGACATCGCTGAACTCAGCGTAACGATGAGGCAAGAGGACAAGGACGAGATCTGGCACCTGGCCAGAGTGACCCCCATGGAAGCACTACTGATGTCCCTAGAGTTCTGCCGGTTCAACCGTGCAGTTCTCTTGGATGGCAAGGTAGTCTTCATGTATGGGGTCGGGGACGATGGAGATGGGGTCGGTATCCCTTGGATGCTGGCCTCTCCTCTCCTCACGAAGGTCCGAAAGCAGTTCTTGAGAGAGTCGAAGGAAGCTCTTGAGGAGATGTTTCAAGGCTACCACACGCTCCGTAACGTGGCCTGGTCAAAGAATACAGAGCATATCCGCTGGCTCAAGTGGCTGGGGTTTGAGTTCAAACCTGCAGTGCCCATGGGTCCAGACGGTGAGCTATATCATGAATTTTATAAGGTGACGTAAGATGTGCCTCCCAGCAATCCCGGCAGGCTTAATGGCTGGCCTGCAAATTGCTTCGGCGGTTGGAACGGTAGTTGCTCAACAGCAAGCTGCAGATGCTCAGGCCCAAGCCAACCAAAGACAATACGACAACATCATGCAGGCTCGCGCTGCGAACCTCAACCAAACTAACCTCATGCAGCAGCAAGAGCGGGAAGCCGCCATGCAGCGCATCGAGGAGAACAACCTAAAGGGCACCGCCGCACGAGCTACGGCCAGAGTGTCTGCCGGCGAGGCCGGTGTATCTGGCCTTTCTGTTGATGCCCTGCTGGCTGATATTGGAACCAGACAAGAGCGATTCAACACCTCTGTCGGAACCAACTATGACCGCGCCTCTCAAGCGATTGCGATCCAGCGAGAGAATGTGGACACGAATGCCGCCAGTCAGATCAACCAGCTCAAGACGCCTGCCATGCCTGATTACTTCGGTGCAGCACTCCGTATTGGCCAGGCTGGATACAATCTACAGAACCCTACTAACCGCATTACGTAAGGAATTATATGGCCCGAGTTCAAGTGGGATATGATCCCCGTCCCGAGGGACTACAAACTACGGCGCAACCTAATGTTGCCACCGAGCAGGCCCGTTTCGATCCCCGTGCTAGTACCGCCTTCCAGTTGGCCGAGGCCCTGGGCAAGGCACAGCCGGTGCTCGATAGGTTCCAAGAAGATTACAACCGAAAGAAACTGCAGGACCAACTCCTCAAAGAGGGTGCCTACAAAGAGCAGTTTATGCAGGACTACCAGGGTGGTGCAGTCACTGCCGCCCAAGTCAAGGAACGGTTCCCCGAGACGGTCCCGATCGTGGCCGCAAGGGTGGCCGAGTCGATTGGTCTTGATCAAGGCCGTAAGGCTGTCAACAGCATCATCGAAGAGATCAACAAGCGAGACGACCTTCGTCTGGACTCTGCAAAGCGCAACCAGTTCATTGCTGAGAAACGCAAGGAGTTCATCGACGGTGTCGGTGGTAAGGACAACGAGTTCTTCCTCTCCGGTGTGACCAAGGGTTTCGACCAAGAGGTCCGTGGCTGGGAGAATGGCTGGCAGCGAGAGACCGCTAACTACCACACCAAGGTTCAATCTGAGGCTTTTGCTGATGAGGTTGGGCGCACCCTTCTTGCCGGGGGTAACCTCGAAGATGTCGATAAGAAGTGGGGCCAGTCCTCGTCGCTCAACAATCTGGAGCGCAAGAAGCTGGTCGTCGATACGGTTATCCAGAAGGCCTATGCTTCGGATGACCCCTCGCTGCTCAAGAAGATCCCCACGGTCTTCCTCAATGACGAGTACAAGAAGAACATCAAGGCCGCTGAGGTTCAGATCCAGCAGCTTCGTATCCAGAAGGTCCGTGACGCTCAGTTCCTTGAGAACACCCAGCGTGAGACCGAGACTCGTGGAGCCAAGACGGACATCATCCAGCGGCTGGCTTCTGGTCGTGGCATCAACCCTGCCGACTACCGCAACAACCCTGAAGCATTCAACTATGCGATGCAGATGAAAGATCAGGCCATCCTGCCTGACACTGTGTCGATCGCTAACGCTACCCGAGTACGCACTGCGATCCTCAATGGTTCGACTGTCGGTACCATGAGCCAGAATGCTGTGATCGATCAGATCATGGCTAACACAGCGATCAACCCCAAAGACAAGCAGAAGCTCATCGATGATGTTCCCAAGCTGCTGGAGGGCATGCTGATCATGAAGGACGACTCGGTCACCAGTGCGATGGCTAACCGTCTGGACCCTGTGATCAAGGCAATCGAGACCGGGCCCTTCAACAAGCTGTTCCAGGCTCAGGGCGTCAACATCCGGGGTCAGGCCCTGTCGATGTTCCAGTCCAACCTGCAGCAATCCATGCAGGCTTGGTTCGAAGATCCCAAGCTGGGCAATGGCCAGCAGTGGCCTGTCGGTCTGGAGAAGCAGCGCATCATCAACGAAGCCATCCAGGCGACCGAGAACAACATCACCAAGATGACCGAGATGTACACCAAGGGTGGTGCTCAAGCTCCTGCGGCTGCACCTGCTCGTCCTGGGAATACACCGACTCGTCCTCAGCCAACTCAGGCTGACATCGACTTCGCCAAGAAGAACCCACAGTTCCGCCAGCAATTTATTAACACGTTCGGAAGGGAGCCTTAATGGCTACTGATATTCCAGATTGGGCCAAAGAGGCTAAGCCTCAGGCAGTTCCAAGCTGGGCATCTGCTCCTACTACAGAGGCGGTGCCTTCTTGGGCTACCGCTCCTGCTCAGGCTCCTACACAACCCCGCCCCATGTCTCCCCAAGTTGCGGACCCAGAGACCAACGTCAGGAAGTTCCTCGACTTCCTCGCGAAGGCTGAGGGTGCCGACTACAACGTGATCGTGGGGGGAGGGCGGTTCAATGACTTTACCCGTCACCCCAAGGTTGTCGGTCTGACGACCAAGGAAGGCCCTTCGACGGCTGCAGGTCGCTATCAGATCACCGGCACCACCTATGACGATGTGGCTCCCAAGCTGGGTATCAGGGACTTCTCTCCGGATTCCCAAGACAGGATCGCCATCGAGCTGATCCGCCGTGGAGGTGCTCTGGAGGATGTCCGCAGTGGTAACTTCCAGACGGCCATCAACAAGCTGGGTGGCACCTGGGCGTCTCTGCCCAGCTCGCCCTACAGTCAACCAAAACGAAGCCAAGAGTGGGTCGAGAAGGAACTGGGTCAGCCCTACACCTTCAAGAACTTTAGCCCTGTGCGTCGAGACATAGACCCTGCCTCCCTCAACAGGGACCAGGAGTGGCTGCGAGCCAGCGCCCTGATGTACACCTTCTGGGAGCGTAAGCCCTTCCAAGGTTCTCAGGATGAACTGGCAGAGTGGGGCAAGGATTTTTTTGGTTACTTTAACTACAACCTCGTATCCATGGCTGAGAAGGCGTATGCTGTAAAGAGCGCAACTCCTGAAGAAAAGGAGTCCTTCCTGTGGATGATGGACACCTATGACAACACCAAAATCTCCTGGGAGGGAACTGGCCGTGCTGCCAAAGGTGTGTTTACAGACCCAACCAACGTGATCGGCCTCAGTACCCTAGGTCTGGGGTTCATCGGCAAGAACATCGCCAAGTCTGCCGCCAAGGCCGAGATCAAGAGTCTGATCATCCAGTCTATGGCCCGTACTGGCATCGTTGCCGGTATCGAAACTGGTGCTGTATCGGCTGCTGAATCCACGATCCGCCAGAGCGTCGAGGTGGATGCTGGCCGCAGGAAGGAGATTGATCTCTCCAAGGTCGGTGTCGATACCGCCATTGGTGCCACTGCAGGTCTGTTCCTAGGTACGGCTGCTGATGCTGCCATCACCAAGATCGCTGGGATCATCAAGGGTAGGGGTGCTGAGGCTGGCAAGGCTGTCACGCCCGGAGCCCCTACAACGCCTCAGGAGGCCTCGCAGGCCGTCTCTGGGGTTGCCCCTAAGACTAACCAGAAGATCGCCTCTCAGGCTGATCTAGGCCCCGCCATGAACCTCACGCCAGCCGAGCAGGCTGATGTGTTCGCTCGCCAGCAAGATGGTCGCCTCCCGGCTGACCAAGCGGTTCCCCCTGTCGGGGACAATGTGGCTCGCGTGGATGTCCCTGAGATCAACACTGGTCTCCGTACAACCCGCCTGACCGATGAGCCTGTGGCTCCCCTGACCAAGGCTGAACTCTCGACCACTGCAGGGAAGGTCGTGGAGCAGCTCCGTGATGTCGAGACTCCTGATCTGCCTGCCGTCCTAGAGACCCTCAGGACTGGCCGCTACTCCCTTGAGGAACAGCGAGTCATCGCCAAGGCCGTCCAGGACTTCTCCAACGAGATCAAGACGGACCTCGCCAAGACCATCAAGGAGCGTGATGCCCTGCTGGCCAAGGCAGATCTGAGCGAAGAGCAGACAGCCCGAGTGGCTGAGCTGAATCAGCGTGTCACCGATCTGGAAGCCCGTGCGTCTGCCCCTCAGTTGACCGACGATGCCTATGGCTCCATGGCAGGTTCCATCCTGCAGGATCGCCAGGACCCCATGAATGCCCTGAAGAGTGTGACCGTCGAGTCCATCATGCAGGAGCGGGGGATCTCCAAGGCTGACGCCGAGCAGGTGTGGGCCGAGCTGGTGGGCAAGCTGTCGCAGGACTCTGAGGCTCAGAGGATTGCCGCTCAGTATGACGCCAAGGCTGCTCAGGCTATCGAAGCGGGTGACCTTCAGTCTGCCGTGAAGACGACCGTCCAGAAATACACCGAGCTGAACGGGCGGATCGAGGCTACGGCCCCGAAATCTGCATCCTTTATTGCAAAGCTGACCGAACTGGCCATCTCCAACGTGTTCTCGATCAAGACCCTGATCATCAACGTGATTCCTTCGGGGATTAAGACCGTGGTGATCCCTGGTCTCAAGGCGATCCTGAACAATCCCTTCGAGAAAGCCACGAGGATGGAGGCATCGGCTGCGTATAGCGCCATGCGGTCCTCCTTCGGCGCTGCCTTGCAGGCTGCGAAGGCTGGTTTCCGGTATGAACAGGCAATTCTCACCCGTGACGGAACACGTTTGGTCGAAGGTGAGCTGGCAATGACCGGCAAACTGGGTGGAGCCCTGCGTCTGTTCCCCCGATTGCTCAATGCCTCGGACGAATTCATGTCCCGGATCAACTATGACTCGTTCATTGCTGGTCGGGAGGCTGCAAAAGCCGCCATGGAGGCCACCGAGAAGGGCCTGAAGGGCAAGGATCTCAACGACTACGTGGATAATGCGGTCAAGACGGCCCTCGATGCAGCCATGAAGCCCACCAAGGGTGACGAATTGGTCCAACCGATCGTCAACAAGGGGCTGAACCTTGGTCTGACCGGGGAAGAACTGATCAAATTCGTCGAGCGGGAAGCCATGCGTGACCCTGCAGCCCTCCGAAAGGGCAACGATGAGGATGCTTTGAACTTCGTCCGTGACGTTTTGTACAAGCGCAAGTTCTCTGGAGAGAATGGGTTCTCCAAAGCTGCCCAAGCCTACGAAGACACCATGAACAAGTTCCCGACGATCAAGCTGGTCATCGGCCAGTTGTTCTTCAGGACCCCTGTGCGTGTCTTTGAGGAGGGCATTCGGTTGACTCCGGGTGTGCAGCTCTTGGCTCCCAACTTCATGGCCGACCTGTCGGGCAAGAACGGGACACTGCGTCAGGTGCGAGCCAATGCCGAAGCCATGTCTTCGCTGGTGATCGCCTCTGCGGTGCTCTCTTTGTATGCCCAAGGACGGATCACAGGCGATGGCGCCTACTCGGATTGGAAGCAGCAGAAGACCCGCCTCGACGGCACCAAGCCTGAGACCTACACGATCACCATGAGCGATGGCTCCACCTGGTCCTATCGAGGGTTCGACCCCCTGGCGACCCCGGTGAAGATCATGATCAACGCTCTGGAGCGTAGGGACAAGCTGCGTATCCGTGAGGCTCAGGGCGAGTTCGACTCCAAAGGTGCCGACAAGCAGCTCTTGGCGGGTATCGCTGTGGGCACTCAGGCTCTGGCCGCTGCCATCCGTGACGCCTCGCTGGTCGAAGGTGCAGACAACTTCATGAAGACCGTCGAGATGGCCTTCAAGCCTGACGAGGGTGAGGACAAGTTCATCAAGTTCATTGGTGACAAGCTGTTCCTGCTGGTTCCCAACACCCTCCACAAGATCGCCCGTGAGAACGATCCTCAGCTCCGTGACCCTGCCACGTTCTGGCAGATGGTGGAGCAGAAGGTTCTGCGTCCGTTCGGCATGGAGTCGCCCTATGAGAAGGCTGCGTTTGCCTATGATGTCCTTGGGAACACCCGTAAGACGGCTGACCTTGGGGCACTGTGGAACGTCTTCTCGACCGCTACGGTAGAGGAGAGGGCCAAGGGCCTGTCCGAGAAAGAGCAGTTCGTCCTCAACGAGATGGATCGCCTGTCCCGTGTGACCGGAGTGACCTTCAAGCCGCCTGTGAAAGCCTCTGAACTGGGTGACTTTGACATGCGGACGGTGATGGCCACAGACGGCAAGCGGACCCTCTACGATGTCTGGCAGCAGAACTACAAGGCTCTGAAGCCAGAGAACATCCTCTACCCGATCCTGTCGGCTCCGATGCCTGAGGGCACGTTCAAGTACCGTGCTGCGAAGGTGGAAGAGGTGCAGGGTGTCATCCGATCCCTGCAAGATGCAGCCCTAGCTCAGACCATGGCTCAAGAAGACAAGGTCATTAAACGCTATCAAGACGAGCTCATCCGCAAGGCTAAGTCTCAAGCTGGTCTATTTGACACACCAAGACCTTACTAAACTGATCCCCCGGCTTAGACCGGGGGTTTCTTTTGGAGATTCCCAAAGTGGCGTATTCTTACGTTAGGTACACCGGCAACGGGACTACCACTGATTACACTTTCCCATTTTCTTACCTAGCTCAGGACCATATTAAGGTCCGAGTCAATGATGTCCTGGTTCCCGGATATACCTTCCTGAACGCCAGCACGATCAAGTTTGACGCTGCACCTGCTAACGGAGCAGCCATTGAGATCCGCCGCGAGACTCCTAAAGACAGTCCTATCGTGAACTTCACGGATGGCTCGGTCCTTCTGGAGCGGGACCTCGACCTGCTCGCTACGTTTGGTCTGTATGTTGCCCAAGAGTCCAACGACCTTGCCAGTGACTCGATTGTGGTTGACTCCACCGATCGCTGGAATGCTCGTGGCAAACGCATTGGTAACTTGGCACCTGCAGTCAACCCTGACGAAGCAGTCACCAAGCAGTCGCTGGACTATGAGTACCCTGCGGTTGCCTTGGTTTCGACGGCTAAAGCTGACATTGCTGTCGTAGCTTCTGACTTGGGTGTGGTGACCGGCACTGCGACAGACTTCGGGTCTATCGCTGAGTCGATCGACACAAACCCTGCCTCCGGAACCAGCAAGATTGCCCTGGTGGCCGATAACATTGCGGATATCCAAACTGTTGCCGACAACCTTGCGACTATCCAAGCGGCTGACGATAACGCTGCTGCTGCCGCTGCTTCGGCTACGGCTGCTGCAAGTTCTGCCAGCTCGGCCTCTTCGTCTGCTACCTCTGCATCGACGAATGCCGCTTCGGCTTTGTCCTCAAAGAACGCTGCGGAGACTGCAGCTACTACGGCCACAACCAAGGCCAACGAGGCTTCAGCTTCTGCTCTGACGGCTACAAGTCAAGCCAGTGCTGCCTCTGGGTCTGCGTCTGCTGCTGCTACCTCGGCAAGCAATGCTGCTACGGCCGCAACTCAGGCATCATCTTCGGCTTCCAACGCCTCGACTTCCGCCACCAATGCGGCAAGTTCGGCAAGCTCTGCAGCTACCTCTGCTGCGAGCGCATCGACCTCTGCAAGTACGGCCACGACTCAAGCCTCGGCTGCTTCAACGAGCGCCAATAACGCTGCTGCATCGGCCACGGCTGCTGCAACCAGCGAATCGAATGCCGCCAGTTCCGCTACGGCTGCTGCTGGGTCTGCCACTACGGCTACCACTCAGGCTTCGAACGCTGCGACTTCCGCCACTTCGGCTTCGTCCAGTGCCACGAGTGCGTCCACGAGCGCCACGAACGCTGCCTCCTCTGCATCTGCTGCGGCCAGCTCGGCCACTTCGGCTGCTTCAAGTGCTGCCTCTGCGGCTGCTCTGCTCGATAACTTCGATGATCGATACCTCGGTCCGAAGTCTGCAGCTCCCACCGTGGACAATGACGGTGATCCGCTGATCATCGGGGCGCTGTACTTCGACACGACCACTGGCAAGATGCGAGCCTACACTTCTTCGGGGTGGGTTGACGCTTCTTCTGCACAGCAAGCCGCTCTGACTAAGTACAAGTTTGTGGCTACTGCAGGTCAGACCACGTTCTCCGGGACAGATGCCAACGGGCTTGGCCTGTCGTACCTAGCAGGTGGTGAGGTGGTCGCCCTGAACGGTGTTGTGCTGGTCGGTGGTGGGGATGACTACACGGCATCCAATGGTACTTCTGTAGTGTTGACCGTGGGTGCAACTGTTGGTGATACCCTTGAGGTCTATGCTTTTGCAAGTTTCTCCATTGCCAGCTTGAATGGTTCGGCCATCGTGAATGGCACAGTTACCTCTGACAAAATTAACGACTCGATTGACTTTGGAGCCCTTTGATAATGGCTAAACAATTAAGACTTCGCCGTGGCACTACGGCACAACACAGCACCTTTACCGGGGCTGAAGGTGAGGCGACTGTAGATATCACCAAAGATACTCTGGTGGTTCACGATGGCAGTACCGTTGGTGGCCATCCTCTGGCTAAAGAAAATCTTGCCAACGTGCCTGCGGGTTCAATCACTACGGCCATGCTTGCAAGCAATTTGGTTGCTCCGAGTGCTTCGACCTCTACAACTCAGGCTGCAAAGACATCTGATACAACGATTGCGACCACGGCCTTTGTTGATCGCCTTCGCGGACTACTGACGCCAACTACCGGAAGCGGTGGTGGTACTGCGGCAGTTGGTGATCGCGGATGCTTGCTGTCTGTGACCGCTGGCGTAACAATCCCGGCCAGCGTATTCGCGGCCAATGACACCTTTTCGATCTACAACAACAGTGCGTCTGGAATTACGATTACTCAAGGCGCTGGCCTTACGCTGCGTCAGGTTGGCACTGCCAACACCGGGAACAGAACTTTGGCGCAGCGTGGCCTAGCGACTGTGGTGTTTATCTCCGCGACCGAGGCCGTGATTTCCGGTGGGGGGCTGACCTAATGGCAGGCATTCACAACCTGTTGGCTGGGTCTGGCGGTGCGCCACCAGACTTTCTGTTGAGCATCAGCAGCAACCAAACCAACGCAAACCTTCGCACACTCGCGGTCAATGGCGGATGGGATCAAAGTTCGCGGGTTGTAGCTACGATTTCCAGCGGTGTCTTTGTCAGCAGCAACAGCACTGGCACCCCTGCGCTGACCGTAAACGGCTCATTCCCCGGAGGGGTTACGCTAACCAACAACGGCACGATCGTTGGGATGGGTGGCGCAGGCGGCGCTGGCGGTAGTTCCTCCTCTGGTAGCGCAGGTGGCGGGGGCGGCACTGCATTGAGTGTTTCGTCCGGCATCACCATTCAGAACAATGGGACTATCGCTGGAGGTGGCGGTGGTGGCGGTGGGGCGATGGGCTCTCTGATTTTCGATGGGGAGGCATATGCCTCTAGCGGCGGCGGTGGCGGTGGTGGTGGGCGATCGAGCGCGGCAGCAAACAGTGCGGGGGGCCTTACTCCTTTCAGCTCTGGCTGGGGGCAAACGTCACAAGGTAGCCCTGGCACGTTGAGCGGACCCGGAAGCGGGGGACAAACGGGCGGCGTCTTCGCCTTTGGGGGCACAGGTGGCGGCTGGGGCGCGGCTGGAGCAACGGGGTCTAGCGCGAGACCTGGCGGTTCTGCTGTTGCAACATATGGCCCATATGGAGGCGGTGCTGGCGGCTCTGCCGTTGCGGGCAACTCAAACATCACATGGACAGCATTCGGAACTCGCCTTGGAGCAATTGGATGAAAATCACTTACAACTACGAAATCATTTTGGTCGATCAGGCCGCTCGTTGCATGGAGGTTGTCTACACCTCCGAAGGTAACCCTACGATGCACATTGGTGCTCGTCTTCCCTACGAAGGCGAAACCGTCGAGGCAGTCGTGGAGATGTACTCCCCAGTACGCTATTGGGAGGAGATCAAAACTCCAGTTGTTCCCGTAAATCCGGGAACGAGTGGGAGTGTTGTTGTTCCTGATCCAGTGGTGCCGACCCCCGCAGAGCAAGCTATCGCTCGCCGCAATACGCTTCTTGCTGAGAGCGACTGGACTCAGTTGCCGGACGTACCGTTGACGGCTGAACAAAGGACGGAGTGGGCGACCTACCGACAGGCGCTGCGCGACATTACCGAGCAGCCTGGATTCCCTGACAGCATCAACTGGCCCGTCAAGCCTGGTGCCTCTGTGACAGTCGCATAAGTAAATCATGGAACTAGAGCATCGTATTATCAAGCTGGAGCTTCGGGTAGACGATCACCAAGAGGAACTCAAGAAGCTCCAGGACATCTCCTCGGATCTCCGTAAGTCACTTGCAGGTATCGAAAAGACCTTGGCCCAGATCAAGTATCTAGCCATGGGTGCTGTGGCTGTTGTTGTTGCCCAGTCTGTTGGAATCGAAAAGGCCCTCAAGCTGATTCTGTAATACCCGGTGGGGGCTACGGCCCCTGCCTTTCTGAAAGGAATTTATGAGCAATGCTCGGGCTAATGCCAACCTTGCAAGGCTAGGGACAGCACTAGCGACTACCTCAGGGACAACCAGAGATTTCACTGGGATTCCCTCCTGGGCCGCACGGGTTACCGTGCATATGTCCGGTGTGTCTACCAACGGCTCCAGTGCCTTCCAACTGCAGATTGGTGCTGGATCGATCGACACCAGCGGCTACAATTGGTTCTATTCGTCTGTCACCACTGGCGTGAATGCTTCGGCAAGCCACACCACAGGCTTCCACCTAGCTGCCAGCCAAGCTGCACAGACCATGAATGGTATCGTGACCCTGTCCTTGGTGGACCCTGCGACCAATACGTGGGCTGTCACCTCAAGCTGCAGTAACTCGTTCCCTGCAGTCCAATGGGGGTCTGGTAACAAGTCTCTGAGTGGTCGTCTGGATCGCATCCGTCTGACTACACTGGCTGGTACCGACACCTTTGACGCAGGTGTCATGAACATCTTCTTCGAGTAACACTATGAACAAAGCCGATGAGAAGGCCCTTGGTGGTCTTCACGGCAAACTCGCAGAGGTCCTAAAAGACGCCATCAGCCAAGACTATGGGATTGACCAGGACGGGAACAAGATTCCCCCTCCTGCTGCCATCCTGAACGTTGCCCGTCAGTTTCTGAAGGACAACAAGATCGAGGCTGTGGCTGCTCAGGGTAGTCCTCTGGGTGACCTTGCCGACCTTCCCATCTTCGAGGACGACAACATCGTCCCTCTCCGTAAACAATCGTGATGTACACAATCTATGGCCGACCAGGCTGTGCTCCCTGCAAAGCCGCTAAGGATCTTCTGGACAATCTGGGTGTCGAGTACACCTACGTGGATGTCATGGCTCTCCCAAAAGGTGAGCTTGCAGCATTCCTTGAGAGGGGCTTCAAGACAGTCCCTCAGATATTCTGGGAAGACACCCTTATCGGAGGTCTCGATGATCTCCGCAGGCATGTAGCCAAATAAGCTCTTCAGGGCTTTTTCTGAGGTTACCTAGGGCTACCCCTTAGGCAACCTTGGAAAACGTCTCTATGGCCCGTTAAATTGATTCTAGATGGATAACAAACACCCAATACTCCAAGACTTCCGCAAGTTTATTTACGTGGTGTGGAAGCACCTCAATCTCCCTGAGCCTACTCCGGTTCAGTACGACATTGCCGCATACCTACAGAACGGACCCAGGCGATCCGTCATCGAAGCCTTTCGAGGGGTTGGTAAATCGTGGGAGACCAGTGCCTTTGTGTGCTGGCTGCTGCTCAACAATCCTCAGCTCAAGATCCTGGTGGTGTCTGCCTCCAAGGAACGAGCTGATGCCTTCTCTACGTTCGTCAAGCGACTGATCAATGAGATCCCTGCGCTGAACCACCTGAAACCTCAGGATGGCCAGAGGGACTCTGTGATCGCCTTTGACGTAGGCCCAGCCCTGCCTGACCACTCTCCCTCGGTGAAATCCGTGGGTATCACAGGGCAGATCACGGGTAGCCGTGCCGATGTCCTGATTGCTGATGACGTAGAGGTCCCCAACAACTCAGCCACCCAGATGATGCGAGACAAGCTCTCGGAGGCTGTCAAGGAATTCGACGCTATCCTCAAGCCCGGTGGTCGGATCATCTACCTAGGTACACCCCAGACGGAGATGTCCCTGTACAACCAGCTCCCTGAGCGTGGCTATGAGATCCGCATCTGGCCTGCCCTGTACCCAGAGTTGGACAAGGTGGAATCCTACAAGGGTCGCCTGGCGCCTATGGTGACCAAGGCTCTAGAGGAGAACAAGGAGAACGCAGGGAAGCCCACAGACAGCCGACGATTCGACGAGGCTGACTTGCTGGAGCGAAGGGCATCCTACGGTAAGGCAGGCTTTGCCCTACAGTTCATGCTCGACACCAGCCTCTCGGATGGCGACAGGTATCCCCTGAAGGTCTCTGACCTCGTGGTGATGAACCTCAACCCGACCATGGGTCACCTGAAGGTTGCCTGGGCGGCTGCACCTGAGGTGTGTCTCAATGACCTGCCCAACGTGGCCCTGACTGGTGACCGATACTACCGACCCATGTGGCACTCAGACGACATGTCCGAGTACACCGGGGCTGTCATGTCGATCGACCCCTCGGGTAGAGGTAAGGACGAGACAGGCTATGCCGTGGTCAAGCAGCTCGCAGGGAACCTCTTCGTGACAGAAACAGGGGGAATCTCTGGGGGCTATGAGCTGGAGACACTCGAAGCTCTGGCCTATGCAGCCAAGAGGAACCAAGTCAAGTACATCATCATCGAGGCTAACTTCGGTGACGGTATGTTCACCCAGCTCCTCAAGCCTGTCTTGATGAGGATCTACCCGTGTACCGTGGAGGAGGTCAAGCACTCCACCCAGAAGGAAGCCCGTATCATCGACACCCTGGAACCTGTGATGTCTACACATCGACTCATAGTGGACCAGAAGGTGATCCAGAAGGACTTCGACACAGCCAAGGATATCAAGTATTCCCTGTTCTATCAGATGACCAGACTCACCCGTGATCGTGGCGCCCTGATCCATGACGATAGACTGGATGCTCTAGCCATCGCTGTGGCCTACTGGACTGAATCTATGGCAAGGGACAACAACAAAGCAGCCTCTGAGATCAAGAACCAGCACCTCGACAAGGAGCTGAAGAGGTTCATGGGGCAAGTCGTAGGGACCAGACCTACAGCTATCACATGGATGTCCAGGTCTTGACCCATCCCCACTAGGATAGACCTGGTCTATCTGGGGGATGACTCTCTGGGCACACGGTCCATTGGGTTCTGGTCTTGGACCAGGCTGGTTCCTAATGTGTGCTCAGCATGTGGGTATTTCCTATATGTTAGCTCCATAGGCTACCTTCACTCCTACACCTCAAGATTATTTGGCAGACCCTGTCTGCTAACTATGGGGGGTAGGGGGGGGAAGCTAGAAGCCTATGTGGCTAGCATATAGGTATAAGGTACTCAGAGACAATGTTAAAGAGATCTATAGGGGACTATAGGTGTGTCTCTAGGTATGTGATCATTACAGATATAACCAACACAGATAGACCAAGAGACAATGTTAGAGTCAACCACAAGACAACTTCTGGAGGATCTGGAGGTCAACTACTGGGGGAGCCCGGTGGTGTGTCTTGTGGGGTGACTTAGGGGTAACACTAGGTGTGACTTGAGGGGTCGAAAAGTTTCATTGCAAAAATATGAAAGCTATACCGCCTAAGAGCGAACGGCTGACTCCCCCCTTGCCCCCCTTCGATTCTGGCAGTCCGGCCATGTGTGCGCCCATGTGTGGCACACAATGTGTCACCGCATGCGCTAAGTGATTGATTTATATGGGGTGGCGGGTAGCTTGGAAAGCTAGCTGCAGGGGGGGACATTAGGCGAATCTGCAGGATATTGCAGGGATGCACTAGGCTGCATGCACTATGTTGCATGTATGCTAGTTTGTGCATCAGTCGCTTTTCGCTGGATATTTATACAGTACTTAGAGACATCCTAGCGACATCCTTAAGTTACCCGCAAGTCATTCCCTATCTACCAACCCTGAAGGCTTATCTACCAACCCTGAAGGCCTATCTACCAACCCAGCGACATCCGCAAGACATCCGCCCACGGTCCTAAAGACATCCGCAAGACATCGGCAAGACACCTAGGGTTTATCCTAGGGTCAATCCTAGGGTTTATCCCTATGTCCAACCATTGCATCGGTGCGTTTTGCATGTACAATACGCATCATCGTCAACCAACCTAAGGACCAACATGGACCAATTCAATCGCAACATCTTTACAGACTCTAAGCCCAGCAAATGGGAGACACTGCTAGACTATGCCCTAGCGATTGCCCTAGGCCTTTGCCTGGCCATGGGCGCACTGGCTTACTTTGACGTTCTGGTGCCCTAACACTAGCCGATTGACAATCATTGCCACAAGGCTACAATCCGTTTTCATCACCAACCCATTCAAAGGACCTACTATCATGGCCTACATCCGATCCAAGAAACTGCTTGCCATTGACACTAACGCAAAGACTGTCAAAGGCCAGAAATACGGTTATATGACCGGAATTCTCTACATGGCACCTAGCGACATTTCGGGTCATAACACTTGCCCAATGGCAAAGATTGCCGGGTGTGAAAAGGCTTGCCTGTACAGTGCTGGCCGTGGTGCATTCAATAGCGTGCAACAATCCCGGATTGATAAGGCTAAGTGGTTTTTCGATGATCGCGATTCTTTCATGGTGCAAGTCGTTGCAGACATCCGCCGATTGATCCGCAAGGCCAATGATTCCGGGATGATTCCATTGGTCCGCTTGAATGGAACTAGTGACATCCGTTGGGAATCCGTCCCGGTCACACTTGGGGATGTCACTTACCCTAACGTCATGGCCATTTTTCCGGATGTCCAATTCTATGACTATACGAAACTGGCCAACCGCAAGGGTGTACCGGCTAACTATGACCTAACCTTCAGTTATTCCGGGTTGCCCGGTTATGCCCGGTACGTTGACCAAGCAAAGGCCAATGGTATGCGGATTGCAGTCGTTTTCCGTAACCGCCAGGACATCCCGGAGACATTCATGGGCATGCAATGCGTCGACGGCGATGATTCTGACATCCGTCATATTGATCCGCAGGGTGTCGTGGTTGCCCTATACGCCAAGGGTAACGCCAAGACTGACAATTCCGGGTTTGTCGTTGACCCGGTCCGCAGGGTCATTCCCCTGAAACTTGCGGCCTAACAGTTACCGATTGCCAATTGTTGCCCATGGGGGACCGTGGGCAATTGTGGGCAATCCCGCCCGGTAACCTGGAGAAACATCATGCCAAAGGTAGTCTATAACCGCATCCTTGGCGGTTGGTATGTGGTACGTGGTCCGCACCAAACCCCATTGTCTGGCCGTTTTGATTCCAAGGCCGAAGCATTGGCCTATCTCAACCGCCGCAAGGGGCAACCATGAAACCAACCTATTTCGGCGCATTGGTCCGCATTGTCTACCGTGGCCCCGGTCCGGACCATGACCTAACGGTGCAACGGTTTTCGGATGTCTCCGGGGCTTGGCATGATGTCCGGACCTTTGACCATGAATTTGATTTTGCATGGACTGACGCCCGGTTATATGCGGCATGCCTTGCCCATGACATCCGCAGGGGGGCCAATGCATGACCAGTCTACATGACCAGCTAGCGGCCTTTGCCGCATCCCGTGGCGGTGTCTTGCGGCATGGTCCGCAGCCCCGCAAGCCTGAGAGCCCTAGCATTGGGCGGCCCCACACAACCGAAAATCCCACACCGGCCAGGCCATTGGCCGACCCGTGGATTGAATTTTCAGACGACTACAGCCTCTGGGCTCGTACACATCGGGGTGAGTAACCCCACAACCTGGAGGGCCTTGTACGCTGTCGCTGGCATAGGGCCTTCTGGATTGTGCTAATATCGCACTGACTGATCGCAGTCCCTCTCGTTCTTTAACAATCACCAATAGCAAAACCACCGACCGTCCTGGCATAGGGCCTGCGGCGGTGTCTGTGGTTTTGTCTTTGGAGATTCAAAATGAAATTGATTTCTGAGGTTCTGCACGATGCTGCAGACAAGTACCTTGCACCCAACAGGGAGGTATACTGGTACAACACACACATGGAGCAATTCTCGTGCTGTACCATTGTTTGGGCTGCAGGCAACGACGAGCTGGAAGAGCGCACCCTCAAGGGTCTAGAGGAGATGGGCTGTCCCACAGGCTCTGCCACAGCCTTCATACGGCTGGGCTACAAAGACGCCATAGACGAAGAGACCCAAGGTGTCCGCTACATGTGGCTCAAGTTCGCTGCCCTGATGGCAGAAGAGCAGGGGGTCTGACATGGCCACCCGCACAGACCACCCCTACACATCCGGCTGGCCCACCTGGCCTTTCACCCGCCTGTCGCCCAAAGCGATGGCAAAGCTACTCAAGACAATTGAGGGCCAGCGTAGCGTAAAGCAGGTTGAAGAAGCAGAGGAGGCCCCATTTTGAGCACTGAGCACATCATCGTCGGAGCCACAGGCGTGGGCTACCTCATCGTGGGTGTCTTGCAGTGGTCTAAGGGAGAACTCTCAAACGGCATGATCTGGACAGGTTATGCCTTCGCACAGGTCGGCCTCTGGCTGAACATCAAATGAAATCAGCACTGATCCTCGAAGACACTCCGGAGGGCCTCAAGGCCAAACTCGTGTGGCAACCAAGCGGCCACCAGGACCATCTCCCGGACAGCATTTCGATGCACCTGATGGCCTTCTTGGTGCGTCACATAGAGGACCTTGAGAAATCCAAGGCCTTGCGGGTGGTGAGGTCGGGGGATGATCCCTCAGCCACCCATCGGCCTACAACCTAAGCTGCAACTTCAGGAACGCATCGCGGATGGCAGCGGACTCGGATCTAAATGGTCCGTCTTCGTCTGTCGCCACGATGCGACCTTTAGACTTCCTCATCCAGTACCAGCCGCCATACCTCAGTGGTTCTCCCTTGAGTCTCAAGGAATTCCAGACCTTTGTGGTATGCCTTCCTGCGTAGAAGACTTCGATCCCAGCCTTTTCGACTGAATTTACAATGTTCGAAGGTAGTTTCATGCCTCCTCCCATTAGCGAGAGCTTGTCAATTACCTAGCAGGCAATGGTTGTCAAGATGGAAGTATGGCTAGAACTTAACCATTAGATTGTTGCCAAGTGGCAATGGTTGTTGACTGGAGTCAGGCTTTGTGACAGGGTGTCAGCGCCCAAAAACCTCATTTTATGAGAGGCGAATGTGACACTAAGCGAAGTCGACAGGGTGCTCACCGGCATCTCTGCAATAGATCCCGAGATGCCCCTACAGCAAGCCAGATGTCTATTCATCGTGGCCCAGAGTGAAGAAGGGATGTCTCTTTCAGACATCGCCAAGAAAGCAGGTATAGGTCTGGCAACAGCCAGCCGCTATATTGGTGCTCTTGGCAAGATCAACAGGCGCAGAGAGGAGGGACTTAAACTAATCGAGTCATTCGAAGACCCGATGGAACGCCGAAAAAAGATAATTCGGCTCACTCCAAAGGGAAAAATCATCATCCAGAAAATCACAGGAGAATGAGAAATGCCTATCTACCAGCGTGGAAACGCTTGGATGGTGTCTGTCGGGAGTGGCGACAAGCGACTCAGGCAGAGCTTCAAGACCAAGCAGGAGGCCGAAGTCGCAGAGCTTGAGGCACTCGCCAGGATGAAAGCCTCAGGAAGCCCTCTAGAAGCCTCTCAGAGGCCCGAACGGGAGCGTCCTAAGGGGTGGGTACTCAAAGATGCCCACGACCTCACCTGGAGGCTCCGGTGGAATCAGGACAAACCGGCAGGCCAGAAGACCCACCGCATATTCTGCAAGGCTGTCTTCGCCCAGATCCCAGAGGATACTCCGATCTCGGAGATCAACTTCGACATGGCCCTTGAGGCTGTCGAGGCGTGGGAAGAGGAGGGCAATGGTGGCCAGACGGTCAACCACAAGATCAGCCACCTGTCCGTCATGCTCAACACCGCACTGGAGAAGGGCTGGATCAATGCCGTGCCCAGGTTGCCCCGCAGGAAGCCGGGTAAGCACCGTGTGAGGTGGATGGACGAGCAGGAGGAAGCCAAGGCTCTTGCATTGTGCGGCCAGCTCGGACTGCACGACCTCAGGGACCTGATCGTGGTTGCGATCGACACAGGGTTCCGCCGTGGGGAGCTGCTTGGCCTCAGGCGTAACGACTACGTCAACGGGATGCTGCACCTGCATGCCGGTGAGACCAAGACCGACAAGGCCAGGGCTGTACCCGTCACTCAGCGGGTTGCAGAAATCCTCAGGAAGAGGTCTGCCGATGTGAAAATCTTCAGCATGACCACCCACCAGCTCAGGCGTCAGTGGATCGACCTCAAGACGGCCATGGGGCTGGACGACGACTCCCAGTTCTGTGTCCACATGCTGCGTCACACCTGCGCCAGCAGGATGGTCCAGCGGGGCGTCCCCCTGGCTGTCGTGCAGGCCTGGATGGGGCACTCCACGATCAACACCACCATGCGGTATGCCCACCTGGCACCCTCAAGTCTGCAGGCGGGACGCGAGGCCCTTGAGCAAGTAAAGACAACCCCGCATCTCATGGTCGTGAATGGCTGAAAAGCATGTGTCACAGGCCATTGAGCTGTGACAAAAGGAGTCAGATTTTCTGATCTTGTGACAACCTAAGGTGTTGATTTCTCTACACACCCCAAGATTGAGGTGCTAGTGGAGAAATCCGTGGAGGTTCGAGTCCTCTCGACCGCACCAAGGTTCACAGACAGGGTCTGACAGAGGAACTCCTTGTTAACTCAAGGGGTTCCTCTTCGTTTTAAGGCAACACTTACCAGAAGGGAATCATTGTCCAGATATAAAGGTTTCATCAAGACAACCATGTGACAACTTATGTGTCACAAGCAGTGACAACAACTTGCAAGAAGACAACCCTTCCTGCATGACAACAATTGACTCCTCCACAATTGGATACACCCAGAGAGAGATCTCTAAGAGTATCTCAGAGTCTATCTTTCAAAGATATATTCAAAGATACATAATCATAGTTACCTCTATAAAAGGAACCTAAAGAATGCAGCACGTTAATCCTGAAGAAGACCTCATGTCCCTCCAGCTTTCCCTTGAGGAGAGCATGACCCGTCGAGGTGCCGAAAAGTACCTCAGGGACGTCACCAAGGCTGTCCACAGTGGTCGCGAAGAGGGCACCGCCTACGGCCAGACCATCCTCGCTCACCGCCTTGAGGTGCTCGCCCAGGCCATCGAGGAGTGGAAGCAGGTGACCAGCCAAGGTCGAGCTGGGAACAACGCCACGGCCTACAAGAAGGTCAAGGATGTTGACTCATCCATGCTGGCCTTCCTGACCCTCAAGGGTGTCCTGTCGGGAATCAGCAGCACCCGCACGGTGCAGTTCGTGGCTGTCCAGATCGGCACCACCATCGAGGACGAGCTGCGCTTCTCCAAGATCCGGGAGACCGAGCGCAAGGCCTACGAGAAGCTGGTCATCGGGGCCAAGAAGCGGACCTCAGGCCACTACCGTCACATCTACGCCGTCCGTCAGGCTGACCGAATCGAGGATGGCTGGGAGCGGTGGTCTCGCACCGACAGGCTGCATGTGGGTCTTCGCATGCTGGACATGACGATGCAGTCCGTGGGCCTGGTCGAGCTGACCCACCAGAAGGTGGACAAGGAGCAGTCGATCAAATACGTCCGCGCCCTGCCTGAGACCCTTGAGTGGATCGAGAAGAAGAACGAGGTCACCCAGTTCCTGCGGCCCGTCTATGAGCCCATGGTGGTGATCCCCAAGGATTGGACCACGCCCTTCAACGGCGGCTACATCTCCTCCAACATCAAGCCCCTGAAGCTCGTCAAGACCAAGAACAAGGCCTACCTGGACGAGCTGAAGAACATGGACATGCCGATCGTCTACGAGGCGGTGAACGCCCTGCAGAGGACCGCATGGCAGGTCAACAGCCAGGTCCTGGATGTCATGGAGCAGCTCTGGGAGACCGGATCGCAGCTCGCTGGTCTGCCTCCCCGTGATGGCCTGCCCCTACCGGTCAAGCCGCACGACATCGACACCAATGACGATGCCAAGAAGGAGTACCGAATCGCTGCCGCCAAGACCCATGTGCAGAACCTCTCCCTGCTGGGCCAGAGGATCGGCTTCAACATGGCTCTGGGTCTGGCTCGCCGGTACGAGAAGTTCCGGAAGATCTACTTCCCCTACCAGCTCGACTTCCGTGGCCGCATCTACGCTGTCCCCCACCTCAATCCCCAGGGGTCGGACTATCAGAAGGCCCTGCTGCGCTTCGCCAATGGTAAGCCGCTGGGTTCCGAGGGTTGGAAATGGTTGGCCATCCACGGCGCCAACGTTGCAGGCTACGACAAGGCCAGCTTTGAAGACCGTGTCAATTGGGTACAAGACAACGAAGATGAAATCCTCAGCATTGCCGCCGATCCATACAACAACCGTGGCTGGTGTTCTTCAGTGGGAGATGTCGAGATCGACAAGCCCTGGCAGTTCCTTGCCTTTTGTTTCGAGTGGGCCGGTTTCGCCGAGCATGGTGAGTCGTTCGTATCAAAGCTGCCCGTGGCTATGGACGGTTCATGCTCTGGCATCCAGCACTTCAGTGCCATGCTACGTGACGAAGTCGGGGGATCTGCCGTCAATCTCGTTCCCCGAGATCTCCCCGCAGATGTCTATCAGCTCGTGGCTAACAAGGTGCTGGAGCAGATTGAAGACGATCTGGTCAACGGAACCGAGGATGAGCTGAAGCACACCGATGATGGTGTCGCCTACGTCAAGCACGGCACCAAGACCCTCGCTGCCCAGTGGAAGGAGTTCGGGATCACCCGCAAGGTGACCAAGCGATCCGTCATGACGCTGGCCTATGGCTCCAAGGAGTACGGCTTCAAGGAGCAGCTCATGGAGGACATCATCCGCCCCGCCAAGCAGTCCGGTAAGACCTTCCCCTTCCAGGGTGATGGCTACCAGGGTGCCCAGTACATGGCCAAGGCCATCTGGGTGGCCGTGAACAAGGTCTTGGTGAAGGCTGGCGAGGCCATGAAGTGGCTCCAGGGTGCTGCCTCTCTGGCTGCATCGGAGGAACTCCCGGTCCGCTGGACGACACCTGTGGGCTTCCCTGTGATGCAGGCCTACGCCGACCTCAAGCCTCGTCGCATCGAGTCCTCGATCAGCGGCAAGGTGGTGAAGTTCACCATGTACCAGGACAAGGACTCTCTGGACCGCCGCAAGCAGTCTCAGGGGATCGCCCCCAACTTCGTCCACTCCTGCGATGCAGCCCACATGATGCTGACCGTGGTGCGAGCCAAGCAGGCAGGCATCGACAACTTCGCGATGATCCACGACTCGTTCGGGACCACCGCAGGGGATGTCGAGCAGCTCTACCATGTGGTTCGCGAGAGCTTCGTGGAGATGTACTCGGAGATCGATGTGATCGAATCCTTCCGGGACGAGATCCTGCAGCAGCTCTCCGAGAAGAAGCGTGAGGAGCTTGAGCCGACCCCGGCCCGAGGCACCTTGGAGCTGGAGCAGGTCTGCCTGTCCCGCTACTGCTTTGCCTAAATGATTGACAAAAGGAAACTATATGCAAATGACAATCGAAGCAATGAAGCAGGCGCTGGAGGCGCTGGAATTGTCTGCGGTTACCGTGGACAGCTTTGGTGTGCAGGCTAAAGCGCAAAAAGCCATCACCGCCCTCCGCACCGCCATCGAGCAAGCAGAGAAGCAGGAGCCGGTGGCGTGGTTGCATCCCGACAAAAAGGTAGAGGTTGTTGTGCCGTCTTCTATCCCGTGGTTTTCAGAAGCGATCCCGCTCTACACCACCCCACCCGCAGCACAGCGGCAGAAGAACGCCGCCTAAATGGTTGCCGATAGGTAACTGTTGTCCCACCCACAATTGGAAATACCAAACCTTCGAAAGGAAACCAATGGCCAACAAGGTAATCACGATGACCCTGAGCCAAGGAAACACTCACGTAACCATGCGTGAGGTCTTGAGCGATGGGGCTACATGGAATGGCATTGCCTACATGTTCTACAATTTTCTGAGGGCGCAGGGCTACTACCCGGAACCTGAAGAAGTCGGGGCAGACGTTGAATCGTATGTCCGATCGATCGACAGTGCTGATACCGAGGAGCAGTGGTAATGTTCAAGATTATTTTCCCTGACGGTACATTCCGCATCGTCAATTCCGTAGCAGAACGCAATGCCGTTATTGCTGAGATGAAAGAAGCCTACGAAGGCTATTTGAGTTAAGGACTTTATGAGTAAAGCCAAGAACCCCCGGTACGTTACACCAGCAGGCATTGCCCAGTACCCGTACCTGACTAAGCCCGACACCAAGTTCAATCCTGATGGCGAGTACAAGATGAAGCTGGAGATCCCTGCGGATCAGGCTCAGGACATCGTCACCTTTTTGGATGAACAGCACGAGCTGGCCCAGGCGAAAGCCAAGAAGGACAACCCCGGCAAGAAGATCAAGGAGGGTGGCGCACCCTACGAGGTCGATGAAGACAGCGGCAAGGTGACCGTGAACTTCAAGCTCAAGGCCAAGGTTACGCCCAAGAACGGTGACCCCTTTGAGCAGCGCCCCGCAATCTTCGATGCCAAGGGCAAGCCCCTGCAGGATGTGAACGTGGGTGGTGGCTCCAAGGTCAAGGTGGCCTACGAGCTGATCCACTACTACACCGCCATCGCTGGCGCTGGTGTCTCCCTGCGACTGAAGGCAGTCCAGGTGATTGACCTTGTCGAGTTCAGTGGTGGTGCAGGTGCCGATGCCTATGGCTTCGGTAAGGAAGATGGATACGAAGCAGAGGACAACTCTGCCGCAGGTAATGGCTTCAGCGAAGAGACCGAGTCCGAAGCGGACTTCTAAGAAGCCGCTCTCGGGCACACAGGTCGGACTCAAGTACGGGTTCCGATCTGGTCTGGAAGAAAGCATTGCAGAAGAACTCACCTCGAAAGGGGTGGGTTTTTCTTTTGAGGAACTGGTTATCCCTTACGTGAAGCCAGAGAAACCCGCAAAGTACACTCCAGACTTTGTCCTAGAGAATGGCATCATCATCGAGAGCAAGGGTCGCTTCCTAACTGAAGACCGGCAGAAACATCTGTTGGTCCAGAAGCAGTGGCCTGCGCTCGACATTCGTTTCGTATTCAGCAACTCCAAGACCAAGATCAGCAAGAGAAGCAAGACGACTTACGCTGACTGGTGCATCAAGAATGGATTCATGTACGCAGACAAGGAGATACCTGATGCGTGGCTGAAGGAAAAAGGAAATGGTTTACAAGAGTAATACTAAGAAGCGGGAGACGACCGACTTCATTGCGATCCACTGCAGTGCCACATCTGACAAGATGAACATTGGTGCTGCGGACATCGACAAGTGGCACCGCAAGAATGGCTGGGCCTGCATCGGCTACCACTACGTGATCCGTCGAGACGGCACGGTGGAAGAGGGCAGGGACGAGGCTGTGGTCGGAGCCCATGTGGCCAACTGGAACCACAACTCGATCGGCATCTGCATGGTCGGTGGTGTCGATGCCAACGATGTGAGCAAGGCCAAGAACAACTTCACCGAAGCCCAGTTCGCAAGCCTCAAGCAGCTCCTGGTGGATCTGAAGACTCGTTACCCCAAGGCCAAGATCCAAGGCCATCGAGACTTCCCCAACGTGAAGAAGGCCTGCCCCAGCTTTGATGTGGCGGCTTGGTTGAAACAGACACAATTGGATAACTAACCTAAGGACGTATGGATAAGGACGAAAGTACATTTCTGAGACACATTCCCTGTGAGAACTGCGGCTCGTCCGATGCCAACTCTTTGTACTCGGATGGTCACCAGTTCTGCTTTGCATGTAACACGCACGTCAAGGGTGACGGCACTTGTGCAGAACCGACAGAACGAAAGAAGGCATCCGGGTTGATCTCAGGGTCATACCAGGACCTGATCAAGCGGGGCATCCGAGAGGATACCTGCAGGAAATTTGGCTACCAGGTTGGCGAGTACCAAGGGCGCACTGTCCAGATTGCCCCGTACTACGATGCCAGTGGAACCCTCATTGCCCAAAAGATCCGGACCCCATCGAAGGACTTCTCGGTCCTGGGGAACATCTCCACAGCCCAACTGTTCGGGGCCAACCTGTGGAATAGCGGCAAGAAGATAGTGGTGACGGAGGGAGAGATCGACTGTCTCTCCGTCTCCCAAGTGCAAGGCAACAAGTGGCCTGTGGTCTCCATCCCCAACGGGGCAAGCGGGGCCAAGAAGGCTGTCCAGAAGAACCTGGAGTACCTCAACGGATTCGAAGAGGTCATCTTCATGTTCGACCAGGACGAGCCTGGGAAGAAGGCTGCTGCCGAATGTGTGGAACTGTTTGAGCCAGGTAAGGCGAAGATCGCCAGCTTGCCTCTGAAGGATGCCAATGAATGTCTACAGCAGGGCAAGGGAGAGGCGATTGTCCAAGCGATCTGGAACGCGAAGGCATTTCGACCTGATGGAATTATCTCGGGTGAAGATCTCTGGGCGGAAGTCTCGAAGGAAGAAACGGTTAGCTCCGTACCGTATCCGTGGGACTCTCTTACAGGCGTCACTAAGGGCGCTCGCAAGGGCGAACTCGTCACCCTTACTGCGGGGTCTGGTATCGGCAAGTCGGCGGTTGTTCGTGAGATCTCTCACCACCTACTCAAGGCTGGCGAAACAGTTGGCATGATCATGCTGGAAGAGAACCCCAAGCGTACAGCTCTGGGTCTCATGGGTATCGAACTCAACAAACCGCTCCATCTGAGCAGAGAGGGTGTTAGTGAAGCAGATCTTAAAGGTGCTTTTGACAAGACTGTTGGTAGCGGCAGGCTGTATCTTTACAACCATTTTGGTTCTAGCGACATCGATAACCTTGTTTCACGAGTTCGGTTTCTCGCCAAAGGCTGTGGCTGCGGCTGGATTGTTCTGGACCATCTCAGCATCGTTGTGTCTGGTCTTGGTGACGGAGACGAACGCCGCCTTATCGACAACGCGATGACCTACCTCAGGACACTGGTCGAAGAGACTGGTGTCGGGATGTTCCTAGTGTCCCACCTTCGCAGACCCGAAGGCGACAAGGGGCATGAGCAGGGGGCCAAGACCTCACTGTCCCAGCTCCGTGGCTCACACTCCATCGCCCAGCTCTCCGACATGGTGATCGGCCTGGAGCGTGACCAGCAAGGCAAGAACCCAAACGTGACCACTCTGCGTGTCCTGAAGAACCGCTTCAGCGGGGAGACAGGAGAGGCGGGGTATTTGCTGTATGACAAAGAAACAGGACGACTGTCCGAAACAACGAACGACTTTGTCGATGAGTCCGGAGGTGAGTTCTAAGCTCATCCTCCTGCTGGCTGCTATCGCTGACATCGTTCTCATCATCAACGTAATTCATCATTGGTAACATGACTCAGATTCAGATTCTCATCAATCACTTCAAGAAGGCCCGTAGCATTTCGCAGCGTGAGGCTCTGGTCGATTACTCGATCCAGTCCCTGACCAAACGTATCAGCGAGCTGCGTGACCTTGGGTTCAACATTGAGACCCAGCACAAGAAGCACCCAGTGACCGGCCAGCGATACGCTCGCTATGTCCTGAAGAAGTAATATGTATTTCCCGAAACATTTTGATCGGGTTCTTGAAACTCTGTTCTGGCTGGCAGCGATTGGTGTTGTTTCACTATTTGCTGCTGCAGCCTACGGACTTTGGTGGCTAGTCCACCACATTCATTTCAGCTAGTCGAAAGGGACAGCGTGGCACTAATATTCGATTTGGAAACAGATGGATTGCTGGATGAAGTAAGCAAGATACATTGTTTGGTTATCAAGGTAACAGGCACAGGCAACATGATTACCTGTGGCGATGCAGCTTGTGACAGGTCCATTGACTGGGGCCTCAAGCAGTTGATGGAAGCAGACTGTATCGCTGGTCACAATGTGATCAAGTACGACATCCCTGTCATCAAGAAGCTCTACCCATGGTTCACCGTGGATGAGAGCAAGGTGTTCGATACCCTAGTTGCCACGCGACTGATTTGGGCAAACATCAAGGACACAGACAACGCTCTCCTCAAGCAGGAGAAGCTCCCAGGGAAACTCTTCGGGTCACACTCACTGGCTGCCTGGGGCTATCGCCTCGGCAACTACAAGGGTGACTACGATGGTGGCTGGGAGACCTTCTCTCAGGAGATGCTCGACTACTGCGTCCAGGATGTGGAAGTCACAGCCCAGCTCTACCAGAAGATCGTAGACAAGAACTATTCCCAACAAGCTCTGGACCTTGAGCACCAGGTAGCATGGCTCATGGCTCAGCAGGAGCGTAACGGCTTTTGCTTTGACATGAAGAAGGCTGCCGAGTTGTTGGCTCGTTTGGTCCAACGCCGTGGGGAGCTGGAGAGGGAACTCCGTGACTACTTTGGGTCATGGGAGGTACAGCTCCCCGACTTCATACCGAAGGTCAACAACAAGACCCTGGGTTACACCAAGGGTGTGCCGGTCAAGAAGGTCAAGGTGATCGAGTTCAACCCCTCGTCCCGTGACCACATCGCTGATCGCCTCATCACCCTCTACGGGTGGAAGCCGACAGACTTCACCGAAGGCGGCAAGCCTATGGTGGATGAAATCGTCCTGGGTAAACTCGATTACCCGCCCTGCAAACTACTCACTGAATATCTCCTCGTCCAGAAGAGGATCTCCCAGCTCAACGAGGGAGGTCAAGCCTGGATGAAGTGTGAGAAGAAAGGAAAGATCCATGGGAGTGTTAATCCTAACGGTGCTGTTACTGGTCGTGCCACCCACGCTTACCCTAATATCTCTCAGGTCCCTGCTTCCAGCTCCCCTTATGGTCACGAGTGCCGTGAACTATTTACTGTGCCTGATGGCTGGGTTCTGGTTGGCGCAGATGCATCTGGTCTTGAGCTGAGGTGCCTTGCTCACTTCATGGCGAAGTGGGACGGTGGCAAGTATGGCGAGGTTCTCCTCGGTGGTGACATCCACACGGAGAACCAGAAAGCTGCTGGCCTCCAGACCAGACCTCAAGCAAAGACATTTATTTATGCATTCCTCTATGGCGCAGGAGACGCAAAGATTGGTTCCATTGTTGGTGGAGATGCAGGCGCTGGAAGAAAACTCAAGCAGAAGTTTCTACGCTCGCTGCCTGCCCTCGGACGACTTGTCGAAGCTGTGCAGGGAGCTGCTAAACGAGGCCACCTCGTCGGGCTGGACGGGAGATACATTCATGTTCGCAGCTCACACGCTGCACTGAACACCCTCCTGCAGGGTGCCGGTGCGATTGTCTGCAAGCAGTGGCTGGTGTTCCTCGAAGAGCACCTGTCGTCCAAGTTCAAGCACGGCTGGGATGGTGACTACGCATTCTGTGCATGGTCCCACGACGAAGTGCAGATCGCCTGCAGGACTCCAGAGATCGCTGAGTACATCGCCAAGGTTGCACCAGAGATGGTCACCAAGGCCGGTGAGCACTTCGGCTTCCGCTGCCAACTCGCAGGGGAATCCAAGGTGGGCAAGACCTGGGCAGACACACACTGATGAACCGCAACACTTTCAACGAGATCCTCTTGAGGGTCTACAAGAGTGGGCTATCGATCCAATCGAACACTGCCCGAACATTCGATCAGGAGATCGCCGCCATGGCATCGTCCGGACTGATCACAACCAAAGAAGCCCCCCACACATACGGGCGTATCTGGCGAATTACGGAAGAGGGTCTGGGCCTCCTCCGAGAAGAAGGGTATTTATGAAGCATTACAAGCTGCGTCCCGGAGTTGTCCGGATTATGGGGCGCAACTATGCGATTGTCTGGGAGCACGACCCCATCCTGACTACTGACAACCTCGGTGTCTGTAGGAACCAACAGTGCATCATTGCTATCCGTGAGGGCCAGCATCCTGTCGAGGAAGCTGACACCCTGCTGCACGAGATCTATCACGCCATCTGGTACGTGATGTCCATCTCCGATGGTGGTGCTGGAGAGGAACAGGTGGTTCGCCGTCTGGCCTCAGGGATGCTCCAAGTCATCCTCGATAACCCACACCTCCTGAAGTACCTCGCTGCTATCAAGAACCCTGACCACATTGAGCTTTAAACATGAAGATTGCCGACATTGATGTTGAATACCTGGACCACATGGGTTCAGACCTGACCGTGGTGAATGCTGCTCGCGTGAGCTTCCACAAGGAGCACGAAGAGTTCGACCACACGACTGACCGGGGGCTGATCAAGTACCTCGCCAAGCACAACCACTGGTCCCCGTTCGCTCACTGCTCGGCATCTTTCCGTGTCAAGGCTCCGATCTTCGTGGCTAGGCAGCTCGTCAAGCACACGGTGGGGTTCTCGTGGAATGAGGTGTCTCGTCGGTATGTGGACAATGAGCCTGAGTTCTTCTTCCCGGAGACCTGGCGCAAGTCCGCTGAGAACGTGAAGCAGGGCAGTTCGGATGAGCCTGTGGCGATGACCATGGACCCCGCAAGGGCCTCCTCCGCAGCAGCCTTGGAGACCTACAAGTACATGCTCAAGCTGGGTGTCTGCCCTGAGCAGGCTCGTATGGTCCTCCCCCAGAACACCATGACGGAATGGATCTGGACCGGCACCCTCTATGCTTGGGCTCGCATGTGCCAGCTCCGCATGGACTCCCATACTCAGAAGGAAACCCAGGTCGTGGCTCAGAAGGTTCACGAGACCATGTGGGAATTGTTCCCTGTCTCCTGGGAATTTTTAATGGATATTCAGAAGAAGGAACAACCGTGCGCTTTGCTCTCATCGATGCCGACATCCTTGCCTACCAAGCAGCAGCCGTAAGCGAGACCCCGATAGACTGGGAGGATGGCATGTGGACCCTCCACGCTTTCGAGCAGGAGGCCATCAATGCCTTCGAGTCCACCCTCAAGACCATCCTCTCCAAGGTCGAGGCGACCCAGTGCCTGTTGGCTTTCTCCGACAAGGACAACTGGCGCAAGGAAGTTCTGCCCTCCTACAAGTCCAACCGCTCCGGTGTCAGGAAGCCTCTGCTCCTGAAGTTCATCCGTGAGTACGCGATGAAGGCCCACCCGTCCGTCACCATGCCGACCCTGGAAGGTGACGATGTGATCGGCATCTACGCCACCTACAAGTCCAAGCTGGACCCTGTCCGAGAGTTCATCATCTGCTCCCTCGACAAGGACCTGAAGACGATCCCCGGCAAGCACTTCAACTTCGGACGGGATGAGTTCTTCGAGATCTCTGAGCACCAGGCTGACAAGTACCACATGATCCAGACCCTCACCGGGGACACCACGGATGGGTACACGGGTTGCCCTGGAGTTGGTCCTGTAGGGGCCGAGAAGATCCTTCAGAAGGCGCTCGATGAGGGTACCCCATGGGCGAACCCTAAGCAGCTCCGTGAGCTGTACTGGCAGCATGTCGTGAAGGCATACGAGAAGGCTGGCTTTGGTGAAGAGGAAGCTCTGACCCAGGCCCGTGTGGCTCGCATCCTCCGTGCTGAAGACTACGACGATATTTCAAAGAAAGTGATTCTATGGACTCCTTGATTCTGGAAGGGACCGTCTACGTTGCACAACGTGACGATGGACAGTCGTGTAGCGGCTGTCACTTGTACGGTACCGACTTCTGCGAGCAAGGCTACGAAGCTGGATGCAGTGAGAAGGACATTGTCTGGGTCCGTGAGGACGAGATCCGCAAGCAGGTAGAGATGAATAAGTTTTTCGGTCAGGTGGTTCCTCCGGTCACCGCTGAGGAGGACGAAGCCTTTGCTGCTTTGGAGAAGAAGAAGCAGGTCGGTGGCGACCACTATCTCAAGGCGATCCAGCCTTGGGACATCATCCGTGCTTGGGACCTGAACTACTGGGAAGGCAACATTGTCAAGTATGTCCTCCGTCACCAGGGCAAGGGCAAGGTCGAGGACCTGGAGAAGGCCAAGCACTACCTCGAATATCTCATTGAGCACTACGATGAACTTTACTGAGTATCAGATGAAGGCGATGAGCTTCCGTCTCGCCTCGGCCACCCCTGACTACGCCCTGTTCAATCTGGGCGCTGAGGTCGGGGAGGTCCTGTCACTCGAAGCAAAGCTGATCCGCGATGGCGGCAGCATTGACGAGTACCGGGCCAAGCTGAAGAAGGAACTCGGAGATGTCCTCTGGCACATCGCCGCAATCGCAAGGGACAACGGCATGGATCTGACTGATATTGCCGTTGGTAACATTGACAAACTGGCCAACCGCCAAAAGAACAATACAATCCAAGGAAATGGTGACGACCGCTAACCCCTCCCTCCGTGCTCAACTGATCACACGCCGTACCTATAACCGACCCACGGATGACGAAGGGAAGACCTTCGAGTCCTGGGAGCAGACCGTTGATCGAGTGATCGAGCATCAACGCTGGCTGTGGGCACGTGCTGCCAATGAGGCTACGACCTACGCAACCGTTGAGCTGGAAGAACTTCGACAGCTCATGCTCGATCGCAAGGTCCTGATGTCTGGCCGCACTCTGTGGCTGGGCGGTACTGACGTAGCCAAGAAGCGCGAAGCCTCTCAATTCAACTGTTCATTCACAAATGTCGAAACTGTTCAAGACGTTGTCGATGTCCTGTGGCTCCTGCTTCAGGGCTGTGGTGTTGGCTTCTCTCCTGTGGTGGGCCAGCTTACGGGCTTCCGTAAACCGATTGACGAGCTGGAAGTAGTCCGCTCGACAAGGACCGAAAAAGGTGGACGACAAACCAACCTCGAAACCTTCGATCCCGCCACCGGAGTCTGGACGATCTCCGTTGGTGACTCCGCAGAAGCCTGGGCAAAGTCCATCGGAAAGCTGGTGGCCCATCAACATCCCGCCAGTAAACTTGTACTCGATTTCTCCGAGATACGTCCGGCAGGTGAAAGACTGAAAGGCTACGGCTGGATCTCTTCCGGTGATGCTGCCATCGCCAAAGCCTATGAAGCAATTTTTCACATCCTTAACCGCCGTGCTGGGAGTCTTCTTACTCGCATTGACATTCTTGATATTGTCAATTGGCTCGGTACTGTTCTCTCTTCTCGTCGCTCTGCAGAGATTGCACTCTTCACTTATGGAGAAGACGAGTGGCAGGAGTTCGCGGTAGCCAAGAAGGACTGGTGGCTGAACAACATTCAGCGAGCACAGTCGAACAACTCCCTACTGTTCAAGGCCAAGCCCACACGCAAGGAGCTGGAGCACATCTTCGACATGATGGTCGAGGCTGGCGGCTCAGAGCCTGGCTTCATCAATGGCCAGACTGCCGTCAAGCGAGCCCCATGGTTCAAGGGTTGCAACCCCTGTGCCGAGATCCTGCTGGGCAACAAGTCATTCTGCAACCTGACGGAGGTCGATGTTGGCAAATTCAAAGGTGACTCTTCGGGACTTCGTCGAGCAATCCATCTTGCCGCTCGCGCTAACTACCGACAGACCTGTGTGGATCTCCGTGATGGTATTCTCCAAGAAGCCTGGCACCTTAACAACGACTTCCTCCGTCTGTGTGGAGTCGGTCTTACAGGTATCGTTCGACGGCCAGATCTGGGAGCATACGACTACACCGAACTCCAACGAACTGCTACTGCAGGTGCTTATTCAATGGCTGATGAGCTTGGGACTCCAAGACCTAAGAACATCACCACCATCAAACCTTCCGGAACGCTTTCTAAAATCATGGACACTACAGAGGGTGTCCACAAGCCCCTCGGAAAGTACGTCTTCAACAACGTGAACTTCTCCAAGCACGATCCTCTGGTCCCCCTGTGCCGTGCCGCTGGGTACAAGGTCATCGAGAACCCGACTGACCCTGAGTCCGTCCTGATCACCTTCCCGGTGAGCTGGGATGACGTACCATTCGACAAGTTCCTGAAGGACGGCAAGGAGCTGGAGGTGAACTTGGAGTCAGCCGTGAGCCAGCTTGAGCGATACAAGCTGATCATGGAGAACTGGTGCCAGCAGAACGTGTCGGCCACGATCTCCTACAGCCCTGATGAGGTCCCGGCCATCATCGACTGGCTGCTGGAGAACTGGAACGTCTACGTTGGTGTGAGCTTCCTGTTCCGAACCGATCCAACGAAGACGGCCAAAGATGCTGGCTACTTGTACCTCCCTCAAGAGATCGTCACGAAGGAAGTCTACGACGAGTATGTCTCGCGTCTGGCCCCCATGGAGCTGGACAATGCGAACAGCTTTGAAGAGATCCAGGGTGAGGAATGCACCACGGGCGCTTGCCCCATCCGATAAGCAATGGCTTCCTGCGAACTATGCGGGGAGCAATATGAACTGAAACCTGGACGAGGAGCGAACAACAGGATTAGCTGCTACACCTGTACTGATAAGCCTGAAACTCGCTCCCGCCATTACCGCAACAAGCATTTGAAGCGTGCCTATGGGCTGACTCTATTTGAGTTTGATTCTATGTACGAGGCACAACAAGGTTGCTGTAAGATTTGTGGTAACGAGATTGCCGCAGTAGGACATAACCTGAGAAACAAAAATAACCGTCCTCAGAATGACCCCTGCGTCGATCATTGCCACACTACGGGTAAAGTTCGTGGACTCCTTTGCTTCCACTGCAACACGGCTCTCGGCCATGTCTTCGACAGCCAAGAGGTTCTATCCAAAATGATTGCTTATCTAGCCAACGACAATGGCATCTAAACGCACATCGAAGTACCGTGCCAAGGAGGAGGGTAGCCGTCAGGTCAACCTCCTCCCCAAGAACGACAAGCAAGCCGCCTATATCAAGGCCCTGAAGTCCTGCCCCCAGGTGATCGTCACTGGCCCTGCGGGGACAGGGAAGACCTACATTGCCAGCACCTATGCGGCCACCCTGTTCCTCCGTGGAGACATCGACAAGATCATCCTGACCAGACCCAACGTGGCTGCAGGACGGTCTCTGGGGTTCTTCCCCGGCACCATGGAGGAGAAGATGGCTCCGTGGGTGATCCCCTTCACGGATGTCTTGGAGTCCTGCATGGGCTCAGAGATCTTCCAGATCGCCTCCAAGAAGCGCCAGATCGACATCGTCCCGTTTGAGGTGATGCGTGGTCGGACCTTCAACAGGGCTTTCGTGATCCTGGACGAGGCCCAGAACACCTCCCCCTCGGAGATGAAGATGTTCCTCACCCGGATCGGGGAGGAGTCTCAGGTGATCCTGAACGGCGACATCAAGCAGTCCGACCTGAAGTCCACCTCTGGCCTGAAGACCGTGATCGATATGATCCAGAAGCAGAAACTCCCCGTGGAACATGTGGAGTTCACTGTGGATGACATCGTGCGATCCGATATCTGCGCCATGTGGGTCAAGGCTTTTGATCGGGTGGGTATTTGATCCACCCCCAATTGGAGAACTCATGGATAACCAAAGGTTTCCTGTAGTACCTAAAGAATTACTTGAGGAGTTGGAGAAACGTTTCCCGGATAGAATGCCCGATAATCCTCTGCCTCATCCTGATTATCTGCTGAGGCAAGGGCATAGCCAGGTAGTTCGCTTTCTCCGACACCAATTCAATTTACAGAACCAAAACATTCTTGAGACCTGATTATGTGCCTGTCTTCCCCCAAATCCCCCCCGCCACCGCCAGCACCGGCACCCGCAGTTGCTGCTCCGGACTTGGCCCGTGTGGCTCCCGCTGAAGGGAATAACCGCAAGGATGCCTCGATGCTGGCCGCTAATCGTGGCCGCAATGCTCTTCGCATCGACCGTACCCAGACAGACACCGGGTCTACTGGCTCTGGTCTGAACATCCCCTCGTAAGGTAGGAAATGGAAGAGAAGAACTATGAGCAGAAAGGGACCGCTGCGGGACTCTATGAGAAGCTGAAGACTGACCGTCACAACTTCCTGACCCGAGCTAGGGACTGCTCCAAATACACAATCCCGACCCTTATTCCCCCGGATGGCAACTCCAGCGGCACCAAGTATTACACCCCGTATCAGGGGATTGGTGCCCGTGGTGTCAACAACCTCGCCTCCAAGCTGCTCCTGGCGCTTCTCCCTCCCAACTCCCCCTTCTTCCGCCTGCAGATCGACGACTTCACTCTGGAGCAGTTGACGCAGCAAGAGGGCATGCGAGCACAGGTCGAGGAAGGTCTGAACAAGATCGAGCGAGCTGTGCAGTCCGAGATCGAAGCTGGCGCTGTGCGTGTGTCGGCCTTCGAAGCTGTCAAGCATCTGATCGTGGGTGGCAACGCCCTGATGTACCTCCCCGATGAGGGAGGCATGCGTGTGTTCCCCCTGGAGAAGTTCGTGGTTCGCCGCGACCCTATGGGCAACGTTCTGGACATCGTGGTCCACGAGAGCATCTCCAAGGCTGCTCTGCCCAAAGATGTCCGTGAGCTGCTCGATGGTGACGGTGACCTCGACGAGTCCAAGACGACTCCTCAAGGCAGCACCAAGGATGTGGACCTGTACACCCATGTCTGCCGCAAGGACGGCAAGTGGTACGTCCAGCAAGAGATCAAGGGCATGATCGTCCCCGGCTCTGAGGGCACCTATCCTCTCGATAAGTCCCCCTGGATTCCCGTGCGGTTCACCAAGGTGGACGGCGAGAACTATGGCCGCTCCTACGTGGAAGAGTACCTGGGCGACATCAAGAGCCTTGAGGGCCTCTCTCAGGCGATCGTCGAGGGTTCTGCCGCTGCCGCCAAGGTGGTGTTCATGGTGAACCCCAATGGCACTACGAGCCAGCAGACCATCGCTGAGGCGCCCAACGGTGCCATCGTCGAGGGCAACGAACAAGACGTGTCCGTCCTGCAACTTCAGAAGTTCAACGACTTCCGGGTTGCCCTAGAGACCTCCAAGGGTATCGAGGAGCGTCTGGCTTTCGCCTTCCTGCTGAACTCCGCTGTCCAGCGCAATGGCGAGCGAGTCACTGCCGAAGAGATCCGGTACATGGCCAACGAACTGGAAGCCGCCCTGGGTGGGATCTACTCGATCCTGTCGCAGGAGATGCAGCTCCCGATGGTCAACCGCATCATGTTCTCCATGGAGCGCAAGAAGAAGCTGCCGGTCCTTCCGAAGGGCACCGTCAAGCCGGTGATCGTCACGGGCATCGAAGCCCTGGGTCGTGGCAATGACATGAACAAGCTGCAGATGTTCTTCGAAGCTGCGGCCATGGTTGCCCAGCTCCCCCCTGAGATCAACAAAGAGGACGCCCTCAAGCGTCTGGGAACCTCTCTGGGTATCGACATGAAGGGCCTCGTCAAGTCGGCTGAGCAGATCCTAGAGGAACAGCGGGAAGCCCAGATGATGGCAATGATGCAGCAGGGTCTGACCCCGGCAATCAATCAAGCTGGCCAGCTCATGAAACAGGGCATGGCCAATAACGCACAAGAACAAGGAGCACCTGGTGGCTGATGCTATCCCCTCCCGTCCTGCAGCCAAGACCCCTAAGGCTCCCGCTGTGGAGCCTAAGGACACCAAGCCTGTGATCGAGTATCACGGTGAAGGCGCAGAAAAGATTAAATTCACGGTAGATCCCAAGGCATCCCGTATTCGCGTCTTTGCGAACGGCTGCATCCTGACGGACTACTAATAGGAAACCAATGGTTGATACTGTAGTTATTCAGAGTACTCCCCCGGCAACCCCGGAGGATCATGAACAGAAGATGGTGGCTAAGGTCGATGCGGCCAACGCCACTCCCCCTGATGAGGGGACTGTAGGTACTCCCCCTGCCGAGGATCGCCCCCAGTGGCTCCCGGAAAAGTTCAAGTCTCCCGAGGACATGGCCAAGGCCTACGCCGAGTTGGAAGCCAAGCTAGGCCAAGGTAAGCCTGCAGAACCTCAGGCCACCCCTGAGCCTGCCAATGCGACTCCTGAGGATGCCGACAAGGCTCTGGCTGACAAGGGATTGAACCTGCAGGACTTCTCTCAGGAGTTCGCGCAGAAGGGTGAGCTATCGGCAGAGAGCTATGAAAAGCTCGCCAAGGCTGGCTACGACAAGAACCTGGTGGACCAGTTTATCGAGGGCCAGAAGGCTCGTGCTGCCCAGTTTGAGGGTGGCATCAAGGCTGAGGTCGGTGGCGATGCTGCCTATACCGACATGGTCACATGGGCCAAGGCCAACCTGTCCCCTGCGGAGATTGATGCGTACAACACCGCAGTTTCTTCGGGGAATATGGACCAGGCCAAGCTGGCTGCACTCGGTCTGAAGATGAAGTTTGAGAAGGCCAATGGCTCCGACCCTCAGCGTCTGCTGGGTGGTGATTCCACGGGTCAGACTTCAGATGTCTTCGAGTCCGTGGCTCAGCTCAAGGAGGCCATGAAGGACCCTCGTTACAAGAACGATCCTGCCTACCGAGCCAAGGTTCAGCAGAAGCTGTCCCGCTCTAACGTGCTGTAAGGTATTGTCATGAACCCCCTCCTCGTAGGGGGCATCTTTGATCTCGCTGGTAAAGTCTTTGACAAGCTATTCCCCAATCCTGAGGAGAAAGCCAAGGCTCAACTAGAGCTGTTCAAGCTCCAGCAGGAAGGTGCCTTCAAGGAACTCGAAGCTGAACTCCAGATGTCTAAAGGGCAGATGGAGATCAACAAGGCTGAAGCAGAATCCCCTGATCTATTCAGGGGTGGATGGAGGCCATTCATTGGGTGGGTCTGCGGGTTTGGTCTTATGTACCAGTTCCTGCTGCGACCCATCTTGACCTTCATTTTGATGGTCGCTGAGACCAAGGTCCAGGCTCTGCCTTCGCTAGAGCTTGAGACCCTAATGACTCTCCTGTTCGGCATACTTGGCCTTGGTGCCTACCGGACAATCGAGAAGATTAGAAAGTAAGAACAAACCCCGCACACCTCTCCGGTCCGACAACCGTGATGCGCCAAAGTGGGGTGGATGATCCTACTACCTTAGGAACCGTTGAGCCACGGTATAGGCGTCTGACAGCCGGGAACAGACCGGCACCCTCTTGTGATCTTGAAGACGATCCACACTGCATTCTCACTGCTTAGCGGGGAGATCTATGCGGTGGAATTGCAATTCTAAGAACTGATTCACTAGTACCTTAGCCTCTGCGGAGACAACTACTGTGTGACTGTGTGTCGGGTTCTAGGAGGTTGCACAAACTTTCTTCAACTCAACACGAGGTATTTTTAAATGTCTAACGCTACTCCTAGCCGCATTGGCCAGATCAACACTTCTGGCGATGCAAAGGCTCTCTTTCTCAAAGTTTTCGCCGGTGAAGTTCTGACCGCCTTCGAAGAGGCTAACGTCACCAATGGCCGTTTCATGGAGCGTTCTATCGCTTCCGGTAAGTCGGCTCAGTTCCCGATCCTCGGCAAGATTGCTGCTGGCTACCACACCCCCGGTGCTGAAATCCTGGGCAGTGCAGTGCCGCACAACGAGATCGTGGTGACCATCGATGACCTGCTGATCGCTAACGCTTTCCTGGCCAACATCGACGAAGCCATGAACCACTACGATGTCCGTGCTCCCTACAGCACCGAGATCGGCCGTGCCCTGGCTTACGCCAAGGACAAGCAGCTCCTGCAGCTCGCCATCCTGGCTGCTCGTGGTGGCTCGCCTGTGACCGGCGAACCTGGCGGTGGCTCTGTGACCTCCGCTACCATGCTGTCTGACGCTACTGGTGAAGCCCTGGTTGCTTCCCTGTTCGCTGCTGCTCAGAAGCTGGACGAGAACAACGTGGCCGAAGATGGCCGTGTTGCTTACCTGAACCCCCAGGCTTACTACCGTCTGGCCGCTAACACCAAAGTCATGAACAAGGACTGGGGTGGCGCTGGCGTGTACGCCGATGGTAAGGTCCTGCGTGTTGCTGGCATCGAAATCGTCAAGACCAACCACGCTCCGTTCGGTCAGACGATCGCTAACGGCACCGTGGAAGCTGGTACCGGCAACAAGTACGCTGGCGTGTTCACCAACACCGTGGGTGTGGTGGCCGCTAAGGAAGCCGTGGGCACCGTCAAGCTGATGGATCTGGCCATGGAATCTGAGTACGACATCCGCCGTCAGGGCACCCTGATGGTGGCAAAGTACGCGATGGGCCACGGCATCATCCGTCCTGCTTGCGCTGTCGAACTGAAGACCGCCTAATAGGCTTATAAGGGTCACTCTATTAACTTAGGGTGGCCCTTTTTTTTATTGGATTAAATATGGCTCTCACTGCAACCACTGAGCTTGATGCAGTAAACATCATGCTCGGCACAATTGGCGAGTCTCCGATCAACTCACTTGATGCGGCGACTGGCGTAGTTGATGCTGTCACCGCTCGCTCGATTCTGGCCGAAGTCTCTGTACATGTTCAGGAGGAGGGCTGGCACTTCAACACGGACTACGAGTTCGTCCTTACGCCCGACACGAACGGGTTCATTTATGTCCCAGGCAACGCCATCGAAGTCGATACCTCAGAGTATGACCGCACAGGCCTGGACGTAGCCATCCGAGGCAACCGCCTCTACGATCGCAAGAACA
>JACCDV011196700.1_pt1 | contig 41502 bp, 44 predicted proteins | sample 7446131 | NCBI WGS metagenome assembly JACCDV01 (sample SAMN15323448, study PRJNA562643) | freshwater metagenome | isolation source: river surface water | place: USA:Blue River Watershed | collected 2017-08-17
CCATAAGAGACACTAGCGCAGTAGGGCCATCGGCTTTTGGTTCGGGTAATTTATCAAATTTTTCAATTTCAGGAAATTCAATATCAACGGCAGGACGACCTGTTTTAAGTACGCTATCAATCATTTCAGGTAAACGGTGTAAAGTTTGCGGGCCAAATACCATATCGACATAAGGCGCACGTTTAATAATGACTTCGCCTTCTTGGCTAGCAACGCAACCACCGACGCCGATCATTAAGCCTGGATTTTTACGTTTGATAGCGCGCCAACGACCTAATTCCGAAAAGACTTTCTCTTCGGCTTTCTCGCGGATGGAGCAAGTATTCAATAAAGCGATATCCGCTTCTTCCATATTCTCAGTACGTTGCATGCCACGGCTAGTTTCTAACATGTTAGCCATCTGTGCCGAATCATATTCATTCATTTGGCAACCTTGAGTTTGCACGTATACTTTTTTTATACTATTTTCTGGCATGGAGAATAATTCCTGGGCTTAATTAAGGGGTCTATTTTATGCGCAAATTCTCGCTAAATAAAGGAGTTTCTTGCTTCAGAAAACAATTTTAATGGTTCCAATAATTCCTAGTTAGCTTTATCGAGCATATTTAAGGCTAAATGATATTGTTCTTGCGGTTCTTGAATGCAACTGATTTGTGCTATATAAAATATCACACTACTGAAAATCGCAATAACGAGAAAATCCCAGCCAAATGGTAATATCCCTTTACCACCAAACGTGCCTAAATAAGATAATAGTACTAAGCCGGTAAAATAAGGAATGATCCAACGCAACGAAATTAAACCTAAAAAACGCGATGATAATTTTTTACGATAACAAGCAACCGTAAAAAATAATAGACCGATCAGCAGTGCAATGGAGAGTTTATAAATCGTATTCCAACCTGTCCAGTAACTAATTAAATTACAAAAATAAAAAGCACATAAACAAATAATTTTATCTGCAGGTAAACGAAAGGCGCGTTTTTCATGAGGTAAGGTTTTGCGTAATGCCACTAAAGCGATAGGACCCATCGCATAAGAAATTACCATAGCGGAAACTAAAAAACCGACCATCGCTTGCCAACCGCGGAAAGGTAAAAATAAAAACATACCCATAATGAAATTTATGGCAATGGCTAATACGGGCATACCATTTTTATTTAATTTCATCAACCAGCTGGGCATAAAATGCAATTGACTCATAGCATAGAGAATTCGCGCCGTGGAAGTTGCATAAATTAAACCGGCGCCTAATGGTGAAACGGCGGCATCGACATATAATAATTTTAATAATAATACTAAACCTAAGCCTACCGCTAAACCCGCGAAAGGACCGACATCGCCTGCAAAGTGAAGATTGCCCCAACCATTAGCTAAGACTTTCGGGTCTAAGGCGCCGATGAACGCTATCTGTAAACCTAAATATAGTAACAAACAACTTAATACGGAACCAATCGTCGCTAGCGGAATACCGATTTGCATCTTTTTAGATTCGCCCGCGAGTTCCACTCCATGTTTAAAGCCCGTGAATGCAAACGCGATCCCAGCAGTTGACACCGCCGATAAAATCGCATGCCAGTTAATCGCTGAAAATAATGGACCATTAAAACCAACAAAATTAGTCGGATGAAAACGGGTGCTGATTAAAATAGCAATGGTTAGCAAGATAACCATTATTTTAAAAATAAAGATTAATAAATTGATGTGTGAGAATTTTTTGAAATTTGCGGTATTGATAAAAGATAAAAATAGCATCAGGACTGTAGCCCAGATTAATCCTATTGTCGATAAAACTTGAGTGCCATCAGTTGCCATATGAGAAAGAGAAGGAAAATAAGTCGCGGCATATAATAAAACCGCTTGGACTTCGATGGGTGCCATGGTCAGTGACGATAACCAGGCAATCCAGCTAATAATAAAACTCGTCAACGTACCATGGCTGATTTGTGGAATTTGTGCTGAGCCGCCAGCAACAGGCAATAACACGGATAATTCAGCAAAGGTGAGGGCAATGGTGGTGGTGGCAAAGCCACCGATTAACCAAGCAATGATAGCATCGGCGCCAGCAATCTTGGCAGCATACAGTGGAGCGAATAACCACGCTGAACCGACCATGCCATTGATACTTAAGATTAATAGGTTAATCGGGGAAAACCGGCGGACTAACTCCATTAGTAAACTCCTTAATTAGGGGGTAAATATTAGGGCACCAATGGTAAACACGCCCTAGTTAATAATACCATAGGGTACTTTAATTAATAGAACAAGATTTTTATACAAGTTTGCGCTATAATAGCTACCTGTCGGTAAAAAATTATGCAATTTGAACAGATTCAACAAAAGTTTCTTCATTTCGTCAGTCAGCGTTATGTCTCTATTAGCGTAGGTAGCCTATTAGTTTTATTGATTTTATATACGATTTATTCGCCTCTCCAAATTTTAGTGTTAAATCCTTCCACCACTGACGTACAAAATAATGTGCCTGCGATAAATAATGAGCGATTACAAACTCGGTTAAATAACATTCATCCTTTTGGGAATAGTCAAAGTTTAAAAGATATTCCTATCGCCAGCTTGGGTTTGCAATTACAAGCGATTTTTATTAATCCCAAGCCAGAACAATCGCAAGTCTTAATTGCCATGACAGGGCAAGCTCCACAGAGTTATAAAGCCGGAGCCATCATGCCTAATGGTATTCAAATCTATAAAATCTTACCCGATAGTGTGATATTATCGCAGGGTGGTAATTTAGTGAAATTAGAGTTGCCTATTCAGCCTATCGAATTTAGTCAAACCACAAATACCAGCTTATTTGCAGGAGAGCAGAGTAATGGTCAGGCGCATTAATCAAATAGTCATTATATTCGCGTTGCTTATTACCTTAGTTGCTTGTGCTTCATCGGATACCGATGCGATATTAGATCAAGGTAAAGCCGATTTCCAACAACACCAATATAAGCAAGCCTTCGAGCACCTTTATCCATTAGCGATGGAAGGTAATTCAGATGCACAATATGCAGTCGGTTATATTTTGTATACCGGTAAAAGCGGTATTGCGGATCGCAGTCAAGGTTTAGAATGGATTCGTAAGTCAGCTTTACAGGGTAATCCTGACGCCGTTAAAGCGTGGAATATTTTGGAAAGACAAAGTAATGTAACGCCATCGGTGCGCGTGACCACGACGCCAGCGCCTATCGATTCTGAAGATTCCGATAATCAATAATTTCTTTTACCGTCATTCCCGCGAAGGCGCGCGCCCTACAAATTTATCGAATGAACGTAGGGGCAGACCTATGTGTCTGTCCGCCAGCGATGCTATCCACCCATCCCCCGTCATTCCCGCGCAGGCGGGAATCCATATCTTTGTCCTGGATACCGAACAAATATCAAGTCGCCTTAAGCACGATGGTCACATCGGCGGTACCCAATATATTTTCCTTGTCTGCAGTTATTTGCGTGACTTGGATACCATATTGTTGCCATTGCTGAGCTAACCACTGTAATAAGGCATCAAAAGCCACCGCATTAAAACGAAGCTCTACGCCATTATCACTGCTTTGTTTAATTTCATTGAGGTTCTTTGCTAAATTGGAATTTTTAATATTTTTATCCAGTACCGCCAATAATTCATCGGTAGAAAGAATTTTTTGTTTGTTAGTATTATTGCCTTGTAACAAAGCGACTCGTGGTTTCATCCATTGCAATAATTGTTGATTATCTTGAGTTTGCTGAATTAATTGATTCACTTGATTATATAGTGGTGCAATAATTAAATAGTAACCCAAGATAAGGGCAGTTCCTATCCCACCAATAATCACCCAACGTCGTTCGCGAGCAGAAATAGCCGACCACCAATTTTTTGCTTGCGTTAAATAGTGTTTCATTGCCGGCCTCGAACAGTTAAGCGAGCAGTCACTTGGTCATTGTCGCTGCGTGCATTACTTTGTTGAACAGTTAAGCCACGATTCTCTAATGCTTCACTAAATTGATTTAAATTTTGAAAAGTAGGTGTTTGTACTTCAATAGTTAAACTGCCATTATTATAATTTAAATGCTGAATGGTCATTGCCATGTTGGGTTTTAATAATTGTTCGCCGACTAAAATTAACATATTTAAAAAAGTTCCCCCGCCGGCATTATTGCTGGCTGAAGACAATTCGCGCTCGATACGTAATTTGGGGTCAATGAATTGGCTTGCAGTAGGAAATACTGAAAAATATAATTGTTTGATTTGAGTTTGTAAATGATTATTACGCCAACTTAAGACACTCAGTTGAGTTACTTGGCTCGCCAACCAAATACCGCAGAAAACCAACGCTAACAATCCTATTCGTCGCCACGTTGCGCTGATATTTTTATTGGCGCTCGTATAGTTACTATCTTGGGCTAAGTTCAAATTGGGTAATTGTGTTAATTGTTGGGTAGCTAACATAAAGAAATTGCTAGCATGCTCTGCCCATTGCACAGGCGCTGATAAACTCTGAAAAATAGTTCTATCAAAAGATTGTTGAGCATCCACATAGTCGATCACTATTTTTTCCGGTGGTTTATTATCGTGTAAGGCTAATTCCAGCCTCATCTTCAGATCAGTCAGCGGTAAGCTTTCAGCCGAGAATTGGTCGATGCGTAATAACGCATGCTGATCGTCGATAAATAGATGCCAATGATTTTCCTCAAAGGGTAAAGCAAAGGCATCAGGTAATAATGTGTGGATACGGCAATGTTGTTCTTGACAGTGTTGCAGCCAAGTATCTAATAAATTTTTATTGACCACGGCTACGGGCAAATTATTTTCGGTAGAAAATTGTTGAAAAACAAAATGTAGCTCATCGATGGGATCAATTAATTGCTCTTCTAAGGCAAAGGGTACCGCTTGGCGCAATTTACTGCGACTGACCATGGGAATATTAACTTGAGTTAATAAAATATCAGCGGTAGGGGCAAAAATAATTGCCACGTTTTCTTTAACGACAGCAGATAAATCTTGCCAACTAATAATTTGCATAGCTGAAATTTGCTGGTCTTGCATCCTCGCGTAAACTAGCGAGTTTTCATCTATAATGCGTAAAATAATATTATTACTCATAATGTATTTTGACTTTGTTGTACCACTATTAAACCCGTTTTGTCTTGATTGACTGCTAGTATACTATAGGCTGTTAGTTGTATTTTAGCTAATTTTATTTCACTCTGCACTAAGTAAAATTGGCTTTTCAAATCAAAGAATTGAGAAGTATTTTGATTATTAGTCGGAGAAAATTGGCTAATTTGATAAAATTCATTGATATTTTGCAAATTGCCAGTCGTCTTAATGAAATTACGGACGCTTTGTGCGGCTGACGCGGGAATGCCATAAGCTTCTAATACGGGAATACTAGCGGCATTCGGATCCACGGTGGTATTACTCGCCGGCAAAGCAATAATATAAGGGGCTAATTCTTGATACAATTTAGCCGTGATACCCTCCACTAAACGCAATTCCGAGGGACTCGTCATGGGGCGATAAGCTGGTTGGTAAGGTGGTTGCATTTTGCTATAAGGATTATCGACTTCCATTTGAGTTGGCTTATTTAACCAGGCAAAGACATGATTCGCAATAGCTGTAGCTTGATCGTTGCCAATATTATTATCGACATGGGTAATCAATTGCGCGAATATCGGTAAATGACTAGCATTCATTAAATTATTGAGATTAAAACGTCCTTGCGCGCTCGTAAGCGTTGCGGTGACATTGCCATTAGCAAGTGTCAACGGGGGCATCAGGAGGGGCCAATGTTGCGGCGGTAAAGGGCTTTTCGTCATTGGGATATAGGTACTTTTAGCCCACGCTGTCGTATAAGCGATATATTGATACGCTTGCATGGCATTAAAATCTAATTCACTGCGTTCGATATCGATATTTTGTCGCGTCATTAACATGCTAGCGATACCGGCTACGATAGCGATGATGAGTAATGCCGTAATCAAGGCTGCGCCACGTTGTTTAATGGACATTATTGACTCCAGGAGGATAAAGCAAGGATAAATTGGTAGTCAAGCTAGCTTCAACAGCCAATAAAAATAATTGATTTAATTGCTCACCATTTTCAAACGTGATATCCATTTCAATCGCGATGGGTAAAATTTCTTGGCTGGCTGATCCGGTTGCAGGCCAGGCAGAATAAAAACGTCGGTCGCTCGCTAAGAAACTCCATTTTAATAATCGAATATGAGTTAATAAAATTTGTTGTTGCGGAGTATTATTCGGCGCCCGATCTAAGGTTGGCCAGCTAGCGCGGATTAAATTACCTTGATCTAACTGATAATCAACGCGTTCTAAAGTACTGCGTTGCTGTAGTGCTTCGGGATTAATAAAGCCACCCCGAGTAAAAGATAATTGATTAGTATTATCGATGGTTACCGGAGGAATCGATAAACCGTTAGTATCACTGATTGGGCGATTAACAATTTGTTGAATGTCATTGGCGATAATGGTGGTAGCAATTTGTAAATTGGCGACCCGATCGCTAGCTATTTCGACACTATTACGAGTGTCGATAACCACTTGTAAGGCACGAATCATAATCACAGAAATAATCGCTAAAATAAATAAGGCAATTAAAATTTCAAATAAAGTAAAGCCACGGATTTTCATTATAGCGTTTGTCCTTGATCATCGATCGCCACAAAACTGGTTAAAGTGGCTAACACTTGAGATTGATTGATCGCTGTGACAGTGACATGGATCGCTTCAATATGGGCATCTGCGGTAGGTTGTATTTGTAGATGCCAAATCCACTGACGATTTAACATCGTTAAGTTACCATTATTTGCTGAACCACTATGTGGTAAGGATAAAACACCGCTTTTAGCTTCGGCTAAAATATTGCGTGCAACTAAATAAGCGATAGTTTTCTCTTGTAAGTAAGCTGTATTGCCAGTAATTTGTGTGCTACTGCGGACAATAGCGAATAAAGCAATGGCTAAAATAGCAACGGCCACCAATACTTCAATTAAGGTAAAGCCTTTAATTTTCATCTATCGTCCCTAAAGTTATGCTGTTATTCGCACTCGTTTGAAGGATATAATGGTCATTCAACCGTAAAATAAAAGGGCTAATTTGTCCACTGGGATAAAAAATAATTTGTGGCGTAGGGGAGGAATCATCAGCGTCCAAACTTATCGTGTTATTATTCATTTGTAAATTCACACTGTCTGTATCTATCCACTGTTTACTACGTAAACCCGCTTGTTGTGTGATCGTTTGCCATTGATATTTATTATCTACTTCTTGGTAGAGCATAAATGCATACGCTTTATTACTAATTGCTAAGCCATAAGTTTGATTAGTAAAAATTGCTTGTTGCTGAGCCAATTGGATTTGGCTACGAAGAATATTGGCATCAGAGCGCCAGGTTTGATCGTGGCTGCGGGTTCCTAGCGTTAACGCAGTTGCCGCAACCACAATACTAATGATAACTAGAACAATTAATAGTTCGAGTAATGTAAAACCCTGTTTAGTTTTGTAAATTCCAATCACCGATTTCTGCATTGTCACCTGTGCCACCTGGTTGGCCAGTCGGACCATAAGTGAAAATATCAATGTCACCATGTTCACCTGGGTTTAAATAATGATACGGTTGGCCCCAAGGATCAGTCGGTAATTCTTTTAAATATTGGTGCCATCCAGCAGGTATAGGATCGCTGCTAGGTTTAGTGACTAAAGCGCTAATACCTTGATCAGTTGAGGGATAAAAGCCATTGTCTAATTTATATAATTCCATCGCATTTTCAATAGCAGCGATATCTTGTTTGGCTCGAACTACCCGAGCTTGTTCGGGCCGACTAGCGATTTTAGGTACTACGATTGCCGCTAAAATACCTAAGATAACGACCACCACCATAATTTCAATTAAGGTGAAACCCGTGTTTTTATTGAATTGTTGTTTCATTTTTTGCTCCTAATGTACAATTTGGTCTAGATCAAAAATGGGTAATAAGATGGCTAATACGATAAATAATACCACACCACCCATGATTAAAATCACTAAGGGTTCAAATAAAGTTAAACTCAAGCTAATAGTTGCCTCTACATCACGTTCTTGGTTGGCAGTGACTCGTTCTAACATGGCTTCTAATTTGCCCGTATTTTCTCCGCTAGCAATTAAGTGGATACTCATCGGGGGGAAATAAAGCGTTTGCTGCAATGCCCGATGAATCATGACCCCTTCACGAACTTGTAAAGTAGCTATACGTAATTTATCTCGAATCGGTAAACTAGCGACCGTTTCACTCGCCACATTCATGGCTTCAATCACTTCAACCCCCGCAATTGTTAAAATAGCTAAGGTGTGAGCAAAGCGGGCAGTATTGATTAATCGAATCGTACGACCGACGAGGGGCAGCTTTAACAAAAATTCATGCCATTTAAAACGGATCGGGTCATTCCGGAGCATCTGAGTGAAGGCGAAGATACCAACGATCAATATCCCCAGGATATATAATCCATAATGGCTGACAAAATGACTAATGCCGATTAATACGCGAGTTAAAGCGGGTAATACTTGGCCATTTTGGGCGAATACATCTACCATTTTAGGGACGACATAAGAGAGTAAAAAACCGACGATACTAATGGAAGCGATGATAATCAAACTAGGATAAATAGAAGCTTGTAAAATCTTTTGCCGAATCGCTTGTTGACGTTCAGTAAAATCCGCTAAACGTTCTAAAATTAAATCTAAACGGCCCGTTTTTTCACCCGCTGCTACCGTTGAGCAATATAATTTAGAAAATACTTTAGGAAATTCCGCCATACTGTCAGCCAAGCTATAACCTTCCATGACTTTACTGCGCACCGACATAATGATATTTTTAATTTGTTTTTTCTCGCTTTGCTCAGCAACACTCAATAAACTTTCTTCTAAAGGAATGGCAGCACTCAACATAGTGGCTAGTTGCCGGGTGAATAAGGCTAATTCCACGATGCTGATGCGATGACCAAAACGAAATGAATGGGTATCTTGTTTGTTTTTAGCTATCGTTTCTTGGATAGTTAAAACGGCTAAGCCTTGGTTGCGTAATTGTTGGCGCGCTTGTTTGGCACCATCGGCTTCAACAATGCTGGATATGGGTTTTCCTTGTTTATCGATAGCTGTATATTGAAAAGCAGGCATGTTAAATCTCTACACTGGTGACGCGTAATACTTCTTCCATTGCCGTATCACCCTCTAATACACGGCGCATACCATCTTGCCGGATACTGCCATAATATTTTCTCGCAAATTCCTCTAAACTTTTTTCTGAAGCATGGTCATGGATTAACTGACGCATTTCATCTTTGATCGGGACTACTTCATAAATACCAGTACGACCACAATAACCGGTATGGTTACACTGCTCACACCCTTTAGCACGATAAATTTGTTTGGGTTGTTCAATACCTAGCAATTTACATTCTGATGGGTCAGGTAAATACGCTTGTTTACAGTGTGGGCATAATAAGCGTACTAACCGTTGAGCAACGACACCGATTAAACTAGAGGCAATCAAAAAAGGTTCTACGCCCATATCCCCCAAACGGGTGATCGCGCCGACCGCACTGTTGGTATGTAGCGTCGATAATACTAAATGGCCTGTTAAGCTGGCTTGCACAGCCGTTTCAGCCGTTTCCAGATCACGAATTTCACCTACCATCACGATGTCAGGGTCTTGGCGCAACATGGCGCGTAAGCCACGTGAAAAAGTCATATCGGCTTTTATATTGACTTGGGTTTGACCCACGCCAGGTAAATCATATTCGATGGGATCTTCCACCGTTAAAATATTATAGGCGGGGGTATTTAATTTAGTTAACGCGGCATATAAGGTAGTGGTTTTACCTGAACCAGTAGGACCGGTAACTAATAAGATCCCATGTGGTTGATTGATCAATGCTTCCATATATTGTAATGCCTCGCTATTCATACCGAGGTCAGTCAAATCTAATCGCACATTTTGTTTATCTAAAATACGCATCACCACTCGTTCACCATGATTAGTCGGCATTGTTGATACCCGCAAATCGACAGTACGTCCAGCAATTTGTAAACCGATTCGACCATCTTGTGGTAAACGTTTCTCAGCGATATCGAGTTTTGCCATGACTTTAATACGAGAAATTAACATGGGAGCTAAGATTCGTGGGGGTTCTAATACTTCACGTAATACACCATCGATACGATAACGAATCGATACCCGATCTTCAAAAGTTTCCACATGGATATCAGAAGCCGTTTGTTTAATCGCTTCGGTAAATAAGGCATTGAGTAAGCGAATAATGGGGGCATCATCATCACTTTCTAATAGATCTTCCACCTTGGGCATGGTTTGCAATAGATGGGTTAAATCGCTATCTTCTAAATCTTCGATCAATTGCGTGGCGGTATTGGAATTCGCTTCATAATTTTTCGCTAATTGCCGCTGGAAATCGTCATAATTGAGTTCCGTTAGTTGGAAATCATGGCCAAGGTAACGGCGTAATTCTTGTAAAATGTTACTTTTAATCCCCGGACGATGCACAACAGTATAATTATCATTATTTATTTGTAACAAAACACCGTGTTGTTTAGCAAAAGAATAAGGAAATCTCGTTAATTTATCATTACTGATCATTCGTATCACTAAATGGTACAGGTAAACTAGTGTTAGTGGATGGCAATACGGAATCATTTTCATCTATGGCGTTGCCATTTAAATTAATCAATTCACGACTGCGCATTAAATCATATTTAGCTTTACTTAATTGATCGGCGCTATCAGGACCATTAATAATCACAGGCCTTAAGAAAACTAATAAATCTTTTTTCACGGTTTGGACATTTTTATGTTGGAACAATAAACCGACTAATGGGATAGAGCCGAGCACAGGGACTTTAGTGGTAGCGGTTTGTTGCTGGGTGCTCATTAATCCGCCTAAGACTAAAATGCGCGAATCTTTCACCATAACCGTGGTATCAATGCTTTCGTTATTGGTCGTCGGGTTAGGATTAGATGCACCACCGGCAGTAGAATCATCAGTCACTACGGATGAATTGGCTTGTGCGATGATTAAGCGCACGGAATTGTCATCGGTGATTTGCGGTGTCACACTTAAGGTCAAACCGATTTTTTTGAAATCATAACTGACATAGGGTTGAGTATTAGTGCCGGAGCCAGGTTGATATTGCCCGCTGGTTTCAGGAATCGTTTTACCCACTTCAATATCGGCAGTGGCATTGTCGAGCACCATGATCGATGGAGTGGATAAAATATTGGAATTGGTATCTGAATTAATCGCTTGGACCAAAGCGGTTAAGCTTTTATGAGTAATAAAGCCAATACCCATACCACCGCCACCGACACTATAAGGAGAAGAGGGTTGACTTCCACCTTCTTGCGTTTGGCTAGTAGAGGTACCCCATTCGATACCCAATTGATTTAATTTGCTGGCATCGACTTCAGCGATAATACCTTGCACTAAAATTTGTTTAGGCCGGATGTCTAATTGATAAATAACGCTTTTTAATACGCGCATTAAATTAGGGGGTGCTGTGATAATAATTGCATTGCTAGGGACGTCGGCAACAATCACGACATTGGTATCTTTATCCGAGCCGGCACCGGCATTCAATTCAGCATTGCTGATTTGATTTAATTTTGTTTCATTTAAATCAGAAGTCGTATTACCGCCACTCGCGTTATTACCATAACTCGAATACATTGGTTGTGCGGCTGTATTACTACCACTGGTATTGGTCGTATTGCTGATCGTTTGATGAGCGATACCGCGTAATAATGGTAATATAGATTCGACGGGTTTGTAATGCAAAGTAATGACTTGAGTATCAGAGCTATCATCTTGAGTGGGGGTATCCAATTGTAATACTAATACTTTTAATTGCAGACGAGTACGAGCAGCTCCGCTAATTAATACGCTATTGCTGCGATCATCGGCTGACATCGATGACGCAATATCGCCACTGACATTGCGCGAAGTTTCTAATAATTTCGTTACTTCTTTGACGACATTTTCTGCAGTGGCATATCGTAAAGTCACGACATCGATACCATTGGCAGAAGGTGTATCGACTCGCTGAATAATCCCTAATACGCGATCCACTACTTGAGCGGTACCCGAAATAACGATGGAATTAGAGGGGGAATAAGCAGAAACATTAGCCCACGTCGGGATCAAGGGGTTTAAGATCGGCACTAATTGGATGGCCGATACGTATTGCAATTGTACGGTACGGACGATGACTTTATCGCCATGACCGGCTTGTTTAGCGGGCAGGGCGGGAGCGATTTGATTCGCATCACGAATCGGTAAAATCTTAATTAACTTGCCGCTGGGAATAGCGGCATAACCTAATACTTGTAAGCTAGATAAAAATACGGGATAAATTTCTTCAGCCGTCAATGGTTGGTTAGAAATAATCGTAATATTTCCAGAAACTTGAGGGCTGACAACAAAGTTTTTACCTGTTTCACGCGACACTTCGGCAATCACTTTGATGATATCGGCATTTTGTAAATTCCATAAGTGAGCCGGTTGTTGTTCAGTAGCTTGTTGAGGTTGGTCTATATTGATCGTGTGCTGAAGCATTTCCCCTTGCGGATTTTTCGCTTGGATGGTGACTTGTTTTGCAGCGGTCGTGGGTTGAGTAGGAACGGTAATAGGCGCATCATTAGCGGCAATACTGAGCGCAGCAAAAATGATTAACAGTAAAGTGGTTACTGATAAGAGTAAACGTTTTAGCATTGTGACTACTATCCTGCGCCAAGCTATCTATTAATATGACTTAACCGGTTAACCCCATCCTTGCTGGTTAAACAATAGACTTCTTTCAAAACCGCCATTAACGGCAGATCTCATCGCAAAATTTCCCTCAAAGTCCTCATGTATGTTCATATACACTGCGGGCTTTTTAGGAAATTTTGCCTTGACCTCTACTCGTTACTGACAGTTTTGAAAGAAGTCTAATGGCCGTTATTAGCAAAAATCTTAACTAAAATGACCCTAAAAGTAAAGATAAACTTATGGCGCGTCCCTAAGGCGTATTCCCTAATTTCTTTTTCAATAAATCATTTAATTGAGAGGGATTAGCTTTACCTTTAGAAGCTTTCATCGCTTCCCCGACAAAGAAACCAAATAATTTATCTTTTCCTGCTCGATATTCAGCCACTTGTTGGGGATTATTGTTAATAATTTCATCAATAAGGCGTTCAATGGCGCCCGTATCGGTGACTTGAGTTAACCCTTTGCTGCTGATAATGCTATCGGCGTCTCCTTCACCCTGCCACATGGATTCAAATACCGTTTTAGCAATTTTACCCGAAATCGTATTATCATGGATGCGATCCAACAGCTGAGCTAATTGTTCAGTCGTGATAGGGCATTGATCAAGGTCAATGTTCGCTTTATTTAAACTGCCTAATAAATCCCCAGTGACCCAATTAGCGACTATTTTGGCATTGGCTTGCGTTTTGTCTACCACCGCTTCATAAAAATTCGCTAAACGTCGGTCGGCGATTAATAAATTAGCATCATACTCGCTTAATTCATACACATCTTTAAAACGTTGTTGCTTTTGCCACGGTAATTCTGGCAATTCGTTGCGAATGGCTTCGATCATGTCGGCCGTTAATACTAGCGGCAATAAATCAGGGTCAGGAAAATAGCGATAATCATTAGCGGTTTCTTTAGCACGCATCGACCGAGTTTCATTTTTATCGGCATCATATAAACGCGTTTCTTGGACGATGTGCCCACCATTTTCAAGGATCTCGATTTGGCGTTCCACTTCATAATTGATAGCGCGTTCCACAAAACGGAATGAATTAACATTTTTAATTTCAGCACGAGTCCCATAAGCAGGGTCGCCCAGGCGGCGTACCGAGACATTAGCATCGCAACGGAAAGATCCTTCTTGTAAATTGCCATCGCAAATATCCAAGTAAGTGACTAAGGCATGCAAGGCTTTCAAATAAGCCACTGCTTCTTTGGCGCTGCGTAAATCAGGTTCAGAAACGATTTCTAATAAGGGCGTGCCAGCGCGATTGAGGTCGATACCGGTCATACCATGAAAATCTTCATGCAATGATTTACCTGCATCTTCTTCTAGATGGGCGCGAGTAATGTTGATGCGTTTTTTGCTGCCATCTTCTAATTGTATATTTAACAAGCCTTTACCAACGATAGGCAATTCAAATTGACTGATTTGATAACCTTTAGGTAAATCCGGATAAAAATAATTTTTACGCGAAAAAACGGAAGTCATGCCTAATTCGGCATCGATGGCTAAACCAAATTTAATGGCTTTATTGACCGCTGCTTTATTTAATACTGGCAAAGTTCCTGGCATCGCCAAGCCAATTAACCAAGCTTGAGTATTGGGTTCAGCTCCATAGGTGGTGGAATTGCCATCAAAAATTTTACTCTTAGTATTTAATTGGACATGGACTTCAAGCCCAATCACGGTTTCCCATTGGCTCATTATTTGAAATCTCCAGGTAATTGAGTATGCCAATCACTGACTTGTTGATGTTGATGGGCAATATTTAATAATTTCATTTCAGCAAAATAATTACCGGTCAATTGCGCGCCGATAGGCAAACCCTTGATAAAGCCTGCTGGCATGGCTAAACCAGGTAAGCCAGCTAAATTAGTCGCAGCGGTATACAGATCGGATAAATACATGCTGACGGGATCGCTGCTTTTTTCGCCCAATTTAAACGCAGTGCCAGGGGTAGTGGGTCCTAAAATCACATCGACTTCGTTAAAGGCGGTGACAAATTCATCACGAATTAAACGGCGGATTTTTTGTGCTTGTAAATAATAAGCATCATAAAAACCCGCAGAGGATACATAGGTACCGATTAATAAACGACGTTTGATTTCGGCACCAAAACCTTCACTGCGAGAACGTTTATACATATCTTCTAAATTTTTAGGATCTTGACAACGATAACCATAGCGCACACCATCATAACGCGATAAATTCGATGAACATTCGGTAGGCGCGACGACATAATAAGCGGGGATCGCTAATTTAGCCGACGGTAAATGAATCTCTACTAACTCAGCCCCTAAGTTTTTTAATTCTTCCGCTACCGCATGAATTTTATCGGCGACTTCGCTATCTAAATCGGCACTAAAAAATTCTTTAGGTAAACCGACTTTTAATCCTGCTAAACTATTATTTAAACCAGCGCAATAATCAGGGATCGGTTCAGCGACGCTAGTAGAATCTTTTTCATCAAAGCCAGCCATTGCTTCTAACAATAAGGCACAATCTTCCGCGGTTCTACCCAACGGTCCTGCTTGGTCTAAACTCGACGCAAAGGCGATCATGCCCCAGCGAGAAACCCGTCCATACGTCGGTTTTAAACCGGTTAAATTAGTAAAAGATGCCGGTTGACGAATGGAACCACCCGTATCAGTACCCGTGGCACACGGTGCTAAGCCGCCGGCAATTGCCGCAACTGAACCACCCGATGAACCCCCTGGTACATAATCGGTATGCCACGGATTACGCACGGGTCCATAAAAACTCGTTTCATTGGAAGAACCCATGGCAAATTCATCCATATTCGTTTTGCCTAACATCACCATGCCAGCCTCGGCTAATTTACTCGTGACTGTCGCATCATAAGGGGCAATGAAGTTATCTAGCATTTTTGAGCCACACGCAGTACGAACATCTTTTGTACAAAAAATATCTTTATGCGCATAAGGCAGCCCCGTTAATCGTGTAGCATTCCCTTCTGCTCGTAGCGCATCAGCCGCTTTGGCTTGAGCAATAGCTAACTCGTCGGTGATAGTCACATAACTGTTTAATTTTTGATCGTATTTAGCTATACGATCGAGATAATATTGAGTTAATTCGAGACTGCTAATTTCTTTGCTATTCAGAAGGTTAGATAATTCACTTAGTGTTTTACTGTACATGGAGATTCTCACTCAATAACTTGGGGAACTAAATATAAACCAAACTCTGTGGCAGGAGCTAATTTTTGTAAATTATCGCGCTCATTAGGTTCTGTGACGATATCGTCGCGTAAGCGTTGGTGCATATCGGCTGAATGCGCCATCGGCTGGATATGATTCGTATCAACTTCTTGCATTTGTTCAATCAAATTTAAAGTATTGCGTAAACTATTGCTGTAATAGGGAATATCTTTTTCATCAATAGCTAGCCGAGCTAAGTGTGCCATTTTTTTGACATCGTCATCGGTGATATGTGCCATTTTTTAACCTTTTTGCATCAATCCAATTTCATTAGGGCTTATTGGAGCCGCTTGAATTATACGCGTTTCTCTCGACTAATACTAGCTAATAGGGTAAGATAAACGTTTTTCAATATGCGAGGCAAATAAGGCACTATGTTTAAATTTATCCGTAAATTCTTTTCCAAAGATATCTCTATTGATTTAGGTACCGCCAATACATTAATTTATGTACGAGGAGAAGGTATCGTATTAAATGAACCCTCGGTAGTAGCGATTCGCCAAGACAATCCAAGCGGACAAAAACGGGTAGCTGCCGTCGGTATTGAAGCTAAACGTATGTTAGGCCGTACGCCAGGGAATATCACGGCGATTCGCCCATTAAAAGATGGGGTGATTGCGGATTTCTATGTGACTGAGAAAATGTTGCAATATTTCATTGGAAAAGTACATGAAAATAAAGTCTTACGTCCTAGTCCTCGTGTTTTAGTTTGTGTCCCTTGTGGTTCCACCCAAGTAGAGCGTCGTGCAATTCGTGAATCCGCAATGGGGGCAGGTGCCAGTGAAGTGTATTTAATTGAAGAACCCATGGCTGCGGCATTAGGCGCAGGCTTACCCGTCGATGAAGCGAGTGGTTCAATGGTAGTTGATATCGGGGGCGGAACTACCGAGGTAGCGATTATTTCATTAAGCGGTATTGTTTATTCGGCTTCTGTGCGTATTGGTGGCGATCGGTTCGATGAAGCTATCGTCAATTATGTGCGTCGTAATTATGGCACCTTGATTGGTGAAGCCTCTGCTGAACGTATTAAGCAAGAAATTGGTACCGCATTCCCTAGTAGCGATGTGCGTGAAATGGAAGTTCGCGGTCGCAATTTAGCCGAAGGGATTCCGCGCAGCTTTACTTTAAATAGCAATGAAATTTTAGAAGCTTTACAAGAACCGTTGGCCGGTATTATTGGGGCAGTGCGTGCTGCTTTAGAACAAGCTCCACCTGAATTAGCGGCAGATATTGCTGAGCGAGGGCTAGTATTAACGGGTGGTAGTGCTTTGTTACGTGATTTAGATCGCTTATTGATGGAAGAAACGGGGTTACCGGTCATTCTTGCTGAAGATCCGTTAACGTGTGTCGCTCGTGGTGGCGGTATCGCTTTAGAATTATTAGATAAACACCAAGGTGATTTTTTATCTACTGAGTAGATAAACGCGTTTTTTGACATCGGAGTTCTTTCCACACCTTGTTTTCTTACTCAAAATGTGGAAAGAACTCTATCATCAAGAGAGTGATAATCATGCGAAATGACTCGCGATATAGTATTTTTTCTGAGGGAAGGGAGATAAAACATCCGTAAAATATTCACCCCTTATCCTTGGTTAGGAACACGAAGCATTTTATTTATTGGCTTAGCCATTTTATTAATGATGCTGGATCATCGTGTACCAGTCTTTAAGCAATTACGCAGTGGATTATCAGTAGTAGCTGCTCCTGTCCAATATGTAGTGGATTGGCCCACTCATTTATTGACTAGGGTTGCTGACAATTTTACTTCTCAACAAGCATTAATTGAAGAGAACGCACGCCTGAAAGTCGAAAAGATTCTTTTATTAGCCCAATTACAAACATTGATGGCGTTAGAAAAAGAAAATGCCCAATTACGAGATTTAGATGAAGCTGGGAAAAAAACCAATCAAAAAATTTTGATTGCGCGTATTTTGGCAGTGGATTCTGCACCTTATATTCATGAAGTAGTGTTAGATCGAGGTTCCTCTCAGGGTGTTTATGTCGGTCAACCCGTATTAAATGCCACAGGCCTTATGGGGCAAATTGTAGCGGTAGGACCGTTAACCAGTCGATTAATGTTATTATCCGATTCACGTAGTGCAATACCGGTAGAAATAGAGCGTAATAGTGTGAGAAGTATGGTAGTGGGAACGGGTGATGCTAACAATGTCTATTTAAATTACGTTCCGGAAACCACGGATGTCCAAGTGGGTGACAAATTATTAACATCGGGGTTAGGATTACGTTATCCACCCGGCTATCCTGTCGGCACAATCGTGCAAGTGATCCACAATGGTGGTGATTCTTTTTTAACTATCCAAATTAAACCGGCAGCTGATTTAGAGCAATCCCGTTTAGTGATTTTATTGTGGCCTAAACAAGAATTGTTGAGCAAGATGGTCAAACAGCAATTATCTTCTGTTAAAAAAGAAGTTACCCAAATGCGTCAAATAGCAGAGGGGAGTGGCGTCAATGAATCATAAAATAGCAGTAGGATGGGTGATGGTTACCCTGTTTTGTGGGTTGATATTAACGATTATTAGTTTACCGGTGTGGGCAACCTGGTTACGGCCTTTATGGATGATGATCATTTTAGTTTATTGGTCGATGGCTTTAGAGCGTTGGGTAGGAGTGGGATTGGCGTGGTGTGTGGGTATTGTGCTCGACATATTTTCTAATACCTTGTTAGGGGAGCATGCTTTAGCCTTAACGATTGTGGTCTTTGTCGTGATGAAGATGCAAAAGCAAGTGCGAGTTATGCCTATTTTCCAACAATCCTTGGTTATATTCGTGTTGGCTTTATTATATTTAGCATTATTGTATTGGCCCCAAAGGTTAATGAATGAGGGAGCTATTGTGTGGCTCTATTGGCTGCCTGCGGTAACGACTTTTTTGCTGTGGCCTTGGTTATTTGCTTTATTACGTGCGTATCGCCGTTATTTTGGTATTAGTTAAGTATGGAAAAATTTCAGCGCGTTACTCGATCCATTTTATCTTTCTTAGCTATAGTCGCATTATTTATCGCTATCTTGATTTCGCTGGCGCGAGCGTTGACCCCATTACTGAATCAATATAAAGATACTTTTGAAAACTGGGCAGAAAAAGTCATTGATCGACCTATTACAATAGGTTCAGTGCATGCTCAGTTTGTGGATTTTGAACCCGTGTTTGATTTTCATGATGTGACGATTTTAACTTCTGATAAACAACACCGATTATTTCATGTCAATAATTTAAGTATAGGTATTAATTTATTTGCCAGTATTGTTAATCTTAAATTCATTACGGGCCATATTCGATTAAGTGGTGTGCACATTAGTTTACGGCAAACAAAAAATGGCGAATGGATTATCAATGATCAAGCTTTAGCAAAAAGTAATGCCGCCACTGTAACGGGTGATAATATTTATAATATGTCACCTGAAACCTATAATGTGATTAATTGGATTTTAATTCAGCAACGCATAAATTTACAAGATATTGCGATTCATTGGTTTCGAACAACGGGCCATGATGTCATTATTCCTGATTTAGATGCGTCTTTAATCAATAAGGGCGATCAACATCGTTTGCGTGGTTCAGCTGAATTTGGGTTTGGTAAAAAAGCTCGTTTGACGGTAGGGGCCGATATCAATGGCCAATTTCAGCATCGAGAAAATTTGCAAGGAACTTTATATATAGGTGGTAACGAATTACCGCTAGCCGATTGGTTGAATAATACGAATGTGTTTGGTATGAAACTCCAGGATGGTTATTGTAACGTGAAAGTATGGCTCGATATCGCCAATGGGACTTTAGCACATATTCAAACGATCTTTGATATGCATGATTTTCTATTTCAAAATAAAGATAAAGCGATTAATTTACCTTTACTGAGTGCCAATATAGGGTGGAGTCAATTGCCAGAGGGTGGTTGGTCATTAGCGGGGGATCATATTGAGTTCCAGTTTTTAAATCACACACCGATTACCAATGAATTTGCTATCGAAAGCGATCAACCTTTAACTGCTAACGCTATGCAACGTATTCAAGTCGATCATATTCATTTAGATGAACTAGCATGGTTTATGCAGCATATCACTATTGTGCCAGCTAATATGAAAGACTCTTGGCAAAAATTTAAAATACAGGGTTCATTAAATAAAATTCAATTTATGCATCAAGGACCTATTGGCAATTTATGGCTGCATATGCCACAGGCCATACGTAACCAAATTAACCAGCAGCCATTGGTAGTCGATCGGTTACATTTAAGTACAGTTACCAAAGTGAATAACCAATTACAAGACGATGTTTATTTTCATACCGACTTTGAGCATCTGTCATGGAAAAACTTAGGCGATGGATTGCCAGAAGTACAGAATTTTAGTGGTTCATTAATTGGTAATTTAGAGCGGGGATATTTACATATTGATACCACCAAAGGGTCTTTATATATGTCCAATGTATTCCAGCATATTTTAACCTTTGACCAAATTAAAGGGATGGTGCAATGGCAGCATTTTGGCAATGATTTACAAGTGAAATTTGTTCACGTAAAGGCCAATAATAACTTAATGAATTTAAATGTAGATGCTACGGTCGATAAATTAGACAAAAATAATATTTTAGTTAATTCAGTCGCACGGCTAGATGAGCAAGACTTAAGTCAATTAAAAATGTTATTGCCTGTTAAAATCATGAATACTGGTTTGCGAAATTGGTTGGAAAATGCTTTTGTAGCGGGTGATAGTTTGAAAAGTATCATTGTTTTTCGTGGCACCTTAGGTGATTTTCCATTTAGTCAGCAGCAAGGTCAATTTCTAGCCGATGCAAAATTAAATAACGTTATCTTACATTTTGCGCCAGATTGGCCTTCTTTAACGAATTGGAATGCCGATTTAATTTTCCGTGATGATTCTATGCATGTTGAGACTAAATCCGGTACGATATGGGATTGGCCATTGTCATTGACGGTCGCGGACATTCCTTATTTAGGTGGCAGTCATCCGGCTGAATTGTACGTTCATGCACAAACTTCTGCTGTCACTAGTGATAGAGCGATTGCCTTTACTCAGATTCCACCATTAGAAAAAACATTAGCTGGGTTGAAGCAATTAAAAATGACAGGGCCTGGACAGTTAGATTTGCATTTGATGGTACCACTAACAGAAGATAAAGAAACTATCGTCGATGGAAAATTGCAGCTGAGTAGAAATACATTGGATATGCCAAATTGGAAAGTGCAATTACAAAATGTGAATGGATTATTGCATTTTACTCAAGATGGCGTATGGAGTAAGCCGTTAACAAGCACTATGTATGGTTATCCCACGGTTATTCAGTTAGATACTATAGCAGATAAAAAAGTCGGCTCGATTACGCAGATTAATTTTGATAGTCAAATCGATATTACAAAGTTGAAGCAATTATTTGATATTAGCTTGCTCGATCGTTTACAAGGTTCGCTGAAATACCATGGTCTTGTTGCCATTCCCAGTAAAGCGGCTACTACATTGACTGTCACTTCTAACATGCAAGGGGTAAGTCTCTATGCTCCTGCGCCGTATGCTAAAGATCAACCTCAGGCGCAAGATTTTAAATTGGTGATGAACTTTGATACAGCGGATGATTCAAATCTATGGCTATATTATGCTAAATTAATCGCCGCCCATCTTTTCCTTGCTAAAGGGAATTTGCATGCGGCTGATATTGCTTTAGGCGGTAGCACATTGCAAACTTTACCGACTAAAGGTATCGTTATTCACGGCTATGTGCCTATGATCGATTGGGATCAATGGAAAACGTACGCACATCCTCCTTTACCTGTACCACCTCCAGCAGTGAATGCCGATTCGAGCAAGACGGCACAAATGGCAAATCAAAATAAAGCAGAGACGGCTGCTGTTCCGGCTAGCCATGAAAAAGATGCATTATCGGGTATTAGTAAAGTGAATATTAAAGTCGGCGAGTTGAAATTATTAAAACAAGATTTAAAAAGTATCTCTTTAGATGTTAGTCGACAAGATCAAGCGTGGTTTGTAAAGGTAAAAAATGCGATGATCGAGGGTCAGATTACGTGGCCGGATAATTTTCCTAAAACAGCGTTAAAAGGCCGATTTAAACGTCTATATATTCAAACAGCTGCTGCTAAGAAGACTAATGGGGAAAGTGTCAGTGTAGCGTTTGGTGCGGGTAATGATCAAAAAGCGATGGCTAAACCGTTATTTTCAGTTTTTGATATACCGCCATTGGATATTGATGCTAAAGATTTTCAATATGGATTGAGTAAAATAGGAGGCGTTCAATTGCAAGTTACGCCGATGGATCGCGGATTACGTATTGATAATTTAAAAATTTATTCAGAATTAGTGCAGTTATCATTAACGGGTACTTGGTTAAGTGAAAAAGATGCGCAACAAACTAATTTGGCTGGTACGGCAGCATTTAAAAATTTAGGTAAAGCATTGTTTGAATGGAATGTGAGTAAAAAATTGCGCGGTGGCCAAGGAGACGCTAACTTTAGTATTAATTGGCCGTCAGCACCTTACGATATCACAGTAAAAGGCATGCAAGGGAATGTGCATGTGGAAATGAAAAATGGTGCTTTAGTGAATTTAGGTGTTGCAACGGATACTAAAATTGGTATTGGTAAAGTATTAAATTTATTGAGTTTCCAAAGTATTTTACGCCGCTTATCGTTAAATTTTAATGATATCTCCACGGCAGGGTATAGTTATGATATTTTCCGTGGTGATTTTACTATTTTAGATGGCCATATTAATACAAATAATACTTATGTGAATGGCCCTGTTGCGCAGCTAAAAATGCATGGTGGGGTTAATATGGTGAAGAAAAATTATGATTTGATTATCAATATGTCACCACACTTGACTTCTAGCTTGCCGGTAGTGGCGACTATTATCGGAGGACCTATCGTAGGCGCCGCGACGTTTCTTGCAAATGTGTTGGTGAGTCCAGAAATTGAAACAGCGATTGGGGAAACTTTCTTGTTGACAGGTAATTGGGACGAGCCACAAATTGTTTCTTTAGCAGGAGAAACGGAAGAGCAAGAAAAATTAATTTTACACAATAGTAATAAGTTAGATAACTTAAACCACCAAGCGTTGTTAAAACAATTAGCCAATAAAAATAATAAACAATAACTGTCTTTCCTAGCTGCCACCAATGGCAGTTAGCCAAGAAACCTTTGAGAAAAAATTAGAGGTCTAATGGATAATAGATTAAAGATAGCCCAGCAGCAATTATTGCTGAAGGCAGAATTAGATGATAATAAATTATCGTGTATTTTTGATAAATTATTGAGTCGTAAAATGGATAGCGCAGATTTATATTTTCAAGCAAAGATCAGCGAAAGTTGGCATTTAGAAAACACGATTGTCCAATCAGGGCATTACGGTAATGAGGCAGGTGTTGGGGTTCGTGCAATTAGCGGAGAAAAAACGGGATTTGCCTATGCCAATGAAATTCATTATTCAGCATTAGAGCATGCAGCGGATGCCGTGCGTACTATCAGTCATCAAGGCGGTAATCTATCCGTAGCGGCTTGGCGAACAGAAAATATTCCTCAACTGTATTTACCCAATAATCCGTTGCTAGAATGTAGTGATCAAGAAAAAGTTGATTTATTGCGCCAATTAGATATGGCAGCCCGCAAAGTGGATCCCCGCATTGTGCAAGTGATGGCAACTTTGTCTGCTGCATTTGAGACAGTATTGATTATCGATGATGCTGGTTGTATGGCTGCCGATGTGCGTCCGATGGTGCGTTGTAATGTGACGGCTATTGCTGATAATGGCAAAGGGAGAACGGAGCAAGGTTATGCAGGAGCAGGGGGACGTTATACCTATCAACAATTATTCATTGATAATCAAGTTTTGGATTTAGCAGAAGAAGCCGCTAGACAAGCCTTAATTAATCTTGATGCTGTTGCTGCGCCCGCTGGTATTATGTCTGTAGTATTGGGTCCTGGTTGGCCAGGTATTTTATTGCATGAAGCAGTAGGTCATGGTTTAGAGGGTGATTTTAATCGTAAAGGTACCTCAGCATTTGCAGGCCGTATAGGTGAGCGGGTGGCTTCACCTTTATGTACTGTCGTTGATGATGGTACTATCGTAGGGCAGCGTGGTTCATTAAATATTGATGATGAAGGCACGGTTACTCAGCGAACAGTATTAATTGAAAAAGGTATTTTAAAAGGTTATATGCAAGATAAGTTGAATGCTCGATTGATGAATACTACCCCAACAGGGAATGGTCGACGGGAATCCTATGCACATTTACCATTGCCGCGCATGACCAATACTTTTATGTTGGCAGGTACGACGCCAGCAGAAGAAATTATCGCTTCCGTTGAAAAAGGCTTATATGCAGTCAATTTTAGTGGTGGGCAAGTCGATATTACGTCGGGTCAATTTGTTTTTGCCGCTAATGAAGCTTATTTAATTGAACGAGGTAGAATCACTAAACCTGTTAAAGGCGCCACATTAATTGGTAATGGTCCTCAAATATTAACTAAAGTATCGATGGTAGGGAATGATTTGGCTCTAGATAAAGGGATGGGAGTTTGTGGAAAAGAAGGCCAACATGTTCCTGTTTCGGTGGGACAGCCAACGTTAAAAATTGATGAAATAACGGTGGGGGGTACACAAAATTGATGAGGGAGCAAAAGAAAATTTACGAAACTTTAACGGCTACTATTATTGAGCAAGCTTTACTGAAAGGAGCTGACCAAGTTGAGGTCGATGGATATGTTGGTAAAGGGTTTGGCGTCGAAGTGCGTCAGCAAGATTTAGATAAAATTGAACATCAATATGACCGCGAAATAACAATTACTGTCTATTGTAACCAAGCGCAAGGTAAAACCACCATCACCGATACCAACGAGAGGTCAGTCACAGCCGCGATAGAAAAAGCTATTTCTATCGCGCATTTTACCCAAGCTGATGAATGCAATGGATTAGCCGATTCCGCATTATTGCAAATGGAGTATCCGGATTGCGATCTTTATTATCCGTGGCAACTTAATCCAGAAGACGCGATTATGATGGCAGTTGAATGTGAGAAATACGCGCTCAATATCGATAAACGCATTAAACAAGCCGAGAGTATTCATTTAAATACCAGCGAAAGTTTATCTTTTTATGGGAATAGCCATGGTTTTGTGGCGAGTTATCCTAGCAGTCAACATTACATCACCTGCAGTGTCATTGCTGAAGCAGATGGGCAAATGCAGCGCGATATGTATTATACGGCGGCTCGTGTTGCAGAAGATTTATTATCCACTAAATTGGTGGCTGAATTAGCGGTAAAAAAGACTGTTGAACGGTTACGAGCACGCCCTATAAAAACTCAAACGGTACCGGTTATTTTTATACCGGAAGTGGCTTGTGGGTTAGTTAAGCATTTTGTTAATGCGATCATAGGTTCTTCACTTTATTTGCAGTCTTCATTCTTATTAAATAAATTAGGCGACACTATTCTTCCGGCTTGGTTTAATTTAAAGGAGCAACCGCATTTACGCAAAGGCATGGGTAGCCACCCTTTCGATGCAGATGGCTTGATTACATGTGATAAGAATTTCATTACAGCGGGTCAATTAAGTTCTTATGCTTTAGATGTGTATGCTGCCCGAAAATTAAATATGCACACGACCGCAAATGCGGGTGGTGTATTTAATGTAACGGTCGACAGCAATATACAAGGCTTAGAAAATTTGATTAAACAAATGCAGCGTGGATTAATCATTACCGATGTGATGGGGCAAGGAGTCAATATTACGACTGGGGACTATTCTCGTGGTGCTAGTGGTTTTTGGGTAGAGCAGGGTGAAATTCAACATGCAGTGCAAGAAATTACTATTGCGGGTAATTTATTAGAAATGTATCAGCAAGTCGTTGCTATTGCCGATGATGTCGATTATCGTGGAAATATAAGAACCGGGAGTTGGTTGATTGAGAAAATGATGGTTGGCGGTATATAGCCTAACTCCACCAATGGCAATTAAGCAAGAAGGCTATTCTTCTTCGCCGAAGCGACTATTAACCAATGCTTCAATTTTTTCTAAAGCTTCTTTTGCTTCTGTTTCATTTTCGCTATCGTCAATTCGTACTTCTAGTACCGTGCCTTGGCTGGCTGCTAACATTAATACGCCCATAATGCTTTTGGCATTGATAACCGTGTTACCCCGCGCAATTTCAATTTTACAGCCATAGCCACTTGCACAAGCCGATAATTTGGCAGAAGCGCGAGCGTGTAAACCTAATTTATTTATAATAGTAATTTCTTTGTTAATCATTTTGTTTCTCTTTACATGCCATAATGCCGTCAACTCCGCCACTGACTGCTTTAGCCGTTAATTCTTCTAAACTTAAATCAGAATAATTCAGTACTCGCAATAGCATCGGTAAATTTAAACCCGTGACGATTTTAATTTTATGGTTATGCACCAAGCTGCGAGCAATATTGCAAGGCGTAGCGCCAAAAATGTCGGTTAAAATTAATATTTCATTGTCAGCAGGAATCAAATCTAGCTCTCTTTGTAATTGATTAATCGCTTCATCACGATTTATTTGGGCAGGAACACTGAGTTGATAAATAGGAATAGGTAAACCGTTAGGTAAGGTCCTCGATGCTACATCTAGCAATGATTTGCCAATATTATCATGTGTCACGATAATCAATTTGATACTCATACTAACTCCCGGTGCCGAATTTGAACAATATCGTCGCTTTTATTAAAGTGAGTCGCTAAACATTCAGCGATATAAACAGAACGATGTTGACCACCGGTGCAGCCGATGCCGATCGTCATATAAGAGCGATTAGATTGTTTAAATAAGGGTATCCACTTATCTAAGAAATATTGAATATCGTGTAACATATCTTTAACTTCGATGTATTTTTCCAAAAAAGCGATCACATCGGTATCGAAGCCAGTTAACGTACGCAAATTCTCTTCCCAATGTGGGTTAGGCAAGCAGCGCACGTCAAACACATAATCACAATCATGAGGTACGCCATTTTTGAAACCAAATGATTCAAATAAAATAGAAAATTGTTCATTTTTATCAGAAATGCGGCTGACAAGAATATCTCGAAAATCATAAATAGTCATATCGCTAGTATCGATACGCAAATCCGCATGTGCAGCGATAGGCGCTAATAAAATACTTTCATTGGCTAAAGCTTCAGCTAACGAGATAGCATTAGTACTTAATGGATGTTTACGGCGCGTCATGCTGAATCGTTCTAATAATTTATTATCATCAGCATCTAAAAAAATAGTTTCATGTTTGATGGAGGCTTGATCAAGTTTAGCAATTATTTTTTCATAATTTTCTGAATTATCATCTAGATTTCTAGCATCGATACTGACAGCGACGCGATGGTGATTTTTGCCTATTTGATGAGGTAATTGGGGTAATAGGCCCAAGGGTAAGTTGTTAATACAATAATAACCTAGATCTTCAAGAATATTGAGGCAAACACTTTTGCCAGAGCCGGAGCGACCACTGATAATGATTAATCGCATGATTGATTCCGAATTTTTTCTTGCTGGCGATACAAAAAATCAGCGGTTGCATCATAACCAAAATTTTTCAATTGTTGATTGCGTACAGCTGCTTCTAATAAAATTGGTAAGCTACGGCCAGGAGCGATAGGGATCGTTACTTTAGGAATAGGAATACCTAACCATTCTACTATACCGTGCTCACCATGAATTCGATCGATATCTCGTAATCCCTCAAGTTCATAATTTTTAAATTCAACGGCAATATCAATAGGGTGTTCTTTTTGAATAACAGCAGAACTAAATAATTTTGCAATATTCAGTACCCCGATACCACGAACTTCCAAAAAATCTTGTAATAGAGCAGGACATGAGCCAATTAAACGGCTATTTTCCATGCGGATTTCAATAATATCATCGGCGATGAATTTGTGGCCACGATCAATTAAGCCAAGCGCTAATTCACTTTTACCAACCCCACTATTACCAATAATCACTACTCCGGCATTCAGAACATTCAGAAATACGCCGTGTTGAGCAGTGATGTTACTCATGATAATTAATGACCTTTTTATAAAGTGCTTTGTTATTTTTGCAGTTACGTAAACGTTGACGGAAATCTTTATCTCCCATCATTTTAGCCAGTAATTGCAAAATATATAAATGTTCTTCGGTAGAGTTTTCAGGAACAATTAAACCAAAAATAATTGTCACCAGATCAGGTTCTTGTATCGAAAAATCCACCGGGCTATCGAGTGTAATGAGTACACCGACAATCTTATCGGTTCCGGTACATCGAGCATGAGGGATAGCGACACCATGGCCAACACTGGTTGAACCTAGCGATTCTCGCGCTATCAATTGTTCCAAGATAATAGTTTGAAAAGTAGCACCTTGCGGAAACGCAGTAGCCGCCAATTCAGCGATTGTTTGTAAAACTTGATTTTTATTGTCGAGTGTGATTTTACACGCAACGCGATCGGCAGTTAAAATATCAGTAATATTCAATTTAGAAGACATATGATTAGCCACGTTTAGAATGCAGCTTTTCCTTGTGCTTAATTATTTGAGTTCGAATTTTTTCTTCGAGAAGGTCAATAGCGTCATACAGAACGCTATCCGTTGCGTCAGCATGTAAAGTAGTGTTTTTAGGGACATGAACAGTAATTTCGATTTTATGAAGATTGCCATCTAAGCTAACAATAACATCCGCGCTAGTAATATGCTTGTCATATTTGGTTAAATTACCTAATTTATCTTCAATCTTTTGTTGAATAGCTTCAGTAATTTTACAATGACGGCCGCTAATCTCTATGTCCATGAATTTTCCTCATCTTAATTATATTAGCGTAATTATAATGGATTCTCGATATCTTGAATACTGAATTCCGCTTGGAAGTTAAAAATTGCTCAGTTTGTAAACATTATTGTAGCGGAAATGTTTACAAAATGATGTAACTAGCGCCTAGTTTATTATTTATACTTTAAATTGATGACCCAAATAGACATCTTTGACTTGCTCATTATTTAAAATATCTATTGGATTACCTTCGCAAAGGATTTCCCCTTCGCTGACAATATAGGCACGTTCGCAAATATCTAAAGTTTCTCGGACATTATGATCGGTAATTAAAATACCAATATTTTTTTTACGTAATTGTTCAATCACTTCTTTGATATCGACTACTGAAATAGGATCAATACCCGCAAACGGTTCATCCAACAAAATAAACTTAGGTTCACGCGCTAAAGCTCGAGCGATTTCTACTCGGCGTCGTTCTCCACCGGATAAACTTAAACCCATGCTCGTGCGAATATGTTCAATATTAAACTCGTGTAGTAATTCTTCTAGCAAGGTCTCACGTTGATGTTTTTTTAATTCTTTACGTAATTGCAGCACGGCCATAATATTATCTTCTACCGATAATTTACGAAAGATGGAAGGTTCTTGTGGTAAATAGCCAATGCCCATTTTTGCTCGTTTATACATTGGAGCATGAGTAATATCAGTATCGCCTAATTTGACGATCCCACCATCACTAGGAACAAGGCCCACTACCATATAAAAACTCGTAGTTTTTCCAGCACCGTTAGGACCTAGCAAGCCGACCACTTCACCGGTATCGATGTGAAAAGAAACATCTTTAACAACTTTGCGTCTTTTATACGATTTTTCTAAATGTTCAGCAGCTAAACGTGTCATGATAATGATCCTTATTGTGGATTATAAGTGCCTTGTGCTTGGGACAATAAAGTAACCGAACCTTGTTTCATATCGGCGTTAAAGCCAGTTGAGTTAACGGTGATTCCTGGTTGAATAAAGGTAGCGGGTTGGTCGCTAGTAATATATTTTTTATGAGGATAAATAGTAGCAGCACTAGTAGTAATAGTAATGATAGGAGCGGTAGAAGTCTTTGCTGTTGTCGGCGCTAAAGGAAGTGGTGCCTTATTAACCATAGGCATTGAAGTCTCAGGAAGGGCAATAGGCGTATTCGTTGGCGATGAAGTAAATTGTTGGGCGACCACGTTTTGCCATAGATACACAATGTCAATTCCATCATTTGCCTTACCATTGATTGCCGTTATATGCCAAGTCGGTTCATCGGGACTGTAATTATACATATCAGGTAGAGTAATCAAGGTGCTATTATCTTTTTGATAATGAATCATTTGTGGCGATTTTAAAATACTTTCTGGTGTACCTTCGTCGTTCATTTGTGTGGCAGTGACATCTAGCATATAAGCATTGGGATATTCCACGGTGGCGGCTGGGCTTTGATAGCTGTGATTTAAATTATTTAACAACCAAATACTCAAGCCAACAATAATAGCAATGGCTAGTATTAAACCGGCTCGTTGAATCCATATCATTGTAAAAAACCTTTTACGTAATCATCATATTTATCTTGAGTTTGCATCAATAAATCAGCAAATTCTCGTACTGCGCCACGACCACCCGGGTATTGACTAATCCAATCAGCATGTTCACGAATAATTTCGGGAGCATCAGCAACGGTAGCACCAATAGCAGAGCATCTTATTAAGGGTAAGTCGACTAAATCATCGCCGATATAGGCTACTTGATCTATTGTATAATGCAATTTTTCTAATAATTTAGCATAAGGAATGCGTTTGTCATGTTGTCCTTGATAAACATGTTCAATATGTAATTCTTTGCCGCGTTTTTCTACGGCAGCACTTAAACGTTTGGTAATGATAGCAACATCGATGCCACAAGCGCGTAACATATGGATGCCTTGCCCATCACGGCTATTAAAAATTTTTAATTCTTGTTCATCTTTACCCAGAATAATACTGCCATCGGTTAATACACCATCGACATCTAAAATCACTAAACGAATATCTTTTGCTGCCTTGGGTAACATCCTTATACTCCTGCTTTTAATAAATCATGCATATGTAATACACCTTGTACGACATTATGTTCATCGGTAATGACTAAACTGGTAATTTTATTCGCCTCCATGATTTTCATTGCATCTACGGCTAAGATATTGGGGGTAACTGTTTTTACTTTAGTGGTCATGCCTTCAATAATTTTGGTGCTCTGAAAATTAATATTTTTATCCATGCTGCGACGGATATCGCCATCGGTAAAGATACCGAGCAAATGTTGCTCAGCATCGACAATGGTCGTTAAACCTAATTGTTTGCGATTCATTTCTAATAAAGCATCTTGTAATAGTGTTTCGCTGCCAACGCGAGGAATTTTATCGCCCGTGTGCATGATATCGCTGACGTGTAACAGTAACCGTTTACCCAGAGTGCCGCCTGGATGAGTACGAGCGAAATCTTCTTTAGTAAAACCGCGAGCTTCTAATAAGGCGATAGCTAATGCATCTCCCATCACCAATGCGGCAGTGGAACTCGAGGTGGGTGCTAAACCCAGTGGACAGGCTTCACGTGAGACACTCACATCGAGATTAATATCCGCGCTTTCGGCAATAGCTGAAACAGGGTTACCCGTTAAGCTGATAACATTACAGCCTAGCCTTTTAATTAAGGGTAGTAAGGTTAAAATTTCTGGAGTATTGCCGGAATTGGAAAGAGCGATAATCGTATCTTCACCTTTAATCATCCCCATGTCACCATGACAAGCTTCACCAGGGTGAACAAAAAAGGCGGGACTGCCCGTGCTAGCTAAAGTAGCGGCTAATTTATTGGCGACATGCCCTGATTTGCCCATCCCCATCACGACAATACGGCCGGTAGTATTCAGCAATAACTGACAGGCATTGACAAAAGCTTGATCGATACGTGGCGCTAATTGCATAATTGCTTCAGCTTCTATATGGATAACCGCTAAAGCTAATTCACGTAATTTTTCAGTATTTAATATTTTCATAAGTGACAAACTTACCACGAATTTCGCAGTAGTGAAACTCGTTCCTGTTATTTCGCCAACAAAAAGTCCATGCTGGGTTTTTCTACCGAATAAAGCTTTTTATCGGTTGCATAAAACCGACAATTATAACACTGCGAGGGATCGCTGGCGACCCGGAAATAGATGCGGACATGCGCTCTAAATAATTGGCGTAAAACGGTTAAGTTTGCTAATATAGCCCCCCATGGATGTTGATAGTTACGTTGATATTAAAAACCTGTCTTTCTTGCGTGGAAAGAGGAAAATTTTTGATCAAGTGGATTTGATCATCCCGAAGGGGAAGATCACCGCTATCATGGGCCCAAGCGGTACGGGGAAAACCACTTTACTGAATCTGATTACAGCACAATTGCAACCTCATGCTGGTTCCATCCATGTCAATGGGCAAAATGTGCATAAAATATCACGCAAAGAATTATTAATCGCTCGTCGTGATATGGGTATGTTATTTCAATCCGGTGCTTTATTTACCGGCCTCGATGTATATGAGAACGTTGCTTATCCCTTGCGAGTTCATACTGATTTCAGTGAATCGCTCATCCATGATTTAGTATTGACGAAACTACAAGCGGTGGGTTTGCGTGGTGCACATCGTTTAATGCCCAATGAATTATCTGGTGGGATGGCACGTCGAGTGGCTTTAGCACGGACGATTGCCTTAGATCCCGCTTTGATTTTATATGATGAACCCTTTACGGGACAAGATCCGATATCGATGGGTGTGTTAGTCAAATTGATTCGATCTTTAAATGATGCCTTAGGTGCCACCAGTATCGTCGTTTCTCATGATGTGCATGAAACCAAAAGCATTGCCGATTACATTTATATTCTTGCTGATAGCAAAGTCATTGGCCAAGGAACCGTTGAGGAATTGGAACAAAGCGATTCGGAGCAAGTAAAACAATTTTTAAAGGGATTGCCTGATGGTCCAGTACCATTCCATTATCCGGCGAAAGATTATGCCGAGGATTTGTTGGGAGAAGAAAGTTAATGTTTAACGCTCTATTGACCATGATCAGTGATATTGGCGCTGCAACGTTAGAAGTTATCCAAAGCATAGGGCGTGCCGGTTTTTTATTGTGGCGTATCCTTATCCGCTGGCCACGGCCATGGAAAAGTTTTCCTTTGTTGGTCGAACAACTTTATAGTGTTGGCGTACTCTCATTATTGATTATTATCGTGTCGGGTATTTTTATCGGCATGGTGGTGGCATTACAAGGTTACAATACCTTAGTTAAATTTGGCGCTACCGCAGAATTAGGACAATTATTAGCATTAAGCGTGACGCGTGAATTAGGACCGGTAGTGACAGCATTATTATTCGCTGGCCGAGCAGGTTCAGCATTAACGGCTGAAATTGGATTAATGAAAGCGACGGATCAATTAAACGCGATGGATATTATTGGCGTGGATCCTGTGTGGCGTGTGATTGCGCCGCGTTTTTGGGCGGGAGTGATTTCCTTACCGTTATTAACTATAATATTTGATGCAGTAGCGATCCTCGGTGGTTATATGGTCGGTGTCAAATGGCTAGGTGTCGATGGCGGAAGTTTTTGGTCTAATATGCAAAGCGCTGTGGACTTTCAGGGTGATGTGATAAATGGAATTATTAAAGGATTAGTATTTGGTGTTGTTGTAATATTATTTTCGGTCTATCAAGGCTATGATTGCCACCCTACGGCAGAAGGGATTGGACGGGCAACAACAAAAACGGTCGTATTTTCGTCTTTAGCGGTGTTAGGCTTAGACTTCGTATTAACTGCCATGATGATGGGAGGGTGGTAAAGTGAAAAAAGTGGGTTTAGAGTTAATTGTCGGTATATTTGTTATCGCCGCCATCAGTGCATTGATTTTTTTAGCGTTGCGAGTCAGTGGGTTAACCAGTGTAGTCAGTAGTCCAGGTTATAGCGTCACAGCCAATTTTGAAAATATCGGCAGTTTAAAAAATAATGCTCCCGTGACGATCGGTGGGGTGAAAGTGGGACAAGTCACCTCTATCACGTTAGATCCAGCTACTTTCCAAGCTGTCGTAACGATCCATATTTTTAATACGACTAACCAAATTCCGATTGATACTTCCGCCAGTATTTTAACGGCGGGTTTATTAGGCGCTAACTATATCGGTTTAACCCCCGGTTATGACAGCGAATATTTGCAAAATGGTGGGGTAATTAAAGATACTCATCCTGCTTTAATATTAGAACAATTGATTAGCCAATTAGTTTTCCAACTAAAAAAATGAGGTGACACATGCATAGGGTAAGCAAAATAATTTTTATATTAAGTTTATTAATGATTGCTAATGGTTTATGGGCTGATGTTCCTAATCCCACAGATTTATTGCAAAATGTGTCTAATAGTGTGATTGCTCAATTAAAAGTAAAGAAAACGACATTAAAAAGTAATCCTGACTATGTTTACAGCATTATCCGGAAAACATTATTACCGCATGTGGATACGGATTTAATGTCGGAAAAAGCCTTAACTGCCTGTGGTTGGGGAAAAAAATTAAATGAGGTTGCGGTAAAACGTTGTGAAGCTAGAGGTATTACTCCAGCGACTGCGCAGCAGCAGCAGCAATTTGTGCAATTATTTGAAACTTTATTAGTTTATACTTATTCTTCAGCATTAGCAGCTTTTTCGGATAATACCGTCACTTTCTATCCTATTCGTGGCGGCTATCAAAATAAAACGATGGTGGAGGTCGATAGTGAAATCACTCAAGCTGATGGACCATCGATTCCTGTGTTATATCACATGGTGCTGCGTGACAATCAATGGCGGGTGTATGACATGAGCGTGGAAGGTATTAGTATTGTAGAAAGTTTCCGTTCGCAATTTGTTAATGAATTACAACATGGTGGAATGGATGCTTTATTGCAAATGCTAACCAAACATAATGCTCGAGTGGAAGCAATGAATCGTAAAAATGCAACAGGTGACTAATGGCTGATTTACACGTTGAGCAACAAACGTTACATGTTAGCGGTCTAGTGTGTTTTGAAACAGTGAACGCTGATGTCATACAAGTAAAAAAATTGCTAGCCAATAACACGATTCAATTTGTCGATTTTGCTCATTTACAACAAGGTGATAGCACGTGTATAGCTTTGATGTTAGAAATGCTGCGTCAAGGGGGAGAAAATTTACGTTTTAACCATATCCCGCAATCATTGCTACGATTAATCAAATTATCTGAGTTGGAAACTATTTTCCAGTTAAGTCCTTCACTATAAATTCATAGGTAAAAATAATAATGGATAAATTAAGTATCATAGGTGGTAATCCTCTAAAAGGGGAGATTAGAATTTCAGGGGCAAAAAATTCAGCACTACCTATTTTAGCGGCTAGTTTATTAGCTGATACGCCCGTTAAATTAGCGAATGTTCCCCATTTGGGAGATATTACGACGACGATGTCGTTGCTCGGTGAAATGGGTGTGAAGTTAACCATTGATGAAAAACTTAATGTTGAAACCGATTGCAGCAGTATTAATAAATATGAAGCGCCGTATGAATTAGTGCGCACTATGCGTGCCTCGGTGTTGGTATTAGGGCCATTGTTAAGCAAATATGGCCAAGCGTATGTTTCACTGCCGGGTGGTTGCGCGATTGGTTCTCGACCGATTGATATTCATATCGAAGGATTGCGTGCCATGGGTGCCAACATCATTATTGAAAATGGCTATATCAAAGGGGAAGTCAAAGGCCGACTAAAAGGTACACGCATTTGCATGGATAAAGTCACTGTAAATGGTACCGAAAATTTGATGATGGCAGCTACCTTGGCAGAAGGTGAGACTATTTTGGAAAATGCTGCTCGTGAACCTGAAGTGGTGGATACCGCTAATTTTTTAATTGCCATGGGCGCTGATATTGAAGGTGTGGGTAGCGACAAAGTGATTATTCGCGGTGTTAAATCCCTCAAAGGAACCGATTACAAAATTATTTCTGACCGTATCGAAGCGGGGACGTATCTAGTCGCTGCTGCTATGACGCAAGGCGATGTTAAATTAAAGGACATCGATCCGGATTTATTAGATTCTATTTTAGAAAAATTACGCGAGAGTGGGGCAGACATTGAGCGCGGTGATAATTGGGTACGATTAGTAATGAATCAACGACCTACAGCCATCGATATTACCACAGCACCTTTTCCTGGCTTTCCAACTGATATGCAAGCCCAATTATTGGCGATGAATACCGTAGCGAAAGGGACGTCTATCGTCACAGAAACGATTTTTGAAAATCGTTTTATGCATGTACAAGAATTATTACGCATGGGTGCGAATATTAAATTAAAAGGCAATTCTGCTATTATTGAAGGTAAAAAAAGTTTAACTGGCGCACCTGTGATGGCCACTGATTTGCGGGCTTCTGCTAGTTTAGTTTTAGCGGCGTTAGTCTCAGATGGCGAAACAATTATCGATCGTGTTTATCATATTGATCGCGGTTATGAATGTATTGAAGAAAAAATTTCACAGCTAGGCGGAAAAATTAAACGCGTAAAATAATATGCAGCGCCAAGAATTAATCACGTACTTAGACAAATATTTGCAAGTGGCTAATTTTTCAGATTATTGCCCTAATGGCTTACAGGTTGCCGGTAAAGACAATATAAATAAAATAGTCACTGCCGTCACCGCTTGCCAATCCGTCATTGATTTTGCTATTGAACAAAAGGCAGATGCTATATTAGTACATCATGGTTATTTTTGGAAAGATGAAGACCCATGTATCACGGGTATTAAACAACAGCGTTTAAAAAAATTATTACAACACGATATTAATTTACTGGCTTATCATTTACCGCTCGACGCTCATTTACAACTAGGCAATAACGTTGAATTAGCTAAATTACTCGAATTTACAGTAGCAGGAAATAACGATTTCGTTTTTTATGGGGCAGTGGCTAAGCAAACAGGTCAGCAATTATTGGATGTAATGCGAGATAAATTACAACGTCAACCTATTTGGATTGCCGCGGATAAGTCGATTGAGCGTGTGGCTTGGTGTACTGGCGCCGCTCAAGATTATATTGAACAAGCAGTTCAGTTAAGCGCGGATGCTTTTATTTCTGGCGAAATTTCTGAGCGAACGTATTATCAAGCCAAAGAATTCAATATGCATTATTTTGCTATTGGTCATCATGCCAGTGAACGTTATGGCATTCAAGCATTAGGGCATCACTTAGCCCAGCATTTTTCCCTCGACGTACAATTTATCGATACCGATAATCCGGTTTAGCACACAAGTGTATCAGAAGATGAGTGGATAGCGTCATGAGACGGGCAGACACATAGGTCTGCCCCTACATTAATTAGATAGACTTTTGTAGGGGCGCACCTGCGTGTGCGTCCGCGCGTAATCCACCGATCAAAAATTAACTCTTCGCATCGATGACGATGAATAACGCCCCATCATCTCGACGGATATTTAATAATAAGGGTTTATGGGATTGATAAATACTATCCACCACATGATGTAATTGCTCAATAGAAGTGATCGCTTGGTTATTGATCGATACAATCACATCATTTTGTAATAAACCTGCTTGAGCAGCGACCGAGTCATCGTCAATCTTAGTCACTAAGGCACCATTCACCGCTTGTTGCGCATTAGTGGCTTGTTGCACCATTTGCAATTCTACACCATATAAAGGATTGTTTTGTTTAATGCTAGCGGCTTCAGCGCTCGCTTCAGTCAAACGTGCATTCATCGTCAAGGTTTTACCATTGCGTAATATAGTAATTTTGATACTGACACCTGCTCGCACTAATCCTAATGCTGCGCGTAACTGGAAAGGATCATTGATCGTTTGATCATTAATTTTCGTAATGATATCGGTTACTTTAAGCCCCGCGCTGCTAGCAGCCGAATTGGGATTAACGGCAGTAATGACGACACCTTTCATCGTGGGAGCTAAACCAAGGGCATTGTCTAATTGTGGAGTTAATGCTTGACCATATACGCCCAATGTTCCACGTTCAATTTTGCCATAATGAATTAATTGGTCGGCGACATCTTGCGCCATATTAATGGGAATCGCAAAACCAATACCTAAATTACCGCCTGACGTGGATAAAATAGCCGTATTAATCCCGATTAATTCACCTTGTGCATTGACTAATGCCCCACCCGAATTACCAGGATTAATCGGCGCATCGGTTTGAATAAAGTTTTCGTAACCTTCAATATTTAAATCATTGCGTTTCAGCGCACTGACGATCCCGGAAGTGACGGTTTGATTTAAGCCAAATGGATTGCCAATAGCAACGACAAAATCACCTATTTGTAATTCAGTTGAATCACCAATCACGATAGAATGTAAATGATCAGCCGGTATTTTTAATACAGCGATATCGGTGGCCGTATCAATGCCGACTAATTTGGCAGGGAAGGTTCTGCCATCGGATAAATTGACGGTAATGGTTTTAGCATCGCGTACGACATGCGCATTCGTGACGATATAACCTTGATTGGCGTTAATCACTACACCTGAGCCGAGGGCATGAAATTTCTGGGTTAACGGTACAATATGGGTGCCGGGAGGGGCTTGCTCTTGTAATTGTTGTACGAGCGCATCAGGTAATACGATTTCACCGGTCGCTTGCACATTGACTACCGCTGGCATCACTTTTTTCAACATTGGTGCGAGAGTCGTCGGCGTCGTTAAACCGACAGCAAAACAGGCTTTTGCTAGCAATAAAAAGGCACAAAGCGCTAAGAATTTGTGTATAAATTTCATGGGTAACCTCATAGTTATATTAGGCAAGCATACCTAATTTTGCCAGAAAAGATAACTCTTTTTACAGTTTTTTACGTATAAGATAGAGATTATAGGAAATTAGTTAGGGTGTGTCCCGAATGTAGATTAAACTCGCCATCCGTCCCGTATCACCATCTCGCCGATAGGAAAAGAATCGTTCTTCATCCGTATAAGTACAATAATCTCCGCCATAAATCGCTTGAATGCCTAATTTCTTTAAACGCAGACGCGCTAATTGATAAATATTGGCCAGCCATTTTTCTTGCGCCTGTGCGTTAAATGCTGCTAGGGCTTCTGAGTCGGGTTGAATAAATAAATCATAGACATCTTTGCCCACCTGGAAAGCGGTAGGACCAATAGCGGGGCCTAACCACACTAATAAATCCGCTGGGTCGCTTTGCAATTGGTTGACGGTCGTTTCGATGACACCGTTAGCCAAACCTTTCCAACCTGCGTGAATCGCCGCCACTTCAGTGCCAGCGTTATTACAGATTAATATCGGTAAGCAATCAGCTGTCATCACGACACAGATTTGCCCCGCTTCATCAGAATAACTGGCATCGGCTTCGCAAGATTGAAAATGCGGATCTATTTTTACAGCGATAGTACTGTGAGTTTGTTGTAGCCAAGCCGGTTCATTAGGTAAGGTAAATATTTCACGTAATAAATGGCGGTTATGAGCCACGTGCTCTGCATTATCGCCAGTGTGAGCCGCTAAATTAAAGTTGGCATAAGGCGCTTCACTGATGCCACCTTGGCGGGTAGTCGTCAATGCTACGATATTAGCGGGTGCCGGCCAGTCAGGGTAAATGACGGGAATTTTCATGATATTTTCGCACATAAATCAATTAATGTTTGCATATCTTCTGGAATCGGTGCTTCCCATTGGCAAAATTCCCCACTGCCAGGATGAATTAAACCGAGTTGATAGGCATGCAATGCTTGGCGTTTAAATTGACGCAAAGTTTGTTGCAAATCGGGTGAGCTATTTTTAGGTAATTTTAAACGACCAGCATAAACGGGATCGCCTACAATAGGGTGGCCAATATGTTGCATATGCACGCGGATTTGGTGAGTGCGACCCGTTTCTAAACTAACATCGAGTAATGTCAAGGCCGGGTAGCGAGTACGAATTCGATAATGAGTCACAGCTTCTTTGCCATTGTCCGTGACGGCCATTTTTTTACGGTGTAAATGGTGTCGACCAATAGGGGCATCGACAGTGCCGCCGGCAGTCATATAACCATAGACTAACGCCACATAATGACGAGAAATATCCCGTTCTTGTAAGGATTCAACTAAATGAGCGTGAGCCATCAAATTACGGGCGACCACCATAATCCCTGAGGTATCTTTATCGAGCCGATGAATGATACCCGCGCGAGGTAGATGAGCTAATTCAGGATAATGAAATAATAGGGCATTGAGCAAGGTCCCTTGATGATTACCGGCAGCGGGATGGACTACCATGCCCACGGCTTTGTTGAGGATGATGATATCCTCATCGATATAAAGAATGTTTAGCGGTAAAGCTTCGGGCTGATCATCTACTTGCTGTTCTATTTCAGCGTGGATAGCAACTTGATCGCCGCCAGCCACGATATCTCGAGGTTTGCAAACCTGCTTATTTAATAAAATTTGCCCAGATTTTATCCAGCTTTTTAAGCGTTCACGCGAATAATCGGGCACTAACTCTGCTAATGCGCTATCAAGCCGTTGACCTTCGAATTCCTCAGAGATGTGGATTTGTAAATCGATATTTTTAACCATTGATGGTATACTGCGCCTCAGATATAGACAAGTTTGTATGGAGTCTTAAGTATAACATGAAGCGCTTATTCGTCTTATTGATTATTCTCGCAGCCATTGGTTTAAGTAGCTGCGCGGATAATCGCGGTATTGAACGATTTAGAGGTCAATCGGCTGAACATATTTTTACCGAAGGGGAAAAATATTTAGCCAAGGATGATTGGGAAGAGGCGATCGATCGCTTTCAAGCGATTCAAGCTTTTTATCCTTACAGCAATTATGCTCAAGAAACTCAATTAAGCCTTATGTATGCTTATTATATGGATGAAGATTACGATTCAGTCGAATCTGCCGTCGATCGTTATACGCATTTATATCCCTTAGGGCCTCATACCGATTATGCTTTATATATGAAAGGTTTGGCAGAATATCAACGCAACTGGGGATTTTTCGAGAAATATTTCGCTATCGATCGAACGCCTCGTGATTTACACAGTGAAGATGATGCATTTTCTAATTTCACTTTATTGTTAATACGTTTCCCGAATAGTCCTTATGCCAGCGATGCACGCATGCGCATGGTGGGGATTCGCAATATGATCGCGAGCAATAATCTGCAAATTGCGAATTATTATTATTCTTTGAAAGCGTATGTTGCTGCCGCGCAACGCGCTAGTATCGTCGCATTAAACTTTCAGCAAAGTCCTTCGGCTGTCGATGCGTTAGTATTGATGGCGCAATGCTATAAAAAATTAGCATTGAGCGCTGAATATGGGCGAACAAAAGCCGTGATCGCGGCCAATTATCCTGATCGCTTGTCGGATATTTAAAATATTTCGCAAAGGAGGATCGGTGGATTAGCGTCACTGCCTGGCGGGCCGACACATAGGTCGGCCCCTACGTTCATTCGATAAATTTGTAGGGGCGCACCTGCGTGCATATCATTACCCACAAGTTGGTCCATAAGCAGATTCAAAAGCCTCTTTTGATTTAATGTGCTCGTACAGGTTTCTTAACCCTAGCCAGATAGTTTTAACTCCTGGTTCCGGATCAGACCGG
>JACCDV010997553.1_pt1 | contig 41499 bp, 53 predicted proteins | sample 7446131 | NCBI WGS metagenome assembly JACCDV01 (sample SAMN15323448, study PRJNA562643) | freshwater metagenome | isolation source: river surface water | place: USA:Blue River Watershed | collected 2017-08-17
GCAAATGGAGGCAGACATGAATGCCTGGTTTGCCAAGCATAAAGGCTCGTTCGTGGATGAAGGATTACCGCTTGGTAAGAATACTCGCATGACGAAAGACGGGGCAAAGCCTGAGTCAAACGACTTGATGATGTATCACGTGGTTGAGGCAGAGAAGGTGGAGGATGTGGTAGAGATGTTCAAAGACAATCCGCACTTCACCATTCCAACCGCATTCCTCGACATCATGGCGGTCACGCACGAGAGTGCAAAATAAATTGTTGAAATAGGTAGTAAAAGCCGGTCCACGTGGACCGGCTTTTGTTGTGGCGTTGACAGTGTGATGGGGAAGCGGCAGAGTTTAAAAAGCGTACACAAGTTCTGCAGATTCGACAGAATAGAGGGAGGAACGAATGCGTCAGGTATGCGCGGCTTTCATCACAAGCGTGCTCCTAATCTCGAGCGCGGCAGCCCAAGGGGTTGTCTGCGAGCCGAACGTCTGGCATGTACTGTCCGACGAACAGCTTGCAGAGCGCCAGATCGCGGGGCGAGCCGCGTTCTTTCAAGAAGCGGTGGATCGAGCTCACACCGACCGTTCCAAACAGGAAATCATCGTCGTGGTGACCGACTGTCCCGTATATGGTAGCGGCATACGCACGATCAAGTCTGCCCCGGGGGTGTATAGTGCACTGTTCCAGATCCCAGAAGCATTCACGATCTACCTGACGGTGGCGTACTTACGCAATCGTCTTGAATTCGACGATCTTGCGCGAGATGCGCGCAAGCAAGTGTGCTTCGTTCGCACCAACGTACTCAACATGTTCGATCGTGGCCGCGAACCGAACGAGGGCCCCGCGGTTCGTCGGTGCATGCTTGAGGAGGCGGTCACGGCAGGGGACGGTGTGTATGCCACATGGCTCGCACGACAGAGCGATCTTCCGGTGCCACGCGTTGCACCGACCTCGACTGCAGAGCAGACGCAGCAGCACAACGAAGTCATTCAAGGGATCAAGAACCCCTCAGAATAGACAATGTTCTCACTAACTAAACCCCGACTACGTCGGGGTTTGATTTTTACCGAGGGAGTGGCAGTCTGGTCTAAGAAGAAAGGGGTATCAGATGAGCAGTGTCATCAACGGCAACTTTCCCGATCATCGCAAGGTCGAGTTCGTGGACGAAAAGACTGGTCCAGCAGAACCAGACTTCTTTGGCGGTACGCCATTTCGAAAGCCGCGGCCGCGCACGATCTCGATGGCAATGCATACGAGCGGTTTCAGTGTGAACGACCTCCTCTTCGGTTACGACGAAGAGCGGGCGCAGCGTGACCACCGGTTCATTCAGTGTGATCCGCCCACCATCGAGCTTGTCGCGAAGCGCGTCGAGCGGATGCGGGTGCTACTTTTCGAGACACACCCGATGTTGGAGAACGAACTGCAAAAAGTCTCCGAACGGCGCATGTGCATCATGGGGATCGAATTCGGCGACCTCTGCAGGCAGATCGCAGCGGGGGATGAGACTTACTGGCAGCGCCTCCGACCACAATTTGCGGCACTCGTGCTCGAATTCATTGGCCGGGTGCATCAGGCGGAAACGTGGGTATCGAATCAGAGAACCTAGCACCTTCAAAACCCTGGAACACCCAGGGTTCTCTTTTTATAAACTCAGGTGCTTTTCTGCGTATAATGTGGGGCATGAAGGCTGAACAAAAGGTGGTAGCAATTGGTGCAGCGACGGGGATCATCTCAATGATCGCAGGTGTCTACGTGCTTGCGAATTTCATCGTACCGGCCTCCACGATCATGGACACGACTGCAAACAGGCTTGCGTATGCGCTTGCGGCAAATATGTTCGCGATACTCCCACTGTTCGTCATGATGATCAATGTAGGGAACAAGCGTTTTTTAAGTAAAGCGATCGACCCCACGAGACACGCTGAAGACGCAGCGATGGATATAGATGGACGCGTGGCCGACAACACGTTGCAGCAAAACTTTGTTTTCTTTGTGGCATCGCTCGCACTCTCTACAGTAGTTCCGTTTATATATCTCAATGTGATCTGGGCTGCAGCTATATGGTTTGTTATTGCGCGGTCCGTGTTCTGGGTTGGGTATCGAATTCATCCACTCCTTCGCCCTCCTGGTATGTCTGGCACCGCATACCTCAATCTGGGAATGATCTGCTACGTGCTCTACACGCTTTCTTGAGCGCGTTGACATCTGCTCTCACGGTGCCACTCTGTAGATAGAAAAGGAGGACCAGGTCATGGGTTCAATTGTCTTCGGTCTTTTTGGCACAACAGAGCGTGATTCGAGGTGGACTGATCCAGCTCCCACGCCTTCACCAATAACAGAGCAGGTGATCACGAGCCAGACGGTGCAGCTGACTCAGATCGACGAAGAGTCGCAGTGCGCTATCCATGAGCTCATGTCATCGCACGAGAACCTCGTATTTGAAGACATGCTGTATGCGTCGAACGAGCCCAGGGTGATAGAGCGCGTGCACGATCTTGTAGAAAGGATGCATGTGTACTTGTTCGAAGAGCTCGGCCACAACCGATCAAAGCGTCAGATAGTCCTTGCGCGCAGGCGTATCCGCACAGCCAAGCTCCATGCGATCTGCAAGGGCATCGTGGAAAGTCAGAAGGAGGAGTGGAAGCTCGATTCCACACGGTATGCGTCGCTCCTCCTTGAGTACGAGGTGCGTATACAGTGCATCTCGCTTCTCATGACCACGCGGGGCTCAATGCTCTGAGCAAAGGAACAGCCGTATGTGTGCGGCTGTTTTTTTATTCACCTGTTTCTACCGGGAGGATCGTTGTGTCGCGCGCAAGAAATATTTCAAGTGAGGCTCTGCAGTGAGAATCGGTGTACTTCGTGCACATCGTACGCATTCTTTCAGCAGACATTCCCATTGTGCTAAACGCATGATCGTAACACTCCTGGATGCGTGACTCGTTTGTGCGAGAATCGCACAAACCGATCACGTTATCGTATTTCGCAAAGGCCCCGTAATTTTCAGCAAGACCATCGGCGCACGCAATGGCATCGTTTCCTTTGAGCGCATCGCACAGCTCGCGTCCTATATTTTCCTGTGTGCCATCACGCTTGAATGCATGATCTCGTTTGTAGCCAAACCCAAAAAAACATTGCTCGCGGGCTGTGCCTGATAGGGCATCGCACACTGCTGCGGCGATCTCGTGGCGCTCAGCGAGCGGAACCTTTCGTTCTTCAAACAGAATTTTCTGATACTCATGCAGTTGGATGTAGCAGCCCCCTAAATATTTTGCCGGCAATGTGTTGCACGGGTATCCATAATCCGAGTAACTGACCTCAACTTTTTTTGGCGCAAACGCAATATGGCCTATATCTTCCATGAAGGCGCCTTGGTAACAGGTGCGGGCGCGACGGTTTTCTGAGACTGCGTCACAGAGCTTGAGGGTGTCGAGGAGCGTATCAGATGCGATCCGCGCGATGTGGCCGATGGCGTGACACATCGAATGACTACGGTCGCAATAGTGACGACCTATGTTCTTGAGCTCTGTCTCGTCGGCATGTTCAACTTCCTCGCCTGGGTACGTCTCTCCGAGCTCATGTGCAACTTCGGCTGCAATTGCTCCGTGTGTGCATCCGTATGCGCATTGCGACGTACATGCCGCAAGTGTGTCTTCGAGCGATCCACTCTTGATATACGTCTCTTGTCCGATAGCGTGCGAGATCACGTGACACTGGCCCACGATCATCGCGGGTGATGTGGATGCCACGATGTAATCCATAAGTTCCTGCGTAGACATGCGAGTAAGCAGGGAGCGAGCGGTTGATTTCAGGCAGGCATCCGAACCTTCTGTGTTGAAGCATGCACTCAGTGACTCTGAGATTGATGGGGCGAGATCGATCCGCGATACGACAAACCCCGAGGTTACTGCGAGGAGGAGTACAGCGACAGCGATCAGTACGGCTCTCTTCATGGCGGCAGTATATACCGCAAAGAGAATACCTCTCTACTCGGTTGAGCCTGGCAGGAGTGGTATGTTACCGCGCGCCGTGTATGACTCGATCGCCGAGGTGCACGACGCCGATTCCCGCTCTGCGCACATGCGACGCGCATTGTCCGTCGACATGCCCATATTCTCGAACACGTGGTCATAACAGCGTTGTGTTGTGCTCGGGCGCGCACGAGAATCGCAGAGCTGTATTGCATCGTCATATCGAGCCATTGCACCGTAGTACTCGGCAAGACCGACCATACATGTGTCTCCATCGAGACCTTCAAGCGCGTCGCATACTTGTGGGCCATCGTGATCACGCACGCCGTTCTCATTGACCGCGCGATCAAGTTTGTAGCCAAAGCCAAAGAAACACTCCTGGCGGGACGGACCCTCAAAGTCGTGGCATACAGCGATCGCTGTGTTGATCTGCTCTTCTCGCGACATGGAGCGCTCATCGAACAGCTTCTTTTGATACTCCGGGAGCTGTACGAAGCATGCGCTGTGATACTTCACCGGGAGCGATTCGCACGGGTACGCGTAACTTGAGTATTGATTTGTATTACGTTCAGGTGCAAATGCAGCAAGACCAACATCCTCCATGAAAACACCAACAAAACATGTCTGAAGTGCTTGTCCTGATGCGACCGACTCGCATGTTTGAAGCGACTGTTCGAGTGAATCGGACGCGATGCGCGCAATATGACCGATCGCATGACACATGACAAAACTGCGGTCGCAGTAGCGTTGCCCCATAGACTTTATTTCACCAGAGTCAGCGTGGGCGATTTCCTCGCCCGGGTATTCTTCACCGAATGAGCGTGCGACTTCGGCAGCTACCGCTCCATGCGTGCAACCGTACGAGCACTGAGCGGTACACGAAGCGAGTGTTTGTTCGAGTGATCCGGTTTTGATCAATGTTTCCTCGCCGATCATGTGAGATACGGTATGACACCTCGACGTAGTCGATTGCGGAGAGCTTGTGGCTACGATGTGCACCATCAGTTCTTTGGTTGAATACTCTGTGAGCAGTGACCGAACGGCGCTCTTTAGACAAGTCTGTGACTTCGCGGGGGATCGACCAAAGCATACGCCGAGTCGCTCATCGATGGTCTGCGGGGGACGGAAATGTGCAAACAAGAGCGCAGAGACAACGGCAAGGACAGTGACTAGTCCAAACATCAGGGTCCTGCCTCTCATGCGGAGAAGTATATACCGAGGAGTTTGGGTGGGATTCTGGTACTTGACATAATTTTTATTCATGAGATTTTATAAGGAGCTGCGACACACCAATCGCTCAACCCCGCAGCAAGGGAGAAGAAACATGCGTACGCTTGCGCTCGCAACTCTTGTTATCGTTTCGGGTCTCGCTGCGTCGGCGGCTCAGGCTCAGCAGGGCACCATGGTGCGCATCCACGCCAACGGCAAGCCGGTCGTTCTGCCCCAGTGCACAACCATGGCGTGCTGCAAGCACAACCGCACCGTCGGCCTGGGCAAGCCCTGGAACGCAGAAGCCAAGGCCTTCTGCGAAGGTATCGTCGCTCGGTACGGCCGATAAGGTCGACCCAGTTCTCAGCACTCCAAACAGGAAGGTATCGCTCGCGATCCTTCCTGTTTTTCTTTTGTCGGCAGGGAAGTGGCGTATACTTTCGCTATGAAAATGAGTGTGCGCACGGTAGTGATGGGAATAGCCGTTGCACTTATCGCCGCACTTTCAGGATTTGCGGCACAGGTGGAGGTAAGTCGCCGCGCGCTATCGATAGATCGAGCGCTTGATGGTATCGAGAAATGTGCGGAGCTGCGCGATGCGGTTGCGTGCTCCCGAGAATTTGTAAAAACGATGCTCGCCAAACAAGAACCTTCAGAGGTTATGGAAGAAATTGCGGGCCGTATTTCACCACTCCAGTGTCACTACATCGGTCACGTGGTCGGCCAAGAATACTATGCTGCACATCCTACGATCGAGAGTACGATCGCCGCGTGTGGTCGAATGTGCGACTCCGCGTGTGTGCACGGCGCTATTGGTTCTTCGTTTGCCGAGACGCTCGATAAAGGCGGTGCGTCGTCTGTGCGTGAACAATTCGATCTGAAGCATTTAGGATTCGATGATTTTGCTGTCATTGGTAAGAAACTGTGCATCAGTGCTGATGCGTGTCATGGAGTTGGTCACGCGGTCTTTCAATCAACTGGAAATTTAAAGTCTGCCGTAGAGGGCTGTACACACATCACTGGTGAACCGCGAGCGATCTTTTGCTATACAGGTGCATTTATGGAATATGCCGATGTCCTTTCATCGCGAAATATGTCGCCAGTCGACAATGTCGTGCCTCCGAAGAAAAGTGAGCTCAAAACATTTTGTACTCAGTATGATGACGTTACGCAACGACGGGGGTGTTTCAGATATTTCCCGCGTATCGTGATCGAAACACTCACGCGCCTCGGTGAGACGAGGGATGAGGCATATGCCGAAGTGCCTAAGATGTGCGAATCAATGAAAGACGATCATGATCGCGTAAGTTGCTATATCGGTATCGGTGCGTATCACACCTATCTTATTCTCACCGATCCACAAGCGGCCATGGATAAATGCACCGGCTTTAGTTCGCCGCAGGCAGTTTCTGCCTGTCTATTAGGTGAGATCACTGTTGCAGTTGAAGATCGACAGAAGGTTATCATTCCATATTGCGGGATGTTGCCCTCGGAAAAGCTGCAAGCAGCGTGCTATCAGCAGGTGTTCTTCTTTATCAATCGCACTGATGGATCGGTTGAGGAAAGTGCAAAACTTTGTCCGGTAGGGAATGCGCTCTGCGCGCAGGGCGCAAAAGATTACGAGCAGGATGCATGGGAATTGGTGCTAAAGAATTTTGAACGATAGGTATATGTGGTGGCTGAGAGGGCAGGGTATACTTTCGGCGTATGGGAGCGCTCCAGTATAAAAAAGAGGCGACCGAGCGTGGTAAGGATTCGCTTTCGTTTTATTTTTTACCATGCGAGCGTGAACCACTCTCATGGAAAGAGGAGCTGTTTGCCGCCGCACGTTCGATTGTAAACAGGACGAACAAGCCGATCTGGGTATGCTCCAGTGGGGGAATCGATAGCGAGATAGCGTGCCGATCGTTCTATGATCAGGGCATCAACTTTTCGGTCCTAACAGTCGAGCACGAGGCAGGTACGAATTATCACGATATCAAGTTCGCGATCGAGTGGTGTCGCGAGCGGGGAGTGCAGCACAAGATCGTGAAGCTCGACATGCCACGGTTTCTTTCTCACGATGTAGAGGAGTATGCAAAAAAGTATCCCGCATTCCATCCGTTCCGATATTTTCAAATTCGATTGATGGAGATAGTTGAGGAAATGGGCGGATTCGCAGTACTTGCTGGCGGTGAGCAGCTCTACCAAACTGACCGCACCAAGCAACTACTCACCAAGGACGACGTAACGCTGATGTTCACCACGGGCAACATCGCGCCACTCGAATGGCTCAAGGATACAAAGCTCGATCATGAGCCGTATTTCTATTTTAGTCAGCCAGAGGTTTGTGCCGCATACATGCGAATTCCGCTCGTGGAATTTGCCATCAACAACCCCGAGGCGGTGTTTCGCCACAAGGCAAACACCTTTACGCTCAAGCGTCTGGTATACCAGTCAGTCTGGACCGATCTCGAAGTGCGCTATAAGGCAGACGGATTCGAGAAAATCAAGAAATTGGTGAACGATTCAGCAGATCAGTTGAAACAACGCTTCCAGGCGGACTTCGTGATCCATCACATGCCGGTGACGGAGTTTGAGTCGCAGCTCTACGCGAAACTGCGCGCGCATTAGAACTCGCGCACGAAATATTGTGCCTTACCACTTTTTGCTGGTGGAATGGTTTCAACGATCTCCCACGTAAGCGTTACGTTCGTATCAAGAACCGATATCAGCATGTCACGAAGCTGTATTTTTCTCTCTTCAAATAGCTCGCCCGGCACGACTCGCATCACAAATGTGAGTGGCCCTCGCTGTGCGATCTGGTAGTGACGGATGGCCTCCGCATACATATCGAAGATGCTCGAAACTTCGAGGAGGGGAACTCGGCGCAAGCCGAGGTCAATAAAATGCGCTTCGCGACCTTTGATCATGATCGTACGCAACGTTCGCCCACATGGACACACTGTCGTATCGATCACTCCGATGTCCCCGGTAAAGTACCGAATGAATGGCATAACGCGATGGTCGAACGGTGTCACAACAACCCTTCCTTGTGATCCGTCACTGAGGGTTCGTCCATCTTCGTCCACGATCTCAGTCAGAGACGACTCTTCGTTCAGGTGCGAGCGACCGTGATCGCACTCAAAGGTGAGGCCGCCAAGCTCGCGCGTGCCGTAACAGCCGTATACTTTCACGTCAAGCTGAGTCTCGATGCGCTCCTTCTGCTCTGTGGAAAGGTCTTCCGCGGTCGATATAACCGCTTTCAGTGGTACAGAAATACGCTGCGCTGACACAAGTCGTGCGAGCTCTGAGAGGACCGACGGGAAGCTGTAGATAATGAATCCTTCTTTAAACTGAGAAGTCGTCTCAACGAAGGCCGATAATCGATGCGAAAGGGCATTGTATCCGCGCACAAAAAAATGCTCACTATTCACGAATGCAAAATCCTTTCTCTCGCGCGTGCGCATGGATAGCACCGTATACCGAGTGCCGCTTCCGGCAGTACGAAAGAGTCGCTCGCAGACCGCAAACATGCGCAGCACATATCCAGCATCGTGCAGGTATGTGAAGGGCTCACCGGTGGAGCCCGATGTGTGATCGGTGTAGCTTTGTGATTCGTACGCGTGATCGATGATATCGAGCGATGTTTCTTTCATGTCGGCCTTTGTTGTGATCGGCAGTCGTGCGAGGTCTGTATGTGAGATGTTTTGTGTGTCTATCGAGTGCTGCTTGAACATCTCGGCCCAGTAGGGAACGGCCATAGCATGGGTCAGGACATCCTTCAGTCGGGCTTCCTGGTAGCGTAGGAGCTTCTCGCGCGACCAATATTGCGAGCGCAGGAGTGCGCGCGTATCCAAGAACAGGGGTATGCGACGTAGGATGGGCGAGAGCATTAGTCGATTCGTCCAGATACGGTCGCTTCGGAGGAATTTTTTTTGCAAAACAGAGAGCCAGAAATCGATCACAAAAAAATACTATCACGATGGATTTTTGGCGCATAGACACTGATTCTTGCGGTTGTTATGCTCGGCCTTAACCATTCGTATGTACGCTGTACTCGCTAAAAGATGGTTGCGCAGTGATGCAATTTGGACTCAACCATTTGTATACAAAACCTTTGTAAAACACATTGCGCTTTTCTTTGACACGTGGGCGCTGATGAAAAGCCAATACTGGTCGCGAGAAAAAATTGAAAAATTGCAAGACGAGCAGCTTACGCGTCTCTTCAAACATGCGGAGGCCGTACCGTATTGGCACGAGCTCTTTCAAGCACGTGGTGTCGATCTTTCGGCGCCGGTTCGCGAAACACTCGCAAAGCTTCCGGTCTCGGGTAAGCGAGAACTGGTGCAGCACACGCATGCTCACATCACTGATGCAGACAGTGTTCCGTATAGTCACAAAGATCACACATCCGGCTCAACAGGCCGGCCATTTCATTTCAACCAAGACTGGCGCGGAGAGCTTCGAAGCTGCGCGGTAACCGAGCGAACGTTCCGTACGATGACGGGTGGAGTGCGGTACCCGATCGTGTATATGCGCACGCGTGAGCGTCACGGGTTCACGTTCTACAAGCATGTGTGGTTTTACCTTCGGGGATTCAATAGTGTGCAGTATCGCGAAGATGATTTCAGAAAACTTGGCGAATCGTTACCGGGCGGGTTTATTTTGTACGGATACACCTCGTGGGTGATGGAGCTTGCGCGCAGAATGGAGGAGTGGAATATGATGCTTCCGATCCGCGCAGTGATGGTGGCCGGCGAGCATTGTTCAGAAGCAGATCGCGAGTATATGGCACGCATCATGGGAGCACCTGTGACAACTATGTATGCCTCGCGCGAGGTCGGATTCCTTGGCTACGAATGCGAAGAAGGTGCAATGCATGTAAATGAGGAATGGGCGCTGCTTGAGATCGTGGATCGTGAAGGGAATGTGCTGCCCGAAGGAGAGGAGGGTCGCATTCTCGTTACTACATTCGACAATCGAGTGATGCCGTTCATTCGATACGAACTCGGTGATATCGGCTCACTCTCTTCCGCGCCATGTCCATGCGGCCGCACGCTCAAAACGATCCAGTTCAAGGGGCGATCGATCGAGCTTATCGAGCTCGAAGACGACCGCGTTGTGTCCCTCCTTGATGTTGCATATGTGCTTGGTAAGGACCGTAAGGCGGTGCTGCAATACCAGATCATTCAGACCGCTCCGCTCTCATTTGTGATCAAGGTTATTCCGGGCATCACCTTTACTAAAGACCGACAGTTTTATCTTGAGATGCTTCTTGTGCGCCTCCTGCACCCAAAGGCGCAGATCACCTGGGTGCAGACTGACGCTATCCCGGAGGCAACGAGTGGGAAGGCCGTGTATTTTATTAAAGACTTCGAGTACCGCGCATGATGTTTCAAGACGTTCGACAGCGAATATGGTTTGCCATGTTCTGTTTGTTGCATCGCCGCTCCCTCAAAGCGCAGCGGAGGTGGCAGGAGCGCTATCTGCGCAAGATCGTTGCGTACGCATACGAGAACGTACCGCTCTGGAACCGTCTGTTCAAGGAAAACGGGATACACCCGAGCCATATCCAAACGCTCGATGATCTCAAAAAATTGCCAGCCATCAACAAACACATCTTTACTGGAAAGGTGGTGGAAGACTACATCGATTCCTCGCGTCTCACCCGGTCATTTTGGTACGTAACGTCGGGCACCAGTGGCTCTCCGTTCACATTCATGATGAGCGAACATGCCTGCAATGCGAAATTTATCGACTTCGCGCTTTTTCGGTTCATGTGGTGGCGAGGGGAGAGCTACGATCATCTCGGATCCGTTCGACTCGCGCGTATTAAAATCCGCGAGAAGCCGAGTCCCCACAGACTCTTCGTCCCGGTCGACGGGTATTTGAGTGATCCAGAAAGTTCGATCAAAAAGATCGCCGAGTTTCAGCCAGAGGTGCTCTCCAGTTATCCGTCGATCTTGTTTGATCTTGCCAAGCATGTAGCAGCAGATCCGTCGCTTCCACGAGTGAGTCCGAAATACGTCCTCTCATTTGGCGAACAGCTCGCGCCTGCAACTCGTGCGTTCATAAACGAAACTCTGAATACTGAGATTTATGACCGCTATGGTCTCGAAGAGATCGGTGCCGTTGGTGTGGAGTGCGCGATGCACGACGGCTTTCACCTCAATACCGAATCGGTGATCGTGGAGGTGACGGACGACGAATATAACCCACTACCTGCGGGTGAAGAGGGTCGTCTTGTAATGACCGATATGTTTAATACGGGGATGCCGTTCATTCGCTACGACTCGGAAGACCGCGGAGTGATCTCATATGAGCCGTGTGCGTGCGGTCTGCCATCGCCTCGCCTTTGGATAAAGGGCAGATACTCTGCGTACCTTTCATTTCCGCATCGACGCATCCATCATCTGGAGGTGGATGGAGCGATGGATACGTTTATGAATTCGATATTCCAGTATCAGATCGCTAAGATCACTGACACGAAGATCCTCGCTCGTATCATCCCCGGACCGTCCTACCAGAATGCCGTGATCGATCAGGTAAAGGAAAACCTCAAGAAACTCGTTGGACCAGATGTTGAAGTAGATGTGGCGATCGTACAACAGATCCCCATTACACCGCGCGGCAAAAGTCGTATTGTGATCGACGAGTCAAAACCTGTTACTCAGTAAAGGGCCGCTACTCGCCCCGCTGCTGTTTTTTATACTCACGCCATATGTGGAGGGCCACAAAAATCGCCGTCATCCACCATACGGTTATCCAAAAAGAGATCATCAGATTCACGTGGGGAGCAAGAACGAGCTGTAGACCATCGAGCGTTACAGGTCGCTTCTCGGCGAGCTCTTTGAGCACGAGATAGGAGGTCGTTGCGGTATCCATATCAGTCGTAATAGTACCAATTGCGATGGGGGAACCCGACATTCTCTGCTTCCGGCGGAAGCTTGATCCACTCGTTGTGCTTGAAGAATGTGTAATTAAGCGCGCAGATGTCTGGAGTGTCGACGATGCGATAGAACGGCTCACCATTGATGGAGTGATCAAAGGTGAGCGCGATGCTTCGTATTGAAGGATCTCGCTCGCACAGGCTCTTTAACCGAGAGTACCAGTTGTATGGATCGCATCGATTACGTGCAGTCGCCGATTCGTAGCGAAGCTCAATGTCTGATCCGATAGCAGTCTTTGTCGTCGCTTTCTTCACGATGCAGTAAAAGTCTTCGCATCGCTCCATACCCGCAACGCGCTCGAAGTCTCCGGATGTGTCAGGCGTACGCGTCGTGCGCTCCGTAATAGTGGCGGCGCACTGGTGATTTGCCTCGAACATGAACATGCCGAACCGATAGCCTTCGAGTGTGAGGTAGCGATTGGTTGGTGTTACAAAGCCCAGAAGCTGGAAGAGTCCAATGGCCGCGATCACACAAAAGCCCGCGATCGCCTTCCTATTGAAGGGGATGGGTGTATATCGGTACATCGGACCGAACATGATCGCGATGATCGGTAGTGTGACGGATGGATAGTTGTATCCCACCAAAATACCCGAATAGAGGTGAAAGAAGAGTGCGAATACAAGCGAGAGTCGTTGCAAGACCCAATTACGCGAGAGGAGGAACCAGCACTCCACGATCTGCACAAAGATCACAATATTGGTCGCAAATATGATGGACCAGCGTGGAAACAGCGGGATGCCAGTATCCATCGAGGTGAAGTAGGTCCCAAGCACCCATGCCGGCGTAAATTTCACGGTCACCGACATGAAATACATCCACACGAACGCCACCTTTAGGAAAAATTCTTTGTGCGGCACGAATAAGAGCACCGACAGAAGCGCGATGTGGTAGTAGTCGTATGGTCCGCCGCTTACATAGCTCAGCAGGAAGAGCACGAGGAACTTCCAGAGGAATAGTCCAGTCATGAGCATGTGAGCCCGTACCCACTGCTGCTTCCACATGTAGTAGACGATTGTCATTAAGACACCGTAAAAGAGCATGTAGAGAATGCCCTGAGAGTATCCGTAAGGGAGCTGGTGGAGGAAGTAAAAGTCCCCGCAGTTCTTCAGGTATGGCCAGCAGATCGCCCCGCGTTCAGCGGTTTCTACCGTAATGTATGAGGCATTGATCCATACCGAGAACGTTACGAAGAAATAGAAGAGCAATGCGCCGAATGCCCACTGCAGGATCGGCTGGCCTTCTATCTCCGAAATACTAAAAACTCGAGAATAGTGGGAAGCGAATCGATTGAGAAACTGGCGTAGAGGGAGGGGGAGGAGGCTTTCTGGACCAGGGACATTCATACGGCGGTATTTGGTCGCTCCTCCTGTTCGTTCAGCTGCTTCAACATTATCAACGTCGTTCGCTGGAGGATGGATTGCATGCAGTATAATACACACATGAATGAGAAACAGGTGTCTACGGCGCCTCAGAAGTCTGTGTTCCGTCGTGTCGGAAACGCAGCCCTTATCATCGGTGGCTTCTTTATCATCTTCTACACGACGTATTTTGGCACTTCTAAATGGAGTGTGACCAGCAACATTATTGGTGGGACTGCAAACGCGGAAACGGTAGGCAAATAATTCCATGATCTCACGCCACCTCAGCTGGCTCGGGCCGCTTATTGGTATCGCTCTCATCGGTGCCGGTGTTTACTTTTTCGTAGTACTCGCGCCGGATGGCAAGATCCCGACTCCGATGAAGCTCGTTGACGCTCGAAAGGTTGGAGACTTCCAGACCACGGTCGCAGAGCTTGATTCCATTACGGGTGACACATCGAAGAGCGAAGAAGAAAAGGCTATTGCAACATATGTGGCGGCCGGTGCTCGATTCCACCTCAGTGGAGATGTCGACGACCGTCTGACGGATATTCAGGAGATCAAGAAGGTGGTTCTGAATGAAAACATCTCACTGCAGTCTCGTGTAAACGCACTCAACGTGCTCGCTGCTTCGTATGGCGATTCAGGTCGTGACCCTGTCGTGTTTGCAGAGCTCTACAAGGATGAGCCATTCCGACAGTACTTCGTCGAGAAGGATCCCGAGCTTTCAGCGCGAAAGCTCTACGAGTGGTCATACAGCATGAAGCCAACTGCGGTCGCGGCCGCTCGTATCTCAAAGTGGTATGCCGAACAGTACGTCTTTAATCCGAAGCAGACGGCACAACAAACTGCTGAATACGCTGCGCTTGCGGTGGACTGGCTGAATAAAGCTGACGCCGCGTCGCTTGCTGAGACTCGATACGACCCTACCTATGCAGGCGGCTCCCGATACATCGAGTACCGGCACTGGAAGGCTGTGAACATCGGCCGAATCAGCCGACAGATTCCAGAGCCATACGGTTCTATGTGGCGCACTGCATACAATGACTACATTGATCTCTTGAAGTCATCTGACGTAGCACTTGCGAAAGAAAACATTTTCTATGCACGTTTTACGTACGCACTTCGACTCATGGTAGATAAGGACACTGCGGGAGCAAAGGTGCAGTTCGATGAGCTTGCAAATATGTTGAATGCGCTATCGAACCCTGACACTGTGGCCTATGTCCGATTCTTGCGAAATACATATGAGAATCAGCCGGATGGATCAAATTGGGTTCAGATCAGGCAGGCATATGGTATCTCACCTGCATTCAAGACCGCGGTTGAAAAAATTATTGCAACCACCCCAGCCAAGACCACAACGGCTCCGGCAATTCCAACGAACGATAATTACTAACACAAAATGATATCTGTTGGCGGTGCGCGACCTATTGATGTGGCTCCAGACGTAACATATGTAAACTGATATGAAACGAAGCACCCTGATCGGAGTATATGTATTAGTTGCGATCCTTGTGCTCGCAGCTATCCCGCAGGTTCGTCGTGCGGTGCTCTATGCGCACGAAGACGCGATGTTTTCTTTGGACAAATCACCCGAGCGTGCGTTTGCACTTGGAGAAAAGTATTTTAATGCAGATGGTGGCGGCCACTATGATATTAAACGGGCTCGTCATTTCTACTACTACACGCTGTATGAGAATCCGAGTCATCCGCTTGTGTATCTTCAGATCGCCCGCACATCCTTTGTGAGTGGCATGTTCGACAATGCGCTCATAGAGGTGAATCATCAGATCGAGAAGTATGGCGACCAAACGCCGAGTGCATATTATGTGCGGGCACTCATTTACGGTTTTCAACAAGAGCACGGCAAGGCCGCGGTGGATTTTGAGAAATACATTGCACTCGTCCCCGAGAAATGGTTTTCGTATAACGATGTCGCATGGTCATACATGCAGAATAAGGAATTTGAAAAAGCTCTTGTCGCAGTCGATAAGGGGCTCGTGATCGATCCCGAGAACGCCTGGCTGCTGGTAACAAAATCCGCGATCCTCGTTGAGCTTGGTCGCTACGAGGAGGCTCGGCCGATCGCGGAGCGAAGTGTGGCGGCCGCGGCTAAGATTACTCCGCAGCAATGGCAGGAAATGTATCCAGGAAATGATCCTGCACTTACCGCAGAGGGAATCGCGACCATGATTGAAACGAGCAAAGCAAATCTTCAAAAGATCGAAGCCAGGTTTCAATAAGTAGAGCTTCGCTAGAGGGGGTACAATATGCTGCGTATGACTCGTACATACGCAGCCTATGTATTTGTAGCGGCACTGATCATTGTCTCCATTGGTGCGTCTTCGAGATCAATCCGAGAAGACATTGCGTACTACCGTGATCCTTCCGCTGAGCATGCCTTCAGGATAGGTATCTCGCACCTCGACACACCACATCCGGGGGAATACGACATCGAACGAGCTCGAAAATATTTTGAGAAAGGCGCGGCGCTCAATGCTGCATTTCCATACATCCATCATCAACTCGCCCGCATTCATTTTCTGCAGGGGCGATATGAAGAAGCGCTTGCAGAAGTGAATATTGAAATTGAAAACGACACAAAAGCGGAGCGTGCACCATCGTACTACTTGCGTGGCTTGATCAAAGGCTACATGGGCGACCACGAGTCTGCCGTGGCTGACTACAAGAAATATGTTGAGCTGAATCCCCAAGGATGGGAAGGGCGCGTAGACTACGCGTGGGTACTCATAAAAACGCAGGACTATAAAACTGCATTAGCGGTCGTTGACGAAGGGCTCGCCGATGAGCGGTGGCGCCAAAACCCATGGCTCTTGAGCATGAAGGCAACCATTCAGTACGAAATGGGTGATGTGGGTGCGGCACTGACAACAATTCGGCTTGCGAAAGCTGCTGTGGACACCATTACTCCTCTCGACTGGATGAAAGCCTACCCGGGCAATGACCCGAGTGTAGCCGAAACAGGTATAGCGACCATACGGCAGTCGGTGACCAAAAACTTTGAGGTTATTGAGGCGGCGGCCAAGGCGCTGTAGTACATGCGCCCCCCAAAAGTTGCCTTTTTCCAGGCTTTAGTGCATACTCCGCGTGTTCTATGACAGCGGAAAAAACGGCAAAAAAGCGCACTTCGCGCAAGAAGTCGGGTGACGGGGCACATCGCCTCCGAATCCGCGTTCGTGCCTACGAGCACGGCGTTTTGGACACGTCGGTCAAGCAGATCATCGATACTGCTGCCCGCTACAATGCAACCGTTGTTGGCCCTGTTCCGCTCCCAATCGACATCCGCAAGTACACAGTCAACCGATCCTCATTCATCGACAAAGACTCTCGCGAGCAGTTCGAGATGCGCATCCATAAGCGCATGATCGACATCTTGAACCCAGAGGGGAAGGTGATCGAGGCTTTGACTAATATTGACCTCCCGTCGGGTGTGTCGATTGACGTAAAGATGATGTAAATCGAACGCAACGTCGCGTTCCCTCTGTTGAGAAAAGTGTAATCGCCCGATGACCCGGGCGTTTTTATTTTGTGTAATAGAAGCCAACTATTGCCATGAGCCCACGCACGGCATAGTCGTGTGGATTCTTCGTTACTGATTCAATAGAAAGCGAGTCTCCGGCAGCAAGATCGATCGATGTTAGCCCATGTGGGGTGTCATACCGGTACGGTACTGTTTTGGACGGGTGGGTCTCATACGTTTGTATGAGCGCCCCGTTCTTCTTTACCGATACTGAGACCCCGCCTTGCCACCCATGGAGATGGCCTCCCATGTAGAGGATGCGTGTCGGTTTCTCGAATGTGATTTTGCCACCGCTCTTGGTATCTGCAGGTGCTTGTATGACATGATGCTCCGTTTGTTTCGGTACGCTAAATGCAAACGGGGCGGGCTTCGTTTGGCACGGCTCGTCTGCGAGAAAGAGTAATCGGAATGCGAGTGGTTGAAAGTCGTTCTTAAATAAAGAGGTTCTCGTTTTGAGTTTCAATGTTCCGGAAACATTTGTATACACATCACCTGGCCCGAGTGGTGGAGCCGGATTGTGCACTGATAGTTGCAGTATGAGTTTGTCACCGCGTTTTACGAAGAGGCGGTATGGATATGGAAACGTAGCGGTATGCATATGCATCTGATCCTGCCCCATAGACCACAGTTCACGTCCCATAATTTTTTTGCATTCATATGGTTTCTCGCTCAGGTTAAGCAGCATAGCGTGGTGAAGGGTAATATCTGGCGCATTATTGAGCTCGAATGAGAGTGACTCGATCCACATGTCGCGCGGGACAACGTACACCTCTGAAAATGTTTCCCGGTGGTGGCCAGTATCATCCACCGCGTCTGTTCCCATGTGGTCATGTCGAGCGAGCATGCGGATCTCCTTCGTTTCGAGTACGGTCGTTCGAGGAATACCAGTAAATGCAACGACTGATCCGAGTACGCACAAAAGAAGTGCAAGAACGATGATTGCTATCTTTTTCGGAAAGAATGTATGTAAACGCATTATCCGAGCATGGAATTTTTTCATATCGTACTGATACCTGCGTTATCTGAGGCAACTCAGTTATTTTAGTGCACGGCTATCCGTTGGCCTACACATTGTATGGATCTGTTTCGTGGCGGTCGTCTACGGCAGTGTACGATAGGTGGATGATATCGGCTCGCATGCCTGTTGCCGCAGTCTACGCAGTATCTCTCGCGTGCGGGGCACTGCTTGGAAGTACCACAATAACTGAATACGGATGGCTCATTGCGCCACTGTGTTTATATGTGCTCCTCGCACTCCTATACGCATTTCCGCGCGAACGAGCAGGGTACATCGGGCTGGCATTCGGTGTTGGGATCGGTGCTGCGGCATTCAGCTGGATGTTCGGCGCGCTGCCGTTCGACTGGCTCGGCATACCGAACCTTCTGATAAGTATCCTGCTCTTTAGCGCGATCTACGTCGGATACACGACCTTCATGGGGCTTTCCGTTGCGGCATTCGCTCTCATCATTCGGCTGCAGGCTGTCGGTACACGGTTACTACTACTTGTCCCGATCGCGTGGGTGTGCTCCGAGTTTCTTCGCGCATTCCTGCTATCGGTCGGTGGATGGAAGAATGGTATTCCTCTCAACGCAGATCTAACCTTCGGATTTGTAGGATATGCGCTTGCCTGGTCCGACTACCTCTGGCTTGCGCAGTGGGGAGGTGTGGTGGTACTTAGTTTTTTCGTTGCACTTTTTTCAACTGCTATTTTCTTGATCACGCACTCGATGATCGGTGTGCATTTCCATGCGCGACGACGAGTTATCGCTGGCATAGGAGTGGTGTATGCGCTCTATATTGTGATCGGATTCGTCCTGCACGATCCCGTCCGTTTCGTGCAGTCACCATCGCTCGTTGAGGTGAATGGATTACAGATCGCACCGATCTGGACGGATATACCTCCCGCTCTGCGTCGTACGGATGCACAACAATCCGAGATCGAGCACATACTCGCAAGCAAGATCATGACGGCGCTCGATCAGGGAGCAAATGTGATCGTGCTACCAGAGTATGCGCGGTACCTTAAGAGCGAAGGCCTCTTGAATTCTGAAGAGGCGCTGCGTGTACGTGATGCGCTCGCAAAACACAAGGCGCTCTTAATTGATTCGCAGCGCGCCTCGGCGGCAGACGGGTATTTCGGCCAGATTATTTTCTATGACGGGGTACAAGGTGACGTTGTGGAAGTGCAAAATAAACGGCTGCTCGTCCCGTTCGGGGAATACCTTCCGGTGATCGTTACTGGACCGATGCGTGTCGCAGGGTACGGTAGTGTTGTCTCCTCCGTAGAGCGAAATCGTACATTCGCTGCATCGAGCGACGCATTCAGAACCCGAACGTTCGAATGGCGTGGGGAAGAGATCGGAGTGCTTGCCTGCTCCGAAGCACTCGCCCCGTTTGGGTATACAGCCGTTGCCAACGCAGGAGCCGACGTACTCATCAATGTGGCATCGCATTCGTGGCAGCGCGGCTTTGCATTTATTATTGCCTCCGAAGTTGAGGCAATGGCGCGCATTCACGCAGTCAATACGGGAAAAGTATACATTCAAGCATCAAATAATTCGCCGACATTTGTCATTTACCCGAACTGACGATCTGTCCTAGCCAGAGACGGGAAGGGGTGGAATCGAGCCCCGAGGCGCAATGAACCCGTCGTGTATAATCGCCGTACTCGTATGAAGACCTCTCGCACATCTGGTGTATATGCGGTCATTCTGGCAGGCGGCAGTGGAGCTCGGATGGGAGGGTTACAAAAGCAGTTTCTTCGACTGAATAAGCGCCCGGTCTTGTTTTATTCACTTGATGCGTTCGCTGAATCCAATGTGGCAGGGGTGGTGATCGTGGTTCCTGAAGATAAGATTTCCTATACGCGACGACTCATCAGCGGGAAGTACAAGCACTTGCCGATTGATGTGATAGCAGGTGGAAAAACTCGCCGATTTTCCTCCTATAACGGTATCGAGTTCCTGCGTCGCACGAAACAGGACTGCACATTCGTCATATTTCACGACGGAGTTCGTGCCCTTATCTCCGCCGGCATGGTCAATGCTGTGATCTCATCGGCACAGACGCATGGCGCGGCGGTCCTCGTATCTCGTGGTGTGAATGTGATGGTGCATCTAGAGAAAAGCGTAGTCACAGCAGCGCATAGTCCGAACGCGATATTCAATACACAAACCCCACACTGCTATCGACTCGACTGGATAGCGAAGGCGCACGAGAGTCCCGTGAATCGGGGACACAAACGTAACGCATACGAGAATATTGAACTGGTGCTCGCGATCGGAAAACCGATCCATGGCGTGGATGGCTTCTATCGGAACACAAAACTGACGTTCCCCCAGGACGTTGTTTCGCTCAGCGCGCTGGTCGCGGCACAGAAAAAGAATAAGAATTTTCTCCGACTGAGTACGTGATCGTATGGCGAACACCATTCACGATCAGGCTCATGCGCACGGTAATCCTAAAGCGACCATCGGTTTCGTTATTTACTATCCGTTTCAGTTCTATGTATACAAGGCGATATTCCTCGAGCTCGCTGAGGAAGCGGAGTTCATCGTAGATCTCGTGGTCCCACTGCCGCCACCTGCACTCGCGGCACTCGAACGTGACATCGTACAGCTCCTTACTGAAAACAACGTACCGTACCGAATACTGCGTCGTGAAGAGTATGCGTTTCCGAAATATCTCGGCCGATTCTTCTCTCAATACGAAGCGCTTGTTTCGGTATGGGAGCGCGGGTGCTTAACCGCCCCGGCGACACGGCATATACGCAAGATCAATGCGAACTACGGAGCGGGCAAAGATCTCGCACTGCTGAGGCCTTCGCGCGCAATGTTCGATCTCATTCTTGCGTACGGCGAACGCGACGCGGCGTTATTTGCGAATTTCACGCATGTGGAGATCGTGGGAAATCCACGTTTTGATGAGTGGTTTACGGATTCAATTCAGACCACTGCAGTGAGAACAGTGGAAGAGCGTATCGATCCGAAAAAAAAGACGGTGCTGTACCTACCGACACACGGAGACTTATCTTCTATCGATACTGTCGCGCCACTCCTCGGCGCACTTGCCGGAGAATATAATGTTATCGCCAAGACCCATTACTTCACTACCAACGAGGAACCAGAGCGTGTTGCGGCTCTACGCGAATCCGGTGTACAACTTTTTTTCGATAACGTCGATCTACTCCCGCTGTTGCGTGTTGCCGATGTGGTGATCAGCGATAGCTCAAGTGCGATCTTTGATGCCATTTTGGCTGATAAACCCGTCCTCCTCGCGGACACGATTGATGAGTCATATATGGACGGAGGTCACAAAGAGCCACGCGACACAGGACGGGGGATACAACAAGGTGCGCTCACGTATTCGGGAAGTATTGAACAGGTCATCAAGCGAGATCGACTCGTCGCTACATTTAAGGGCGCGGACGACTTCCGGTCGGCGCTCGAAATGGCGCTGCATGATAGCGAAACGTTGCGCGAGACGCGGGCGCGTCTGCGAGAGGAGCTGTTCGCGCACCGCGATGGCACGAGTGCCTCGAGAGCTGCGAATGCGATCCGTGCATGCATTCGAGCACCGCGGAATTTCTCGCGACCCATCATGCATCACGCGTTTGAGGCGTTCAAACGGGCCGGACGATTGATCGGTATGGGAGTAGAACAGCTGTATCTGAACGAGATCGATCTCTACAAACGACTTGCCCACGAACAGATCAAAGATGTTCCCGGGGTGCGGTTCAGTATTATCTGCTCCTGGAGCGAACGTGCTGGCGAGTATTCACGGGCATCCCTGCAAGCGCTCTCTGAACTCGACTTTCCTGCGGAACAGTTCGAAATTATCGTCCTTTGCAAAGATGAGGACGAACGCAAGGCAGCACGGGCGATACTCAGCGATGACTACGCGCAGATCCAATACTCGATCGATATGGTCTCGGCCATAACACAGTCACAGGGCGAATACATAGCATTTACGAACACATCGATCCAAGTCCGGTCGTGGTGGCTCAGTGCCGTTCTCGATGGATTCAATCGCGGCACGGACATTTCATGTGTCCGTGGATACATTTTGCCGCGTGTGGAATTTTTTAACGCGTATGATCTCTTCGATCAGCTTGCGTTCGCGCGCGAACAGGGGATGCAGGGGCTTCGGAATCCCGTAAGCGCACTGCATGAGGCCGCGCACCGCACGTATGGCGGTTTTACAGGATCATGTGCGCCTGCGACGTACCGGAAGTCTATCGTGATCGGGGCACTCGAAGACATCATACGGTCGCCGGAGCGGGAAACCTTGTTAAAGGTTAGGGCGCTTCAGGAGGGCCGGATCATGTTTCTTCCCGTAGCAGTTCAGCGGAATTTCCCGCAAACGCTCCGGACGTTCACAAAGGCACAGTTCTCGATTGGTTTTGGCGATCAATATTATCGTGCAGCGGCATTTAGTCTGGGCTTTGGCGGCACTCGCATATTTCCGCGCTTACGCGATGCGCTGCGCGCAGGCCGAGCGCATCACGCACCGATCCTTCCGATCATCGCGCTGTATGCACGAGTTGTGCGCGCTTTAGGGAATGTGAACGCACGCTTTAGTCTTGTCATGCGCGCGGCGGTTCTGCACAGGGACGACGTGCATCGAGCGCAAAACACGAGCATACGGGGGAATGAGTGAGTGGCACTACCTACTGCGTTGCAGGCAATACACTTCGTTTGCGACGGTTCGGGCGAACACCCGCTGCGTGGCAGGATTGTGGGCGATCGTACTCATAATGCGTTCGCTAGCCTGAAAGTATCCCTGCAGTTTGCCCGTGCGCGAGTCTAACTCATACAATCGCCCGTCGTTTGAACCGATGAAAACAGATCCTTCTACGACGATCGGAGAACCATATACGCGGCCGTTCGTTGCGAACACCCATCGCTCACGCAGTGTGTTCGTATCGAGTGCATACACTTTTTTATCGAGCGATGCGACGTAGACCGTATCGTCACACACGAGCGGTATCGAATAGATCGCGGCACCGGTCTCTTTCACCGCAAGCGGCTGTCCCGATTCTGCCGATAATCCGTACAGAGTGCCGTCGTGCGATGCGACGAACACTGTTTTGTGTACTGGATCATATGCCGGAGCGGTTTTAATATCTCCGCGTGTGCCGAAGCGCCACTGCTCTGCTCCACTCACTGCGTCATATGCGTAACAAACGCCATCGTTGCTCCCGATCACGACCATACGCTCTTCGGGTATGTAGAGCGGAGAGCCATGAGTGAGCGATGGTGTTTTATGTTGCCAGCGTCGTTTGCCCGATTTCATATCGAGCGCGACAATGCCGCCCCGTTTACCGAATAGCCCGAATTCAAGACCGATGAAAAGCACTCCGAGCTCGGGAGCCAGCGCGGGCGATGAGCCGACCCAGTCGGCATCGTCGTATCGCCAGACCTCTTTTCCGGTCTTTGACTGAAGTGCGTATACGACACCGTCGTACGCTCCGAAGTAGAGTATTCCATTATGGAGCGCAGGTGTTGAAAGAATACCCTTACCCTCTGGGTGAGAACCGATCTTGAATTCCCACACGAGAGTCCCCGTTGCTTGGTCGAGCGCGCGCATGGTGCCGTCGTCACATCCGAGATAGAGAAGTTCGTTGTCGATGACCGGAGCAGATTTTTGTACCACCAAGTGAAAACTCGGATCCGGTCCCATGTATCGCCACATTTCTTCAAATGTGTGTGTCTCGCGTGAGCGGTGCTCTTTGAGGAGCGGCACCCCAAAATCCTCAAGCGAGAAGAGTGCCTGCAGCGCGATATCTTTTTGTACGAGGTGCGCATATGCTTCCATGCTTCTGTACCGGAGGAGTACGAATATGTCGCTCACGCGCCTGCCGGTATCTGCGATCACGGCAAGTTGTTTCTCCATCGTGTGGCCATTGTTGATCAGGTCGTCGACAAGGATGATCGGATCATCCGTCAGTGTTCCTTCGATCTGTTTCATCAATCCCTGACGCTTACGAGACTTACGGATATAAAATCCGTTTACGGGCGTGCCGCGCGCAACACCCTTCATAACGATTGCTGAAACAAGTGCGATGCCTGCGGATTCCATGGCGCCTACTTGGAAGGGGAGTTTATTGGCGTAGCGTTCCCAGAATATATCCGCATATCGATCCATCCATGTTGGCTGCAAGAGGAGTGCTCGAAAGTCGAACAGCCAATCCCCGCGTGCGCCCGAATGTTCTGTTTCAATGATCACTGCGCCTGACGTGCGCTTCACAAACGCTGCCGATTCTATAGCGTGTCGCAGATCGTCATACGCATGAGTCATATATGTCCAATTTTTATATCACGAATGAACTGACTGGACAGCCGAGGCACACACGTGCCGCCGTATGCTCAGTACCTGTACCTGTCGCTCGTGCGAAGCGCGGGTAGTTCTTGTGCGTACAATGCGAGCTCCGAAGCGCAGAGTGGCCTCGAAGGAGCGTCCGAGCATGCGGAGGCTTCCGACGGAACTGTATCGAGCCCGTAGTATGAAAAGAACGAAAAGAAACACGCGTGCCGAAGGTTTTCTGACTGTACTGCAGAACAATAGGTGAGCGCTTCGTTATTCTTTCCATAGCTCCTCACTATTCGTATGCGTCCGAACATGCAGCTTTCCTTATCAGATTCCTTCGGAAGATTGGCGCAGATATTGATGAATCCTTCTGTTGTTGTGCCGGTCGGTGCTACATAAAAAGGTGTGTACCGTCCCATCCCTTCAAAGCAATATGATCGCTCCGGCATCCGCAAGGTCTCACAGTGGCGTGTCGAGCGCGTTAACTTTTCGGCGGGGTTTTCAATATTCATTTTTGCGTACATGACTTGTTGATACGCAGGCAGGTATTTGTAACAGGAATGCTGAAACTGCCTTTCGCTTCGCGGGATCATGCTACACGGATATCCGAAGTCTCCATCAGAGCTCTCGGCAAGTGATGGCACGGATGTTCCCAGAACTAAGCTGTTAGCGATACCGCCGACTCCCTGCATGTACACGCCGGTCATACATTCATCGAGCAAAACACCCGTTGCAATATTTTTGCAGACACGTGAAGACGCTTTAAAGTCCTCGGTCAGTGTATACAGAATGTGGCCAATGCCATGGCAGAGCGGCATGGTGGCGAATCCTTGGCAGAATTTTCCGCCGATAGTCTCGATCTGTTGCGTATCCATATGTGCAAGATCAAGATCGGGATCATCTACACCAAGCTCCTCGACAACTGCTTCACCGAGCGCGCCGTGCAGACACCCATCGAAACACGCATTGCTGCACTGTGCGAGTGTCTGTTCCAGATTGTGAGATTGCTTGTACGTCTCTTGCCCGATCATGTGCGCAATCGGGTGACAATCGCCGTATGCTCGGGGGATCTCACTCGTAGCCGCCTCGCGAAGCAATGTTGTAGGGGAGACCATCTCGAGTTGTTCTAATACGACATCACGTGTGCACTTGAGCAAGGCCGACTCCACTTCCTCAACGTTTGCGCACGAGCGCAGGCCGTCGACGAGGCGTGGTTGCGGTTGTGAATACCGATACGCCGCAATGCATACAGATACGACCACGCATCCGGCAAATATCCGCACCGGGACACTCCATGATCGAGGATGACTGAACAGGCGCATACCCAAGGTATCGCCATCGTATCACGCAGCTCTGGATGAATGGTTTTCGGGTGAAGGTGTGGCAATAAGCACTTGCCAAGTGCTAAATATTAATGAATAGTGTGAATGGTCAACGGTGGGCACACGACATGGTGTTGCGTCCCCGCAGATTAGGAGGCCGTTATGAAGATCAGATTGTCGATCACCGCGGCACTGTTCGCGGTTGGACTTCTTTCGTCGCCCGCATTCGCACAGACCCGCGGTTGCGCGAGTGCAACGTGCGAAGACGCCAAGCGCATCTGCGAGGCTCGCAGAGCACAGGCGCTCAGCGCTGCAACTCCGCAGGCAATTGCCTTCAAGGGCTCACTGAAACTGACCTGCGATGAGCCCTATCGTACATGCAAGGTGACGGGATGGTGGCGTAACACCTGTCAGATCTTTGTGCCCAGGGGCGGGTCGTAGACAAGTCCTCCGATGCTCCAATACACACGAGTTCCACATCGTTTCTGATGTGGGGCTCGTTTTTTTGTATCCAGACACACGCAATCTCACTCCTCAAGACCGGGCGTTGTCGCTCGATCGTGTGAACTCGCTTTGCAGAGTGTGATGGTATGCACTGCCTGTTCATTCTCTGGCTCGATATCGAGCAGTTCCGCGATCCGATCATCGTCGAATCCTGCATACGGGCGCGCATTGATCTTGAGCGCATCTGCGAGCAGTAGAATATTCTCACTCATATGTCCTGCTTCCAGGAGAGCGTGGAGGTATGAGAGATCTCCGTACTTTGCAGATGACCGTTTCCAGACGCTCGTGAACACGATGAGTCCCGAAAGGGGTAGTTCCTCAGGATACTTTGCAAGCTGTTTTACATCGAAGTCGTGAGGAAGTGACCATAGTCGCTCCAGGAGGTGGAGCGTTGGGTTGTAGTGAAAAACTGCCGGTGTCTGCGACTCGACAGCAGTTGAAATGAGATATGTCTCGATCGGATAGAGTGCACCTCCAGACGGATAGTTGCGACTAATGGTGTTCGGTCGCTTTCTCAGTGCGAGACCGAAGAGTGTGCCCAGATCGCTGAGCGTCATCGGTACATTTGTGTCACCGGCCTCGGCTGAGTGTCGTGTTTCCAGGGCGTCGCGAAGTGTGACCGCAAGCGCGGCCGGTTCTGGGAGCTCGATCTGAGGCATGCGCGAGTACTTCTTGTGCAGCCCGCGTGGCACTTCATCCGGAAGGTGAGTAGCCCCTCGGCGTGTGATGCGCGCACGACGAAGATCGGCATGCAAATGCGATAAAAAGCTACTCATGAAAAAGGGTGCGGTCGCGTCGCGAACGGTTGTGATCGGGGGGTGTACCCGAGACGGCGCGGTACATCATTCCAGCGTGCGCTGCCGAATTCTTGGGCCTGTTCATTGAGATATGTGGGAAGTAATTGCGGCATCACAACCATTTCGATATGAAGGTCGGTGGGATTTTTCTTTGAGCCGGTGAGTGGGATCGATATACATTCAAACTGATTGTCCTTGCACCATTGAATGACGCGATGCAAATTCTCCTCAATAGTGTCGTGTTCCCACTCACGGGTCTCTACATCGATCTCATTGCCTGCGACCATGAACTCAAGGTGGCGCGCGTTTTCAGGTACGCTCCAGTAGTACAGTCGATCTCGGTGACCGATCTTTTCCACGGGGGTGGTATTGTCCCACGAATTTCCAGCATTGATCCACTGACGATAGCCTCTGAGAGATCGGAGCGCCTCAGTCGTCGCTTTTTCGATGGCTGTCGGGAGCGAACGGTGCGATCGTATGCCTATGGTAAAGCGAGGGATGTTGCCATTCGTGTCTTCGAGGACAACCGCCACGACGTGCGTTGGAGCATCAGTCGGCAATTTGATCACATGCGTCTTTAATTGATACCGCTCGCAGGTTGCGAAATGCTTGCCGAGCGACGGGTAGCGCGAACTGATGGATGATAGTGAGTACTTGGGGAGGGTGAGTTGGTTGAGCCACATGACCATGTATGCTTCGCGTTCGATCACTTCCAGCGCTCCCGCGAGCTGCGCTCCCTCGCGCGTTGGCCATGTTGCGAGACCATTGGTGTTTTGTTGTCTGATCACCGGTTCGTCGGGTGCCCACTGGCCACTGTGCCGCGGCAAGCCGGTCACTACCTGCGCAGGAATATACACGGCCTCGTTGGTGATGAGGGATAGTCCCTGGATCCACATATATTGTGCTTCGGGGTGCAATATGCGAGCAGGGAACAGAGCTCGCTGTTCGTCGGTGAACCCGGCGATGTCGTGGGGTGCAATGAACCGACCCTTTTGTTTGATGTCGTTGACTGTCGCGATCGTCGGATCAACGAAATAATCATGCTGTGTTGACCACACGTAGCGCTCAAGCCCCTCAGAAACGGCTGCGTAGAGTGCATCCTCGTCGCTGTCCCAGGTCGTGCCCCCGGTTTGGTGACTGATCTCGTTGTTGCAGATTGCGTACCAGGATTTTATCTGCGGCTCGTCGGGAAATGCGGTTGCTCGTCCGTATTCCTTGATGATCCCGTGGCGCATCAGTAGTTCAGCTCGCTCGAGCGGCTCTGTAAGATCAGCGCGACCGTACGGAAAGGTGCGTAGATCGTATATGGCCTTGAGCCCGAGCTTGCGTTCGATGAAGTCTGTGAACGCCCGCAGCGCTCGGTCTTTCGATCCTGATCCCGCGTACAGATCTCGAAAGGGAACAGCATCAAAAATCATGTCGGTATCATAACAACGTTGCCTGTAATGTGAAATGCAGAGGGATTATGCGCTTGGCGCCGCAGTTATACACCCAGTGCGCTTGACCCTCTATGACGCGACCAATATCATTGATTCATGATGGTGATTGTTACTCAGACCAACTCTCGTATACGAGACATTGTTAAAAAGATCTCCGGTGCAGTGCTCATAGTTGTCGGATTCTTTCTCGTACTCTTTTCTTCAAATTCGCATGCGTTTCGTGGGTCTCATGCGATCAATTCGGTACTCGGTGTCGGCGTTGCTCATGCAGAGGCCCCGTCTTCGGGTGATTCATCGGGAGGTGGCGACTGCGGAAGTGGAGGATGCTCAGGCAGTGGCGACGCGGGCAGTGCAGGCGCAAGTTGCGGCTGTTCCGGATACTAAGTCAAAAAAGCATGCATCGTACTACTAATCTCGTGAAGATTCTCGTGGCGATACTTATCGCCGTTGGTGTCGTGTACGCAGCATCAATCTTTTTGAGCGGCAGTCGAGATTACGTTGAATATCATGATGTGCTCAATATTGTAAGCTCACGCACCAGTGGAGACGCGGGTGCAGCTATCGCCGAGTATCGAGCTATCACAGCCGACGAAACAAGAAGCGCGGACGAAAAGGCGCTGGCAGAGATCGCTGTTGCAGGCCTGATACCTACAGTTTCAAATGCGAAGAGTGATCGCTTGACCGAAGTGCGCAAGTTGAAGGCCATCGTACTCGATGAAACCATCAGTGCTGATATACGAGCAGCCGCATTGAGTATTCTTGGTCTTGAATACAACTATTCGAGTGCGACACCCGAGGTCTTTACCGAAGTGTACTCAGGTGCACCGTTCGACTCCTACCTTGTGAAGGATAATCCCGAGCTTTCTCAGCTCAATATTGAGCAGGCATCATACCAGCTCTACCCGTCGACCGTAGCTGCGATCGCTGCAGCGCAGGCTGCTGCAGAGGCGTATTTCAGTACGCCGAATCTTAGTGAGCAGCAGAAAGCTCAATATGTGGCGATTGCGGAAGACTATCTCAAGAAAGCTGACGCAGCTTTCTTGATCGATGCAGACGACAACCGATCATATACAGAAAGCAGCCGATATCGTACGTACCGTGAATACCGGGCTGGTGTCACCGGACGTCTCGCGATAGCAAAAGGGACTCCATATATTGAGCAGTATCGCAAGGAATACGAAGACTACTTCGCATTTGTAGCGTCGATGAATAATCAGGTTGCACCAGGCGTGCGACTCCAGTACGCACGCATTCTTATGGCAGACAAGGATACCGAGGCTGCGAAAGCGCAGTTGGCACTCATTGTGCAGTCAATTGATGCGTACAAGGGACAGGCTGTAATGCCATTCCTTCGCTTTCTCTATAACGAAGAAGTCGCTCGGCCAAACGGTGTAGTCATCAGTGATGTGAAGAAGCTGGCTGCCATTTCGCCGGAGTTCAAAGCGGCGATGTTGAAAGCCAAGGCAATGAACCCTCAGAATCAAAATTAACAGCTGCTGTACGCTGTGTAAGCAACAACCGACGCTTTGCGTCGGTTGTGTTTTATACTGTGTTCGTGAAGAGAATCACTCATTGGCAGTATGTTGTGATTGCAGCATGTATTGTATTGATACTCTTTGTACAACTACCCATCAAGAAATACGCGACGTACCTCTACGAGGACGTTTCGTTCAAGCTCGATCCTTCGGCAGAGCTCGCGTTCAGATATGGTGAGCGGCATTTCAGTGCCGACATCGATCCATCCGCATATGATGTTGAGCGAGCTTCGTATTTTTACTCGAGAGCGCATGCACTTGATTCGAACCATCCGCTCGCGCTCCAGCAATTAGCGCGCACGTCGTTTGTGCGGGGTGACCTCTCGCGCGCTCTCTCACAGATCAAACTGCATATAGAATCCCATCCCGATGCCGATCCAAGCGCATTCTATATTCGAGCACTGATATATGCCTTTCTTGGTCAGTACGAAGCCGCGTCGAAAGATTTTGAGTACTACATACAAGTGAATCCATCACTGTGGTCTACCTATAATGATCTCGCGTGGACCAAAATGAAGTCAGGCCATCTTGAAGAAGCGCTCGCTGTGGTAGACAGGGGACTCGATCGCGCACCGGAAAACGCGTGGCTCCTCTCAACAAAAGCATCCATTCTGTTTGAACTCGATCAGCGCGAATCAGCACTTGCTGTAGCGCAGCGAGCGCTCATTGCATCGGAAAAAGTAACGCCCGAAGAATGGGTTGTGATGTATAAGGGAAACGATCCGAGAACCATCCTGGACGGGTTGCAAGAGCTCAAGGATACTGCGCGCATCAACGTGGAAAAAATACGAGAATCAATACTGCACACGAAGTAGTGGCTCTTGAACACTTCGCTATACACAGGGGCTCACTATGAAGAGAGGGAATACAGTACAATTGGTACAACTATGAGTCATCGTACAAAGCGATTGATGCGCGGTGAATATATTCGACTTGCGCTGACTGGCATTGCAGTGTTTGCGGCGGCATATTTTTTACTGGGGTCGCTTACGAATGTTAGTAAAACTTCTTACATCGAAGCAAAATTTTCTGACGTATCAGAGTCAGGCCTATCTGTAGTGCCGGCTTCCGGGGGGAGCGCTAATCCAGCGGGTTGTGTGATTGCTCCAAGTGAATATACGAGCGTGCCAGGGCGTGCAATTACACTGAGTTGGTACCAAACAGGGAGCTATTACCCGTTGGGGACGGCAGTCATCAATCCAGGTTCGATGAACGTAGGTGGATCGGGAAGTCGAGTGGTGAACCCGACGGTTACCACCACGTATGTGCTCGATATGGCTTCGGTATATGGCCAAGCGTATGGCTATGTGCAGTGCCAAACAACGGTTTCGGTGGCTCCTCCATCGTGCCCGAATGGCCTGAACTATTCTTCGTATGGTCCATCGTGCACATGCCCGGCGGGTCAGGTGCAAAACGGTGCCACCTGCATCGTCCCAGCATGCCCTAATGGATTGAACATTAGTCAGTACCCAACGTGCCAGTGCCCGGCGGGTCAGGTGCAGAACGGTACGACGTGCGTAGCATCGTCATGTGCCAACGGTCTCAATATCAATGAGTACCCAACGTGCCAGTGTCCGGCAAATTATGTGAAGAGTGGCAACACATGTATCCAATTGTCGTGCCCGAATGGCTTGAATATATTCGATCATCCGTCGTGCATTTGCCCTGCTGGTCAGGTGCAGAGTGGTACTCAGTGCATCACTCCACAGACCACATGTCCAAACGGGCTTGATATCGGCCAGTACCCAACGTGCGTATGTCCTACAGGACAAACGCAGAGTGGAAACTCGTGTGTCGGTGGCGGTACCGGTGGAGGTGGCTGTGTAAGCAATACAGGCTCGGCATGCCAGAGTGCTGCTAACTCGTGCGGTATGCGAGGTGCTGGAACTATTCAGTGCAATGGTTCGTGCAATGGTTCTGTGCCTTCAAACAGCATGTGCAGTGCATGTTGGGATGGCTCGGCTCCAAACGCGAGCGGCCAGTGCCCGGCATGTCCTGTGGGTTACACGCAGTCAGGAAATGCCTGCATTCCACCGGCTGGACCAACATTTACTGGATTCCCAACCACGAACGGGTTCAATGCGACGGGACACCTTGAAGTTCGTCCATCACTTGTTCGCACCGGCGATGCGACACGAGTCTACTGGAATGTATCGAACGTGCGAGACTGCACTGTGCGTGGAACGAATGGCGACGGCGTAGTTGGTGGTGTATGGAACGCACTCAGCTCCGGAGCAAGTGGCATTCAAACCAGCCCAATCACGACGCGAACCGATTACACACTCTTCTGCCGCTCACTCACGGGAGCAACACCAAGTACGATTACCGAAACCCGAACCGTGAACGTGCTTCCATCTTGGTTCGAGCCATCAGGTGACTAATATGCAGATCTCTCGCATCGCGATCACGACGGCAGTAATCCTCGCACTTCCACTCTTTGTGAGTGCGCAGTCTGTGGGGCTTTCTGAAGCGATCCGTGCTGAGATCATGAAAGATCCTCGCTCGGCAAGCATTCCATCGGCACAAGTAGATGCGATGGTGGCATCGCTTGCTCAGGCCGCACAGGCACAGGGCGTAACGGAATCCGATATTACCTGGCGCCCTGTGGAGGCAGGCGAGGATGCGGTACCAGCCGAATGCGGGTTCCTCTGCTCAGTCAATGCAATCTTTGGCTTCTCGGGGGATGACTACACGATTCCGATCGGTCTTGGTATCACCTCCGCGATACTCATACTCTTCATTAGCCTTATGCTGCATCGGCACCACAAGCACGGCATTCATCCGACGGTGGAATCAATTCACACCCACTCCTAATCCCGGCCAAACGCCGGGATTTGCTTTTTGGGGATAGTTACGTATACTGCCTCAACCCACGTCCTTCCGGCATACCGATAAGGACCACTGGCGATCAACATCTTCGGACAACCGAAGGTACGGCTCGCTACGGCGGGTCAATTTTTTTGCAAATACACATCAATACTATGGCAAGCAAATTCATGCTCGGCACAAAAGGCAAGATGACACAGGTCTTCGATGAGAAGGGTGTTGTTTCTGCTGCAACCATCGTCAACGCAACACCAATGACGGTGACTCAGGTAAAAACGACCGAAAAGGACGGCTACGAGGCAATCCAGCTTGGACAGGGTACTCGCGCAGGCAAGAACCTTGGAAAGGCTGTACTTGGTCATTTGAAGGATCTCCCAAGCGCACGAGTTATTCGTGAGCACCGCGTTGCTGCAGGTGAAATGAAGCGAGGTGACTCGATCGACCTCTCGATCTTTGTTCCAGGCGATGTTGTAGAGATCTCAGCAATTTCAAAGGGTAAGGGCTTTCAGGGTGTCGTAAAGCGACACGGTTTCTCGGGCGGTCCTCGTTCACACGGTCAGAAGAACAAGGAGCGTGCTCCAGGATCTATCGGCGGAGGCGGTCGCGCAGGCGGTCGTGTGGTAAAGGGTATGCGCATGGCAGGCCGCATGGGCGGTGATCGCGTTACCGTTACGAACCTTCGCGTCCTTCAGGTAGATGCTGCAAACAACCAGATTTTGATTTCCGGTGCTCTCCCAGGTCGACCAGGAACACTCATTGAGATCCGCACAAAATAATATGAAAACAGATATTTTCGACATTAAGGGAAAGAAGGCAGGAGATGTAGAACTCCCAGAGGCTGTGTTCGGTCTTCCATGGAACGACTCGCTCATGCACCAGGTGGTTGTATCGATGCAGGCAAATGCCCGCACGAATGTGGCGCACACCAAGACTCGCGGCGAAGTACGCGGCGGCGGTAAGAAGCCATGGCAGCAGAAGGGAACAGGTCGCTCACGACACGGTTCATCTCGCTCACCGATTTGGAAGGGCGGCGGTGTAACCCACGGTCCTCGCAACGAGAAGGTATTTTCTCGCGAGATCCCAAAGAAAATGCGCGCAAAGGCACTCTTTGTGGCACTTTCTCGAAAGATGCGCGATGGAGAGATTCTCTTCGTAGACTCGCTCGGTATCTCTGCTCCTAAGACAGCAGACGCGAAGAAGGCGCTCACTGGCCTTGCAACCGTAAAGGGCTTCGAGAAGCTCTCGGGTGCAAAGCGCCATAACCTCGCACTCATCGCATCTCCAACAAAGACTGTTGCTGCTGCAAAGAGCTTCCAGAACATCGGCTCTGTGTCGTTCGAGAATGTATCGAACTTGAACCCGGTATCGGTGCTCAAGTACAAGTACATCGTGATCGAAAATCCAGTTGAGGCAGTAAGCGCGATCTCGAAGCGTGCGTCAAAGACCAAGCTCGATAAGACAGCAACTAAATAAGACGTTATGGCACTCTTCTCATCCAAGAAAAAGGCAACTAAGAAGGCAGATGCTCCTGCAAAGGAAGCGGCAGCTTCAGTTGCAGCAGGAGCTCGCGATCTTTCGCACATCCTCACGCAGGCTCGCATCACCGAAAAGGCTTCAATGCATCAGTCTGATCGTGTGTACACATTCAACATCTCTGATCGTGCGACAAAGCGAGACATCATCCGTGCTGTCTACCAGCTCTACAAGGTAACCCCGCGTGCTGTACGAGTCGTATCGATCCCAATGAAGACTGTTCGGCACGCTCGCTCAGGCAAGATGGGTATGAAGGGTGGTGGCAAGAAGGCATACGTCTACCTCAAGTCAGGTGATAGCATCACGTTCTAATATGAAAAATCTTAAACCAGTAACACCAGGTACGCGCGGGATGTCGCGCATCGAATACAAGAAGCTTCTTTCTGGCCACAAGCCAACGAAGTCGCTCTTGAAGGGCAAGAAGTCGACCGGTGGTCGCAACTCGTTCGGCCGCATCACGACTCGCCACAAGGGAGGTGGTCACAAGCGCAAGTACCGCGCAGTGGACTTCCGATTCGATAAGCAGAACATCGAAGCAACGATCAAGACGATCGAGTACGATCCAAACCGCTCAGCATTCATCGGTCTTGCGGTATACCGCGATGGCGAGAAGCGCTATGTCGTACTCCCAAAGAGCTTGAAGGTAGGCGACACATTCATCGTATCTGAGAATGCTCCTGTAAAGCTCGGTAACCGACTTCCAATGGGCAACATGCCAGTTGGTACATTCGTATACAACGTATCGCTCCAGCCGGGCATGAAGGCAGCGCTCGCTCGCTCTGCAGGTAACTACGCAGAAGTAGTGGCTCAGGACTCGGGCTACACGCACCTCAAGATGCCATCCACTGAAGTTCGTCGCGTGATCTCAACTGCATACGCAAACGTGGGTGAGGTATCAAACGACGAGCACCGACTCATCGTGGTAGGTAAGGCAGGGCGCTCTCGATGGATGGGTATCCGCCCAACCGTTCGAGGTACCGTGATGAACCCAGTTGATCACCCACACGGAGGAGGTGAAGGTAAGCAGGGCCGTGGTCACCGACGCCAGCGCACGATGTGGGGTAAGCCATCAGGCAAGGGTCAGAAAACACGCCGACCAAAGAAGTACAGCAATGTCTTCATTGTTTCTCGCCGAAAGGTTGGAAAGCGAAAATAATCTCAAAAACAAAACCGCTCGGAGAACCCGGGCGGTTTTTAAATTACACGAGCTTACACTTTCTTCTTTGCGAACGCTGGATGTGGCCTCGCAAGAATTTCCCGCACCATCCTCACGAAGCGAGGAATACCGCGGGGATCGAAGGGTGGGATCACGTGCTGCGGACGAAGTCCGAAGAGAAACCAGAGTCGATACGAGGTTCTTCGTGCCATGGATACTCCTATGGTCCGGGGTTTTCGCTCGTGAATACGTCGTCGTTTCCGCGGGCGCGTAGTTCTGCAAAGAAATCATCGAGTGACTTTGCGGTGGGCATGAGCCCGCCGGTACCACCACCCTTGATGTCCTCGAGAATGCGCATGAGGCGTGTATACGCCGGCCCGAGCTCTGGTGGCTCAGGTCCTGAGGGGGGAGCGCCTGGTTCAATCATTGCCGCAGATCTCGCGAGAGTCGGGGATTTCGATGGTCCGCGGCTTCTCTTCGCCGTTGATCACGAGCACGGGCTTCGCGCCGTCCAAGATTCGCCTTGTACGGCCTTTCTTGAGGCGATCATCGATCTCTTTTGCTCGCTTTGATGCCGCGTCGAGATCGTCGAGCCCTTTCCCAAAATCACTTCGTGCCATGGTGTTCTCCTCTGGTGAACATTTCCGGAGTTCATAAGAGCACAAACGAACCAAAAGAAAAGGTCCGGAGCGTCCGGACCTTTTGAGCATCACTTACGACGCTTCATCTCTTTCTTGAAACGCTTCTTGCTCACACCGCGTATATGGATGCGAGTCCTACCTTTCTTACGCGACTTCTGAGCCTTCTTCGACTTGGCCTTGCGGATTTGTGCCGCTGCCCACCTGGCACCGAGTTCAAATCCGGCGAGTGCGATACCGGAAAGCTCGGCTCGCGTATCAGGCAGTCCGATCATGGACTTTAGGAACCCAGTCCCGCCGATAAAATCGGTCCGGCGAGACATGGGACTCTTGGGAAGACGCTTCTGAGTGATCTCAACCGAGGGAAGCGACCCTGGTTCAGTACGCCCTGGCACTACATTTACATACGTTGTTAGCATGCTGCCCTCCGTGCCATTTCATGAATTCTGGCTGATACTATGCCACAAAAAAATTGAGTCGCAACACGACCTCCGATTTTTGGCGAAAACATTTGACATTCACACCTACTTAATATAAATTGGCCGAACTCCGGCAATTGCCGGTTTTCAATTGCCAAGAAACAATTAGCCTATGCGAAGCGCAAAAAAGGGACCATACGTAGACGAAAAGCTCCTCAAAAAGGTAGCTGCTCGCAAGCCGAATGCCGGCTCTATTAAGACGTGGGCACGCGCTTCTTCAATTGCTCCAGAATTCGTTGGCTACACCTTTGGTGTACACGACGGACGCAACCACATCGATGTATTCGTGAGCGAAGACATGGTAGGCCACAAGCTTGGCGAATTTGCTCCATCAACTCGATTCAATCGACACGGCGGTAAGATGCAGAAGGAGGCAGAGCAGGCAGCCAAGGCACAGGAAATCGCAACCGCGCAAGCTGCAAAGGCAGCTTCAAACGCAGCGAAGAAATAACATTTGATCTATGAAGGCGCTGCTTAAAAACTACAATCAGTCACCACGCAAGGTTCGCCTTGTGGCAGACCTCATCCGAGGTAAGTCTGTTGCAGCAGCTCGCCAGGCACTCACGTATCTCCCAAAGAAGTCTTCACCAGCAATGTTGAAGCTCCTCAATTCTGCAGTTTCAAACGCAGTACAGAACAATGGTCAGGAGGTAGACGCACTTTTCGTAAAGGCAGTTGCCGTAAACAAGGGTGTGGTAATGCGTCGCTTTATGCCAAAGGCACGTGGCCGTGCAGCTCGATACGCAAAGACATTCTCGATCGTTACCCTCGAACTCGGTTCTCACAACGCAGCTCCATCAGTGCCAGCTAAGGCAAAGAAGGAGGTAGCTTCGAAGGAGGAGAAGCCGAAGGTAGTTAAGAAGACCGCAGCTAAGAAGACTGCGAAGAAGGCAGCAAAGAAGACCGCATAATTTTTATGACACACACAGTACATCCATACGCACATCGCCTCGGCATCATTCGTGACTGGAAGTCACGCTGGTTTGCAAAGTCGCCAGCTGAGTACCGAACGAACGTGATGATCGACACGACCATCCGCCGCTTCCTCACAAAGCGTCTTCGCGGCATGTTCGTAACCTCGGTAGAGATCGAGCGCGCTCAGAACACGATCCGCATCCTCATCAAGACATCTCGCCCTGGTCTCGTGATCGGTCGTGGTGGAGAGGGAAGCCAGAAGCTCACCAAGGAGATCGAAACAGTAGCTCGCACGGTAAAGGGAGCTCCAAAGATGTCAGTACGACTCGATATCGAAGAAGTTCGCTCACCAGAAAGCCAGGCACCAGTTGTTGCATACATGGTTGCTGAGGGCTTGGAGAAGCGCCAGACATTCCGCCGTGTGCTCAAGCAGACAGTAGAGAAGGTAATGGCAAACCGCGACGTGCAGGGTGTACGCATTGGTATCTCGGGCCGCTTGGGTGGTGCTGAAATGAGCCGTTCAGAAGAAATTAAGCGCGGTCGTGTTCCGCTTCAGACACTTCGAGCAGACATCGACTTTGCAAAAGAAAAGGCATATCTCCCATACGGCGTCATTGGCGTAAAAGTATGGATCTACCGAGGAGAGATCTTCGACAAGAAGGATCAATAAAATTGTATGTTGGCACCTAAAAAAGTAAAACACCGAAAGTGGCAGCGCGCACGCCGACAAGGCGAGCGACGTGTTGCACCAGACACTCGTGGCATCACGGTGGCCTTTGGTTCATTCGGTCTCAAGGCAATGAGTCAGCAGCGCATCACCTCAAACCAGATCGAAGCAGCTCGAAGTGCACTTCGACGTGCAGCAGGAAAGTCGGCAAAGGTATGGGTACGTATATTCCCAGACCGCCCAGTCACAAAGAAGCCAGCAGAAGTACGCATGGGTTCCGGTAAGGGAGATCTCGCAGGATACGTATTCGACGTTCGCCCAGGACGCATTCTGTTCGAAGTAGACGGAGCTCCAGAGGCGATGGCTCGTGAGGCGCTTCGCAAGGCCGGTGCAAAGCTTCCTCTTAAGGTGCGAATTGTTGCGCGCGCATAATCAAATTTGTATGGCAGAACTTACATCATGGTCAGTAGAAGATTTGCAGAAGGAGATCGCAGCAAAGCGCGAGGCACTTCGCACATTCCGATTCGGTGAGGCAGGAACGCGCACCCGCAATGTGAAGGAGGGTCGTAATCTTCGAAAGGAAATCGCGCGTTTGCTTACTGAGATGAACTCGCGTAAGGTAGCTCAAAAGTAATTGTATGGAAGCTAAAACATCAACAGGAAAGACGTTCGAAGGAGTCGTCGTAAAGTCGGCTATGAAAGACACCGTTACGGTGCTTGTCGAACGCTACGAAAAGCATCCAAAGTACAAGAAGTACATGCGCCTCTCAAAGAAGTTCCTCGTACACAACCCAGGTAATACGATTGAGGTGGGTACGAAGGTAACCATTAAGGAGACCCGACCGATCTCTAAGCGCAAGCGCTTCATCATCGCGTAATTGAATCTATATGTTGCAGGACCGTTCACTCGTAAAGATTGCAGACAACTCCGGTGGTCAGATCGGACGCGTTTTCAAGATCCTTGGCGGATCAAAGAAGCGCTACGCTGAAATTGGCGACGAAGTTGTGCTCTCGATCCAGACCGCACAGCCACGAAAGGCAGTAAAGAAGAAGGATGTGCACCGCGCTGTTGTGGTACGCCAGAAGAAGGCATTCCGCCGCAAGGATGGTTCGTACATTCGATTCGACGAGAACGCAGTTGTGCTCGTAGAAAAGGATAAGAAGGAGCCAAAGGCAAACCGTGTCTTCGGTCCGATCCCGCGTGAAGTCGTAGAGCGTGGTTACCAGAAAATTGGCTCGCTCGCGCCAGAAATTCTCTAAGCCTATGAAACTCAAGAAAGGAGACAAAGTAATGGTGATCGCAGGAAAGGCTAAGGGCCAGACCGGCTCGATCTCACAGGTGATCAACAAGACAGACAGCATCATCATTGATGGTGTAAACATGGGTAAGCGTCACCGACGCGCAACGCAGCAGTCACGACGTGGTCAGATCATCGATAAGCCGATGCCGATCCACGTATCAAACGTGATGATCGTAGATAGCAAGACTGGTAAGCCATCACGCATTTCAATCAAACGAGATGAGAAGGGAGTTCGCAGCCGAATCGCCGTAAAGAGCGGACAGGCAATCAAATAAAACGCATATGGACGCACACACTATTCAGAAAAATACGCATGCAGCCCTCAAGGGTGAGTTTGGTTACACAAACATCATGCAAACCCCAAAGCTCCAGAAGCTCGTTGTTTCGACTGGCGTAGGTTCGATAAAGGACAAGAAGAAGATCGAAGTCATCCTTGACCGTCTCACGACAATCACTGGTCAGGCTCCTGCAAAGCGCGCAACGAAAAAGTCGATCGCGAACTTCAAGACTCGTGTGGGCGACCTCTCAGGCTTCCAGGTAACACTCCGCGGTCAGCGCATGGTGTCGTTCTTCGACAAGCTCGTACACATCGTGCTTCCACGTGTGAAGGACTTCCGTGGCATCAAGCCATCAGCGATCGACGAGATGGGCAACATCACGATCGGCATCAAGGAGCATACGGTGTTCCCAGAAACGTCTGACGAAGATGCAAAGGATGTGTTTGGTCTCGCAGTCACACTCACGACCACTGCAAAGAATAAGAAGGAAGCAGAGGCATTCCTCCGCCACCTCGGAGTACCACTCCAGAAATAAAAAGAGAACGACCGCGTCAGCGGTCGTTTTTCGTTGTGGTTGGCACATTCGTTATTGGCCTTTGATAAGCATGCTCGCGTTCGACAAGAAGTCAGAAGCTTGTCTTTCTATCAACTTCGGCGATTGATCCCCGTGACAATCGAGGCAATAGATCCGGGCGAGCGCGAGCGCATATTCCGCAACCATTTTCGAATATGCTTCGTATCGTTTCTCGCCGGGGTCACCGTCGTTGCTCGGACGCGTCAAAAGATTAATGTCGAGCTTTGCCATGGTCGTTTCCTTGCGCGGATTTAGGATGGGCCTGCTGGCACGGTATCAAACGTATGATTTATTTGCCACCTACAGTAAGATGCCTCCATGGGCAGAAAAGTACGAAAGCTGCGTGCGGGGGAGAAGAAGCTCATTCCGCAGGGCACTGGTAAGCACCAGCAATTTTGGAATACCGAATACAAAACAGCCGAGCACCTCGCGCTTTCAATGAATCCCTCGGAAGACTTGGAGAAGTTCACCCGATGGCTTGAACGCGAATATGGCCGTGAGTTCCTCAACCCGATCGCAAAGGTGATCGATATCGGCACCGGCAATGGGCGCAATCTCATCTATCTCTCGCAGAACTTTGGCATGCGCGGCGTTGGGTACGACATATCTGAAGTAGCGATCGGCGCAGCCAAAGAGCATGCCGAGGGAATGCCCCTTGAATTTGCGGTGCGAAAAATGCAGGAGGGTCTACCGGATAAGGATGGTTCGGCCACACTCGTGCTCGATATGATGACCTCGCACTTTTTGCGCGAAGCTGAGCGCACGCAGCTGCTCGAAGAGATCGTTCGTGTGCTCAAGCCAGGAGGCTGGCTCTTCTTTAAATCATTCCTTGCAGACGAAGACCTGCATACCGCACGGCTTCTCAAAGAGCACCCATCCGACGAGCCAGGGGCATATGTGCACCCAAAGATCGGTGTGCACGAATTTGTATGGACTGAAGAGGCTGCACGAGCGTTCTTTGAGCCATACTTCGAGATCCACAAAGTGCAGAAGTCTCACAAGCACATCAATCGCGGAAAAATAGGGGAGGAACGTGCCTGGAAACGCCGCACCTTCTCGATGTACCTCCAGAAGCTCGGCTAGTTTGACTTCCCAGGGCTATTCACGTATATTTCTGGGGCCTCGCAGGAGGCCCGTTTCTTGGCTGATTCTCTGGTTTTTACCAGGAATATCGCGAGAATCCAGGGTCTACGCAGCGGAGAGTCCATAACCCAGGTCGTAA